>WBZS01000366.1_pt1 | contig 63428 bp, 67 predicted proteins | sample 5204201 | NCBI WGS metagenome assembly WBZS01 (sample SAMN12344357, study PRJNA552823) | activated sludge metagenome | biome: Activated sludge suspended growth; feature: Nitrification reactor; material: Wastewater; isolation source: activated sludge from nitrification reactor of wastewater...
TTGCAGGAATTTATAATTATAATTTAGTAAATGTTACCGATGCAAGCCCGGCTTTGTGCAGTAACAATCTAACTGCACAGGCAACGGTAACGGTTAAAGACCTTCCTTCTGCAACCCTTACAGGAACAACTGCTGTATGCCAAAATTCGGCACAACCGCAACTGGTATTTACGGGTTCCGGAGGAAATGCTCCTTATAAATTTACTTATACCATTAATGGCGGCCCGGTATTAACAGCTCAAACAACAGCGGCCAGCAATACCGTAACTATTTTTGCTCCCACTACCACGGCCGGAACATTTACTTATACCTTAACAGGGGTAACGGAAGGTAGCGCCAATCAATGTACTAAATCCATAACCAGCGCAAATACGGCTGTAATAACCGTTAACCCGCTGCCTACAGCATCCATCAGTGGAAACGCTTCGGTATGTCAAAATGCAACTGCGCCCTTAATTACATTTACCGGTTCCGGAGCTTCTACGTCTTATACTTTTACCTATACCATTAATGGCGGTGCGCCGCAAACCATCAGTACCACAGGTACAAACACATCGGTTACTTTGCCTGTACCCACAACAGCAGATGGCATTTTTAATTATAACCTGGTAAATGTAAAAGATGGAAGTACAACCCAATGTGTGCAAAACCAAACCGGCCTTGTTAGTATTAGGGTTTGGAAATTACCGGATGCCGCATTCACCTGGTCGCCCATTACCTGCGAAAAGGAAGCCATTTCGTTTAATGGTAACAGCTCATTAGCTAATGCCGGAACCATTACAAACTATAGCTGGAATTTTGGCGACCCGGCAAGTGGTGCATTAAATGATTATACATCTGCAACCGCTACGGCCTCTCATACCTATAATGCCCCGGGAAATTATATTGTTAAGTTAACAGTAACTACCAGCAATGGATGTGTGAGTATGGTAAAACAACAAACGATCAGCATCAATAAAAATCCGGTTGCCGGGTTTATCATGCCCGAAGTTTGTTTGCTGGATGCATTTGCACAATTTACAGATACGAGCCATGCACCGGCGGGCAGTATTATTCAGCAGGTGTTGTGGAACTTTGGCGATGCGGCAAACGCCACACCGGCAAATCCCAATACGGCAAATGGCCCAGTGGTGCAGCACACTTACAGTTTAGTTGGACCCTACAATGTGCAGCAAATTGTAATTACCGATAAAGGTTGCAAAGATACCTTACTGCCCTTACCGGTATTATTTATTAATAGCGGGGACCCGCAGGCACATTTGGTTTCGGTGAGTGGCAATAATTATTGTGCTTATGATACCGTGGCTATAAAAAATATTTCTACCATTACAACCGGCAGCATTACCCGCATTGAAATTTTTTGGGATTTTGCTTCAGCCCCTTCGGTAGTGGAAACGGATGACATCCCGTTGTTTAATAAAATCTATAAACATAAATACCCCGAGTTTAATGTGCCGGCTTCCAAAACCTACCAGGTTAAAATGATTGCTTATTCGGGATCCACCTGCTTTAGTGAAGAAACCCTGTCCATTACAGTACATGCCAAACCTAAATTGCAATTTACAGATGTACCATCGGTTTGTTTAACCGATCCTGCATTTCAAATTGTGCAGGCCATGGAAACTACCGGCCTGCCTGCAGGGAGCCCCGGCGCTGTATTTAGCGGAACCGGCGTTTCTGCAATGGGTGTATTTAACCCAATGATTGCCGGTGCCGGAAACCACGATATAAAGTTTAGCTTTACCTCTGCAGCCGGTTGTGTAGATTCCATCAGTAAAACCATTACGGTGTATCCAATGCCTACGGTGGATGCCGACCGTGGGCAGGAGTGGGTGATGCTGGAAGGTGGTACCCTGATGCTTGACCCGATTGTGACGGGTAATAACCTTTCTTTTTTATGGACCAATAACTTAAGTATCAGCAATAGTTTCCTGGATAATAATGCCATAAAAAATCCCATGGTGAAAGCCGTTGATGATATTGTGTACACGTTAACCGTAACGGCAAACGGAAATTGTAAAGCGAGTGATGATGTGTTGGTGAAAATATTAAAAGCGCCCAGGATCCCAAATACCTTTTCTCCAAATGGAGATGGCATAAATGACAAATGGGTGATTAAATACCTGGATACCTATCCTGAGTGTAAGATAAAAGTTTTTACCAGGGCCGGTCAAAAAGTGTTTGAGTCCATTGGTTACAAAACCCCGTGGAATGGCACTATGAACGGTAAATCATTGCCGATTGATACGTATTATTATATTATAGAACCCGGTAGCGGGCGCAGGCCTTATTCGGGTTATGTTACCATTGTTAAATAAATAATTTTTGTGAAGAAGATAATTGTTGTGTTAGGTGCCGTTTTATTAAGCCATCTTGCTTTTACGCAGGCAAAGCCTTATTTCACGCAATATGTGCTGAATAATTATTTACTTAATCCTGCCGTTTCAGGTATTGAAAATTATGTTGACTTAAAATTGAGCAACCGTAACCAGTGGTCGGCTATTGAAGGTCATCCCCGTACAACTTATATCAGTATACATGGCCCCATAGGAAAATCGGATTACCGCACCAGCGCCACATCTTTTGCCGTGCCAGGCGAAAATCCAAGGGGCAAGAGTTATTGGGAAGAATATACGGCGCCTGCACCGCATCATGGTATTGGGTTCATTGGCATGAATGATAAAACCGGCTATTTTAATCGCTGGAGCGCTTATGCAACTTATGCCTATCATAAACCCATTAGTGTAAAAACCACTCTTAGTGTAGGTTTCCAGGCTGGGGTAAGCAGCATTCAACTGGATCAAAGTAAGGTAGTGTGGGCCGACCCCGGCGTGTACGACCCTGCTATTAGCAATACCAGCGGAACCATTAATAAAATAAAACCTGAACTGGGTGCCGGGCTATGGCTCTATTCTGCAAATTACTTTGCGGGGCTTTCGGTTTTAAATATTATTCCGGGTAAAGTTTCATTTGGCGAACAAAATGACCGTTCCACTTATTTTGAACCCAATTATTTTTTTACTGTAGGCTACCGGTTATGGTTAAGTGATGAAGTAAGTTTAATGCCTTCGGCAATGATTCAATACTGGAAGCCGCAATTATTTGGCGTGCATATCAATGCAAAACTCCAATACCAGGACAAATTTTGGGTAGGTGGCGCATACCGTCATGGTGATTTAATTGCCGGGTATTCTGCTATGGCCGGTATATTGGTGTCTAATAGTTTTAATATCAGTTATGCTTATGAAGCGGCTACAACCAATCAAATGCGAGCTTATACGGGCCAAACCCATGAAATTATGCTTGGGTTTTTAATCAATAATAAATTTGGTGATTCCTGCCCCAGGAATATTTGGTAAGGAATACTAGTGGATAAAAACGCTATCGCTTTTTAATCGAAGCGTATCTCCTGCATTTTTATTTTCAACCATCCACAAAAGCGATATTTCCCATTTACCGTTAATATAACTCAGTTTATAGGATTTGGTAATGGAATTTCCCCCGGAGTTTTCTTCACTAATAATAATCTCATTAACACTGTCTGCCCGGGCAATATAATTTACCGGTATAAGGTTGATTGGAATGCTGTTGAAGAAATTATCATACCCTGGTTTATTTATTTCTTTTGCAGTTTCCCTTTGCCTTTCTGCAAGTGGTTTACGGGTATTACTGCTTTTTAAAGTTATATTGGGCAGTGTGGTGAACAACTTTTGGGTTTCATGCACATTTGATATTTCCGTTTTTGAGGAAAGTAAATTTGTGGCATGCAGGGGTTTTGTTATCGGGCTAAGATTCTTATTATCATTTTGGGTGCCGGCAAATAATAAAACGATCATTAACGTAAACGAAAGCAATGGGGCCAGTACAGGGTTTCTTTTTGGAAGAAAATGATTGTTGGTATTGGAAAAGAATACGATCCGGTTCAACAGGAGTTCAACGTTTTGTGCGGCTGCAATGGTAAATGCATTGGCGGAAAACCTTTGTGAAGCCGTTTTATACAAGGCTTGGGCATAAAGTACCGGGGAGTAGGATTGTTCCACCACTTGAACATCGCATGAAAATTCTCTTTGTTTTCTTATTTCAATAGTAAGACGTTGTAAAAAAGGATTAAAAAAATACACCGTTTCCGTGAGTAAAAGAAACCAGTTAAGGAAAAAATCGTTTTGCTTTATATGTGAAAGTTCATGCAGTACCAGGGTTTCGGTTTCTTCAATGGTTAACCGGTTTACCAAAGCAAAAGGCAGCAAAATTATCGGTTTAAAAAAGCCGTAGGTGAGCGGTGAATGGATATGGGGGCTCAGCCATACCTTAATTCTTTTTTTAATTCCCATACTTTTTGCTTTGGCATGGGTATAAAAAAGCAAGTCTTGATTTGGCTTTAAAAAATGCTGCAGGCATTGTTTTTTAAAAACATGCCATTGTACAACAAGGCCCAGTAATTTATACATTACTATGGCCAGGTAGATCAATACCAAATAACCGGAAAAGGAATGCAATACCGTTAACCGGGAAATGCTGCTTACCGTTTCAAGAGGGCCTTTAAGGGGTAGGCTATTACTATAAAGGAAAAACAAAAATGTAAAAATGCTTACTAAAAATTGTATGCACAAAAATAAAAATGCAGCATTTCGTTTTGCAACAGGATGGTTATACGGCAATAATTTGTTGGTGAAACCATAGATGCCCCATAGCAACAAAGCCTGCCATATGGAGTGTATAAGCGTTACGATAAAACTATGGGCAAAATGCTCCATGCCGGTTTATTGTTTTGATTTTAGTTGCTGTAAAAGTTCTTCTATTTTAACCAATTCTTCCCGGCTGGGGTTGCTGCTGCCCAGCGCCTGCAATACCAATTGTGCAGGCGACCCGGAAAATAAACTGTTCACCATTTTATTAACGAATTGTTTTTGAGTTTTTTCTTTACTAACCGCAGGTTCATAAATATGTACTTTGCTGCTGCTGTCACGGGTCAGTAATTTTTTGTCATACATAATTTGCATAAGCTTTAACGTAGTGGTGTAACCGGTAGGTTTGCTTTTGCTTATTTCTGCATGAACCGTACGCACCGATGCTTTACCATGTTTCCAAAGTATAGCTAAAATTTCCAGTTCACTTTCGGTAGGGCGGGGAAGTGGTTGAGTATTCATTTTACGAGTAATTTCGTACGCAATGTATGAATTAATTCGTATTTAGTTCTAAATAAGATATTAAATTTTTCTAAGGCTATAATTGTAATTATGGCAATAGCTGCTAATATAAGTAGCTGGTTAATAAAATGTTAAAGCTTTAAGTAAATCTTAACAGCTGCCCGGTGCCTTCATGGAACTTTTGAAAGTAATTTTGTATTCGACTTTTTTCTATACCAATAATCAAATTTTTAAAGCCTATTCACACAACTTCTACATAATTTTTTTGAGTTTTTGTTGTTAAATCAAGTATGATGAAGTTTTGTGTTCAGCCAGCTAACCTAATTGGGTTATTTACTATTATTGCCTTTTTGCATACCCCATTGGCATTAAAACCGGCCTATGGCTTTAACCCGGTTACCTGCAAAGCGGTTTCTGCTCCTTTGCCTGCAGATCATAAAATGAAAGCTTACCGTATCATTTACGACAGCCTTCATCTTTCTGCAAAAGGACTTGCCAGCGATGCATTTGAAAACGCCATTGCCGGTTATGAAAAACTAAAAGAGAAAGGCGCCTTAAGCAAAGAAGATATTCTTACCATTGCAGATTTTACCCAACCTTCATCTCAAAAAAGGCTTTTTGTGATAGATATCAAACATTGTAAACTGCTGTATCATACTTATGTAGCCCATGGTGAAAATTCGGGACAAAAAATGGCCACCGCATTTTCCAATAGAAATGAAAGTTTGCAAAGCAGCCCCGGCTTTTATGTTACGTCTGGCACCTTTGATGGGAAGCATGGGTATTCCATGAAATTAAAAGGGATGGAAAAAAATATTAACGATAAAGCCGAAGAAAGGGGAATTATTATGCACAGCGCAGCGTATGTAAGTGAACATTTTATTCGCACCCATGGTTACTTGGGCCGCAGTTGGGGGTGCCCGGCGGTTTCAAAGGAAATGAATAAACCCATAATTTCAAAAATTAAAAACGGCAGTTGCCTGTTTATATACAGTAAGTGTAAAAATTATTTCAAGCAGTCTGTTTTGCTAAAATCAGTTTAAATAATTACTCCTGGGAAAACCAATTTTTAAGTAAAATGTAATATCTGATAGGATGGCCCCTCGGTGGAGGGGTTTTCTTATTTTGGAAATCTATAAACACAGCGGAAGAAACATTTGCCTGTAATTTTTATCAACAGGTAAATTACAGAAACGCCCTGGTGCTGCAAATGGATAAAGGGTAATTTGTTGCTTCGCAACCTGAACCCATTCATCCAAAAAAATCAATGTGAATTTTTGTTAAACAGCTCAGGAATTGAATAAAAATTTCCGAAATTTGTGCTTCGATTGTTCGCCTAAATAATGTCTTAATGAAAATTAAATCATTGCTGGTAAAGCCCTTTGCCACCTATACCTCCAAGCAAATAAAAAAGGGAATGTCCACTGCTGTTGAAGACCAGCAAACGATCTTTAACGAACTCATCAAAACCGGCGCTAAAACAGAATTTGGGAAAGACCACGATTTTTCTTCCATAAAAAATTTTGCCGACTTTACACAACGGGTACCCTTAAGGGATTATGAAGGCTTTAGAACTTACATTGATAAAATAAAAGAAGGCAAGCATAATATTTTATGGAAAGGCCTGCCCCTTTATTTTGCAAAAACCAGCGGCACCACAAGTGGTTTAAAATATATTCCCATAACCAAAGATAGTATTGACAACCACATTAATACAGCACGCAATGCCCTGCTCTGTTATATGGCCGAAACAGGAAACACTGCATTTGCTAATGGCAAAATGATTTTTTTAAGCGGCTCGCCGGCGCTTGAACGTATTGGCGGCATTCCAACCGGAAGGCTCAGCGGAATTGTAAATCACCATGTACCCCGTTATCTACGCTCTAATCAGCTTCCCAGTTATGAAACCAATTGTATAGAAGATTGGGAAGAAAAACTGGGTAAAATAATTGAAGAAACCATAAATCAAAACATGACGCTGATTAGCGGCATACCTCCCTGGATGCAAATGTATTTTGATGAACTGGAAAACCGGTCAGGTAAAAAAATTGGGGAGTTGTTTCCGCAATTCAGCGTGATGGTACAGGGCGGTGTAAACTTTGCTCCCTATAAAGCAAAATTAATGGAGAGCATTGGGCGGCATGTGGATATCATTGAGCTTTATCCGGCCAGCGAAGGTTTTTTTGCCTTTCAGGATACCCAAAAAGAACCGGGCATGTTATTGAACAGCAATAGCGGGATTTTCTATGAGTTTGTACCCCTGGAAGATTTAGGTAAGGAAAATCCAAAAAGATTAATGCTGAGCGAAGTGAAAGAGGGGATTAATTATGCCATCATCATCAGCAGCAATGCCGGATTATGGGCTTATAACATTGGCGATACCGTAAAGTTTTTAAGTACAAAACCGTACCGGCTTGTGGTAACCGGCCGAACTAAACATTTTATTTCGGCATTTGGCGAGCATGTGATTGCCGAAGAAGTGGAGGAAGCCCTGCTGGGCGCTATTGAAAAAGAAAATATTGCCATAAGGGAGTTTACCGTGGCGCCCATGGTTACCGCCGATAAAGGAAAAAGTTTTCATCAATGGTTTGTAGAGTTTGAAAAAGTGCCTAACGATATTAAAGCTTTTGCCGAGAAAGTGGATGAAAACTTATGTAAAAAAAATGTGTACTACCAGGATCTTATTTCCGGAAATATTTTACAAAAACTTAGAATTACCCCCGTGAGGAAAAACGGGTTTGCCGATTATATGAAAAGCATTGGTAAACTGGGTGGGCAAAATAAGGTTCCCCGGTTAAGCAACGATAGGAAAATAGCAGAGGACCTGGAAAAGTTTGCCTTCCATTCCTGAGGGCGTCATTACCGTTTCAATACAAATCAAACCTGCTTTTTTAAAACCAAAAATTTCATACGGGCTTTAGCTGAGCAGTATTTACAGCTTTTGCTAAACTACTAATACATTGTTATCTTTACCCGTATTCAAAACCACTTATGCACGCAAAAAAAAGACTTGCTGTTTTTGGCTCAACAGGTTCTATAGGTACACAGGCGCTTGATGTAGTGCGTTCTCATCCCGGTATTTTTGAAGTGGCCATACTCACTGCACAAACCAATGATGAATTATTGCTGCAGCAAGCCCTGGAGTTTAAGCCGGCGCTGGTGGTTATAGGCGATGAGTCCAAATACGCAAAACTTAAATCCGCTTTAGCATCCACTACTATTACCGTAGCGAGTGGCGAAGCCGCACTTGAAGATGCCGCAGCATTAGACAGCTACGATGTAATGCTTGCTGCCATTGTGGGCTTTGCAGGATTAAAGCCTACGTTAAAGGCGGTTGAAAATGGCAAAATGATTGCCCTGGCCAATAAAGAAACACTTGTGGTTGCCGGCGATGTAGTGATGCAAAAAGCTTTTGAAAACAAATCGCCCATTTTACCGGTGGATAGCGAGCATTCAGCAATTTTTCAGTGCCTGGTAGGCGAGGCCAGGAACCCTATTGAAAAAATCATTCTTACGGCAAGTGGCGGCCCTTTTTTAGGTAAAAAGCCCAACTTCCTTGTAAATGTAAAGCGGGATCATGCCTTACAACATCCCAACTGGACGATGGGTGCAAAAATAACCATTGACTCGGCCACTTTAATGAATAAAGGGCTGGAGATGATTGAAGCTAAATGGTTATTCAATTTACAACCCAGCCAGGTGGAAGTGGTGATTCATCCCCAAAGTATTGTGCACAGCCTGGTGCAATTTGCAGACGGAAGTATTAAGGCGCAAATGGGTTTGCCCGATATGAAGCTACCCATACAATATGCCTTGGGATTCCCTAACCGGCTTAAAAATGACTTTCCCCGCTTTAATTTTCGCAATTACCCAAACTTAACTTTTGAAGAGCCTGATTATAAAACCTTTCGAAACCTTGCCCTGGCCACCGAAGCGCTGGAGCAGGGAGGCAATATGCCCTGCATCCTTAATGCTGCAAATGAAATTGCCGTTTGGGCGTTTCTTAAAAACCGTATCGGCTTTTTAGATATCACTGCCGTAGTGGAAAAAACTATGCAAAAAATTAACTTTATTGCTAAACCTACACTGGAGGAATATTTTGATAGCGACGGCGAGGCCCGTAACTTTGCAGCCTCTATGATGAAACTATAATAAACGAAAGTTGGAAGCAGTAGTATTCTTCAACAGTTTTTAAGGTAACGGATACTACAACTATTTCTGAATCCTCAAAAAATTATTTTACCTGATGACATTTGATTCTATTTTACTGGCAATTAACTGGAGTAGTGTAGGGCTAAAAGTGGCCCAGCTGTTATTGTCTTTATCCATATTGGTAATCTTACATGAGTTTGGCCATTACATTACGGCTAAATGGTTTAAATGCCGGGTAGAAAAATTTTACCTCTTTTTTGATCCCTGGTTTTCGTTGTTTAAAAAGAAAATTGGCGATACCGTGTACGGCATCGGATGGCTGCCTTTGGGTGGATATGTAAAAATTGCCGGCATGGTGGATGAAAGCATGGATAAAGAGCAACTGAAATTGCCCCCGCAGCCGTATGAATTTCGGAGTAAGCCGGCCTGGCAACGATTGATCATCATGATTGGAGGGGTTACAGTGAATATCATCCTGGCTTTTTTAATTTATGCCATGATCTTAATGGTATGGGGAGAAAAGAAAGTGCCGGTTTCTTCTTTAAAATATGGCATTACATTTAATGATTCTATTTTTTATAGCCTGGGTTTTAAAAACGGCGACAGGATTTTAAGTGTTGATGGAAAAGCTATAGATGATTATAATAAAATTTTAAAAAAGCTGCTGGTGGTGGATTATTCCGTAATGGTGGAACGGGATGGCAAAAATGTGGAACTGCAAATGCCCCAGGATTTAATTGGTCAGTTGGTGGAAAAAAGGAAAAAAAGTGATGGGCCACTCATTAGCCCAAGAGTGCCTTCGCTTGTAGTGGAAGTGCCCGATACCAGCCTGGCTTATAAAGCCGGGTTACGAAAAGGTGACCAGGTAATGGCCATTGACAGTATGCCCACCCAGTATATGGATGATCTTAGAAACATTGCAGCGATGCATAAAGATAGCCAGGTAATTTTGCAAATAAATAGGGCCGGCAAGTCGATTGATATTGCTACAAAAATTTCCAGGGAAGGAAAAATTGGTTTTGCGGGTATTGGTTACGTAGAGCAAATGGACAGCCTGGGCATATTAAAATATTCGGTGCGCAAATACGGCTTCTTTGAATCGTTGCCTGCAGGGGTGCGCCGTGCCGGTGAAGAACTGGTTTTTTATATTGATCAGTTTAAGAAAATACTTTCTCCATCAACCGGTGCATACAAAGGAGTGGGCGGTTTTAAAGCCATGGGTTCTGTATTTAGCGGAGATGGTTGGGATTGGGAACATTTTTGGACCATTACGGCTTTTTTCTCCATAGTACTGGCCTTTATGAATTTATTACCCATTCCGGCGCTTGACGGGGGCCATGTTTTGTTTACTTTAATTGAAATGGTTACCGGCCGAAAACCCAGCGATAAGTTTTTGGAATATGCCCAAATTGGGGGCATGGTTATTTTGCTTTTGCTCATGCTATATGCCAATGGCAACGATTGGTTTGGCTGGGGTAAAGGAAGATAGTACAGGGTTAAATATATACATCTTCTATGAAAAAAAAGCTTGCAGCATCTTTTTGCAGCGTTATGGCTAATACATCAAACTGTATTCTTTTTGAAGTAGGGTAGAGTTGTAAATATTCTACGGATGCATTTAAGAGGTTTTCAATTTTTTTTTTAGAAACGGCTTCTTCCGGCAAGCCATAATTTTCTGATGCCCTGCTTTTCACTTCAATAAAATGCAGCAGGTTTTCTTTCTCGGCAATAATATCTACTTCAAGCCTTTTGAATCTCCAGTTTTTTTCTAAAATAGTAAAACCGTTTTTAACCAGCCATTCCGCAGCCAGTTTTTCCCCTTTTTTTCCGGTTTCATTATGCCTTGCCATTATTAAATGTATCTAATTTAGTTTTCAATACTTCAATTTATTTTTTTATTGCTTATTTTTGTTATTAAATATTAAGTAAAATGAAAAAACTCACTTCATTTTTAGGAATAGCATTAGTTTTAATAGTTGCAGCGGCAGCCTTACGGCTTTGGATATACCCGGCAAATTTTAGCCCGGTAATTGCCATGGCATTGTTTGGAGGCGCTGTAATTAAAGATAAAAAGCTGGCATTCCTGTTTCCATTATTGGCTATGTTTATTTCCGATGCAGCCATGGAATATTCCGGCATTGCCAATGGTTTTTGGGGATGGGGCCAATTAGCCGGTTATGGCATTTTAGCATTCATTACCTTATTTGCCTTTAACCTTAAAAGAATTAATGTTAAAAACGTTTTCATCTATGCGGTTAGTGCCACACTAATTTTTTATGTTTTGAGCAATGCCTCGGTTTGGATTTTTGACAGCCATCAAATGTATGCCAGAAGCTGGCAGGGTTTTGTAAGTTGTATGGCTGCCGGCATACCGTTTATTAAACATACCTTGATTGCCACATTGGTTTTTAGCGGAGTTTTATTTGGCGGTTATGCCTTACTTACACAGAAAGCGACATCTGCAGCATCTGTTTAATTATTGCATCATGATATTTTTAAAACCCTCTTTTACAGGGGGTTTTTTATTTGAGGAAAATTGAAAAAATGTATCTTACAAGAAATATAACCGTTTAATACCTATTGCCATGATGCCAATTGGAGACGATAATAGCGCAAATACCATACGTCCGTATGTAAATTATCTTTTAATTGCAGCCAATATCCTGGTGTTTATTTTTTTCCAGGGTTTGGGTGGCAACCAGGCTTTTGTAATGAGTTTTTCAACCGTTCCCCAGGAAATTATTTCTGGAAGCGACGTTATAGGCGGCCCCACGGGCTTATTGCCCACACCTATACCGGTTTGGGGAACCATTTTAACTGCAATGTTTATGCATGGCAGTATTGCACATATTGCCGGAAATATGCTGTACCTGTGGATATTTGGCGATAATCTTGAAAATCGGATGGGTCATGCAAAATACCTGGCCTTTTATTTAATTTGTGGCGTACTGGCCACCTTGGCCCATGTGTTTGCATCAGAGGCTTTAGGAAGAGATATGCTGATCCCCAGCCTTGGCGCTTCGGGAGCTATATCCGGTGTATTGGGCGGGTATTTGATTCTTTTTCCCCGTAATAAAGTAAGGGTTTTAGCATTAAATATGATTATAAATGTACCGGCCCTTGTAAGCCTGGGTATTTGGATAGCGATGCAGTTGGTAAACAGCATGAGTATGTTTGGCGGAGAAGGCAGCCAGCGTGGAGTGGCTTATGCCGCCCATATTGGCGGTTTTCTTGCCGGTATGATACTGGTGAAGTTTTTTACCGCTTCAGCAGTCCCCGAAGCCCGGTAATTTATTTAAGCCGTTGTAATATTTTTTCGTTCTGCTGTAATTTTAGAGCTGTCTTCCAACGTCCATTTATTGGTTTTTAAAATTTCAGGAAGCAGGGTGCGCATTTGTTCGGCAGCCATATTGGAGAGGTCGCTGTTGAGTGCTGCAATTTCCACCTGTTTCTTCCCGTTTTGTTGAATTTTAGAAAGGTCATCACGGCTAAACATATCGAAAATATTTTCCTCCATATTGTAATATTTGTAATCGGTTTCAATGGAAAGTATTTCTGCTTGGGGGAAATCAATAATCTTTATTCTTTTTTGGGTTTCATCGGCTTCCCATTTCATTTTTTCAAAATTAAATCCCACCAGTACTTTTGCTTTTACAATTACAAGCGCCTTTTTGGTAGAGGGTAAGATGCCTAATAATTTTTTGGTTTCTTCGTAATTATACAATTCATTAAACTGGCCCTCTGCACATACAATTTTAAACACTTTCCTTACACTTTCCACTACGGTATGGCTACTCTCTGTAATATACTTTTTGCTTTGGGCGTTCATACGCAGCAGCAGGTACATTAAAACGCCACCCAGTGCAAGCCCGGCAATTAATACGGGCATTATACCGCCATTTGCCCCAATGTAACTGGGCCGGAAAAACAGGGCATAAAAATTTCCAAAAATATACAAAGCAAGGAGCGCAGCCATTACCCATAACAGGGTTTTCCAGTGTTTAAAAGGGAACATACTTATCACTTTGCTGCAAGGTAATGAAATGTGGATTTCTTTAAACGGCTATAATTTACAATTGCGCATTATACTGGCAGAAAAAATTGTTTCTTTGCATACATGGCTTTGTATTTTGCATCATTAAATTCCGGAAGCAACGGTAATTGTTATTATGTAGGTAATGATACCGATGCCGTGCTGGTGGATGTAGGCATCTCCTGCCGTGAAACGGAAAAACGTCTCAAACAACTTCAACTTGATATAAAAAAAATTAAAGCCGTTTTTGTTTCTCATGAACATACCGACCACATTAAGGGTGTTTCCACTTTTTCCAATAAGTATAACCTTCCTGTTTTTATTACACCGAAAACCGCCCAAAAAGGCCCATATTTAATTAAACATCTTACCAAAACCTTTACGACAAATGAGCCTGTGCAATTAGGTAGTTTAACGGTTACCGGGTTTCAAAAACAACATGATGCCAATGATCCACACAGTTTTGTTATCAGCTGCAAGGGTACCCGGGTTGGGGTATTTACCGATATTGGAAACGTTTGCAGTAATGTAATTCATTATTTCCGCCAATGCCATGCCGTATTTTTGGAATCCAATTATGATGAGGTGATGCTGGAGAATGGTCATTACCCCATACATTTAAAAAATCGCATCCGGGGCGGAAATGGTCATTTAAGTAATAAACAGGCCTTGGAATTATTTTTAAACCACCGGCCGGATTTTCTTACGCATATCATGCTTTCGCATTTATCTAAAGAAAATAATCATCCCGATTTGGCGCTTGCAGCATTTTTACCACACGCCGGTGATGTACACGTTAGCGTGGCTCCACGTTATACGGTATCTGCAGTATATTGCGTTACGGGCAGCGGTAATACTCCATTAACACAGCAGGTTAAACCGGTGCAAATGGATTTATTTTCTTTTTAGACTTTTGTTTTTATATAAACTCAAAATTCAAATCAATGGCCTACCGTTCAATGCAGGATTGTTTAGAAGACCTCGAAAGGCAAAAAATGCTTGTACGGGTAAAAGAGGAGGTAGATCCACATTTGCAAATGGCTGCCATTCACTTACGCATCCATGAGGGCGGTGGCCCGGCCTTGTTGTTTGAGAAAGTAAAAGGCACAAGATTTAAAGCCGCATCAAACATTTTTGGCAGTATGGAAAGGAGCCGGTATATCTTCAGGCATTCACTAAAAACGGTACAGCAGCTCATTGAACTTAAAAACAATCCTGCCCGTGCATTTAAAAACCCCCTGAGGCTCATTTCTTCCGGTATTGCCTCGCTGCATGCATGGCCATTAAAAAATCCCATAAATAAACCTGTTTTTTTTCAGCAAATTCCCATATCCGATTTGCCCATGATAAAACACTGGCCCATGGATGGCGGCGCATTTATTACTTTGCCACAGGTATATACCGAAGATATAGAACAGCCGGGTGTGGGCCACTCTAATTTAGGGATGTACCGCATACAGCTTAATGGTAATGAATATACACTCAATGAAGAATTGGGTTTACATTATCAAATACACCGGGGAATTGGGATACATCAGTCAAAAGCCAATAAAAAAGGGTTGCCCTTAAAAGTGAGCATTTTTGTAGGTGGGCCACCGGCGCATACGGTTGCAGCAGTTATGCCATTGCCCGAAGGAATGAGTGAATTGATGTTTGCCGGCGTACTGGGTAACCGGAGGTTTAGATATTGTTATCATGAAGGGTATTGTATTAGCACCGATGCCGATTTTGTGATAACCGGTGAAGTATTGCCGGGTAACAATAAACCTGAAGGCCCTTTTGGCGATCATTTGGGTTATTATAGTTTAAAACATCCGTTTCCGGTTTTAAAAGTAAACCGGGTATTTGCCAAAAAGGATGCTATTTGGCCGTTTACTGTTGTGGGAAGGCCGCCACAGGAGGATACCAGCTTTGGAACATTAATACATCATATCAGCAATGCCGAACTGCAAAATATTGTTCCGGGTTTAAAAGAAATTAATGCGGTGGATGCTGCCGGTGTACACCCCTTATTATTGGCAATAGGCAGTGAAAGGTACACACCTTATATGCCGGTAAAGCAACCGGCAGAATTACTTACCATTGCAAATCGTATTTTAGGAACCGGGCAATTGAGCCTTGCAAAGTTTTTATGGATTACTGCTGATGATACTCATCATCTTCATTGTAATGATATTGCCGGGTATTTTAAATATGTATTACAGCGCATTGATTTTTCACGGGATTTACATTTTTACAGCAACACTACCATTGATACGTTGGATTATTCCGGTACCGGTTTAAATAGCGGCAGTAAAGTAGTATTTGCTGCTTATGGGGATATTAAAAGGGAACTTGCTACGGCTTTGCCGGAGCTGTTCCATACAAATTCTTTAATTACCCATGCTGCAATGGTAATGCCGGGCATAGCGGTTGTTCAAATAAACCCGTTTACCCATTACGATAATGCCAGTGCTGAAATACATAACCTGGAGAACCACTTTGCAAGCCAAACAGAGTGTTTACAAAACCTTCCTTTAATTGTAATTGCAGATGATGCGGCTTTTACGGCACAATCCCTGCATAATTTTTTGTGGGTAACCTTTACCCGTTGCAACCCATCACATGATATTTATGGCGTAAGAAGTTTTACGCAACATAAGCATTGGGGGTGCCATGGGCCTTTAATGATGGATGCCCGGGTAAAACCACATCATGCGCCGGCTTTAGAAAAAGACGAAGCCATAGAGCGCAGTATTGATCCAATTTTTGAAAAGGGTGGGAGCCTGTATGGCATCCTGTAGCCCATTTACACCACGCCTAATTTTTTCAGGTGTAACGTATGTGAAATAATGGCATCTCTCATGTGCTTAAATTCAATGTACTTAACATTAAAATCCTCGCAGGTTTTCTTTACAATTTTACTAATAGCGGGATAGTGGATATGCGAAATTTTGGGGAATAAATGGTGCTCCACCTGGAAGTTGAGCCCACCCACCAGCCAACTGATTAATTTATTTTTGGTTGCAAAATTTGCGGTGGTAGCCAATTGGTGCATGGCCCATTCGTTTTCAATGTCATTTTCCGGCATAATGGGTTCAGGAAAATCGGTATGCTCCACCGTGTGTGCAAGCTGGAATACCGTGCTTAAAATAAAGCCTGCAGACATAGCCAATACTAAAAAGCCCACCAGCCAGCTTAAAAAGCCTACTATGTAAATGGGTAAAGCAACCATACTGAATAAAAAAAACAATTTAGCAACCCAAAAAGAAATATGCTCCCAGGTACTCATTTTTTTAATGGCTACAGGGCCTACCTTCTTGCGGAAATATTTTATATAATCCGTAGCAAAAACCCAAATAATGTATAATTGGGTGTATAAAAGCCAAACATAAATATGCTGGTAGCGATGAAAGAAATATCTTTTTTGAGAAGGGCAAAGCCGCACCAGCGGCTGAATTTCAATGTCATCATCCACGCCGCCAATATTGGTATAAGTGTGGTGAATAATATTGTGTTTATTGTTCCACATAATAACACTGGCGCCTAATGCATTTACCGAAGATGCCGCAATTTTATTTAAAATTTTGCTGCTGCTGAAACTTCCGTGGCTCCCGTCGTGCATTACATTAAAGCCAATGGCAGCAGTGGCGCCTCCCATTACCAGGCATTCTAAAATGGCCAACCAGGCATTTGGGGTATAAAATACCACATGAATGTACAAGGCAATATAAATTGCCCAAAACAAACCGGCTTTAAAATAAAGGGAAAAATTGCCGGTTTGCTTCTTTTTATTGTGGTCAAAATATTCCTGCACCCGCTTCTTAAGTTCCTGGTGAAAGTTGGAATTTTTAATATTTCTAAACTTGGGAGTTGGGGATATTTTCATATCTATGTTATTTTTTGGGTTAATGCATTTAATGAAGAAATACCGATCATTTTTTCGCTGATGAATCCTTCCGCATAATCTACGCCAATCATTTGGCCAAACATCCGGGCCCGGTGTTCTATGGTTTCCAAAAACCCCGGCTTGGAAATATAGGTTTCCGGTTCGTTGGAATTTTCATCAAAAAACTGGGTTTTAAATGCCTTAATCGCCTCAATTTTTTTTGCAAAGAACGGTGTGATGTCGTACACAAAGTTAGGGGTCAGGTAGCGGTCCTGGATAAAATGAAATACATATTTTGGCCTCCAAATTTCCTGCTCTTTTCCATTCTCCGTGGTTTCAATTTTTCTTAATCCCGAAAGAAAAGCCGCATCTTCAATTAGTCTTGAGCTTCGTCCATGATCGGGGTGGCGGTCTTCCGGCGCAGTACAAATAATAATTTCAGGCTGGTATTTACGAATAGCCGTAATTAATTTTCGTTGATGCTGCTCATCATTTTGAAAAAAACCGTCGGACATTCCCAGGTTTTCACGGGCATCTAATTGCAAAATTGCCGAGGCCGCATCTGCTTCCTTCTTTCTTGTTTCAATCGTACCACGGGTACCCAACTCACCACGGGTTAAGTCAATGATGCCGGTTTTTTTTCCAAGTTTTTTTTCGGAAAGCAATAAGCCGGCACAACCCAGTTCCACATCATCGGGGTGGGCGCCAATTGCCAATACATCTAATTTCATAAATCCTTACAATTCTACTAAAAAAATCAGGCCGCAAGATACGGTTTTTGCAGGGTTTAAAACCGATTATTTTGTATGAAAGGCTGGATGAAATTGTTCCAGCGTGGCTCTGAGGAAATCCCTGTTGAGGTGGGTATATATCTCGGTAGTGGTAATACTTTCATGACCGAGCATTTCCTGTACCGCCCTTAAATCGGCACCACCTTCTACCAAATGCGTGGCAAATGAATGGCGAAACGTATGTGGGGATATATTTTTTGAAATTCCGGCTTTTTTTGCCAAATCTTTTATGATGAGAAAAATCATCACCCTGCTGAGCCGGCTGCCCCGCCGGTTTAAAAAAAGGATATCGCCTTCGGTGGGTTTAATGGAAATTTTATTTCGAATACTGTTTCGGAAGATGTTGATATATTTTATGGCATCACTGCCAATGGGTACAAGCCGTTCCTTATTGCCTTTGCCGGTAACTTTTATAAAACCCACATCTAAAAAGAGGTTGCTGATTTTTAAATTTACCAGTTCGCTTACCCTTAACCCGCAACTGTACATGGTTTCTAAAATGGCTTTATTTCGCTGCCCTTCGGGTGTACTAAGGTCAATTGCGCCAATCAGTTTTTCTATTTCTTCAAAAGAAAGAGTATCGGGTAAATGACGTTTGAGTTTTGGCGCTTCAAGCAACAGGCTGGGATCTTGTGTGCAAATTTGTTCCAGTGCCGCATATTTAAAAAAACTCCTCAGGCCCGATATGATCCTTGCCTGCGAAGCAGCCGCAATGCCCAGCCCGTTGATCCATTTAATGAACTGCTCCAGGTGTGTTAATTGAATGGCTTCAGGCCTCAGGGTTTCATGATGCAGTTGTAAATAGGTTACAAACTTCTGCAGGTCGTGTATATAGGCCGCAACAGAGTTATCGGAAAGTGATTTTTCCAATTGCAACCAAGCTTTATATCCTTTTATATACGGTTCCCACATTTTTAGTCCCGTGTTATTGGCATTTCAAAATTAGATGTGAAAACTCAAAGTTCAATATTTTTTCAACGGTATGCCCTGCATTCATTAATTTCGCTGCTACGCATTTTTAATTGCTATAAATCTTTATGCAGGCACCTATTGTACGATCGCTCAAAAGAAGGTTAGTTTATCATCGTAAAACATTCAGGAGTTTTATTAATAAATCAGAAAAGAAACCACCACGGGGTATTGACCAACTTACCCCAATTATTGAAAAAGAAGTTTGGAAAGATATTGATTGCCTGAGTTGTGCCAATTGCTGCAAGTCCATGACTCCTACATTCACAAAGCAGGATATAAAACGCATTGCCGCCCATTTTAATGAAACCCCTGAAGTATTTCGTAAAAAATGGCTGGTGAAAGACCGTAATAAAGATTTGGTGAATAAAGTTCAACCCTGCCAGTTTTTAGATTTAAAAACCAACAAGTGCAGCATTTATGCAATACGGCCGGTGGATTGTTCGGGCTTTCCTCATTTATCAAAAAAAAGATGGGTGGACTATGCCCATGTGCACAAGCAAAATATTGATTATTGCCCGGCTACTTATAAAATGGTAGAGAAAATGATGGAACGGGTAGGGCCGTTAAAATAAAACGATGATGCGCTTTTTTGCAAAAATTGTTTTTGTATTCAATACCTGCTTCCTGGTTGCCATACCATTAAGATGGTATGAGCTGAACTATAAAATGAATAACCCGGATAAACCTTTTACCGGGGCTTTACCGCTACGGCCATTAGAAAGTACATTGGTGGTTTTAGGCTATTCGGCCATATTCATCACCCTGTGTTTTTTAGTATTGGTTCTAATAATGGGCAAACGTAAAACTTTGCCTCAATGGCTATTTTGGTTTAATGCAATAATTTTTATCATCCAGGTATATTATTTTTTCTTCAGCAGGTTTTAATGGGTTGGACTGTAATACCGAAAGCTAATTTTTCTTTTTCTTTGCCGGCGCTTTGTAGGGAGTTTTTGCTTCATTTTTATGATGAATCGTGCTGGAATCCGTATTGCTTTTCAGCAAGCTGTCTTTTGAAGCGGCATCCGTTTCATCGTCCACAGGTATAAAATACCCGGAAAATAAATTGGCCAACTGGTTAACATGATAGGTGGCCCGGGTAAACCGGTTATTCAGTGCAATAATGGTTACATCTTCGTCCAAAAGGCGAATAAACGCTGCATTATTACCATGCCACCAGCCATTGTGAAAAATTATTTTTTTGCCATTGTCATAAATATTCATGCGCCAGCCCAATCCGTAATTTTTTATTCCGGGATGTTCATTACTGTAGGGCATATAAGCTTCCTGCAAGGTTTCTTTCGTAAATAATAATCCCGAACTCAAAAAACGGTCCCACTTTAGAAGGTCCCGTGCTGTGCTGAAAATATTTTTATCGCCATAAACAAAATCGAGATAGTTTAAAGGAATGGCATTACCCCGCCAGTCAAAACTTGGTGTGGCTTTTGCCGAATCTTTTGCAGAAAGTACAAAACTGTGATCCATTGCCAACGGATCAAAAAAGTTCTGTTTCATATAAGCAGGGTAGGAGATACCCGTTACTTTTTCAATGAGTAGCGCCAGCACGGCATAATTGGTATTGCAATACGAAAATCTTGTGCAGGCGGGTGAAATATCCGTAAGTTCAATTTTACGGTAAATTAAATAATCCATTACATCCTGGTTTCGGGCAAATTGGTTTTGCGGCCATCCCAGTTTTTCTAAAAAATAAACATAATTAGGCAAGCCGCTCCTGTGACTAAGCAGGCAACGCAGGGTAACGCCGGGGTAATTGAAAGATGGGAAATAGTGCGAAAGCTCTTCATCCAATTGTAATTTACCTTCCTGGCATAATTTTAATATGGCCATAGCCGTAAACGTTTTGGATACCGAGGCGATATGAAAAACGGTATTAGCGTTAATGGTATCGTTTCCACCGGGGTGAAGGGAGCCCCGGTATTTTTCAAAAAGGATGGTTCCTTTTTGTGCCACAAGAATGCCACCGTTAAAAACCGTGCCGGCTAAGGATTGATTATACCATGCTTCGCATGCCGTGCCAATTCTTTCAATTTCTGCCGTAGAAATTTTTCCTGGCCCGGGTAAATGGTATTTGGGCAAAGCGGGAAGGCTATCGGTTTCGGAAGTAGGGCCGTTTAAGGTCTTGGGCTTTGTGGTGAACTGGCATGCCGGTAACAAGGCAACGCTTATAATGATTACATGCCGGGCAAGCCATGAAGTTTGAAAATAGCTTTTCATGAATAGCAGGTTATAAATAATGATATTGGGCTATAGAATATCTTTGCACAAAATACTATTAATTTCACAGTATGAGCGATAAAAAGGCAACAAGTTATCCCAAAGAAAAAATTAATATTCTCTTCCTGGAAAATATTAGTGATGTGGCCGTACAGTATTTTCATAAATCCGGTTATACCAATGTAAAGAAAATGAATGGCGCCATAAGTAAAACAGATTTAATTAGAGCCATTAAAGATGTGCATATTTTAGGCATCAGGAGTAAAACGTCTATTGATGCCGATGTATTATTAGCTGCAAAAAAATTGCAGGCCGTAGGATGTTTTTGCATTGGTGTAAACCAGGTAAATTTAAAAGAGGCCACCAGCAGTGGGGTAGCCGTATTTAATGCACCCTACAGCAATACCAGGAGCGTAGCCGAGTTGGTGATTGGCGCTTCTATAATGCTGGTAAGAAATGTTCTGGATAAAAATAAGGCGGCCCATGAAGGCGCATGGCAAAAAGATGCCAGCGGCAGCCATGAGTTAAGAGGGAAAATTTTGGGAATTATCGGGTATGGAAATATTGGCAGCCAGTTAAGCGTATTGGCCGAGGCGCTGGGAATGAAAGTGATTTTTTATGATGTGGAAACCAAGCTGCCGTTGGGTAATGCATCCAGTTGCAAAAGTTTAAAAGAATTGCTCCAGCAATCCGATGTGGTTTCCCTGCACGTACCCGAACTGGCTTCAACCAAAAACCTCATTAACAAAAATAATTTGCCTTTTTTTAGAAAAGGGGCGGTGCTGGTTAATTATGCAAGGGGAGAAGTGGTGGATTTAAAAGCCTTAAAAAAGTTTTTGTTGAAGGGTCATCTATCGGGTGCCGCCATTGATGTTTTCCCAAATGAGCCGGAAAAAAACGGGGATAAGTTTTCATGCGTTTTACAAAATGTGCCTAATGTAATTCTTACGCCGCATATTGGCGGTAGCACGATGGAAGCGCAGCGGAATATTGGTGAAGATGTAAGTATAAAACTTTTTAATTACCTGGAGAGAGGCACTTCAACCGGTTCTCATACCATTCCTGCATTGGCTTTGCCTGCGCAGGAAGGCGCCCATCGTATTTTACATATTCATAAAAATGTGCCGGGGGTTTTGAGCCAGGTTAATACCTTGCTGAGTAAACATAAAATAAATATAGTGGGGCAATATTTAAAAACCAACGATGCCATTGGTTATGTGGTATTGGATGTGGAAGATACATTGAGCACTACGGCAATTGAGTTATTAAAAAGTATAAAGGAAACCATAAAAGTGCGGATGCTTTATTGACGCATTAAATTTTTAAAGTTTCTTTCATTTTATGAATTCGGTCTTCCAACTGTTCCGAACTGATCGTTTCCCTCATACTGTCCACTTTTATGGGAAAGCAAAATGGGGTAAGTTGAACCGGATTTGTGATCTTAATTTTACCCCCGGCTATCCGGCGCAACATATCCCTGAGCCGGGCTTCATCCATTTGCTGCTCCAGTACTTCACGGTAAGCCTGTTTGATTAATAAATTATCCGCATCATAGGTTTCAAATACATTAAACAGTAAAGAGGCCGATGATTGCAAATGCCTTTGCCTTGTTTTTTCTCCAGGCATACCCTGGAAAATCAATCCGCCGATTACGGCAATATCCCTGAATTTTCTCCGGGCCATTTCGGTACTGTTGATGCTTTGGATCATATCTCCCAACAAATTATTTTCTGAAAATAATTCGTACGCATTCGATTCATTTATGGGTATGGGTTGATCGCTGAGTAATTCAAAACCATAATCATTCATGGCTATGGAAAAGCTAATGGGTTTAATTGTGGAAAGCCTAAAGGCCAGGAGCGCTGCCATGGCTTCATGCACCAGCCTGCCTTCAAAAGGATAAACAAATACATGAAATCCATCTTTGGTATCTATCTTTTCAATTAATAATTCGTTTTGATGCGGTACTGCGGATAGCCGGGCCTGCAATTGAAGCAACGGTTGAAGGGCAATGAGTTCTTTATCATTTATATCAAATTTTTTTTCTGCAGCATCATTTAACTTTTTTCTGAGCAGGTAACCCAGGTTTGCGCTCAATGCCATTCGCCCACCGGTCCAACTGGGTGTAATGGATTTTGTGGCCTTGCTTTTTCTAACCATTGCCGTCATTTCTTTTAGCATAATAAATTCCAGCTTTTGCCCGGCAAGGGAAAATACATCACCGGCTTTAAGCCGGCTGATGAACCATTCTTCGATCATGCCTACATAACCGCCGCTTAAGAATTTTACTTTAAGCATAGCATCACTCACAATAGTGCCAATGTGTAACCTGTGCCGCATGGCAATTTTGCGGTTGGTAATGGTATAGAGTCCATTGATAATTTCCACTTTCTTAAAATCATCATATTCCGCAAGCGCCTTACCTCCCTTAGTGATAAAATGAAGCAGGTGCTTCCATTCGTCTTGGGTTAAATAACAAAAGCAATAACTTTTTTTAAGCATTTCATACATCTCATCCGGGTAAAAGCCGTCACCGGTTGCTATGCTGCATAAAAATTGAAGCAATACATCGTAACATAATACAAGCGGTAACCTGCTTTCCACAATTTGATCCTCAATGGCTTCTTTTAATGCAGCAGCTTCCAGTAATTCCAGGGAATGTGTGGGTAGAAAATAAGCTTTACTTTCGGCACCCGGTGTATGGCCGCTGCGGCCGGCCCTTTGTAAAAAACGGGCAACTCCTTTGGGAGAACCCACTTGTACCACCATTTCCACAGGTCTAAAATCCACCCCCAAATCAAGGCTGGATGTGCTAACTACCGCTTTTAAAGTGCCTGCATGTAAAGCCTCTTCAACCCAAAACCGGAGTTGCTGCTCAATACTTCCATGATGCAAAGCAAGGACTCCGGCAAATGTGGGATTTAATGTGAGCAACTGTTGGTACCAAACTTCACTCATACCCCTGGTATTAATAAATACCAATGTGGTTTTGCTCTTTTCTATGATGGGAATAATGTTTGGAGCCAACTTTAAACCCATGTGGCCGGCCCAGGGAAAGCGTTCGATTTGCTCCGGTATTATGGATTGAAGATTTATTTTCTTTTTTATAGATGTGCTTACAAGAAAAGTTTCTTCATGTTTTAGTCCTAATGGAGCCATGAGCACTTCTTTTGCCTGCCTCAGATTACCGATGGTGGCCGAAATGCCCCAAATACTGCAGGCTGAACGTTTTTCTTTTTTTTGAAGATGCAGAATGAAGGCAATGGCCAGTTCGGTTTGTACGCCTCTTTTACTACCCAATAACTCATGCCACTCATCAACAGCAATTATTTTTAGCGATTGAAAAAAAAGCTGATTATTTTTAGAAGCCAATAGTAGATGAAGACTTTCGGGGGTAATTAAAAGTACTTCGGGCATGCTGAGTTTTTGCCGTTGCCGGTCTTTCGCTGTCGTATCGCCGTTTCTAATACCTACCCGCCAGGGTATTTGTAGTTCTGCAATTACTTCTTCCATGGCCCTGGCCAAATCTTTGGATAAGGCCCGTAAAGGCGTAATCCATAAAACCTGCAGGCCTTGCTGTTCTTTTGTATAAGGATTTGCTTTGCCGTGGAGGTATTGAATAATTGCACCCAAAAACACTGCATAGGTTTTACCATACCCTGTAGGGGCATTTACCAGGCCCGACTTACCATTAATTATATGTTGCCAGGTTTTACGCTGGTATAAAAAAGCTTTAAAGCCTTTTTTAGCAAGCCAATTTTCTACTATTTTTTCTGCTTCTTCCAAATAAATATATTTCAAGTACTTATTATCAAATTCAAATAAGTTATAAAAAGAGGTATGATATTTTATAGATTAAAATATTGTTTAATTTGATAAAACGGTTTAATTCAAAAGCAATTTAGGTACAGTCCGTATTATGGGTAAAAATATTTCATTAAAAAAATGGGGATACAATAAATTTAAAAACAAGTAGGAATTTTTACAAAAGTTGGTACAGCACAATAATATTATGTGTTATATAATTCCCTATATTTACAGCCCAAATTCTTTTATTCAAAACTTAATTGCATGAAAAAAGCTTTACTCCTTACATTTTCATTTGCTTTGTTTGTTGCCTTCGGTTTTTCACAAACCGGAAAATACTGGACTGCCAATTTAGAAAACCGCAGCGCCATAATAAAACACAAAGCAGTAGCGAGGCTCACATTTCCTTCTGAATTCAAATTATTCAATTTGGATTTAGCCTCCATGAAACAACAACTATATAAAGTAGTTGATAATGCGGTTAGCCATACCGCTATTATTTCCCTTCCAAATGCCGATGGCGGATTTGAAAATTTTGAAATTGTGGAAGCTTCAAACTTTGACCCGGCTTTACAGGCCCGTTTTCCACAAATCAGGGCGTTTTCAGGTAAAGGTATTACCGACCGGACCGCCACACTTAAGCTAAGCTATTCTCCCCAGGGTATTCAAACTATGCTTTTCCGCAACAATGGAAAACCGAATGAGTTTATTGAGACTTACTCGGCCGATGGAAATACTTATGCGGTATTTAAATCAAACCGTAAAATAGGGCAATTACCCTGGACCTGCTCTACACCCGAAGCCGATATGGCCAATGAAATAACCGGCAAGGTTGTAAATTCTAATTTTACCAACAGCAGTGATGGAAAGCTAAGGACCATGCGCCTGGCCCAATCCTGCAATGCCGAATATTCTAACTGGTTTGGCGCTACGAGTTCAGCAGATGTAGCATTGGTTTTAGCAGGATTTAATGCAACGCTTACCCGTTGCAACGGCGTTTATGAAAAAGATTTTGCCCTTCATTTAAACTTAATTCCCAATACCGACCAGGTTATTTTTTATAATCCTTCAACGGATCCTTACACAACAATGGGCAACTGGAACAACCAGTTGCAATCAACTCTTACCAGTATTATTGGTGAGGCTAATTATGATATCGGTCACATGTTTGGAGCATCCGGTGGTGGTGGTAACGCAGGTTGTATAGGCTGCGTATGCGTTAACGGCCAAAAGGGTAGGGGAATTACTTCTCCTGCAGATGGTATTCCACAGGGTGATAATTTTGATATTGATTATGTAGCGCATGAAGTAGGCCATCAATTGGGTGCAAACCATACCTTCTCTATGAGTAATGAAGGCACTGGCGTTAATAAAGAAGTAGGTTCCGGAATTACCGTAATGGGTTATGCCGGTATTACCAGCCAGGACGTAGCCCCTCACTCCATTGATATTTTTCATGAAGCGTCTATTCAACAGGTTCAGGTTAATTTAGCCGGTAAAGCCTGCCCGATTGTAACAGATATTACAGCAGTAAATGCAACCCCGGTTGTAGCTCCTGTAAGTAACTTTACCATTCCTATTTCCACACCCTTTGCGCTAACCGGCTCTGCTACAGATGCCAACGCAGGAGATGTGTTAACCTATTGCTGGGAACAAAATGATAACTCTACAACAACGGGTAATGCAAGTGTGGCCAGTCCTACAAAGTTAACCGGGCCAAACTGGCTTTCGTTTTTACCTACTACATCACCAACACGGTTGTTCCCAAGATTGTCAACAATATTAACGGGGGCAAATATAACTCCATGTTTTCCCGGTGGCGATGCTATTGCCAATATTGAAGCTTTAAGTTCTGTGAGCCGTAATTTAAATTTCCGCCTTACCGTTAGAGATAATTCAGTATATAGTTCAACCCCTCCTATTAAAATAGGGCAAACATCTTACACCGATATGATTGTTACCGTATCGAATACCGTTGGTCCGTTTTTAATTTCTACTCAAAATACGGCTGTATCTTATGCAGGAGGCAGTACCCAAACCTTATCATGGTCAGTAAATGGAACTACAGGTGCGCCTACCAATACTTCAGATGTAAAAATCTCATGGTCAACCGACCAGGGTCAAACCTTTACTACCTTAATTGCCAGCACACCTAATGATGGTACCGAAGATATTGTTATTCCGGGAATCATTACCACACAGGCTCGTGTAAAAGTAGAAGCAATTGGCAACATTTATTTTGATATTAATAATGCAAACATTACCGTTACAGCGCCTCCAACCGGTTTCTCATTTAATTCACCGGCGCCAACCAATATCAATTGTGCTTCTGCAAACCCCGCTACAGTAACACTGGGTACGGTATCTAATGGTGGATTTAATACACCAATCAATTTGTCTGCAACTTCAGGTGTACCTTCTGGTACTACTGTAAGTTTTTCACCCAACCCTGTTATTCCGGGAAACAATGCAGTTGTAACTTTAAACAATGCAAATACTTTAACACCCGGAACTTACGATATTAACGTGCAGGGTGTTGCCGGTGCTGTTACACAAAACCAAATTGTAAGTTTTGTAGTATTACCCGGCTCGGGTCCTTCAATTTCCGGTCAGCCCATTGATCAAACGGTATGTAATGGCTCAAACGCAACATTTAGCGCTACATCAACCGGCACCTACCAATGGCAGGTAAGCACCGATGGAGGTACAACCTGGAGCAATATAAGCGGAGCAAACTCATCCAGCTATACTTTAACCGGCGCAACTATGGCCGAGAATAATAACGAATATCATGTAATTGTTACAGGCCAATGCGGCAGTACCACTTCTGCATCGGCAACTTTAACAGTTAATCCATCAACAGTTGTCACCAACCAGCCTGTTAACTCTACTGTTTGTGAAGGAAGCGCTGCAACATTTACCGCTTCTGCAACCGGAACCGGCCTGGGATACCAATGGCAGGTGAGTACCGATGGTGGAGCCACATGGAATAATATAGCAGGAGCAACTTCTTCCTCATATACCATTCCGAATGTTACGAATGCCATGAATAATAACCAGTACCATGTTGTGGTAACCGGTACCTGTGCTCCTTTAAGTGTGACCTCTTCTGCAGGTACATTAATTGTGGGCAATCCTTCATCTATTACCGATCAACCGGATAATATTACCGTTTGCGAAGGCTTAACTGCAAACTTCTCTGCAACAGCAATGGGTTCTTCACTCACCTATCAATGGCAGGTAAGTACCGATGGTGGTACTACCTGGACAGATGTTCCTGCTGCAAACGCATCTACATTAAGCCTAAGTGCAGTAACGCCTGCAATGAGTGGTTACCAATACAGGTTACAGGTATTTAGTTGTACACCTACACCCATCATCACAACTGAAGCAGTATTAACGGTAAATACCAATGCCTCTATAAGTGCACAACCGGCTGCAGTTACCCTTTGTTCCGGTAATGCATCAAGCTTTAGTGTAACGGCAGGCGGAACTGGCCTTAGCTATCAATGGCAATATGCTGCAACCTGCGGAGGTACATTTACGAATATAAGCGGCGCTACATCTGCTGATTATACGATTAATAATACACAGGTAGCAAATGGCGGTGCCTACCAGGTGGTTATAACAGGTACATGTAATACCATTACTTCAACTTGTGTTAACCTTGTGGTAAATTCACCGGTAGCAGTAAGTGCACAACCTGCAGATGCTTCTGTATGTTTGCCTACCAATTCTACAACTTTAAGTATTACGGCATCAGGTACCGCAGTTACCTACCAATGGCAGGTAAGCAGCGATGGCGGCAGCACCTGGAGCAATATTTCCGGCGCTACTTCATCTACGCTTAATCTCACCGGATTAACTGCTGCCGATAACGGTAAAAAATACCGTGTGCAATTATCAGGTACTTGTACTTCAAGCCTTACATCCGATGTTGCCACACTTGCAGTAAACTCACCAGTTGAAATTAATGCCCAACCCGAAAATGTTAACGGATGTACCGGCGAAAGCCAGTCATTTAGTGTAACCGCTACAGGTTCTACCATTACTTATCAATGGCAGGTTAGTGTAAATGGCGGACCGTTTGTAAACATTGCAGGAGCCACTTCAAGTACACTTACCTTAAACAATCTTAGTCTTGTAATGGATGGAAACAGGTATAGGGTGATTGTTTCCGGGGTTCCTTGCGGTGCAGTAACTTCTGAAAATGCAACGCTTACCGTAAACATTAAACCCGGCGCTACTTTAGCGGTATCTTCGCACCAGGCTATTACGCCTTATACGCCATCCGGCTTATTTGTTACTGTAAGCCCCGAAGTTGGACCTTATGCCTATGCCTGGTATAAAGATGGTTCATTAATCCCGGGATGGACAGGAGCTTCAATTCCTGTAAATACCGATAATTTTGGCCAGTACCAGGTTACGGTTACCAATACATTAACCGGTTGTTCCAATACCAGCAATTTGGTGCAATTATCTCCAAGAGTTGCACCACAAAGCATGATCTTTATATATCCTAATCCTACAAAGGGTAAATTCTCTGTAAGGAATTATAGCGCTACTGCAACTACACGTACTGTAGTGGTATATGCCAGCAACGGATCAAGAGTTTGGTCAAAACAATATGCTACCCAGGGTATTTACGAAAGTATGGATGTAGATATCAGTGGGGCAGCGGCCGGGGTATATTTGGTTGTGGTTAGAGATAATAATGGAAAACGCCTGGCCACAGGTAAGGTAATGAAGAGATAATATATTTGTTTAATTTGTTATAAGCCGCTCAAAAATTGGGCGGCTTTTTTTTATATTTTATTTGTGCTTACCCCGCAAAGGGCAAAATATATATGGGAGAACATTTTATTGAATTTTAATAAAATTCTTTTGCCAATTAAAATCAACCCCTTACCTTTGCACTCCAATTTAAAAAATGGATTTTAAAGTTCTTTGCATATGTCACAACGTATAAGAATCAAATTACAGTCTTACGATCATAACCTGGTAGATAAATCTGCCGAAAAAATCGTTAAAACCGTTCGCAGCACAGGAGCCGTGGTAACTGGTCCTATTCCTTTGCCTACGCATAAAAAAATATTTACCGTATTGCGTTCGCCGCACGTAAATAAAAAAGCCCGTGAACAGTTTCAGTTGTGCACACACAAAAGATTATTGGATATCTATACCAGCAGCAGCCGTACGGTGGATGCTTTGAGTAAGTTGGACTTACCCAGTGGTGTAGATGTAGAAATTAAAGCCTGATAAATCATTTGGTGAACCTCCCTTTCGGCTTACAATAGAAAGAGCAGGCGCCGGATAAGTTCTTAGTGAATTCGCTTATCTCCTTATAGCGGCATTTTAGTAAATGCCTGAAATAACCAAGCAATAAGGAGCGCTGGGCACAAAATATAACAAATGAAAAGTATTATTGGTAAAAAGATTGGCATGACCAGCATCTTTGATACTACAGGCAAGCAAACGGCCGTAACCATCATTGAAGCAGGCCCATGCGTTGTTACGCAAAAGAAAACCGTTGAAACCGACGGCTACAATGCACTCCAAATTGCCTTTGGCGATAAAAAAGAAAAGCACTCCACTAAATCAGAAGTAAACCACTTCTCCAAGGCAAACACCACTCCTAAAAAAATTGTAAAAGAAATACGCAATAGCGAAATCACTAAAGAGGTTGGCGAAACCATTACCGTTGACATATTTGCCGAAGGCGATAGTGTTGAAGTGGTGGGTACCAGCAAAGGAAAAGGTTTCCAGGGCGTGGTAAAACGTCATGGTTTTTCCGGTGTGGGTGAGCAAAGCCATGGCCAGCACGATCGTCAAAGGGCCCCGGGTTCCATCGGTAACTCTTCCGATGCCAGCCGTGTATTTAAAGGGATGCGCATGGCCGGCCGCATGGGTGGCGACCGTGTGAAAATGAAAGGCCTTAAAGTGGTAAAAATTTTCCCTGAAAAAAATTATATATTAATCAGCGGCTCGGTTCCCGGCCATAATGGTTCCATTATTTTAATACAGAAATAGTATGCAACTCGATATTTTAAATAGCAAAGGACAAAAAACCGGCAGAACGGTAGAACTACCAGAAGAAATTTTTGGTATTGAACCCAATGACCACGCCATCTACCTTGCCGTAAAACAATACCAGGGTGCTCAGCGCCAGGGTACGCATAAAGTAAAAACCCGTACAGAAGTAAAGGGTTCTTCTAAAAAATTACACAAGCAAAAAGGTACCGGCGGTAGCCGTAAAGGTAATTTACGTAACCCCATTTTTAAAGGTGGTGGTACCATTTTTGGCCCCAAACCCCATGGTTACGATATTAAAGTTAACCGCAAGGTAAAAGACCTGGCTAAAATCAGCGCTTTATCCTATAAGGCAAAAGATAATGCCATTGTAGTATTGGAAGATATTAAAATGGATGCTCCAAAAACAAAATCTTTTACAGGAATTTTAAAAGACCTGGGTGTAGACAATAAAAAATCATTGTTTGTATTGCCGGAATATAATGATAACCTGTACCTGAGCCTTCGTAATGTTCAGGGTGTAACCGGAACCGTTATTAGCGACATCAATACCTACGATATTTTAAATGCCAGTGTGCTGGTATTGAGCGAAAGTGCTGCTAAGTTGTTTACCGAAGAAGCCATTGAAGCATAATAAAATTAAATTAATCAGCTAAGAGCAAATTTATAATCATGAAATTGTCTGATGTATTAATAAAACCGGTACTGTCTGAAAAAGCCAATAAACAGGCAGAAAAATCGAATCGCTATACATTTATAGTAGATAAAAAAGCGAATAAGCTGGAAATAAAAAAAGCAATTGAAGGCTTTTATGGCGTACAGGTTGAAGAGGTGAATACCTCCGTAAGCCCATCAAAAGTAAAAGCTAAATATACCAAAAGCGGGTTTTTAGTGGGCCGCAAGCCTGCTAAAAAGAAAGCGGTAGTAACCGTTGCGGAAGGTGAAACAATAGACTTATACGGAACGGTATAAGCATTCATAAAATTAATGTATGGTACACCTGCTACCGCTAAAGCAGGAAAAAAAAAGAATATGGCACTTAAAAAATCAAAACCGGTAACCGCAGGCACCCGCTGGAGAATTGGGAATGCCTACGCCGAAATTACCACCGGCACACCGGAAAAATCTTTGCTGGAAAAACAAAAATCCACTGCCGGACGTAATAGCTCGGGCCGCCGCAGTATGCGTTATATGGGCTCTGGTAACAAAACCCAATACCGCAAAATAGATTTTAAACGTAATAAAAAGGAAATACCTGCAACGGTTAAATCCATTGAGTACGATCCCAACCGTACGGCATTTATTGCTTTACTTTCTTATGCCGATGGCGAAAAAAGATACATCATTGCACCTCAGGGATTACAGGTGGGTCAAAAAATAGTAAGTGGCGATGCCGTAGCCCCGGAACTGGGCAATGCTTTAATGATGAAGAATATGCCTTTGGGTACCAATGTACACAATATTGAAATGCAACCCGGCCAGGGGGGTATCTTAGTACGCAGTGCAGGTACAAGCGCCCAACTGAGCAATAAGGAAGAAAAATATGCGGTATTAAAAATGCCCAGCGGAGAAATTCGCAGGGTATTGGTAAACTGCTATGCAACCGTAGGCGTAGTTAGTAATAGTGATCATAGCCTTGAGCGTGCAGGAAAAGCAGGTCGTAACCGCTGGAAAGGAATTCGCCCAAGAAACAGGGCCGTAGCCATGAACCCCGTTGATCACCCCATGGGTGGTGGTGAAGGAAAGGCCAGTGGCGGACATCCCCGTAGCCGTACCGGTAAATATGCAAAAGGTGAAATCACTCGTACAAGAGGAAAAGGATCCGATAAAATGATCATCCAGCGCAAAAACGGTAAAAAATTAAGTCAATAAAAACCAATTGTTAAAATATTCCGCCCGGGCGGAAAAATAAACAAACATTAAATATGAGTCGTTCGTTAAAAAAAGGCCCTTTCATTGATCTGAAATTAGAAACAAAAATCCTTTCAATGAATGAAGGCAAATTAAAAAAAGGGGTAATTAAAACCTGGAGCCGCAGGAGTACCATATCACCCGATTTTGTAGGCCACACATTGGCAGTGCATAATGGCAATAAGTTTATTCCGGTTTATGTTACCGAATTTATGGTGGGTCATAAACTGGGCGAATTTGCCCCTACAAGAAACTTTAAAGGACACTCAAGTAAAAAAGTAGTATAAAACAGTTTCTGTAACCGGTAATTTGTTGGCCGTTCTTTTAAGGAACATCCGGCAAAAAACCTCAACTAAGAAACGAGAAATAAATATATAATGGAAGCAACAGCAAAACTCAGAAATTATCCAACTTCTCCACGCAAAATGCGCCTTATGGCCGATTTAATCCGTGGTATGGAAGTGGAAAAAGCTTTAGCTACGTTGGAACATCATCCTAAGCACCCATCAGTGCCTTTACGCAAACTGGTGTTAAATGCCATTAATAACTGGAAACAGAAAAATGAAGGAGCAGACGAAAGCGGCTTAGTGGTGAAAACCATTTTTGTAGATGGCGCAAGGGTTCTTAAACGTATGAGGCCGGCGCCCCAGGGCCGTGGCTACAGGGTACGCAAAAGGAGCAACCATGTAACGGTAATTGTAGACGCAAAAAACTAATATAAAAACTTTGATTGTGTGATCAATACACAATCTCAATCATTGAAATTAAAAAAATGGGTCAAAAAACAAATCCGATAGGCGCCAGGTTAGGCATCATTCGTGGATGGGACAGCAACTGGTACGCAAACAAAAAAGATTATTCCGCAAAACTTATCGAAGATGATAAGATCAGGAATTACCTCAATGCCCGTATCAACAAAGGCGGCATTGCTAAAATTGTAATTGAGCGTACGTTAAACAAATTAATTGTTACCATCCATACTTCAAAACCCGGTATCATCATTGGTAAAGGGGGTGGAGAGGTTGACCGCATCAAAGAAGAATTAAAAAAATTAACCGGCAACAGCGATGTTCAAATCAACATCCTGGAAATACGCCGCCCGGAGCTGGATGCCAATATTGTAGCGGATACTATTGCCCGTCAGCTGGAAAACCGTATTAATTACAAACGGGCCATTAAAATGGCTATTGCCTCTGCCTTGCGTATGGGAGCCGAAGGGATAAAAGTGAAAGTGGGTGGCCGTTTGGGTGGAGCAGAAATTGCCCGTAGCGAAGAAATTAAACAAGGCCGCACGCCTTTGCATACGCTGCGTATGGATATAGATTATGCCAACGTTTTTGCTTTAACCGTTTATGGAAAAATTGGTATTAAAGTATGGATTTGTAAAGGAGAGGTTTTAGGTAAAAGGGATTTAAATCCAAATTTACTGGCCGGTGGAAAACATGATGGAGCCGACCGGAAAGAACCGGGATTTGACAGGGGCGGGGACCGCAGAGGCGGCGGACGTGGTGGCGACAGGAGAGATGGAGCCGGAAGAGGCGGAAGAAGATAAAATAAAATTACTAAGGATAAGGATTGAATCAATCCGTTTAAAAAAATAAGAAATGTTACAACCAAAAAGGACCAAACACAGGAAAACCCAAAAAGGAAGAATGAAAGGCAACACCAAACGTGGCGCTACACTCGCCTTTGGTACGTTCGGCCTAAAAGCATTGGATAGTGTTTGGCTTACCAGCCGCCAGATCGAAAGCGCCCGCCAGGCTATGACAAGGCATATGAAAAGAGAAGGTAATGTTTGGATTCGTGTTTTCCCTGATAAACCCATTACCGCAAAACCGGCCGAAGTGAGGATGGGTAAAGGTAAAGGTAACCCCGAAGGCTGGGCTGCTATTGTTCAACCGGGACGGATCATATTTGAAGCCGATGGCGTAACGGAACAAGTGGCCAAAGAAGCTATGGAACTGGCAGCGCAAAAGCTCCCTATTCTTACAAAATTTGTAATAAGCAGGGAATTGGCCGGCTAATTCAAAACAATCAAATTCGGAATCGAGTTTAAAAATTAAAGAACATGTCTAAAAAAGCAGATTTTGTAAAAAGCATCAGTGCACTAAGCAACGACGAACTGGTGTCAAAAATTAAAGAGGATGAGCAGCGTTTAAAGAAATTGCATTTTGCACACGCAATTGCCCCGCTGGAAAACCCTCAAAGTATCCGTATGCTTAGAAAAGATATTGCACGCTTAAAAACACAATTAAAAAAAGTTCAACTGGGTGCTTAATTCACTCGATAAATAATTAATACGATGACAGCAACAACAACTTCGGCAGCAATCAGAAATTTACGCAAAACCAGGATTGGCGTTGTATCCAGCAATAAAATGGATAAAACCATTACGGTGAAAGTAGAAAGAAAGATCAAGCACCCCTTGTATGGAAAATTCTTAAAGAAATCCACCAGCTTTCATGCACACGATGAAAAAAACGAGTGCAGTATTGGGGATACCGTTAAAATAATGGAAACACGCCCCTACAGCAAAACAAAGCGTTGGAGATTAGTGGAAGTAGTTGAAAAAGTGAAATAATATTCAGTACTATGTACAACGTACAACCTACCGAGTACACAAATTAAAATAAAATGATTCAGCAAGAAAGCAGGTTAAACGTAGCGGATAACAGTGGTGCCAAAGAAGTTTTGTGCATCCGGGTATTGGGAAACAGCGGGCAGGATTATGCAAAAATCGGCGATAAAATTGTGGTAACCGTAAAAGATGCCATGCCTGCAGGCGGTATTAAAAAAGGTACGGTAAGCAAAGCCGTTATTGTGCGTACCACCAACAAGTTGCGTCGTAAAGACGGTTCGTACATCCGCTTTGACGATAATGCCGTGGTATTATTGAATAACTCCGATGAGCCAAGAGGTACCCGTATTTTTGGCCCGGTAGCCCGTGAACTGAGGGATAAAGGGTACATGAAAATTATTTCACTTGCACCCGAAGTGTTATAAACCAACAATAGTTAAACAAAAGTTACCATCTCAAGCTGGTTTTACTTTAAAGCATAAATTATGAGCACAAGATTTAAACAAAAGTTCAACATCAAAAAAGGCGACTCCGTAGTGGTGATTGCCGGCGATGATAAAGATCTTACCAAACCCCGTAAAGTGTTGGAGGTATTGGTAGAGAAAGCCCGTGTATTGGTAGAAGGGGTAAACATCGTTACCAAGCATACAAAGCCCACTGCTCAAAATACCAAAGGGGGCAGGGTAAAACTGGAAGCGCCCATTGCCATAAGTAATGTAATGCTTTGGGATAAAAAAAGCGGCGGCCCCACTAAAATTAAACGCAGCCGTGAAAATGGTAAATTAGTTAGAACAGCTAAAAAATCAGGGGAGGTAATTAAATAATGAGCACAAAATTAAATACAAGCCGCCTTGCGGATAAGTACAAAAAAGAAGTGGTACCTGCACTCATGAAGAAGTTCAGTTACAAAACGGTAATGCAGGCGCCCCGCTTAACTAAAATTTGTTTGAACCGTGGTGTTAACGGAGCGGTAAATGATAAAAAACTGGTGGAAATTGCCGTGGAAGAATTATCCACGATCACCGGTCAAAAAGCGGTATCTACCTATTCTAAGAAAGATATCTCCAACTTTAAGTTGCGTAAAAATATGCCCATTGGTGCAAAAGTTACCTTGCGTGGCGTAAAGATGTATGAATTTTTAGACCGGTTGGTATCCGTATCCCTGCCCAGAGTTCGGGATTTTAAAGGCATTAATGATAAAGCATTTGATGGCCGCGGTAACTATACCCTGGGCATTACCGAGCAAATCATTTTCCCTGAAATTGATATTGACAAAGTAAATAAAATTACCGGCCTTGATATCACTTTTGTAACAACGGCCAACAGCAATGAAGAAGCTATGGAATTGCTGAAAGAATTAGGTATGCCGTTTAAAAATGTAAAAAAATAATTAAACCAATAAGAATTTAATAAACATGGCAAAAAAATCAATTGAAGCCAGGCAAAGAAAAAGGGAAAAAACCGTTGCCAAATTTGCAGAAAAAAGAGCTGCATTAAAGGCAGAAGGTGACTATGCAGCATTGGCCGCACTTCCCCGTAATGCATCACCTGTGCGTTTAAAAAACCGTTGCCAATTAACCGGCCGTCCCCGTGGCTTTATGCGTCACTTTGGTATCAGCCGTGTAATTTTCAGGGATATGGCTTTGCAGGGAAAAATTCCGGGAGTAACAAAAGCCAGTTGGTAAAACCAACCCGGATATTCAACAGGATATCGCATTGTAAAAACATTAAAAAATTAATTAACTACTATACACAATGGTTACTGATCCAATTGCAGATTATTTAACAAGAATTCGTAATGCCCAAATGGCTAATCACCGTATTGTGGAAATACCAGCCAGTAAATTAAAAAAACGTATTACGGAAATATTGTACAATAAAGGATATATTCTTAAGTACAAATTTGTAGATGATAATAAACAAGGCAGCATTAAAATTGCGTTGAAGTACGACGTAAATACCAAGTTGCCGGTAATTCAAAGCCTGGAAAGGGTAAGCCGTCCGGGATTGCGTACCTATGCTAAGCCCGAAGAATTTAAAAGGGTTAAAAACGGCCTGGGTATTGCCATTATCTCTACATCAAAAGGTGTAATGACCGATAAAGAAGCCAAAGCCCAAAACGTAGGTGGGGAAGTGCTTTGTAATATTTATTAATAAAAGCCCTGCAGCTATAATGAAAATGGATAGCTGCGGGAAACAGATTGACACTTTAAGCCTTTTATACGGGCTGAACACAATTTAAAAAAATACATTTTCATTCATAAGTATAAAAATTATTAAAATGAGTCGTATAGGTAAACAGCCCATTAGTCTTCCTTCAGGAGTTACAGTTACTGTATCTAAGGTTAACGAAGTAACCGTAAAAGGCCCAAAAGGTGAATTGAAACAACCCATTGACAGGGATATTAAAATTGAAGTAAAAGACAATATAATTGAACTGGGCCGCCCAACCGATCAAATTCGCCACAGGGCGCTTCATGGCCTAAGCCGTGCCTTAATCAGCAATATGGTGAAAGGTGTTACTGAAGGATATAAAAAAGAAATGGAACTGGTGGGTGTGGGTTTTAAAGCTGCCAACCAGGGTAATACACTGGATTTATCTTTAGGCTATTCCCACAATATCATTTTTGATTTGCCCAAAGAAATTAAAGTGTCCACTGCACAGGAAAAAGGTAAAAATCCGACCATTTCTTTAGAAAGCAACGATAAGCAATTACTCGGCCAGGTATGCGCCAAATTACGCAGCCTGCGTAAACCAGAGCCTTATAAAGGAAAAGGTGTGAAATTTGCAGGCGAAGTGTTAAGAAGAAAAGCAGGTAAAGCCGCAGGTAAATAATTTTAAAGAAAAGATCAAAAACTTTTCCCGGCAGTATCGGGAGATAAAATAAAAGCAACATGAGTAACAAAAAAACAGAAGCCCGGCAAAAAATCAGGTACCGTATCCGCAAAAAAATTAGCGGTACGTCTGAGGCCCCACGCTTAAGTGTATTCAGGAGCAATTCGGAAATATATGCTCAATTAATAGATGATAATTCAGGGCTAACTTTAGCTTCTGCTTCATCAAAGCAAAAAGACATCAGTACACAAAAAGCGCCTAAAACCGAATTGAGTAAAATGGTGGGCCAGTCTATTGCCAAGAAAGCGGCTGAACTGGGCATAAAAAAAGTAATTTTTGACCGTAGCGGATATATTTATCATGGCCGGGTGAAAGCCGTTGCCGAAGGTGCAAGAGAGGGCGGACTTGAATTTTAATTTAAAAATCGTAAATAGAAATAATGTCAAACGTAGTTTCAAACAAAGTAAAAGCCGGCGACCTGGAGTTAAAGGAAAAAGTGGTTGCCATCAACCGTGTGGTAAAAACAACCAAGGGTGGCCGTGCATTCAGCTTTTCTGCTCTTGTAGTGGTGGGTAATGAATCGGGCGTTGTAGGCCATGGTTTAGGCAAAGCCAAAGAAGTGCAGGAAGCCATAACCAAGGGTATTGAAGATGCAAAGAAGAACCTTGTAAAAGTGCCCATTATGCATGGAACCATTCCGCATGACCAGTTTACCAAAGAAGGTGCAGCAAAAGTTTTGATAAAACCAGCTGCTCATGGTACCGGTGTAATTGCAGGGGGAAGTATGCGTGCCGTATTGGAAAGCGCCGGCATTACCGACGTTTTGGCCAAGAGCCTGGGCTCTGCTAATCCGCATAATGTGGTAAAAGCTACGGTAAAAGCATTAGCTAGCCTTCGTGAGCCGATTGCCGTTTCAAAAACACGCAATATTTCTTTAAAGAAAGTATTCAATGGATAAAATGGTACAAGGGTGCCTTTAAAGCTTATTGCTTTGAAAAGAACCTTTAGCCATAAACCTTTTCAAAAATGAAAAAGATAAAAGTAACTCAAATTAAAAGCGCAATTGACCGGCCCGAACGCCAAAAAAGAACCCTGGTGGCCCTGGGCTTGAAAAAAAATAATGCCTCTGTAGAAGTGGAAGCAACACCTCAAATACTGGGCATGGTAAACAAAGTAAATCACCTGGTAAAGGTTGAAGAACTGGCTAAATAGCCCGGGAATAATTGGGCAATTGAAGGGAAGCTTTCCGGTTGCCCCAACAAATAAAATAGTATTATCAACAAGCGAGCCCCGAATGCTTTCGGGGCGTAAGTTTAAAATAAAAGCAACATGAAATTACATTCTTTAAAACCTGCAAAAGGTTCTACACACAAAGAAAAACGCCTGGGCCGTGGTGAAGCCAGTGGTAAAGGCGGCACATCCACAAAAGGTAATAAAGGTGGCCAAAGCCGTGCCGGTTATAAAAGCAAAAAAGCCCACGAAGGTGGCCAAATGCCCATTCAAAGGCGCCTGCCAAAAAGAGGTTTCAAAAATATCAACAAGGTTGAGTACAATGTATTTAACCTGGGTAAAATAGACCAGTTGGCGGAAAAGTATAATCTTACTGAAATTAGCCCCGAAAATCTTTATATTAACGGACTGGTAAATCAAAAAGCTTTAATAAAAATCCTGGCCACAGGGGAGTTAAAAGGAAAATATTCTTTCCGGGTTAACGCCATCAGTCAAAAAGCAAAATCAGCTATTGAAAGCGCTGGCGGAACCGTTGAAATACTTAAATAATTTCACGATATTTGCAAACGCTGCAACACAGCAATTCCTTTTTTGGACAATTTAAAACAGCAAATCACAAGTGAAGAAGTTTATTACAACACTTAAAAATATCTGGAGCATTGAAGAGCTGCGCAATAAAATATTGTACACGCTTCTTTTATTATTCATCTATCGCCTCGGTTCATTTATTGTAATACCGGGTATAGACCCCAATAAACTGGATGCCTTGCACAGCAGTACGCAAAATAGCGGTATGCTGGGCCTTTTAGACGCATTTGTGGGAGGCGCTTTTTCCAAAGCCTCCATATTTGCATTAGGGATCATGCCCTACATCTCTGCCTCAATCTTTATGCAACTGGTAACCATCCTGGTGCCACAAATGGCAAAAATCCAAAAAGAGGGAGAAAGCGGAAGAAAGAAAATCAACCAATGGACCCGTTACCTCACTGTAATTGTAACCTTATTTCAATCTGCTGCTTATATCGGTTATTTGAAAAGCCCTGCTAATGCCGGCGCATTAATACCGGGGTATGGTGCAGGCTTTTTTTGGGTTTCTACTGTTGTGTTACTCACTGTGGGTACCTTGTTTGTAATGTGGTTGGGTGAAAAAATTACGGATAAAGGTTTGGGTAATGGTACTTCCATTATCATTATGATTGGTATCCTTGCACGTTTACCCCAATCATTTATGCAGGAATGGACAGCCCGTTCCACCGGTGGCGCCGGTGGATTGCTCATCATGCTGTTGGAAATCCTCTTTTTAGTAGTGGTAATCTTAGGTATTATTTTGCTGGTATTGGGCACCCGTAAGGTTCCGGTAAATTATGCAAAACAAATTGTGGGCAACCGCCAGTTTGGTGGTGCAAGAAATTTTTTACCGCTTAAAGTGAATGCTGCAGGTGTAATGCCCATCATCTTTGCACAGGCTATTTTATTTTTGCCAACTTTTGTAACCGGCTTTACCAATAGCGGTTTTGCCAAATATTTTACCGATCATACCAACTGGATTTACATGCTGGTCTATTCGTTTTCGGTTATAGCATTTACCTTTTTATATACGGCTTTGCTTTTTAACCCCAAGCAAATGAGCGATGAACTGAAACGCAATAACGGTTTTATTCCCGGTGTAAAACCCGGTAAAGACACGGCTGATTATATTGGTACCATTATGGACAGGATTACACTACCTGGCGCCATTTTACTTGCATTAGTGGGTATTTTACCCGGGCTGGTAGAGCTTGGTTTTGTAGGCATGCAGCAAAGTTTTGCAACATTTTTTGGCGGTACTTCTTTGTTGATTATGGTGGGTGTAATTTTAGATACCTTACAGCAAGTGGAAACCCAGTTACTCATGCGTCAATATGATGGTTTAATGAGCGGTGGTGGAAGAATGCAGGGAAGGCAGGCCGTATCTTCAGGCATGTAATTACGCTTAATATTATAGAATTTAAACCCCGGCGTAAACTCGTTGGGGTTTTTTAATAAAGATGATAAAGTATAAATCAAAAGAAGAAATTGAAATCATGCGCCTGTCCTGCCTGCTGGTAGGTAAAGCCCATGCCGAAGCAGCCAAAATAATGAGACCCGGGGTAACCACTATGGAAATCAATAACCTGGTGCATACCTTTATTTTAGATCATGGCGGCATACCTTCATTTTTAAATTACGGGGGTTTCCCGGCAGCAACCTGCATATCTGTAAATGATGAAGTGGTGCATGGGTTCCCTAAAAATGTACCCTTGAAAGATGCCGATATCATTTCACTCGATATCGGGATTTTGAAAAATGGATTTCATGGCGATAGCGCCTATACTTATGCCATTGGCGAAGTAAGTGAAGCAGTAAAAAAACTATTAAAGGTTACTAAAGCCTCCTTGTATGTAGGTATTGATAAAGCCAGGAAGGGCAATCGTATTGGAGATATTGCATATGCCATACAGGAATATACCGAGCAAAAGCATGGATATGGTGTTGTAAGGGAATTGGTGGGGCATGGTTTGGGAAAACAACTTCATGAAGATCCGCAAGTGCCTAATTATGGCAAACGAGGCACCAAAGAAAAACTTAAAGAAGGTATGGTGCTGGCCATTGAACCCATGATTAATATGGGTACAAGAGAAGTGGAGTTTTTAAAAGACGGCTGGACGGTGTTAACCAAAGACCGTAAACCTTCCGCTCATTTTGAACATGATGTATGCATTACATCCGGCGAGCCCGATATTTTATCTTCTTTTGCCGAGTTGGAAGCTGCAGAAAAAGCTAATCCTAATTTAACCTGGTGCCACGATTAAATCACTTGAATCATGGCCGGCAATAAACTCATTGTAATTGGCGGTGGGGCTGCCGGTTTTTTTTGCGCCGTTAATGCAGCAAGGCTCAATCCTTCTCTGGAGGTAATTATTGTTGAAAAATCTTCAAAACTTTTAAGCAAAGTAAAAGTAAGCGGAGGCGGCCGCTGCAATGTTACCCACGCTTGTTTTAGCATTGCCGAAATGGTCAAAAATTATCCAAGAGGGGCTGCATTTCTAAAAAAAGCATTTCATCATTTTTTTACAACCGATACCATACAATGGTTTGAAGATAGGGGTGTACCCTTAAAAACCGAAACGGATGGCCGAATGTTCCCGGTTTCCAACAGTTCCCAATCCATTATGAGTTGCTTATTGAAAGAAGCCAATAATTATAAGGTTCAAATCATACTGAATACTGCCGTGGAAGAAATTGTTGCAGGTAATGATATGCAGCAGTTGCGTCTTCAAAACGGGAAAACCCTTAAAGCCCGCTTTGTTTGTATTGCCTGTGGTGGATTTGCTAAAGAGGATCAGTTGGGCTGGTTAAAAAAAATGGGACATTCCGTTATCTCTCCTGTCCCCAGTCTTTTTACATTTAATATTGCCCATCACGATGCAGGAAAATTGATGGGCATTTCGGTTCCGAATGCCATAGTTAAAATACCCGGTACCAAATGGGAGCAGGCCGGGGCGGTATTAATTACCCATTGGGGATTTAGCGGGCCGGCAGTTTTAAAACTTAGCGCTTTTGCAGCAAGGGAACTTAAGGATAAAAAATACAATTGTAAAATTACAATCAATTGGCTGGGTAATGTAGATGGGATAAAATACAACGAAAACCTGGCCAACGAAAAATTAAATCATTTGCGGTTTAACCAGGCGGCTCAAAAAATGTACAATAAAAATCCCTTTCTCCTACCGGCAAGGCTTTGGGAATATTTATTGCAATGTGCAAACATTAACGATACGGTTCGCTGGGCCGACCTGCCGGCAAAAGCACAACATTTATTGAGTAAACTTTTATGCAGCCAGGAGTTTGAGCTAAGGGGCAAAACTACTTTTAAAGAAGAATTTGTAACAGCCGGTGGAATTGCTTTAAATGAAGTAGATGCTGCCGGCATGGAAAGTAAATTAAAGAAAGGGATTTATTTTGCCGGCGAAATATTAGATATTGATGGCGTTACCGGTGGATTTAATTTTCAAAATGCATGGACGACGGGATACCTTGCTGCACAGGCCATTGCCAAAGCGAGTAAAGAGTAGCGTTATTTTTTCAGGTTATGCACAAAAAAACAGCCCGGAATTTTCCGGGCCGATTTTTAGCAAAAAGTAAAATGAAAATAGTTATTAAAATTAATTATTTCTTTTGTACACAATTTCCATTGTTCTAAATTCTTTTCCATCGGGGCCTACCATAAACATTTCCATGGTGTGAGTGTTATCATCCAAAATAGTAAATGTTTCTTTAACCTTGGTGTCTTGCCCGGTCATAGGGTCTGTCATTGTTCCACTTAGGGTTAAAACTTGTTTTTTATCGTTCCAGTCACCTTTTAAGTGCATTATCCCGGTTCCCATATTATCGATCCAGGTGCTTTCAAATATTTTTTTGGCATTATCGTAAGCCAAAATGCTTATGCCTTCAAATGGCATTCCATTAAAATCACCGGTATGCGTGCCCATTTGATAACGGCCATCCATAATCGTTTTATTCAATAATGTACCTTTAGATTGGCTTGGTGGTGCGCCGGGAGCCATCCACATTGTAATTGACCCGGTCCATGATCCATCCCATCCGTTCATTAATTTATGCATTTTTCCCGGGGTCATGTAATCGGTCCATTTTTTCATTTCATCTTCTGATTGTGCTTTTGCCTTTTGCGCAAATAATACCAGCACAGCAAGGCTTGCTACTGTAAATATTTTTTTCATGTTTTTTTCTTTTAAAGGTATAGATAATTACTTTAATTTAAACAATTTTTATGAGTGAAATCATAAAAAAGGCAGAAACTGTATTGTGGCCTTAAAAAGGAATTAGGGGAAAAATAGGCCTATTTCCGAATGTTTTTAACGGCATTTTCTCAGTAGGCATTGTTTTTTTAAATTATCTTGCCCCTGTAAATGAAGAAGATAGACCAGTATATCATATCTAAATACCTCTCCACTTTTTTCTTTTGCCTTTTACTTTTTACCGTTATTGTGGTTGTAGTGGATATTAGCGAAAAAACAGATGATTTTGTAAAAAGCAACCTGGATGCCTGGCAAATTTTTAAAGAATACTACCTGGGTTTTATTCCACGCTTTGATGCCATGTTGTTTCCTTTATTTGTATTCATTTCGGTTATATTTTTTACTTCAAAAATGGCAGGCAGGTCCGAAATTATTGCCATTTTAAGCAGTGGGGTAAGCTTCCGGCGTTTTATGGTTCCCTATATGGTTTCAGCATTATTTCTTTCCCTTTTACTTTGGCTGGGTTATCGTTCGATGGTGCCAAAAGCCAATGAAAAATTTGGAAATTTTAATAAGAATTATGTGGATGTAAACAAAGGGATGCACAACAAAAATACCTCGTACCTGCAAAACCTTTATTTTAGGCTCGATCCCGTAACCTATGTTGGGTTGCGCTCTTACGATACCATCAGCAAATCCGGAAACGGCTTTTTTGTAGATCAGTTTAAAAATAATAAACTGCAATATAATTTAAGAGCAGCCAGTATCATGTGGGATACCGGTTCAAAAAAATGGAAACTTTCAAACGTGTTGGAGCGGCATATGGACTCCTTAACGGAACGAGTGGTTAAAAACAGCAATTTACTGATGAACTACAACTTCAGGCCGCTGGACCTAAGAAAAGATGAATACCTGAAAGACCAAATGCCCACCCGGGAACTGGATGATTTCATCAAAAGAGAAAAAATGCGCCATTCGGAAGGGTTGAGTGATCTTTTGGTGGAACGGTATAACCGGGATGCCATACCGGTTTCTGTTTTTATTTTAACTATTATTGGGGCATCATTAGCCAGCAGAAAGCTAAGAGGCGGCAGTGGTGCACACCTGGCATTAGGAGTAATCATCAGCGTGAGCTATATTCTCTTTAGCCGGTTTAGCGTGGTATTTGCAACCAAGGGCAACTTTTCACCTTTTATGGCCGCATGGCTTCCCAATATCCTTTTTGGGTTATTGGCTTTTTATATTTACAAGAAGGCGCCAAAATAGTAAACGGCTTCTTTAATTTTGAGTATTACCTAAAAGGGAAAAATTGTAGTATTTCCATAAACTTTACCGGCTTTCTCTTGTTTAGCCAAAGCAGCAATCGTAATTTTGGAAATTGAAAAAACACTCACAATAAAAGGCATATATATGGGAATTTTAAAGGAAAGGTTTGCTTCAAAATTTGAAACAGTATCCACAGAAATCAAAGAAATCATTAAAGAACACGGGAGTAAAAAAATTGGTGAAGTATCCCTATCCCAGGTTTACCAGGGTATGCGGGGAATTACAGGATTAGTTACCGAAACTTCATTGCTGGATTCACAGGAAGGTATCCGCTTTCGTGGATATACCATTCCTGAGTTACAGGAAAAACTGCCTAAAGCGCCTAATGGCACTGAGCCCTTGCCCGAAGGTTTACTTTACCTGATGCTTATTGGAGAATTGCCTACGGCCGAAGATGTTCAGCATGTTACCAATGTACTGCAACGCAGAAGCCATGTGCCCAGCCATGTTTTTGCCAGCATTGAAGCCTTGCCGGTTTCCGCTCACCCCATGACGCAATTTGTAGTAGCCATTATGGCCTTGCAAACCGAAAGTGAATTTGCCAAAAAATATGCAAAGGGCATGGCTAAAAAAGATTACTGGGAAGCCACTTTTGATGATGCCATGATTTTACTGGCCCGCCTGCCCAGAATTGCGGCATATATTTATAGGAGAAAATATAAAAACGGAGATCACATACAACCCAACGGCATGTTGGATTGGGCGGGTAATTTTGCCCACATGCTTGGCTTTAGTGATAAATCTTTCCGTGACCTTATGCGGCTTTATATGACCATTCATGCCGACCATGAAGGCGGAAATGTTTCGGCACATGCTACCCACCTTGTGGGTTCTGCACTTAGTGATTGCTACCTCAGCTTTGCCGCCGGTATGAACGGCCTTGCCGGCCCCTTACACGGCTTAGCCAACCAGGAAGTTATTAAATGGATTTTTGAATTAAGGGAAAAAATAGGCAGCGATAACCCTACCAAAGAACAAATCGAAAATTATGTAAAACAAACCATCAGCGAAGGAAAAGTAATACCCGGCTATGGCCATGCGGTTTTGCGTAAAACCGATCCAAGGTTTACTGCACAAATGGAATTTGGTAAAAAACATATGCCGGATGATCCATTGGTAAATACCGTTTGGACCATTTATGAAACCGTACCGCCCATACTTTCTACAATGGGAAAAATAAAAAATCCCTGGCCCAATGTAGATGCACATAGCGGGGCATTATTAGTGCATTATGGTTTGGTGGAATATGAATTTTACACGGTATTATTTGGGGTTTCCCGTGCATTGGGCGTGTTAACCAGTCTTTGCTGGGACAGGGCCCTGGGTATGCCTTTGGAAAGGCCAAAGTCCATCACTACCGAGTCTGTAAAACTTTGGCTGCAGGGCAAAGATGAAATTTGGGGCGATTAATAAAATTTTAGTACACTCTATTTTGCCTCGTTCAGTAACGGGGCATTTTTTTGCTCAATACCAATAAATGGCCACAGGTATTGACAGCCAAACCCTAATTGAGTATCTTGTGGCAGATTTAAATGATGATTCCCTATGCGATATTTGTATGCATTGATTTTATGTACGGCCTTAAGTAACTTATGGGCTCAGCAAATTGTAAAGGTAGGTACCGGCGAATATTACACCGCTTATCTTACCGATAGCGGTAGCGTATATGTTCCCATTTCAATTGGCAACCGTTATTTTACAAAGCAGTTAAACAGTACAGAAATTTTTAAAGATATTGCCTGCGGTCTTGCACAGGCAATTGCAATAAATACAAAGGGTGAGGCATTTGTTATTGGCCCCGGAAAAACAGGGCGTGGTATTTTTGCCGTTAAAGTAGATAAAGATATCTCCGGCAAAGATTTTACCCCCGTTGACCAGGTATATGCCATTGGAAATACATTTTTTGCCTTAAAAAAAGGCAAACCATTTATATGGGGTGAAGATATTCTTTATGTAAACGGCGGAAAAAATATCCTGGCGCCCTATCCATTACCTGCTCCGGCTGCTGTAACTTTTTCCAAACTTGTTCCGCTTTCATTTGATAATAGCGCTGTGTTGGCATTGGCCGGCAATGGTTCGGTTTGGAAATTTTCCCGTAATGCCGTAAAACCGGTTAAAATAAATATTCTGGGCACGGCCAGGGATATTGCAGGCATTGGTTCAGGCGTTTATGTGGTAGAAACCAATACCGATCTTTTTGCCTGGGGCTTTTTAGGATCGTACCTGGGAGTGGGAGATATGAGCCATTACCCGGTTTCTATAAAAAAGCAATGGGAAGCTGCAGGATGTGTTTTCCCGTCAAAACAACTCATCGGTAATTATGGTACCCTCCATATTTTAGACGATAACCATAACTTATTTGGTGCAGGCGATAATGTACACGGCGAAGTGGGTAACGGTAAACAATGGCCCGACTGGAGCACTTATGCACCACTGCCTTATAGCTGGAGTTATGCACATGGTCAACTCATACAAAAGCCCGTTCAAATAACCGGTAAATTCAATAAAGTTTGTACATCGCCGAGTAATGTGTTTTATTTATATGCACAGGATATGGGGGGCAACTGGTATAGCTGGGGTAGAAATAAAGCCCGTTGCCTGGGTAATGGCATTACGTTAAATCCTATGGATGAAGCCCGTTACCCTGAAGCATTTAATATACCTGCGCCGGAATGGGTAGATCCCATACATACCAAATGGCGGCAAATTTCTTCCTTTAACCCCGAAGAGCAACGCCTGCCCATAGCACATGCCGGTATCTACCAGTATATTTCCCAAAACTCCACCACATTAAGCGGGGCATTTTCATCACAGCAAAAGGGAAGTATTCGTGATTATATCTGGCAAAATGAAAATCAGCCATCGGTGCTGATCGAATCGCCAAATTCCATCACAACAAAAGTTACAAATCTTCAGCCGGGAGAAAACCGTTTTAAGCTAACCGTTATCAATAACTATGGAGATTCTGCAAGTACCCTGGTTAAAGTATTTGTACAGTAAAGCTAAAATTGCCGGTAGAAGGGTTCTGTAGCTAAGGCCAGCATTTCTTTGTCGCCACTACTGTCTCCGTAAGCATAAATTCTTTCAAATTCCGATAAGTTATAGGCTTCCCGGATGCGGAGGGCTTTTTGAAGACCATTGCAGTTTTCTCCGGATAAATTTCCGCTAATGCAATTGTTTTTTATTTCTAATTGGGTAGTGATCCATTTAAGCTCATGCATCTTACAAAAAGGCGCTACCCAGTATTGTGCCGATGCAGAAACCACGGCAATTTCATGGCCCTGGCGTTTATGCCAATCTATTTTTTTTAAGGCCTCCGCTCTCAATAAAGCGCCTAATTTTTGTGAACTGAATTTGCTGCATAACGCTTCAAAGTTTTGAACAGACATACCTGCAAAAAAATAGTGTATAAATTTTTCTTTGGCCTTTTTGGCATCTACTTTGCCCAATTTAAATGCAAGCAGGGTAGGGGATAGGATGATCATGCCTTTGGCATAACCGAATGGTCCTTTATGAAACCTGGCAAGCTCCAGCAGGCTGTCTTTTGTGGTGATGGTACCATCAAAATCAAAAAAAGCAATTTGTTGTGGCACTGCGGTTAAGATTCAAAAAGTGAAAAGTCTTTAATATACAGAATTACATAAAAACATACCATCCATAAAATTAAGCATACCTGTATAAACCGGTCTTTATATAATATTTTTGTAGGCGACTGTGATTGCTCATTAACATAGATAAGCTGCAAATACCTGAATAACCCCATAATTACAAAAAGGGCCGTATAATAAATACGGTAAGTGCCAATGCGTTCCTGCACTTCGGTGGACATGGTGTACATGATGTATGAAACAATAATAATAGAGCTGATCAGTGAAATTCCTACATTGATAAATTGCAGGTTGTAACCCTTCACGGCTTTTCGCATATCCATTCCCGATTCGTTTTTTAATAATACATCATCCCTTCTTTTAGCCAATGCCATAAATAAAGCCAGTAGAAACACCATTATGGTAAGCCATTCCGTAAGACCCACTTTGGCAATTACGGCTCCGGCCTTAATGCGCAATACAAAGCCAATGGCTATGATCACAATATCTACAATGGGTAAATTTTTTAAACCAAAACTGTAAGCCAGGTTAAGTAAAAAATAGAGGGCCAATACAAACATAAATTTATCCCGTATCAGCCAGGCGCCGGTAAAGCCGACAATAATGAGCAGTAGGGCCAAAATTACTGCTGAAGTTTTAGATACTTTGCCTGAAGCTAATGGGCGCTTAAATTTTTCCGGGTGAAGTTTATCAAACTCCATATCCCGGTAATCATTAATAATATACACCGAGCTGGCTATAGCGCAAAAACAAAGAAATCCCAAAAAAAGTTCTTTAATGGCTTCCATTTCAAATAACCGCCCTGCAAAAAATAAAGGCACAAACAAAAAAAGGTTTTTTGCCCAGTCTTTTGGCCGTATGAGATGGATGATGTCCTTCATTATACATTAAGTTTTTTAGGGTCAAAAGAAAAAATATGGTTTTCGGTAAGCCAGAGTACCATGGGCATAAAAATTACGATGATGGGCACCAGGAATAACCGGGTTTGATATGCAGGAACAGAAATAAAATGAACGAGGAACCATATGGGCGCTAAAAATAAAAACCACTTTTTTAATAAATAGGGGAATGTTTTGAATTTATACAGAATAATCAATGGTAAAATGCCAAACGTACCGATTAATTCCAAATAACCTTTTATACCTACTGCGCTGAATAAATTTAATTTAAGCATGGGCCACCCGGCCGGTACTTTCCACATTTGCTGCGGCTGGTAGCCGTAATACCAGCGTAAAAACACAAATACCGTCATGAAAAGCAGGTATAATACTGCGGTAAAAATCCAAATATTCATTTTGGGCCAAATGATTTTTTTAAATGAAAACCTATCGGTACAGCATTGAGAAAAATCTACCTGGGAAATAAAGTATAAAGCCGGGATGAGCAAGCCGGTTTCCCGGTTAAACGAAGAAAGAATAGTGATTGGGACGAGCCACAGCCTGTTTTGTTTCTCTACAATGATGAGGGCAGTTAAGAGATAAAAAATAATATCGGCATAGGTGTTAAAAGCCAGGTCGGCAATGGCTACGGCATTACCCATGGCCAATGCAATAAAATTCACGCCTAAAAAGGCCAGCCAGTCGCTTTTAATAAAATGCCGCCAAAGCCGCCATGCCAGCAGTAAAATGAAAAAATTTAAAAGCAATCTTACCACTATAAATATGATCATGTACCGGGCAGCTCCGGGGGTTTGCATCAATTTTATAAACTGGTCGGTTTGCTCAACGGTACCCGAAGTTTTATTGAACGTAAAACTAATTTTTTGTTCTATGGGGTAAATTTTATCTACGGTATGATTGTAGAGCCAAAAGAGTCCTTCATTAATAAAAGGCATTAAAACCCGGTATTGCCAGGGGTTATAAAATTCCGAACGCTTTTCCATAACGGCAATATGCCGCTCATACGTTAAATGCGCCTGGCTGTAATAAAAGTTTTTATAAATGGGGAAAATAGCCAGCAAAGCAAGGCACACTACAATAAACCATTTACTGATTTTGAAATTACTGTGCAAAGTTTGAGTATCCGGTAAAGGCATAAGTGATATTGATTGGATGGACTGCTAAGAATAACTAAGATATTACATTTTCATCTTTTTAAATATAAATTCAGGAATGTTGCGGATAATAAGCATGATATAACGCCAAATGGGCGTAACATACACTACATTTTTTTTACTTTTCCAGGCTTTATAAATGATGGATGCCGCATTTTGTGGACTGGCGGTAAGCATTTTTGGTGTGGATAGGTTTGCCGTCATTGGGGTATCCATAAACCCGGGAATTACGGTGAGTACATGAACCCCTTTATGGAATAAATAATTTCTCAACCCCTGTAAATAAGCGGTAAAGCCTGCTTTGGCGCTGCCGTAAATAAAATTACTCTGCCGGCCCCTTTCACCGGCTACGCTAGTCAAAGCAATAAGGGTACCTTTTCCCTTTGCTTCAAAATATTGTGCAAAATGATTCAATAACACAATAAGCCGGCTATAATTAACGGTAATAATTCTTTGCGTATTGGCATCATCGTATAAACCGGTTGCCACATCTTTGCCCAGGAACCCGCTGGCGCAAAATACCAGCTCGGTGTCCAACTGCTTTATCTGCTCAAAATCATTTTCAAGGCTTAGGTCAAAAGGGATAATTTCAAACTGTTGCTGATATTTAACGGTAAAATGCCGGGCGATCCTTTTTGCATTTTCTTCATTAGAGCTAAATAAATACACAACAGGAAAGCGTTCGCCCCGGCTTAATACCCGTTCAATAAAAGCCTGGGAAATTTCAGAATTGGCGCCAAGTATAACCATATTTTTTACAAGCTTGAATTTATGCGTTCGTTTTGTAAGGAATTAAATTTAGGAGAATCAATATTTTTTAAATAGGAGGTAAGTGACGCCTTTGACAGGGCATCTTTTGTACGGTAAATCCTTCCGCCATATTTCTCTACTATACCATCCAACGCTGCAACTAATACCGGTAATTTAGGATTTACTTTAAAATCCAAAGCCAGGGTATAACCTTCAAATGGAAAGGCATTGTAGGCAAGGGGGTTATTGCGGCCAAATAATTTCAATACCACCAGGAACGACCCATTGCCACTTTTAGCAATCGTTTCTAAAATTTGCCGCATCCCTTCCTTGCCATTGGCCTTGGGTATTACAAATTGGTATTGAATAAACCCTTTTTTGCCGTAAATTTTATTCCAATTGTGGATGGCATCCAGGGGGTAAAAAAATTGATCCAGGTCTACATAATTTTTCAAATGCTTTTTAAGCTGTTTATGATAAAAAAACCAGTTGAATAATTTAATAGTAAACGGGTTTAACGCAAAGGATGGAAAATAAAAAGGAACGGTAAAAGAGAATTTTTTCCTGGGGGTTAAGGCATTTTTTTTCAACCTTTGCGGTAATTCATTTAAGGTAGCATGTTCGCCACGCAGCATAATGGATTTGCCTGAATTTTTTCCACGTTGGAGGCAATCGAGCCAGGCTACATTATAAGTCCAGCTTTCAGACTCTTCAAAAAGTTTAAATATTTCATCCAGGTTTTTAGCCTGAATGGCTTCGTTACGAATATAGGCGGTTTCAATTTTTTTTAATTTGAAGCGTGCCGTGAGAATAATGCCGGTTAGCCCCATTCCGCCCATGGTAGGCCAAAACAAATCTGCATTTTCATCCCTTGAGCATTTTTTGATTTCCCCGCTTTCTGTGAGTAAGGTAAAATGTAAAACGTGTTCACTAAAACAACCGTCCACATGATGGTTTTTACCATGAATATCTGAGGCTAATGCACCACCAACGGTTACAAATTTAGTGCCCGGCGTTACGGAAATAAAAAAGCCGTGAGGAATACTCAGTTCAATAACCTCGGATAGCAATACTCCGGACTCACATTCTATTTCACCGGCTTGCCGGTCAAAAGCAATAAATTTATTCCAGTATTTTGTAGAAATGATGTTTTTTTGAAGTGAAGCATCACCATAACACCTGCCGTTTCCCCGGGCTATAATTACCGGATGCTGTTGAAGTTCCTGCCGAAGTTCATTAAGGTTTTGAAAGCGCAATACATTTGCCTCTATTGCAGGGAAATTTCCCCAATTACTGACTTTTTCTGTTTTTTTACTGGCCATTGTGGATAAAGCTAATGGTGCTTAAATTTTCATGAAATCTTCTAAGTATTTGGTATTCTGTAATTAATTATGATAGCCTGTTGTAAAATTACTATAATTAAGCCTACTTCAAAACATTTACGCACATAGCTTTTAATTAGTTAAACTCAATTTTTTATTGTAATACCTTTGCCCTTTCTGGCCAGCCAAGAACCCTAAAATCCTATATTCTTTAAAAAAGATACCGGCGTTAATGAAAATTATTTTATTGTTCTTAGGGAGTTTCATACTCCTGCACACATCAAATTTTGCACAAAGTAAGCGTATTTGTTTGGTGGGGTCTTCCACATCTTACGGATATGGCGTACCGGCTGATAGCAGTTATGCCGGGCGAATAAAAAAATTTTATAAAACGGCAGGCATATTAGATACCCTTTACAACCTGGCCGTTCCCGGCATTGATTGTTATATTGGAATGCCATCATCTTATTCTCCCCCTCCGGGTAGAAATGCTCCCAATCCACAATTTAATATTACCAGGGCGGTGAACCTGTTGCCCAAGCCGGATGTTATTATCATTAATTTCCCCAGCAATAATTACCAATGGTTGCCTTACGATGAAGTAATTTTTTGTTTACAAACGATGCTGGACTCAGCAAATGCAGCCGGTATAGATTGCTACGTTACTACCACCCAGCCCCGTGACGATTTTAACCCGGCCGGCGGTGAAAGGCAAAGGCTAAAAGATTTGGAACTCCTCATCAAAGAAACTTTTGGAGATAAAGCATTAAATTTTTGGGACGATATAGTGCAAGACCCCCCGTTGATCATAAAACCGGAATTTGCATTGGGCGATTATGTTCACCTTAATGCTGCAGGCCATGCAGACCTGGCAAATATTGTTTTGCAAAAAAATATTTTTTTTGCATCAACAGGTAACCGATGGACCGGCGTAAAAAATGACGATTGGGATGATGCTGCAAATTGGATTACGAATAAAGTACCGGTTCAGTCCGAAGCGGTGGTTATACCATCGGGCAGACCCCATTACCCGGTTATTCACTCAAATGTTATCATTAGGAAGATCACCTGTGAAGAAAATGCATCCTTAACGGTGGACACAAATGCCGTATTACAAATTATAAGCGATGGGGAATAACTTTTTAACCCTCTATTCTTTTACAAAGTAGGCAAACCTGTTTTTTAATCTCAGGAAAGGAAGTTCAAAGTATTTATAGCTTAATAAGCTAAGGCTAATGGTAATGGCAAGACTAATTACAGGTTGCAATATTAATACCTGCCACAATTGGGCATCTAAGCCCCATTTTTTTGAAAGGGCCGTAACAATTGAAATAATGATAAAATGGATGCAATACAAGCCATAAGTAACCACCCCTAATTTGGTGAGTGAGGTAAAGCTGCTCATTTTAAAAAACGAAGTTTCTGCAAAGCATTGTTCCAAAATAATGAACAGTATGGCAAAAGCCAATATACTCCGTTCAAAAATCCTAATGTAGGGGTTTACAATAAAAATATCCTGCCTGAAGAAAAGAAACAGGAAAAGTGTGAGATAGGCCAAAATTATGATTAACCTTGGCATTTGCTTAAAAAAGGCAAAACATTTTGCACTCATAATACTGAGCCAGGCGCCTAAAGCACCAATAGCCATATCGCCAATGCACGAAAACGTATGCATTTCATGCGGCTTAAAATGAGCGTTTGGAACAGGGCTGTTTACAACGGCCCTGAAAACCCAGCTTCCGGCCAATATAACCGCAAAAGCCATCCAGTATTTTTTTACGGGTAATATGGAGAGGATTAAAGGCCATACTAAATAAAATTGCTCTTCTACGGCAATACTCCACAGCACCGATAATCCCGGGGCATCGGGCATCCCTTTATGGATATAGTCAAAATTTGCCGCAAAAAAGATATAATACCAAAAGTCGGCCGTTTCATTTCCCGTATCCCCCATCATGGTTTTCATTAGGGGGAAAATAAAAAAGCCGATACCTACACATACAATATATAAAGGCCATATACGCAGGATGCGCCTGATCCAAAAATTGGGAACATTTATCCTGCCGTTTAATAATTTTTCTTTGATTAACAAATAGGTAATTAAAAAACCACTGAGTACAAAGAAAAAATTTACCCCTAAATACCCATTGGCAAAAAAACGTTCTTTAAAAAACGTAAAAAAACCAGAGGAATATATTTTATCGTTCTCAGAGTAAATACTATGAAAACAGAATACGGCAAAAAAACACAAAAACCGCATACCGTCAAGGTTGGAGAAGTAAATCTTTGTTTTAGCTGACGGCTTAATATTCATGAATGCTCAGGAAAAGGTTATAAGGATTGCTAAGGGATAATTTGTTGCTAAGATAAGTAGTTCACGTAAAGATTAAAAATTTTTGATGCGGTTCATATCTTTCTCACCTATTGCTGCGGCGCTTTACAGCCTTATACGGGATTTTTAATAAAATCCTCTTTATTTTTTTTGATTTTTATTCCTAAGATTGATTAGTTTTAACCTGCTATACCTTTACCTGTAAAGCCTTTTTTCCATGATGCGATTTTTCTTTTTTTGTTCAATTTTTTTAATGGGATCCGTGCAGAAGAGTATTGCGCAGCAGCCCGATGAGAAGGATACTTTTTTCCTGGCTAAGCAAAAGGGGTTGTTGGGCAAGCTGGGTAAAAGCATTTCCCGTACGGTGCCGCCATTGGAGCCCGTTACCATTGTAAACCCCTATTTAAAACATAAAGGGAAAATAATACGGATTATTGAAATTGTACCCCTGGGTTTCGACAGGAATATTTATGATACCAGTATTGTTAAAAATAATTTTGGGACCCGGGTAGCTAACGCCTTGCATGTTGATACGAGGCTACAGGTGATTAAAAATAATTTATTTTTTGCCAAAGGAGACCGGGTAGTGCCTTTATTAATTGCCGATAATGAACACTATTTAAGGGAGCAGGAATTTTTAAAAGATGCCCGGATCGTTATTGAAGATTTGGACGACTATGACCATTCGGTGAAAATTACGGTTTTTACCCGTGATGTTTTTTCCATTGGGGGTAATTTTAGCCTCTACAGTCCCAGCCGGGCCAAAATGGAAATTCGGGAAGATAACCTTGCCGGAAGCGGTCATAAACTTTCCTTTTATGGCTTAATGGATGAGGGCCGAAACCCTAAATACGGCCTGGGCACCGAAGTGAGTTTTAGAAATATTAAAGGGAGTTTTTTAAACTTTACTACCGGGTTTAAAACGTTTAACCCTTCATTCAGTAGCGGCAGGCTTGAAGAAAATAATTTTTATACCCGGTTAGATAAGCAATTGGTTTCCCGCTATTCTCACTGGATGGGTGCTGCAGAGTTTTCTTTTGGTAAAACCACAAATGGGTTCCATACGGATTCTTCCTACAATACTTATTTTGCTTATTCTAAGCAAAGCATAGATTTATGGGTGGGGTATAATTTTGGCTCAAAGGCTAAGATTGAGTCCGACAAGCCGGGAAAACTCAGGCATTTTGTGGGTATAAGAACTTACTACAACCATTTTTTTGAATTACCTGATTTTTACACTACCCATTACAATTCCAGTTATGCCGACCGTAATGGAGCTTTGCTTTCTTATACCTTATACAAACAAGACTTTGTAAGAACAAGCTTTATATATGGCTTTGGACGTTATGAAGATGTACCCGAAGGATATTCGGCAACCATAACAGGGGGCTATACAAATGTTGAGGGCAGTAAACGCCCTTACTACGGTTTGTCTTTTGAAGGCACCGATTTTACCCATAAATCTTTTTTTACTTACCTGGCCAGGCTTGGAGGGTATTACAATAAAAAATTTGAAGATGTGGGGCTATTGCTTGGGGTGTACCATTTTACCAAACTCCGGCAATTGGGCGCCTATTGGCGTAACAGGAATTTCATTAGCCTCTATTTCAGCAAGCAAATGAACAGTAAATATAATGCCCCGTTATACTTAAACAGTCAATACGGGTTGCCCTATTTTCATGCCGATTCTATATTTGCACAAACCCGTACTACCTTAAAGCTCGAGACCGTTTTCTTTAACCTGAATAAATTTTTGGGTTTTAGGTTTGCCCCATTTGCATTTGCCGATTTTAGTTTTATCCAGCAAATCAATTTACCCACTTCCAAAACGCATGGCTATACTGCCATTGGTGCAGGGGTGCGTACCCGTAATGAAAACTTCACACTGGGTACCATTGAGTTGAGGGGTTATTATTTTCCCAGTCCCACCGCAGGCATGAAAGGCTTTAGAGGAGACCTGAGCGCTAAAATCCGTTTTAAGTATAACAATAGTTTTATTCGCCGCCCCGAGTTGGTTTCTATAAATTAACCGATTCTTTTTTTAACGGGTATAATTGGATTACCTTTAAGTATTGATTATTGGATAAAAAATGGCAAAATGAAGTTCATAGTATTCTGTACGTTGCTTTTGGTACTTACTTCCTGCAACAGTAATGTTAAATCTAAATCTTCAGCAATGGAAACAAACCAAACACAGGCAATTGTTGCCGAACCGGTTTCTTATACCGGCGATTCAGTAACCATGAATGGATTTGTAGCTTACGATTCTGCTTTGAAGGGAAAACTTCCGGTAGTGATGATCATCCACGAATGGTGGGGGATTAACGACTATACCAAATCCCGGGCAAAGCAACTGGCTGCATTGGGTTACCTGGCTATGGCAGTAGATTTTTATGGAAATGGTATAAATGGAAATAACCCCGATGAAGCCCAAAAGCTTGCCATGCCCTTTTATGAAAACCCGGCAAAGGCACAAAAAAGATTTGATGCCGCATTAGAAAAGATAAAAACATTTTCGCAAGCCGATACCACAAAAATTGCTGCAATCGGTTATTGTTTTGGAGGATCAATGGTGTTAAACATGGCGGCATTGGGCGAGAACCTTAAAGCGGTCGTAAGTTTTCATGGCGGATTACGAACTGTGCCGGCCCAAAGAAATACCTTAAAAGCTAAAATTTTAGTTTGCCATGGCGCTGCCGATAAATTTATACCGGCAGATGAAATTGCAGCATTTAGAAAAAACCTGGATACGGTTGGAGCCTTGTACAGTTTTAAAGCTTATGACGGCGCTTTGCACGCATTTAGCAACCCGGCGGCAACGGAAATAGGTAAAAAATTTAAAATGGATATTGCCTACAATGCTGCAGCAGATTCCACATCCTGGAACGACATGAAAGCGTTTTTTAAACAATATTTTTATTGATATAACCTAAGCCGGGTATTAAAAAAAACAAAAAGAACGAGCAGGCAGGGTAGTGGGTTATTCTTTTTCTTTTTCCCCGTCGTTTTCTAAAGCAGGGTTTTCTGCCGTTTGAGATACTTCATTGTTTTCTTCATCACCAGGAGCAACGGCATCATCCATTTGAGTGTTCGCATTTACAATAATATTGCTCACTACCGTAGCTTTTTCAAACTCTTCCATAATCACTTCACTTATTTTGGGCAGTTCTTCGGGGCTGTTAATGCCAAAATAATCCATAAAAGATTTGGACGTGGCATAAATCAATGGCTTGCCTACGGCCTCTTCATTACGGCCGGCGATCACTACTAAATCTTTTTCCAAAAGTTTTTGAACGGCATAATCGCAGTTTACGCCACGTATACTTTCAATTTCACTTTTGGTAATGGGTTGCTTATAGGCAATAATGGCAAGGGTTTCCAGCGATGAAACCGAAAGTTTTTTCAGAAATTTATCGCCATTGAGCAGGGCAACGGTTTTATGGTATTGGGGCTTAGTTAAAAACTGCCAGCCCCCGCCGCTTTGTTTTAATTCAAATGCATAAAACTCGCTTTCGTATTTTTCTTTAATACCCTCAATGGCGGTATTCACCTGGCCAAGATCGGTACGGTCGTCAATAAATGCCTGGGCGGTATTTACCAGCTCGGTAATTTCTTCAGCCGTTAACGGTTTATCGCTGGCAAATATCAAGGCTTCTATATGCGGTATAATAAGGGCAAGTTCCATTATTGATGAATTGGGCCTAAGTATAAAAGGTTCAGTTAAAAATTATCCGTTTAATGCAGCTGCACCACTTACAATTTCGGTAAGTTCGGTGGTAATAGCCGCCTGCCTGGCCCTGTTGTAGCTTATTTTAAGTGTTTTTAATAATTCGTTGGCATTGTCGCTGGCTTTATCCATGGCCGTCATTCTTGCACCATGCTCACTCGCATTACCATCCAATACCGATTTATATAACTGGGTATTTAAAATTTTTGGCATGAGTTCGGCAATTAAAACTTCCTTGCCGGGTTCAAAAATAAAGTCGGCTTTTTTGGTATTTTCTTTTGCGGCCGATTTGGCTACGGGCAAAAATTGCTCTACAACAAAACGTTGGGTAGCGGCATTTTTAAATTCGCTATATACAATATCTACGGCATCAATTTCGCCGGCATCAAAAGCATCCATGGCATATTTGGCGGCGGTTTGTACTTTTTCAAAACTTAAGCCATTAAACAGGTCCCAATATTTATCCACTACTTTAAAGCCCAATTTATTAAAATGTTCAAATCCTTTTTTGCCGATGGGCAATACGCTTACATTGCCTGCGGCTTGCTGGCTGGCGTATTTATCTTTAATAATTTGTTTGGTAAGTTTTATCAGGTTACTGTTATAGCCGCCGCATAAACCCCTGTCGCTGGTAATAATAATAATTAGCGCTTTTTCCACATGCCTTTCTTTAGCATAGCTGGCGCTGATGTCGCTGTCGGAATTGCTCACAATATTGCTGAGCATTTCCTGCAATTTTTGGGCGTAAGGCCGCATTTGAATAATGGCATCCTGGGCACGGCGAAGCTTGGCAGCGCTAACCATTTTCATGGCCTTGGTTATTTGTTGGGTACTTTGTACGCTTTTAATCCGGTTTCTTACTTCTTTTAATGCGCCGCTCATGTAGTAGTATTATTTTTAATTGGTGTGCAAAATTAAGGCAAAATTCCGTCAAATATTTCAATAGTTTAAAACTTTCCCTTACTGTGGATAGTCTTAAAACGAGTGTGCAATTCAATGGTTATCCACAAAAACTCAATAAGTTAGCTGAAATACAAAATTGAGGATCATCTTAATAGGAAAGCTTATTTATCCGTAACTTTGCCGCCCTGTCAATTTGGCTATTTTTTACAGGTAGCACTATATTTGAACTAACAGGTTTTTTGAATAATATCATATTTATTTTATAACTATTTTATGTCAGGTTTCCTTTCCAAAATCTTTGGCGGCAGTAAAAGTGAGAAAGATGTAAAGAAAATTGCTCCCATCGTAACCGGTTCTAATGAATTTTTTGCAAAATATGCTTCCTTATCTAACGATGAACTAAGGGCTAAATCTGCCGATTTTAAGCAACGCATAAAGGCCTATTTAACCGAAATAGATGCCGAAATTGAACAAAAAAAGCAGGATGCAGAAGCGCTGCCTGAAACCGAAATCAGTCAAAGGGATGCAATTTATAAAGAGGTAGATAGCCTTTAGCCGTTGTTGGTATGCAGGTCAGGTTAAGTGCGCTGGTGTACCAACACCAGGAGGAGGCAGGTATCAATTCTCTGCGTAAACGCTGCGGCCTTCTTTCTCTGCGATTTTTTATTTTAACGCAAAGAACAGGAGAACGCTAAGGTAACGCAGAGGAAACCCTGCTTTATTAAGTTTAGATGCTCTTGTTTTGTGTACTACGAACTGATGTAGGGTACGCAACGTCCGCCAGACACTGGCAAACGCTGGGAGACGTTGCTCGGAAAAAAAGGCTATGCTGCCGCTGGCCTGGAGACACAAGCGGCGGCCTGCAAACGGGACGCTTACCTGGGGCGGAGGGGTAACTGTTGCAGCTATGACAAGCAAGTCCGTAGTTGCAAACTACGGACAGTTCTTAGCTTTTTATTTTTTGCTCAACTATGAGAATACCGGTTTGCCAATAATTTAGGAACACTACTGAAAGCGGGGGATTCTCAAGGCTTACATTTTACTTTTGATACATCCTCTTTTTACACTGTGCTATTATTGTCCTTTTTTCAAAAACTGCATTATCAATAAAAGTACAGATAGCAATATTCCAAATAATATAGCCGAATAAAGATTTTGTTTATATTGCTTAAAATGCAAATAGATATTCCGTTTTCTTAATTTACCCATCAAGTAAAATGGTATTATTGTAACATAAACAATGGAAAAAATCAAAATGGCTATACCAACAATATCTTTTTCAATTCTAAAACTAAGAATACTATATAAAAAATCTCTTATCAAAAAAAGAAATAGTAACATAAAAATAATCAGAATAGTTGATGCATTACTTATCGTATAATAATTTCCACCTCTTCCCTGGTACTTTCTTAACCAAATTGTCAATGACAATAAAATCTTAATCATCATTTACATCATTATAAAGGTCATAGGCAGAAATGCCCAAATCGATTAACGTTATTACAGCAAAACCAATGGGACTTGAGAACCTTATTGTATTTTTTAAAATTAAGACACCACCCTTTAATACAGCTTTGCCATAATCACCATTATAAGCATCTAACCCTACATCTAATGCATCAGAAGCAAATCCCACTACTCCAATTGCTGGTACGTTTTTAATAATCTTCACGCCATTCATTACGGTTGAAGCCTTACTCAACTTATTTGTTAAAATAATGCCTCCACCTGCAATTGCCTCTGTAGTACTATATGCTGCTCCCATTGCATCATTTACCACTCCTGTAGTTTTTAAGGCATTATCCCAACCTGACCTCCCCCCGTTTTGTTGCTGTTTCCGCCGATGTTGGTGTTCTCTTTCAGCACTCTGCCAACCCTTCAACTTTAACAACGCCGTTGCCGGTGTTATCACCGGTTAACGCAACTTTTATACAGCTACAAATCTTTTCTCTAAATTAGTAAAAAAATCAAAAACCTGGAACACTTCGTACCCAACCGATGGGCCTTGTTTTTTGCCGCCACTAACCTCAACTGCTTACCGGTTTTCCAAAATGGTTAAGGGAAAAACATTACCATAGACAGCCTATGTTATCTCAAACTTAATAAAATCATCCGGATGCAAGTTTATTCTGTACACCCTTCGATGCCCGGTCATAAGACCGGCATCGGCAGCCGCATGGGAACACCAACATGGGCGGAATATGCTCTTTTAATGCTTCGTTTTCGGCTACCTGCTCAAAGCCGAAATTTAGGCTTTTTTAAAGATGCTTTACAGCCGGATAGGAACGCAACGACCGCCACACTCGCCGGCAAACGCAGGGAGACGTTGCTCGGAAAATAGGCGGGGAAATCAATCACCATCCGGCCCTATAAACTCTTGTTGAATGCTCTTTGAAATACATCGACATAATTACTGCAATGGATAGGGAATTAAAGCAAATTAGCAACAAAATATTTGGATTAACAATTAATATTATGATGTTTATTATTACTGAAATAAAAATACAAAACTGAGGGCTTATAAAGTACCTAAAAGATGCATGTTTTTTGTATATCAGTCCTACTGGTTCAATAAAATTATAATAATCGTTTTGACGTTCTTTATTATTATCATTACTATTATTTAAAATAAAATCCAGATAATTGTTCAATAAGCATATTACTTGTTTTTTTTCTACATTATCTTTTATTTCATCAAAATGAAGAAGAAAGTTTCTTATACTATTTAGGTGATACCTTTTTCTTTTAGCAGGAATATTTTCAAAAATATAATTATATTTCTCAATTACTGAATGAATAGTACACATTTCATCAAAGGATTTAATGAGGCAATATTGGAACAAGGTATTTTCCACCTGAAGGGAAGTCCCAAATTAAAACGCCAATAGAATATGCGGCATTAACTAAAGCACCTCTGTAGGCTCCCCTTCTTTTAGTGCCACTTGTTGTTAGAGTTTTCAAATGTAAAATTCTTTTCTTTATCGGCCGCATTATCCACTAGCGGCTGCGCTTCAATTTGCTTTAATGTTTCGCTTGCCGCTG
>WBZS01000367.1_pt1 | contig 63387 bp, 57 predicted proteins | sample 5204201 | NCBI WGS metagenome assembly WBZS01 (sample SAMN12344357, study PRJNA552823) | activated sludge metagenome | biome: Activated sludge suspended growth; feature: Nitrification reactor; material: Wastewater; isolation source: activated sludge from nitrification reactor of wastewater...
CGGTAGTCGGCGAAGTCGTCCCACCCGATGAGGGCCTTGAGCTTGGCCAGGCTCGCGGGGAAGTCGCCCGAGTCGTACTTCAACGGCCGCCCGTCCTGGAACATCAGGCCGTGGTCGTAGGGCATGTCCTGCGGGAGGATGAAGTTGCGCGAGCGTACCTCCGCCCGATCGAGCCCCAGCTCGGCCGCGATGGCGTCCATCGTGCGCTCCATCGCGAACACGCCCTGCGGCCGACCGGCGCCGCGGTAGGGCGTGACGATGACGGTGTTGGTGTAAAGGCTCCAGAACTCGCACCGGTAGGCACCCGGCTTGTACGGCCCGAGCAGCTGGGTCGAGGTGATGATCGGGACGATGATCCCGTAGGGGGTGTAGGCGCCATTGTCGTGCCACACCTTGACGTCGAGGCCGAGGACCTTCCCCTCGTCGTCGAAGCCGACCCGCACCTCCTGGATCTGAGCGCGTTCGTGGGCGCTGGAGATGAAGTGCTCGCGCCGGTCCTCGGTCCACTTCACGTCGCGGCCGAGCCGTCGCGCCGCCCACGGCACGAGCAGTTCCTCGGCCCACGGGTGGACGATCTTGACCCCGAACCCGCCGCCCACGTCGGGGGCGATGCAGTGGATCTTGGCCAGCGGCAGGCCCAGACGGGCCGCGACCGCCGCCCGCACCCCGGTCGAGGTCTGGGTCGAGGACCACATCCGCATCGAGGCGTCGTCGGAGTCCCAGGTCGCGAAGGCGCCCTTGCCTTCCATCGGCATGCACGCGCTGCGTTCGATGGTCAGCGGGATCGTCAGGGTATGAGGCGCGGCCGCGATCGCCGCCTCGACGTCCCCGACCTCCTGGACCAGGTGGGCCGCGACGTTGCCCGGCACGTCGTCGTGCACGAGCCGGGTGGCCGCCCGGGCCGCGTCGACGCCCACGACGACCGGCAACTGCTCGTAGCTGACGACGATCCGGGAGGCGGCGTCCTCGGCGACGTACCGGTCGTCGGCCACGACCATGACGACCGGCTCGCCGACGTGGTTGACCTCGTCCCGGGCCAGGGCGTGGGCCGTGCGGGCATGGGTGAGGGCCGGATGCGGGATGAGCACCGGCAGCGGCCGGGCCATCAACTCGTCGAGGTCCTCGAAGGTGTAGATGGCCTCGACGCCCTCGACCTCCCAGGCGTCGGTGATGTCGATGTCGGTGATCCGGGCGTGCGCGTGCGGACTGCGGACGAAGGCGACCGCGAGCGCGTCGCGGCCGAGGTCGTCGAGGTAGCGGCCGTTACCGGTGAGCAGGCGGGGGTCCTCCCGGCGCTGGACCGGCTGACCGAACTGGCGCGTCGTCACGACCCCACCTCCGCGCGCTCGCGACGGAGCTCCGCGGCCCGCAGCACGGCCTTGACGATGTTCTGGTAGCCGGTGCAGCGACACAGGTTGCCGGACACGCACTCCCGGGCCTGCTCCGGCGTCGGGTCGGGGTGCTCCTCGAGGAAGGCCGTGATCGTCGTGAGGAACCCGGGGGTGCAGAAGCCGCACTGGAGGGCATGGCATTCGGCGAAGGCCTGCTGGACCGGGGAGAGGTGCGCCGGGTCGTGACCGATTCCCTCGACGGTCGTCAGGTCATGGCCCTGGGCCGAGATGGCGAACATCAGGCACGAGCGCATCGGCTGGCCGTCGACGAGGATCGTGCACGCCCCACAGACGCCGTGCTCGCAGCCCACGTGGGTGCCGGTCAGGCCGAGCTCACGCCGCAGGAAGTCCGAGAGCAGTCGACGCGCCGGGGCCATCGCCGTGCGAGGCGCGCCGTTGACCCGCAGCGTGATCGAGTGCAGCTCCTCGATCATGCGGACACCTCCCGGGCGTCGGCGGCCGGTGCCGCGGTCTGCGCGAAGGCCCGTCGGGTCAACTCCCCGACCACGGCCCGCCGGTAGTCCGCGCTCGCGTGGATGTCGGCCTCGGGGCAGACGTGGGCCTGGACTAGGTCGTCGACCACGGCCCAGTCGATGCCGGCCGGCTCGCGCCCGGCGACCGCCTCGGTCAGGTCCAGGACGTCGGGGATGTCGGTGACCGAGACGAAGGAGGCGAGCGCCCGGCATACGACGCCGTCGGCGACCGTCAGCGCGGCCGCGACCCCGGCCAGCGCGTAGTCGCCGTGTCGGCGGGCCGACTCCAGGAACGCGGTCCGGGTGCCCGCCGGGAAGGTGCCGAAGCGGATCGCGACGATCAGTTCGTCCTCGCCGAGCGTGGTCTCCAGCGGCCCGTCGAAGAAGTCCCGTGCGGCGATCTCCCGGGTGCCGCGGGCGGAGGCGGCCTCGATGACCGCACCCGTGAGCACCGCGACGGAGGGGATCTCGCCGGCGGCGTCGGCGTGCGCGATCGAACCGACGGTCGTGCCGCGGTTGCGGATCGCGGGGTGGGCGACGTTGCGCAGGGCTTGCGAGAGCAAGGGCAGGGTATGCCGTCCTCCCGGGTGCCGCTCGAGCGCCGCGTGCCGGACCAGGGCCCCGACCCGCACGCAGTCGCCGCGCACCTCGACCCGGTCGACCCCGTCGGTGAGGCCGTTGATGTCGACGAGGTGGCCGGGCTGGGCGAGGCGCATGTTGAGCACCGGGATCAGGCTCTGACCCCCGGCGAGCACCTTGCCGTCGTGGCCCACCTCGTGCAGCACGGCCACCGCCTCCGCGACCGAGGTCGGTGCGTGGTGGATGAAGGGCGCGGGCTTCATTGGTCGATCATGGCGAACATCGCCACCCCCTGGGTCGTCGAATCACCGTGAGTTGTGGCGGGCCCGGTTGGCAACTCCTGCCATTCCTCACCATTCTCTCCCCGGGAGAGAACGCATACGGGAGTGCCACCTACGAAGTGGCACTCCCGTATGCAATCTCTCCCGGGGAGAGGTTGTTGGGGTCAGCTCTTGCCGCCCCCGTCCTGGTAGAGGTCGTCGACGCCGTCCTGGTCGCCGTAGACGTAGTCACCGACCGAGATCGCCGTGCCCTCGGCCCCCGCGGGGGTGAGGTCGGCCTTCGGGGCGATGGCCTTGGCCAGGTGGTAGGCGCCGATCGCGACGATCGTGCCGAACGCGATGCCGCTGAGGGTGAAGTTGTCGGACAGCTTCATCGCGACGTTGCCGATGCCGATGACGATGCCCGCGGCGACGGGCACGAGGTTGATCGGGTTGCCGAAGTCGACGCCGTTCTCCTTCCAGATCTTGGCGCCGAGCAGGCCGATCATGCCGTAGAGGACCACGGTGATCCCGCCGAGCACGCCGCCGGGCACCGAGGCCACGAGGGCCCCGAACTTCGGCGAGAGGCCGAAGAGGATGGCGACCAGAGCGGCCACGTAGTAGGCGGCCGTCGAGTAGACCCGGGTGGCGGCCATGACGCCGATGTTCTCGGCATACGTGGTCGTCGGGGAGCCACCGAAGAACGAGGCGACGGCGGTGCCGACACCGTCGGCCGCGATCGCCTTGCCCATGACCGGGTCGAGGTTGTGACCGGTCATCTCGGCGACGGCCTTGACGTGGCCGGTGTTCTCGGCGATGAGGGCGATCACGGCGGGGAGGACCAGGAGGATGGCGGCCATCGAGAAGGTCGGCAGGTGCCAGCCGACCGCTTCCTTGCCGTCCGCGGCGATCGAGGAGGCCGGGGGCAGCCCGAACCACGACGCGGCGGCGACCCCGTCGGTGCTCCAGCGCAGGTGCGTCGTCGCCTCGGTGGCCCCGCCGAGGACCGAGGTGATCGGGCCGGCGGTCTTGTCGAGCAGCCAGGAGAGGGCGGTGCCGAAGATCAGCGCGAGGAAGATCGAGATACGGCCGATGAAGCCTCGGAAGGCGACGGCCACGACGATCGTGAAGAGCATCGTGAAGAACGCGACCCACTGGTCCTGCGGCCAGTAGATGTTGGCGACGACCGGAGCGAGGTTGAAGCCGATGAGCATGACCACCGCGCCGGTGACGACGGGCGGAAGCACCTTGTGCAGCATGCCCGATCCGAGGAAGTGGATGGCGACCCCGACGAGGGCGAGCACGATGCCGGCGACCATGATCGCGCCGGTCACCGTGGCGGAGTCGCCACCGCCCGCGCGGATCGCGGCGACCCCACCGACGAAGGAGGCGGAGGTGCCCAGATAGCTCGGGACCTTCCCCTGGACGATGAGGAGGAACAGGATCGTCGCGATGCCGCTCATCATGATCGCGAGTTGGGCGTTGAGGCCCATGATCAGCGGGAAGACGAAGGTCGCCCCGAACATCGCGACGATGTGCTGGGCGCCGAGCCCGATGGTCTTGCCCCAGGGCAGACGTTCGTCGGGAGCGACCACGCCCCCGGCCGCGACCTCCGCGGCGTCCTTGACCTTCCAACCGAGACCGAGTGCCATGCGTGGTCCTCTCAACTACCGCCGTTGCGCCCCGTGTGGCGCTGCTCACATCCTTGTGAGCGTTTCCTGAAAGTAGTGGACCGGCGCGCCGTGCGAATTCGGCATTCCTGCACAGGTGCGGAGGGCGTTGTTCGGCAAACTCCGTGGTCGCGTGGTCGCTCGCCGGGGCCGCACCCTCAGATGCCGTGCATCTCGTGGACCCTCAGGGCCAACGCCAGGGTCAACCGAAGCTGCGGATCCGTCGTGAACGGCCCGAGCATCTTCTCCAGCTTGGCGATCCGGTAGCGCAGGGTGTTGTAGTGGAAGAAGAGCAGTCGTGAGGTCTCGGCGACGTTGAGGTTGGTGTCGAGCAGGACCGACAGGGTGCGCCGGAGGTCCGCATGTTCGGGCACGCTGTCGTCGACCAGGGCCCCGAGCGACTCCTCGACGAACCGTCGCAGGTCCGCACTGTCGGGCACCAGGGCGAGCAGCCGGTAGATCCCCAGGCCGTCGAAGTGAGTGAGGGCCGACGAGCCGTGCATCTGCCGGCCGACCGAGACCGCCTTGAGGGCCTCGGCGTATGCCGTGGGGAGGGCGGCCGCCGTCGCGACCGGTCGGGAGACCCCGGTCGAGAAGGAGCGACGCCCGCCCCCACCGTGACCGCCGACGGTCCGCACGTAGTCCCCGACCATCCGCATGACCGCGCCCGTGTCGGCGTCCTCGGCGACCGGGAGGAGGGCCACCACCTCCTGGCTGAAGCCGGCGACCGGGATCGTCGGGTCCTTGGCCCGCACCGCCCACGTCCAGGCCCGGACGAACCGTTCCTGGAGGGCCCGGACCTCGTCGGTGGTGCGCGTGGTCTCGGCGTCGTTCTCGTCGGTCTCGGCGACGACGACGACCAGCCGCCGGTCGAGGTTCCAGCCGAGCGCGCTGGCGTGCGCGAGGGCCTCGCCGGGCTCCCCGGCGCGACCCGCGAGGGCGTCGCGGAGGAACTCGGCGCGGTACTTGCTCTCGACGGCCGCGACGGCCTGCTCCTTGGTGATCGCCAGCGCCGCCACGGTCGCCGCCCGCCCGAGCAGGTGCAGATCGGGCTCGGTCATCGGTCGGTCCGGGGTGAAGGCCCCGAGCAGCCCGAGGTCGCTGGTGCCCGCCACGATCTTGACGAAGGCACGGTGGTCGCGCTCGTCACCGTGTCGACGGGGCCCGAGCGCCTCCTCCTCGACGAGCAGTCGGCCACTCCGGTCGAAGGAGGGCAGGGCGAGCGTGCGCTCGAGGTCGCCGTCGACTCCGGACTGGGCCAGGACCCGGCCGTCGGTCGAGGTGACGATCGCCGAGCCGTGGACGAAGTGGGCCAGGGCCGCACAGAGCTCCGACAGGGACCCCCCGGCCAGCATGATGTGCTCGAGCAGCGCGTGGATGTCGTCCTCACGTCGGAGCAGGGCCCGCTGGTGCTCGACGATGACGGCGAGCGCCGCGGTGCGAAAGCCGGCCGCCTGCCCAGCGTCGGCGAAGTCGACGGCGATCCGGCCCCCGGCGAGGCTCTCCAGGGCGACGCGGGCGCCCGCCGTGAGCGACGCAGGCGGGGCGGAGGCCGGCTCCTGCGCACTCACCCCGATCACGGTGTGGACGGGGGTTCTGAGGTCGTCCTCGGACGCCGTGCAGACCGCGGCCTCGGCCTCGGGCAGGTGCAGCAACTGGTCGACCGTGGGGCCGGAGCGACTCGACTCCCATGGCAAGGTTTGGGCGATCACCCGCCCATCGTTGGCAAGAGTGGACATCAGGTCAAGAGGCCCGCGCTCGATAGCGTCGGATCCGTGACCCCCGTACCGGAGCCCCCCCTCGAGTTGTCCTCGAGGGTGCTGCCCGCGGCCCGCTCGCCCCTGACGCCGTGGCCGGCGGGTCCGGACCCGCAGGCGGCCACGGTTCTGGCGGTCGGTCCCACGGGCTGTTATCTGGCCCTGACCGCCGACCCGGCCCGCGGCGGCCACCCGGCCCGCGGCGGCCACCCGGCCCGCGGCGGCCACCCGGTCCGCGCCAGCGACCCGGTCCGGGTCGTGGCGGTGCTCACTCGTGACGCCCTCGCCCTGCCCACCGCGGTCCGCCTCGCCGTCCTGTCGGGCACCATCACGTGGGGCGTGCGCACCGGAGATGTCGTGTCGGTGGGGGCGAACACCGTCGAGTTCCCGGGGCTGAGAGTGCAGGTGGTCCGACGGTGGGTGCCCGCTCGGGTCGCCGTCGGGGCCGGCCCGTGGGGACACCACGGGTCCGTTCCCGTGGCTGACCCGCGAGGTTCGGGCGAGGGAGAGTCGGCGAGTGCGAGGGCCCTGCGGAGGTCCGTGGCGCGGGCGGCCCGGGCCGCGGACCCCACCGACGCCGTGCTCGAGTTGCTCGGAGCCGGCCCCGGACTCACTCCCGCCGGGGACGACGCCCTCGCCGGGGCCCTGCTCGTGGTCCACGGATGGGGGGTTCGCTCCGCCCTCCCGGCCGTGATCGGACGCCACCTCGGCCGGACCACCGCCCTCTCCGCCGCCCTGCTCACGGCCGCCGCCGACGGGTATGCCGTGCCGGCCGTCGTCGCCTTCGTCGACGCCGTCCTGCGCGGAAATGCGCGGGGCGCGGCGAGCGCCCGGCCGGATGTCGAGGCGATCGGGCACAGCTCCGGTCGCGACCTGCTCGCCGGCGTCTCCGGTGCCCTGTCCGTCCTCTCACCCCTTCGGAGTGCATCGTGATCGAATCCGTCGCCGTCCGCCCGGGCGCCTATTACGACTCGGTGAGCCTCATGCAGGTCTCGCGTGCGGTCGGCGCGACCGCCGGGGTGGTGGCCGCCCAGGTCGCGATGGCCACCGACCTCAACGTCGAGGTGCTCACCGGTATGGGGTTCACCGTGCCGCCGGGGGTTGGTCCGAACGACCTTCTCGTCGCCGTCCGGGCGCAGGACGTGGCGGGTCGCGACGCCGGGCTGGTCGCCGTGGAGAGCGCGTTGGCGGGACTGCGGGGCGCCGGTCACGGCGGCGCGATGGGTGAGGCCCCCCCGCCGCGCACCCTGGGGTCGGCGGTCTCGCGCGCGGAGGCCAACCTGGTCGTCATCTCGGTACCCGGCGCCCACGCAGTGACGGAGGCGTTCGACGCGATCGACCACGGCGCCTCGGTCATGCTCTTCTCGGACAACATCTCGCTCGACGACGAGATCGCCCTCAAGGACGCGGCCGCAGCGGCCGACGTGCTCGTCATGGGGCCCGACTGCGGCACGGCGATGGTTTCTGGTGTGGCCCTGGGTTTCGCGAATGTCGTGCGCGCCGGGTCGGTGGGCCTGGTCGCCGCGTCGGGGACCGGCGCCCAGCAGGTGATGTGCCTGCTCGACGCCGCCGGTGTCGGGGTGAGCCACTGCCTCGGAGTCGGCGGTCGGGACCTCAAGGCCACCGTCGGGGGACGGTCCACTCGGCAGGCCTTGCGCGCCCTGGCGGCCGACCCGGCGACCGACGCGGTCCTCATCGTCTCCAAGCCACCGGATGCCGAGGTGCTCGCCCAGATCGAGTCCCTCGCCGACGACCTGCAGGTCCGCGTGCACTGGGCCATCCTGGGCGAGGGGCGCCCCGACCTGACCCAGAGCGTGGAGCGCGCCCTGGTCGCCGAAGGCGCGAGCGTGCCGACGTGGCCGGCCGTCCTCGCCGTGGAGGGTGACCCGGCCTCCCGCGGCCCGTCCCTGCGGGGCCTGTTCTGCGGCGGGACCCTGGCCGACGAGGCGATGTTCGTGGCCGGTGCCGACCTCGGCGGGATCCACTCCAACATCGCGCACGACGCGGACCTCGCCCTCGGACCCGACCTCCGCTCGCCGGGACATGTGGTCATCGACTTCGGCGACGACGGCATGACGCGCGGCCGGGCCCACCCGATGATCGACCCGTCCCTACGGATGGAACGGATCGCCGCCGAGGCGCAGGACCCCAGCTGCGGGGTGCTCCTGCTCGACCTCGTCCTCGGCCACGGCGCGCACCCCGACCCGGCCGGGGAGTTGGCCGAGGCCATCTCGGCGGCCAAGGCCGCGGCCGACCGTGACCTGCCGGTCGTCGTGTCCCTCGTCGGCACCGACGCCGACCCCCAGGACCGGGACAGCGCCGAACGAGCGCTCGCGCACGCCGGCGCCTCCGTCTTCCTCTCCAACGCGGCGGCAACCCGCCACGCCCTCTCCCTGCTGAGGAGCCAGGCATGAACCCGACGCCCGCCGGTCAGCCCCTGCGCGGACTGCTCGCCACCGAGCCGGTGGTCGCCACCTCCGGTGTGGCCCTGTTCGCCGACGCCCTGCGCGACCAGGCGGTCGCCGTGACCGAGACGCAGTGGCAGCCCACGGACGAGCGTTCCCGGGCGGCGGTCGCGACCGTGATGGCCGATGCCCGTCGGAGCGCGGCGAACGAGAAGGCGCTCGCCCGGATGATCGCGGCCGAGGCCAAACTCGTCGACGTGGTGCGCGCGGGCGACGCCCTGGACCTCCAACCGGGCACCTTCCTGCACGCCGGCCCGCCGATCGAGTGGGAGCGAGCCTCCGGGCCGCTGCGCGGGGCGCTGATCGGGGCAGTCCTCTTCGAGGGCCTCGCCGACACCCCCGAGGAGGCCGAGCGACGGCTGGCCGCCGGCGAGTTCGCCTGGGAGCCCTGTCACCACCGGGACGCGGTCGGTCCGATGGCGGGGGTCATCTCGCCGTCGATGTGGCTCTACGAGCTGCGCGACGACGTCCATGACCACACCTCGTGGTGCTCGCTCAACGAGGGCCTCGGCAAGGTGCTCAGGTATGGCGCATACGGCCCTGAGGTGATCGAGCGCCTGCACTGGATGACGAACGTCCTGGGCCCCCTGCTCCGGCAGTCGGTGCGCTCGACCGGTCCCTTCGACATCAGGGCGATCCTCGCGCAGATGCTGCAGATGGGGGACGAGGGCCACAACCGCAACCGGGCCGGGTCGCTGATGCTGCTGCGGGAGCTGCTGCCCGGGCTGATCACCGCCGACGGCTCCTCGTCCGACATCGCCGAGGCGGTGCGCTTCTCGGGGGCGAACGAGCACTTCTTCCTCAACCTCGGGATGCCGGCCTGCAAGCTCGCGACGATGGCGGCGCACGGCATACCGGGGTCGACGATCGTGACGACGATGGCCCGCAACGGGACGGACTTCGGGATCCGGGTCTCGGGCACCGGGGAGCAGTGGTTCACCGGTCCGGCGAACACTCCCGAGGGCCTCTTCCTCGGCAGCTACGGCCCCGCGGACGCCAACCCCGACATCGGCGACTCGGCGATCACCGAGACCGGCGGGATCGGCGGGTTCGCGATGGCTGCCGCCCCGGCGATCGTCAAGTTCGTCGGCGGCGACGTCCCCTTCGCCCTCACCGCGACCCAGACGATGTACGAGATCACCCAGGGGGAGCACACCACCTACCAGGTGCCGATCCTCGGCTTCCGAGGCACGCCCACCGGCATCGACGTGACCAAGGTCGTGCGGACCGGGATCCTGCCCCAGATCAACACCGGGATGGCCGGCCGGGTGGCCGGCACCGGCCAGGTCGGAGCCGGCCTGGTCACCCCACCGATGGAGTGCTTCACCGGCGCCATCGCGGCCCTCGCCCAGGGGGTGTGAGCAGCACCGGCCGGTGCGGCAGGATGGGTCCATGACTGCGCAGACCCTCGACGGCAAGGCGATCCTCTCGACCATCAAGACCGAGCTCACGGCGCGGGTCGATGCGCTCAAGGCGCAGGGCATCACCCCCGGCCTGGGCACCGTCCTCGTCGGCGACGACCCCGGCAGCCAGTGGTACGTCGGAGCCAAGCACAAGGACTGCGCGGAGATCGGGATCGCCAGCCTGCGCCGGGACCTGCCCGCGACTGCCACGCTCGAGGAGGTGCTCGAGGTCGTCCACGACCTCAACGCTGACCCGTCGTGCACCGGCTTCATCGTGCAGCAGCCCACCGGCCTGGACGAGAACCGGATCCTCTCGGCCGTCGACCCGGCCAAGGACGTCGACGGGCTGCACCCCACGAACCTCGGCTGGCTGGTCCTCGGCGAGCCGGCGCCGCTGCCGTGCACACCGGTCGGCTGCATCGAGTTGCTCCGTCGGCATGACGTGCCGATTGCCGGGGCGAAGGTCGTCGTCGTCGGACGCGGTATCACGGTCGGGCGCCCGCTCGGCCTGATCCTGACGCGACGCTCGGAGAACGCCACGGTGACCTTGTGTCACACGGGAACCCGTGACCTGGCGGCCGAGGTGCGCCAGGCCGACATTGTCGTCGCAGCGGCCGGCGTGCCCGGCATCATCACCGCCGACATGGTCAAGCCTGGTGCCGCCGTCCTCGACGTCGGCGTCTCGCGGATCGTCGCGGAGGACGGCCACAGCAAGGTCGCCGGCGACGTCGCCGACGAGGTGTGGGACGTTGCGGGCTGGGTGTCGCCCAACCCCGGTGGTGTCGGGCCGATGACGCGGGCGATGCTGCTGTCCAACGTCATCCTGGCCGCCGAACGGGCCGCCGGTGCCGCGGACTGAGACGCGGGGGACGCCCGTCCCCGACTACCAGCCCCCGGTCATGGAGCACCTCCGGTCGTGGTGGGTGCTCGGCCTCGGGGTGGTGGCCGCGCTGGCGTTCGCCGCCACCGATCACATGTGGCGCTCGACCGGAATGTTCGTGCTGACCCTCGTCGTCTGTGCCGTCCTGCGGGCCGTCACGCCGATGGAGACCGCGGGCGGGCTGGTCGTCCGGCGCCCGTGGATCGACGTCGCCAGCCTGCTGCTCCTGGCGGCGGCGGTCGGCATCCTCGGGTTCAACCTCGACCTGACCGCCCTGGGCTGACGCCTCGCCGCCTCCTCGGGGACCCGAAGCAAGGAGTATGCCGACCGCTCGAGGTGAGCGGTCGGCATACTTTTTCCGTTCGTGGGGAGGGGTCAGCCGATCAGGCCGAGCTCGGTGACCTGGTCGCGCTCGGAGGCGAGTCGGGCGACGGAGGCCGCGATCCGCTCCCTGGAGAACTCGCCCAGCTCCAGTCCCTGGACGATCTGCCACCTGCCGTCGGCGGTGGTGCACGGGAAGGAGGAGATCAGGCCCTCCTGGACGCCGTAGGAACCGTCGGAGGGCACGGACATCGAGACGACCCGACCCTGTGTGCCCAGGATCCAGTCGCGCATGTGGTCGATCGTCGCGTTGGCCGCGGAGGCGGCCGAGGACAGGCCGCGGGCCTTGATGATCGCGCCACCGCGGGTGGCGACGGTCGGGATGTAGGTGTCGGTGATCCACGCCTGGTCGACGAGGTCGGTGGCGACCGTGCCGTTGACGCGGGTGTTGAACAGGTCGGGGTACATCGAGTCGTCGTGGTTGCCCCAGATGGCCAGCCCGGACACGGCGGTCACGGGCACGTCGAGCTTCTTGGCGAGCATGGAGAGCGCCCGGTTGTGGTCGAGCCGAGTGAGGGCATTGAACCGCTCCTTGGGGATGTCCGGAGCGTTGTTCATCGCGATCAGGGCGTTGGTGTTGGCCGGGTTTCCGGTGACGAGGATCTTTACGTCGTCGGCGGCCACCTTGTTCAGGGCGGCGCCCTGGCCGGTGAAGATCTTGCCGTTGGCGGCCAGCAGGTCGGCACGGTCCATGCCCTCCTTGCGCGGCATGGCGCCGACGAGCATCGCCGCCTGGACGCCGTCGAAGACCTGCTCCGGGTCGTCGCCGATGACGACGTTGGCCAGCGTCGGGAAGGCGCAGTCGTCGAGCTCCATGACGACGCCCTCGAGGGCCTTGAGGGCGGGCGTGATCTCGAGAAGGCGCAGCTCGACGGGGGTGTCCGGCCCGAGCAGCGCACCGCTGGCGATGCGGAAGAGGAGGCTGTAGCCGATCTGGCCGGCGGCCCCGGTGACGGCGACCTTGACGGGAGTGGTGCCCACGGCGATGAACCCTTCGTTCGAGGTGGTGGTCGGTGCTGACGCGTCCACCTCGACGTTAGCAGCGGCCCGCGGGGCGCTCGAGGCGGGGCACGACGTGGCGCCCCGCCAACCGATGCCGGTCCTCACCGGGGCGGCGACCGCTCCTCAGGCGTCGGCGTCGAGCGGTCGGCACCCGCAGCGGCACGACCATGCCGGTGGCCAACAGCTGCTGAGGTCTCAGCCGGGCTGACCCGGTTGCGGCGGACCGATCCGGTAGGGGCGCATCATCTCGTTGTCTTCGTGCTCGACGATGTGGCAGTGCCAGACGTACTGGCCGGGCGTCCCGAACGTGGCCTTGATCCGCGTGACCTGACCCGGCTCGGCCACCACGGTGTCCTTGAACCCGGTCTCGCCGGGTCGGGGACCGGTGCGTGGGGCAGCAGGGTCGACGCTCACCCGGCCCTCCTCGACGAGGCACGGCTGGCGGTCCACCACCTCGAAGGCGACCTCGTGCAGGTGGATCGGGTGGGCGTCCACGGTCAGGTTGTGGATCTCCCAGGTCTCGGTGTCCCCGGGGGCGGGGTTCTCGGTGATTCGGTCGGCCCACATGGCATGGGTCGGGAGCACCGGCGCCAGCGTCGGGTCACCGGTGAGGATGCCGAGCATCGCGGCCGTCGGGCCCTCGCCGTCCCCGAGCTGGTGACTGTGTTCGAGGAGGGCCACCCGTCGAGTCCGTCGTGCCGCAGGAAGCGGAGTGAGGGCCGGGAGGACGAGGAACTCGGCGGGCGTGCTGGGGTCGAGGCCGGTGGCCGCCGCCACCCGGAACTGGAGCACTCGGCCGGTGGTGGCGGGGTCGGCTGGGGCGAAGTCCAGTCCGGGCTCGCCACCGCCGTAGGGCTCGTCCGGCCCGACGTTGCCGAGCACGTAGTTGCCGGGGGTCACCGCGGTGAAGTCGACGATGACGTCGGCGCGTTCGGCTGGGCCGAGCAGCAGCCGTCCGCCGTCGAGCGCCATGACGTCGTGGACCGCACCGAGGAACCCACCATCGTTGCCGAGCTGGTGGACCTTGACCCCGGGGATCCCGGCGAAGTCGAGCACCACGAACCTCGCCTGACACCCATTGAGCAGGCGGAGGCGGTAGCGGCGTTGGGTGACATCCACGTAGGGCCAGACGCGACCATTGGTGATGAGCGTGTTGCCGAAGAACTCGGGGTTCCAGATCGGTGAGACGTCGACCTCGGGAAGGTAGGGGCCGGCATACCCGTCGAAGAAGGCGCGCGAGTCGGGGTAGAAGAGCGAGCCGTCGGCGTTGAAGGACCGGTCCTGGATGGCGAGCGCCAGCTCCCCGTACGCCTTTCCGGCCTTGTCGCCGGCCCTCGGTGCCGGGCCGGGGAGGACCGCCTTCTTGCCGGTCCGCCGGTCGAGGACGGCGTTGTCCCCGGCGGGTCCGCCACGCACGATGTAGAAGCCCGCGGGTCCGGCATACACGTTGAGCCGGGTCATGCCCAGGGTGTGGTCGTGGAACCACAGGGTGGAGGCCCGGTTGTCGTTCGGGTACTGGGCGACGGCCGACCCCGGGGTCCATGACTGCCCGAAGAGGCCCTTGGACTTCGTCGCGAAGAACGGATACCAGCGCCCGTTGCGGGCGAACCCGGCCGGCAGGTTGCGGGCCGCCGGGAGGTACCACGATTCGGAGTAGCCGTCGCTCTCGTCGCCGACGTGGACCGCGCCGTGCAGGTGCGCGACGAACGGCACCGGACCGCGGTAGGCGGTGTACTGCGTCGCCGGGTCGGTGAAGGCCGCCGGCGGGACGTAGGCGCGTCCGGTGAAGTCCGGGCGCAGGTCGGTGCCGGGGAGGCCGTCGGGGCCGGGCACCTGTTCGGGATTGGCCCAGTGCAGGGTGGGGTCGACCGGCAGCAGGTGCGGTAGGTACCGGTCATCCTTGTCCACGAGCGCGTTCACCCACTTGATCCGCACCGGAACGCCGGCGCTCGCCTCGATCGTCTGGGACGGCGCACTGTGGTTGCGGTCATCACCGGCCGGCCCGAACCCCCACACGGTCGTCGTCGGCAACCCCGGTGGCAGCATCTGCTGGGCGAGCTGCTGGACGCTGATCTCGTAGTAGTCGATCCGCCGGCCCCGCCACATCGGCTGGTTCTTGGTCGGCATCACGCTGGGGATCAGCAGGGGGGCGACGAACGCCGGGATCGTGTCGGCAGCGAGGGTGCCGCCGGGGATCCCGGCCGCAACCGCGATCGGGGCACCACCGGCTTCCACCATGAACAGGGTCAGGGTCCCCGTGCCCGCGTAGGTCAAGAAACTGCGTCGCGAAATCATCTCGTCCTCCCCAGGACGTCGAACGAAGCACGTGTCCCTCGTGCGTTCTCAGGCTATTCACAGGGAGAACGTCAGGTATGCCGTTTGGTGACGCATCGTCCGAACGGATGATGCGCCCCGTCGTCGGGGAGAAGAAGACGGCCCGGCGAGGACTCAGCCCAAGCGGGCGAGGATGTCGTTGAAGCGGGCCGAGGGGCGCATCACGGCGCTCGCCCTGGCCTCGTCGGGTCGGTAGTACCCGCCGATGTCGACCGGGTGGCCCTGCACCCCGATGAGTTCGCCGTCGATCGCCCCGCCACCGTCGGTGAGGGCGCGGGCCACCTCCGCGAAGGTGGCGGCGAGGTCGGCGTCGTCGCCCTGCCGGGCCAGTTCATCGGCCCAGTAGGTGGCGATCCAGAAGTGGCTGCCCCGGTTGTCGATCTGGCCGACCCGGCGCGCCGGCGACTTGTTCTCGTCGAGCAGTCGCTCGGTGGCCCGGTCGAGGGTGTCGGCGAGGATGCCGGCGCGGGCGTTGCCCTTGTTCGCCTCGTGCCGGAAGGACTCGGCCAGGGCGAGGAACTCGCCGAGGCTGTCCCAGCGCAGGTAGTTCTCGGCGACGAGCTGCTGGACGTGCTTGGGAGCCGAGCCGCCGGCGCCGGTCTCGAAGAGGCCGCCACCGTTCATCAGGGGGACGACCGAGAGCATCTTGGCCGAGGTGCCGAGCTCGAGGATCGGGAAGAGGTCGGTGTTGTAGTCGCGCAGGACGTTGCCGGTGACCGAGATGGTGTCCTCGCCGCGACGGATCCGCTCCACCGACGTCGTCGCCGCCTCGATCGGCGAGGCGATCGTGATGTCGAGACCGGACAGGTCGTGGTCGCCGAGGTACCTGGTCACCAGGGTGATCAGGTTGCGGTCGTGGGCGCGGGTGTCGTCGAGCCAGAAGATCGCCGGGGTGCCGGAGAGTCGTGCCCGGGTGACCGCGAGCCTGACCCAGTCCTGGATCGGGGCGTCCTTGGTCTGGCACGCGCGCCAGATGTCCCCGGCCTCGACCCGGTGGCTCATGAGGGTCTCGCCGGCGGAGTTGACGACCTCGACGGTGCCGTCGGCGGGCACGAGGAAGGTCTTGTCGTGGCTGCCGTACTCCTCGGCCTTCTGGGCCATGAGGCCGACGTTCGGCACCGATCCCATGGTCGTCGGGTCGTAGGCCCCGTGCGCGCGGCAGTCGTCGATGACGCTCTGGTAGACCCCGGCATACGAGGAGTCCGGGATGACCGCGAGCGTGTCGGCCTCGGCGCCGTCCGGGCCCCACATGTGGCCCGAGGTGCGGATCATCGCCGGCATCGAGGCGTCGACGATGACGTCGGAGGGCACGTGCAGGTTGGTGATGCCCTTGTCGGAGTTGACCATCGCCAGCCGCGGGCCGGCGGCGAGCCCGGCCTCGAATGCGGCCCGGATCTGGGCACCGTTCTCCAGTGCATCGAGCCCGTCGAGGATGGCGCCCAGGCCGTTCGTGCCGTCGAGACCGGCCGCGAGCAGGGTCTCGCCGTGCTCGGCATACACGTCGGCGAAGTACGCCCGCACGACGTGGCCGAAGATGATCGGGTCGGACACCTTCATCATCGTCGCCTTGAGGTGCACCGAGAACAGCACGTCGTCGGCCTTGGCGCGGGCGATCTGTTCGGCCAGGAAGGCGTCGAGCGCCTTCGCCGACATGAACGTGCCGTCGACGACCTCGCCCGCCAGGACCTTCAGCCCCTCCTTGAGCACCGTCGTCGTGCCGTCGGTGCCGCGCAGGCGGATCGTGAGGGTGTCGGCGGACGGCAGGATGACGGACTGCTCGTTGGAGCGGAAGTCGTGCGTGCCCATCGTGGCTACGGTGGTCTTCGAGTCGGCGGTCCACACCCCCATCGAGTGCGGGTGCTTGCGGGCGTAGTTCTTCACGGCGGCGGGGGCGCGACGGTCGGAGTTCCCTTCGCGCAGAACGGGATTGACCGCGCTGCCCTTGATCCGGTCGTAGCGGGCGTTGGCCTCCCGCTCCGCGTCGGTCTGCGGGTCGTCGCTGTAGTCGGGCAGGTCGTAGCCCTGGGCCTGGAGTTCGGCGATCGCGGCCTTGAGCTGGGGGAGAGAGGCCGAGATGTTCGGGAGCTTGATGATGTTGGCCTCGGGCGTCGTGGCCAGCGCACCGAGCTCGGCGAGCGCGTCGCCCTGGCGCTGCGTCTCGGTCAGGCGGCCCGGGAAGGCGGCGATGATCCGTCCGGCGAGCGAGATGTCCCGGGTCTCGACGGCGACTCCCGCGGCGCTCGCGAAGGCCTCGATGACCGGCAGGAACGAATACGTCGCCAGCATCGGCGCCTCGTCCGTAAACGTGTAGATGATCGTGGCCATCGGGTCTGCTCCTCGGGTGGGCTTTTATCTTGACGTCAAGAGAAACACTATCGGGTATGCCGTGCGCTCACCACTGCGTCGGGCGGAGGGCGTCGAGAAGGGCCGGCAGGTGGTCGTCGACCTGGCGGGTCATCTGGTCCCACGTGCGCAGCGGGTGGAGGTAGGGGTCGACGACGTCCGTGGCGCTGCTGTCCGGGTCCAGGGGGCGACGACGCCGGCTCTCGGCGGCCAGCTCGGCCACCGCGTGCACCAGGGGGCCCGCTCCGGCCGCGGGGCCGGCCCGGCTGGAGCGCAGGGCGCGGGCCAGATCGCCGAGGGAGTGGGTGCGGTCCATGGCGCTCGGCACCAGCCAGGCGACCGACGCGACGTGTTCCCGGGTCGCGCCGATCACGAGGTCGGCGGCGGCGAGCAGCTCCTTGGTGACCTGGCGGGCCCGGAAGGCCGACCCGTCGAGGCCGCGGGCCGCCAGCCGCCGGAGGGACTCCTCGTGCATGGGGGCACCGACGACCGCGCCGGTGCCGGCGCTCTCGACCGTGACCCCGGTCCCCTCGAGACCGTGGCGGAGCAGGTGCTCGATGTACGGGGAGCGGCAGATGTTGCCCGTGCACAGCACGAGCACTCGACCGGCGGGCGCGGGGCTCGTCATCGGCTCGCTGCCGCGTCGTCGGCGTGGACTCAGCGGGGCTGGCTCGAGGCGCGCCACGCGCCGCGGCCGTGGCCCGGGGTCAGCCCCACGGCTCGGGCGTGGTCGGACCAGAGGGCGGCCCGTCCGTCGTCGGCGGGCGTCTCGTCGCCGCCGACGGCGGAGAGGACGGCGACCAGCGCCGCGACCTGCTCGGCCGTCGCGGTCCCGTGGATTCCGATGGCGGGGCTGGGCGGCGCGCCAGCCGCGGTGTCGGCCGCGGTGTCGGCCGCGGCGTCGGCCGGCGTGCCGGCAGCGGAGTCAGCGGACGACATACGAACTCCTGACGACGGGGGACACGGGGAGGACGCCTTCAGATCACAGCGGGATGTTGCCGTGCTTCTTGGGCGGCAGCGAGGCGCGCTTGGTGCGCAGCGCCCGCAACGCCTTCGAGACGTTCATCCGGGTGTTGGACGGGGTGATGACGGTGTCGATGTAGCCGCGCTCGGCCGCGATGTAGGGGTTGGCGAGGGTGTCCTCGTAGTCCTTGATGAACGCCGCCCGGGCCGCCTCGACGGAGTCGCCCTTCTCGGCCGCCTTCGCGAGTTCCTTGCGGTAGAGGATGTTGACGGCCCCCTGCGCGCCCATGACCGCGATCTGGGCGGTCGGCCAGGCGAGGTTGATGTCGGCGCCGAGGTGCTTGGAGCCCATCACGTCGTAGGCGCCGCCGTAGGCCTTGCGGGTGATGACGGTGACCATCGGGACGGTGGCCTCGGAGTAGGCGTAGATCAGCTTCGCGCCGCGCCGGATGATGCCGTCCCACTCCTGGTCGGTGCCGGGGAGGAAGCCCGGGACGTCGACGAAGGTGAGGATCGGGACGTTGAAGGCGTCACAGGTGCGCACGAAGCGGGCGGCCTTCTCGGAGGCGTCGATGTCGAGGGTGCCGGCGAACTGCATCGGGTTGTTCGCGACGACACCGACCGAGCGACCCTCGATGCGGGCGTACCCGGTGATCATGTTCGGAGCGAACAGGGGGGAGACCTCGAGGAACTCGCCCTCGTCGACGATCGCCTCGATGACGGTGTGCATGTCGTAGGGCACGTTGGGCGAGTCGGGGATGAGGGTGTCGAGCGAGCGGTCGACGTCGGTGACCTCGAGATCGTTCTCGCCGCCGAAGATCGGGGCGTCCTCGAGGTTGTTGCTCGGCAGGTAGGACAGCAGGGCCTTCACGTAGTCGATCGCGTCGTCCTCGTCGGCGCCCATGTAGTGCGCGACACCGGACTTGGTGTTGTGCGTGCGGGCCCCGCCGAGTTCCTCGAAGCCGACGTCCTCACCGGTCACCGTCTTGATCACGTCCGGCCCGGTGATGAACATGTGCGAGGTCTGGTCGACCATGACCGTGAAGTCGGTGACGGCCGGTGAGTAGACCGCCCCGCCGGCGCACGGTCCCATGATCAGCGAGATCTGCGGGATGACCCCGGAGGCGTGCACGTTGCGACGGAAGATCTCGCCGTACAGCCCGAGCGAGACCACGCCCTCCTGGATCCGGGCGCCACCGGAGTCGTTGAGGCCGACGACGGGGCAGCCGATCTTCATCGCGAAGTCCATGACCTTGCAGATCTTCTCCCCGAAGACCTCCCCGAGGGAGCCACCGAAGACGGTGAAGTCCTGAGCGAAGACGGCGACGGTGCGCCCGTCGACCGTGCCGTACCCGGTGACGACGCCGTCGCCGTAGGGGCGCGCCTTGTCCTGACCGAACGCGCTGCTGCGGTGCCGGGCGTACTTGTCCATCTCGACGAACGAGCCCTCGTCGAGCAACTGCTCGAGGCGCTCGCGGGCGGTCTTCTTGCCCTTGGCGTGCTGCTTCTCGACGGCCCGGGCCGACCCGGCGTTCGCGACCTCCTGAACGCGCCGTTTGAGGTCCGCGAGCTTGCCCGCGGTGGTGCTCGTGTCGATGACCGCGCCGTCTGCTGCCTTGGTGTCACTGCTCGCCATGGTTCCGAGCCTAGCCTTGCGGACGTGATCCCCGATGAGCGGACCCGACCATTGACCGCAGCACTCGTGCAGCCGGGCGATCCGTGGCGTTCGGTGCAGATCCTCGACGAGACCGAGTCGACCAACGCGGTCCTCGTGACCGACCCGGCTCCTTGGCGGGTCGTCGTCGCCGAACGCCAGACCCGGGGCCGGGGCCGACTGGGCCGCACCTGGGTCAGCGCCCCCGGCCTGGGCCTGGCGGTGTCGGCGCTCGTCCCCGTCGAGGGGGTGGCCTTGGGCTGGGTTCCGCTGATCGCCGGGCTCGCGCTCTGCGACGCGATCGCGGACACGGCCGGGATCCCAGCGCTGCTCAAGTGGCCCAACGACGTGCTGCTCCCCGGGGACGCGGAGCGGAAGGTCGCCGGGATCCTCTGCGAGTGGACCCCGTCCGGCGTCGTCGTCGGGGTCGGGGTCAACGTGCTCCACCAGCGCAAGGACCTGCCCGTCCCCGAGGCCACCTCGCTAGCCCTCGCGGGCGGCGCGACGACCCGGGAAGCCCTGCTCACGGCATACCTGCGGTCGTTGGCCCGCCGCCTGGTCGGGTTGGCCGAGGATCCCGTGGCGACCCGGGAGGCGTATGTCGTCCGCTGCGGCACGCTCGGACGACGCGTCGTCGTGCATGAACCGCTCACGTCGCGGTCCGGGGTTGCCACGGGGGTCGACCGCGAGGGCAGACTGGAGCTGCGCACCGAGACCGGTGTGGTCGCGATCACGGCCGGCGACGTCGTCCACGTCCGGACGGCCGGCCCGGCCTGACGCGACGGCTCGAGGGTGGAGGTGGTCGTGGACCCGCGCGATCCCGTCCTGCCCGCGACCCCGCCACCGCCGGACGGCCCCGGGCGCGGCATCAGCGCCGACGAGGTCGAGTCCCGGCTGCTCGGCCGCCCGGCCTCGATGAGCGAACGCCAGGTGCGTCGCGAGGCGGCGCCCTCACTGGTCAGTGCCCGTCGCCTCTGGCACGCCCTCGGCTTCCAGAACGTCGAGGACGAGGCGATGTTCACCCAGGCCGATCTCGAAGCCCTGCAGTCCGTGAGCCGCCTCGTGCGCGACTTCGACGTCGACGAGGACCTGGCGCTGGCGATGACCCGGGCCCTGGCTCGCACGGCGGACCGGTTGGCCGTCTGGCAGACCCAGTTGGTCGCCGAGGCGTACCTGCCGCCGGAGCAGGACCCCGGACCCGGAGAGACCGATGTGCGGGCCGTGACCGACATGCACGTGGCCGAGCAGGCCGCCGAGCGGCTCGTCGACCTCGCCGACGAACTCGAGCCGCTGATGTCCTACGTGTGGCGGCGGCACCTCGCCGGTGCGATCACCCGGATGCTCGCCGACGCCGACCGGCAGCTCGTGCCGACCGCCCCCCACCGGGTCGTCGGGTTCGCCGACCTGGTCAACTTCACCTCCCTGGTGCGGCGGATGACCGAACGGCAGCTCGCCCAACTCGTGCAGCGGTTCGAACAACTGGCCAGCGATGTGATCACGACCCACGGCGGGCGGGTGATCAAGACCGTGGGTGACGAGGTGCTCTTCGTGCACACGGACCCGGCCGCGGCCGCCGCCATCGCCCTCGACCTCGTCGACGCCATGGATGAGGACGACCTGATGCCCGAGGTGCGGGTGGCGATGGCCCACGGGGCGGTCGTCTCGCGCCTGGGCGACGTGTTCGGGACGACGGTCAACCGGGCCAGCCGGCTCACCTCGGTGACCCCGAGTGGCCGGGTGCACGTCGACGAGGAACTGGCCCGACGGCTCGGCGCGGTCAGTGGATTCCGGGTGAGCGCCGTGCGTCGCCGGACGTTGCGTGGCATCGGGCCCGTGGTCCCCTACGAACTCCGGCGCTCCGACGGCGGGCGGCGGGTCGCCGTGTCCGACCGTCGGGCGTAGCGCTCCTGCGACTACGATCCGGCACATGACCAAGGTGCTGCTCGCCGAGGACGACCCGACCATCTCCGAACCGCTCGCGCGGGCGTTCCGCCGTGAGGGGTATGACGTGGAGGTGGTCGAGGACGGCCCGGCGGCGCTCCAGGCGTCGCGGTCCACCCTCGACCTGCTCGTCCTCGACCTCGGCCTGCCGGGAATGGACGGACTCGACGTCTGCCGCCGGGCCCGCTCGGAGGGCCTGAGCGTGCCGGTGTTGATCCTCACCGCACGCGCCGACGAGGTCGACACCGTCGTCGGACTCGACGCGGGGGCCGACGACTACGTCACCAAACCGTTCCGACTCGCCGAACTCCTGGCCCGCACCCGGGCGCTCCTGCGTCGCGGGACGCCGGAGTCGATGGCGAGCGAGGCGGCGCCGGTCGTGCGGATCGACCCGGGGGGCCACCGGGTGTTCGTCGACGGCGACGAGGTCCAGCTCACCGCCAAGGAGTTCGAGCTGTTGTCGGTCCTGGCCCGCAACGAGGGCAAGGTCGTCTCCCGTGAGCAACTCATGCGCGAGGTCTGGGACACCGTCTGGTACGGCTCCACGAAGACCCTCGACATGCACATCTCGGTGCTGCGTCGGAAGATCGGCGACGACGTCGCCAAGCAACGGTTGATCACGACGATCCGGGGCGTCGGTTTCCGGTTCGACAACCACCGCGGCTGAGGCCGGCGGGTGCGCGAACTGCTTCGCGGAGCGGTCGTCAGGGTCGTCCTCACCACGGCCGTGACGGTGGCCGGGCCCCTGTTCCTCCTGCTCATCTGGTGGGCGGCCACCGGGCGCAGCCTGCCCTCGACGATCGCCACCCCGGTCGAGGCCATCGTGATCCTGGCCGGCCTGTTCCTCGTGCTCATCGGGGTGGCCCTCGTCGTGGGTTTCTGGTGGGTCTCGCGGGTCGTCGGCCTGATCGTGCCCCCACTGGAGCGGATCGTCGGACATGCCGAGCGGCTCGACGACGGCGCCAGTGTGCCCAAGATCGGGCCGACCGGGGTGGCCGAAATCGACCGGCTCACGGCCTCGCTGCACCGGCGGTCGGTCCGCGTCTGGCAGCGGCTCGCGGCCGAGCGGGACTTTGCCGCCGATGCTTCGCACCAGCTCCGCACGCCGTTGACGGCCCTGCTCATGCGGCTCGAGGAGATCGCCTCCACCGACGACCTCGAGGTCGTCGCCGACGAGGCGCACATCGCCATCGCCCAGGTCGAGCGGCTCAGTGGTGTCGTCGACGACCTGTTGGCCCGCTCGCGCTCGGGGGCGGAGGGGCCGCCCGTGGTCGCCCTCGATACCGTGCTGGCCAGCCTGCAGCGGGAATGGCAGCACTCGTTCGCTGCGCAGCGTCGGACCATCCATGTCACCGGTGAGCGGGGCCTGAAGGTCCGGGCCGCTCCCGGCGCGCTGGCCCAGATCTTCTCCACCCTGTTCGAGAACGCCCTGGCGCACGGCGCGGGCACGGTGCGGGTGTCGGCGCGACGGGTCGGCCCGAGCGTGGCCATCCAGGTGTCCGACGAGGGTGAGGGCGTCCCGGCGTCGATGGCGCCGCACGTCTTCGAGCGCTCGGTCTCCTCCTCGGGCAGCGGCCTGGGCCTGACCCTGGCCCGGGACCTTGCGGCCGCCCAGGGCGGCCGCCTCGAACTGCTCCAGTCGCAGGGCGCGGTCTTCGCGCTCTTCCTCTCGGAGGGGTCGAACGCCTGATCCGGGGTGGCCCGACGGTTGGCCCGGTCCGGGGGCTGTCAGGGGGAGCGGTCAGGGGGAGCGGGGCGTGGTGCCCTCGTCCGCCGCGACGGACGTGGCCTCGGTCGAGGCCTCGGTCGGGGCCTTCCCCGCGGCGGTGGCCGGTTCGCCCTCTTCGCCGGCGAAGACGAAGGTGCGGTAGGCCCAGAACCGGAACAGCGTGCCGAGCACGATGCCGCTGAACTTCGCGGCGTTGTCGGCCGTAACGCTCTGCAGGCCGATGACGTAGTGGGTCAGGGCGACGATGCCGACCTGAACGCCCATCGCGAGGGCGTTGGTGCCGATGAACAGGGCGGCCTCGTGGTGGGCCGGGCGGTTGCGCCGATGCCGGAAGGTCCACATCCGGTTGCCGACCCAGGCCACCGAAGTGCCGAGGATGGCCGAGACGATCGTCGCGGTCGTGGGTTTGTGGGCGAGGACCCCATGGCGCAGGATGTTGAACGAGCCCATGTCGACGACGAAGGCGATCGCGCCGACGATGCCGAACTTGAGCATCTCGCGATAGAGCGTCTCGAGCAGGTCGTGGGCGCGGGCGGCCAGACCGGTGCGCTCGGGGGGCTCGGACACCCGGGAAGCCTAACGCTCCGTCCCCGATAGGCTCGCATCCGTGTCGGTCCCACAGCGCCATCCCGGGGGCTTCCCGGTCGTCGGCATCATCGGCGGCGGCCAGTTGGCGCGGATGTGCGCGGGGCCGGCCGCGGAGTTGGGCCTGACGCTCAGTGTCCTCGCCGAGTCGGAGGGCGCCGCCGCTGCCCTCGTCGTGCCCTCGTCACCGGTCGGACGGCACACCGAGGTCGACGAGGTGCTCGACTTCGCCCGCCACTGCGACGTCGTCACCTTCGACCACGAACACGTGCCCGACGAGGTGCTCGCCGCCCTCGTCGCCTCCGGGGTGCCGCTCCACCCGAGTCCGCACGCCCTGACCTACGCCCAGGACAAGGGGCTCATGCGGGCCCGCCTCACCGAGATCGGTGTCCCGTGTCCGCGCTGGCACCTCACCAGCGGGTCGACGGCCGGCGGTTTGGCCCAAGAGGTCACCGCGTTCGCCGCCGAGGTCGGCTGGCCGGTGGTCGTCAAGACCCCGCGGGGCGGGTATGACGGCAAGGGGGTCCTCGTCGCCGGCACCCTGGCGGAGGCCGAACCGTGGATCGAGCGTGCCGTGGCCGGGGGCAGCGCCCTCCTGCTCGAGGAGCGGGTCGACTTCGTCCGTGAGCTCGCCGCCCTCGTGGCGCGCAGCCCCAGCGGCCAGGCGGCCGCCTGGCCGGTCGTCGAGACGGTGCAGGCCGACGGGATCTGCACCGAGGTGCTCGCGCCGGCGCCCGGGTTGGACGAGGAACTCGCGACCCGGATCGGGGAGGCCGCGCTGCGGATCGCGCGCGACCTGGCGGTGACGGGTGTCTTCGCCGTCGAGCTCTTCGAGCTCGCCGACGGCACGTTCGTCGTCAACGAGCTCGCCATGCGTCCCCACAACTCGGGACACTGGAGCATGGACGGGGCGCTGACCGGCCAGTTCGAGCAGCACCTGCGCGCCGTTCTCGACCTCCCGCTGGGGTCGCCGTCGGCGCTGGCCCGATGGACGGTCATGGCGAACATCTTCGGCGGCGCCGACGAGGATCTCTACAGCAGCTACCGGCACGTCATGGCCCGGGACCCCGGCGCCAAGGTCCACCTCTACGGCAAGGACGTTCGGCCGGGCCGCAAGATCGGGCACGTCAACGTGCTCGGGGAGGACCTCGAGGGCCTGCGGGCCCGCGCCCGCCACGCCGCCGACTACATCGAAGGAGCGATCCGCCAATGACCACCGCGTCCCCCGACACCTCCACCCCCCTCGTCGGCCTGGTCATGGGCAGCGACAGTGACTGGCGGGTCATGTCGGCAGCGGCCGACGCCCTCGCCGAGTTCGACATCCCCTTCGAGGCCGACGTCGTCTCGGCCCACCGGATGCCGGAGGAGATGATCGGGTATGGCCGTGCGGCCGCCTCCCGCGGCCTGCGGGTCCTCATCGCGGGGGCCGGCGGTGCCGCCCACCTCCCGGGAATGCTCGCCTCGGTGACCTCGCTGCCGGTCATCGGCGTCCCGGTGCCGTTGGCCACCCTCGACGGCCTCGACTCCCTGCTCTCGATCGTCCAGATGCCCGCCGGGGTCCCGGTCGCGACCGTGTCGATCGGGGGAGCCCGCAACGCCGGGCTGCTCGCGGCGCGGATCCTGGCGTGCGGCACCGATGCTCACGCCGAGCGCCTGCGCGCGGCCATGGACGCGTTCCGCTCCGACCTGCGCGACCAGGCCCACGCCAAGGGCGCGGCGTTACGGGAACGCGCCGGCAATTAGCCTTGCCCGCATGACCTCACCCATCGACGCCAGCCCGACCTCGACCCCGGCCACCACGCGACACGACGGGCGGGCGCCCGAGGACCTGCGGACCATCTCGATCACCCGCAACTGGCTCGACCACGCCGAGGGCAGCGTGCTCGTGGAGTTCGGGCGCACCCGGGTGCTCTGCGCCGCGTCCTTCACCGAGGGGGTGCCGCGCTGGCTCAAGGGCCAGGGCAAGGGCTGGGTGACCTCCGAATACGAGATGCTCCCGCGGTCGACCAACACCCGGAGCGACCGGGAATCCCGCAAAGGTCGCGTCGGCGGGCGCACGCACGAGATCAGTCGGCTGATCGGTCGCAGCCTGCGGGCGATCATCGACACCAGGGCCCTGGGCGAGAACACGATCGTCATCGACTGTGACGTGCTCCAGGCCGACGGCGGCACCCGCACCGCGTCGATCACCGGTGCCTATGTCGCCCTCGTCGACGCGATGGCCGACGCCCGCTCCAAGGGCCTGATCCCCGCCGGCAGCCAACCGCTGACGGACTCCGTGGCGGCGATCAGCGTCGGGGTGGTCAACGGAGTGCCGGTGGCCGACCTCGACTATCCCGAGGACTCGACCGCCGACACCGACATGAACGTCGTGATGACCGGCTCGGGACGATTCGTCGAGGTGCAGGGCACGGCCGAGGGGGCCGGGGCCGCCTTCGACCGCGACCGGCTCGACGCCCTGCTCGACCTCGCGACGCGCGCGTGTGCCCGACTCACGGCGCTCCAGGCGCAGTCCCTGGCCGCCCCGGCCCGCCAGCGCGTCCCGTGACCCGGCGCGTCGTGCTCGCGACCCGCAACGAGCACAAGGTGCACGAGCTGCGGCAGATCCTGCGCGACGTGCTCGCCGATCTCGACGTCGAGATCGTGCCGGTCACGGCATACGAGGGGGTCGCCGACGTCCCGGAGACCGAGGTGACCTTCGTCGGCAACTCGCTGCTCAAGGCGCGCGCGGTCGCGGCGGCGACCGGCCAGCCGGTGATCGCCGACGACTCAGGCCTGACCGTCGACGTGCTCGGGGGCGCGCCGGGGGTCTTCTCCGCCCGCTGGTCGGGCTCGCACGCCGGGCCGACGGCCGGACGCCCCGAGAAGGATCGGGCCAATCTGTCGCTCCTGCTCGAGCAGTTGGCCGATGTGCCCGTCGAGCATCGCGGGGCGGCGTTCGCCTGCGCCGCCGTCCTCGTCCTGCCCGATGGACGCGAGGCGGTCGCGGAGGGAGAAGTACGGGGGCGGCTGGAGTGGGCGCCCCGCGGGAGCGGGGGGTTCGGCTACGACCCGGTCTTCGTCCCCGATGAGCAGGGCGTGGGCGACGGGCGCCCCGAGCGCACAATGGCCGAGTTCACGGACGAGGAGAAGAACGCGATCTCGCACCGGGGCCGTGCCTTCCGGGCCCTGGCCCCGAGCCTGCGCGACCTGCTCGGCTGACCGGGCCGGCCGAGCCGGTTCGTCAGCGCTGGATGCCCTCGGCGGTCATCCGTCGCCACTCGATCTTCGGGCAGGTGTCCATGACGACGGCCAGCCCGGCCTGGCTCGCGCGCAGGGCGGCGGCCTCGTCGATGACACCCAACTGCATCCAGATGGCGTCGATCTGGAGCCGGTCCTTGTGCGCGATCGCCTCGTCGACCACCGCCCCGACGAGGTCGCTGTTGACGAAGCAGTCCACGACCTTGATGTCCTGGTCCGGGATGTCGGCGAGGCTGGCGTAGCCCTGTTCGCCGAAGACGGGCTCGGCCTTCGGGTGCACCGGGATGATCCGATGTCCCTGCTCGACGTGCAACCACCGGGCGATCCGGTGGGCGGTGCGCTCCTCGTTGGTCGAGAGACCGACGACGACCCAGGTCCCCGGATCCATGAGCAGCCCGGTGATCACGGTCGGGTCGTTGAGGTGGTCGGTCATGGGGACATCCTCTCGCGGGGTGCGTGGTCGGGGGCCGTGCGTGGGGCTCAGTCGTGACCGAAGAGGTCGCGGGTGTAGATCCGGTCCCGGACGTCGTCGAGGTCGGGCGTCATCCGGTTGGTGACGATCAGGTCGCACCGGGCCTTGAGTTCCTCGAGGTCGGCCACCACCTCGGACCCGAAGAAGGACTGGGCGTGCAGTTCGGGCTCGTGGACGAGCACCGTGACGCCCTTGGCCTTGAGCCGCTTCATGATTCCCTGCACGCTGCTGCTGCGGAAGTTGTCCGACCCGGCCTTCATGATCAGCCGGTGGATCCCCACCACCCGGGGTTCGCGCGCCAGGATGTCGCCGGCGACGAAGTCCTTGCGGGTGGCGTTCGCCTGCACGATCGCCGAGATCAGGGTCTGCGGGACCTGGTCGTAGTTGGAGAGCAGCTGCCGGGTGTCCTTGGGCAGGCAGTAGCCGCCGTAGCCGAACGACGGGTTGTTGTAGTGCAGCCCGATCCGGGGGTCGAGGCCGACCCCCTCGATGATCTGGCGGGTGTCGAGGCCGTGCGTGGCGGCATACGAATCGAGTTCGTTGAAATAGGCCACCCGCATCGCCAGGTAGGTGTTGGCGAAGAGTTTGATCGCCTCGGCCTCGGTGCTGCCGGTGAGCAGCACCGGGACGGCGTCGTCGAGGGCGGCCTCGGCGAGCAGGGCCGCGAAGGCGCTGCCCGCGGGCCCGTCGTCGCCGACCACGATCCGCGACGGGTGCAGGTTGTCGTGCAGGGCCCGCCCCTCCCGGAGGAACTCGGGGGAGAAGATGATCCGCTCGGTGCCCAGTCGCTCCCGCAACCCGAGGGTGAACCCGACCGGCACCGTCGACTTGATGATCGAGGTGGCGTTCGGCGCGATCGCGACCACGTCACCGACCACCTGCTCGACCGTGCTCGTGTCGAAGTAGTTGGTCCGCTCGTCGTAGTCGGTCGGCGTCGCCACGACGACGAAGTCCGCCCCGAGGTATGCCGTGCGCTTGTCCGTCGTGAACCTCACCCGGGACGGGTCGCTCGCCAGCGCGGCGGAGATGTCCGGATCGTCGATCGGGCAGCGTCCGCCGGTGAGGACCGCGATCCGCTCCTCGTCGATGTCGAAGGCGGTGACCCGAGCCAGAGTGGAGAGCAGGACGGCCATCGAGAGGCCGACGTACGAGGTGCCGACGACCGCGACTCGGGGGGTCATGGGCACCGAGCCTAGCCCGGTCGCGGTGTCCCGGCGCCTGCCGCCCGGGTCGTCGCCGACGCCGGGCCGGCTGGGCCGCCCATCGGCGCCTCGGAGGGGGCAGGATGGGGGTCATGAAGTTCGGTGTGTTCATCCCGCAGGGCTGGCGGCACGACCTCGTCGGCATCGACCCGGCACAGCACTGGGGGGTGATGGCCGGGTTGGCTCGACGGGCCGACGCCAACGAACAGTGGTCCTCGCTGTGGGTGTTCGACCACTTCCACACCCTGATCGAACCCACCCCCGAGGCGACGCACGAGGCGTGGTCCCTGATGGCCGCGTTCGCCGGGATCACCTCCCGCATCCGCCTGGGCCAGATGTGCACGTGCATGGGGTACCGCAACCCGGCCTACCTGGCGAAGGTGGCCACGACGGTCGACATCGTCTCCGAGGGCCGGCTCGAGATGGGCATCGGCGCCGGGTGGTACGAGCACGAGTGGCGCGCCTACGGCTACGGGTTCCCCCGGGCAGGGGAGCGGCTCGGGATGCTCCGCGAGGGCGTCGAGATCATGCGCCAGATGTGGACGACCGGGTCGGGCACTCTCGCGGGCAGGTACTACCAGGTCGACGGGGCCCTGTGCCACCCGCAGCCCTTGCAGGGGACCTCGATGCCGGGGAGCCGAGCCAACGGCATACCGATGTGGATCGCCGGGGGTGGCGAGCAGGTGACCCTGCGGATCGCCGCCCGGTACGCCGACTACACGAACTGGTTCTCGACGGCCGGGGTCGAGGCGTTCGTCGCCAAGGACGACATCCTCAAGGGCCACTGCCGTGACCTCGGCCGGGACGACGCCGAGATCGTCCGCTCGTCGAACTTCGACATCGTCATCGGCAACAGTCAGGGCGAGATCGACGACCGGCTCGCCGGGATCCGGGACCGGTTGGAACGCGGTGGGGTGAGCGCGGCCAGGATCGAGGATCGGATGAACTACTACGCGACCGTGCCCGGGTGCGGCACCCCCGAACAGATCGTCGAGCGACTGAGGGCGTTCGAGAAGGTCGGGATGACCTACTGCATCGCCAACTTCGCCGAGGCCGCCTATGACACGTCGGGGATGGAGTTGTTCGAGCGGGCCGTCATCCCCGAGTTGATCGACACCGACCGGCACGGCCACCTCTGGCACCTGCTCCACGGCCGCTGACCCGGGGACTCGAGGGCGGGCGTGGGCGGACGGCATACGCCTGAGTAACCTGCCTTGTGTGAGTGGCAACCCCGACTTCGACCTGTTCAAACTCTCCGAGGACCACGAAGCGATCCGGGAGGCGGTGCGCGACATCGCGGCGGCCAAGATCGCGCCGTACGCTTCGGCCGTCGACGAGGAGGCGCGCTATCCGCAGGAGGCGCACGACGCCCTCGTGGCCAGCGACTTCTTCGCCCCGCACATCCCGGAGGCGTATGAGGGGATGGGCGCCGACGCCGTGGCGACCTGCATCGTCATCGAGGAGGTCGCCCGCGCCGACGCCTCCGCCTCGCTGATCCCGGCCGTCAACAAACTCGGCACGATGCCGCTCATCCTGGCCGCCTCCCCGGAGGTCAAGGCCCGCTACCTGCCGCCGGTGGCCCGCGGCGAGGCGACCTTCTCCTACGGACTCTCCGAACGTGAGGCCGGCTCGGACACGGCCGCCATGAAGACCCGCGCCCGCCCGGACGGCGACGGCTGGATCCTCAACGGCCAGAAGTCCTGGATCACGAACGCCGGGGTTTCGCAGTACTACACGGTCCTGGCCGTCACCGACCCGGACGGCAAGCGCGGCAGCAACGTGAGCGCCTTCGTCGTCGAGAAGTCCGACCCGGGATTCACGTTCGGGGAGAAGGAACGCAAGCTCGGCATCAAGGGCTCCCCGACCCGCGAGCTGCACTTCGACAACGTCGCGATCCCCGGCGACCGGATGGTCGGCGCACCGGGCGAGGGTCTCAAGATCGCCCTGCGCACGCTCGACCACACGCGCGTCACGATCGGCGCGCAGGCCGTCGGCATCGCCCAGGGGGCGCTCGACGCCGCACTCGCCTACGTCAAGGAGCGCACCCAGTTCGGGACGGTCATCGCCCAGTTCCAGGGCGTGCAGTTCATGCTCGCCGACATGGCGATGGAACTCGAGGCGGCCCGCACCCTGGTCTACCTGGCCGCCGCCAAGTCGGAGCGCGGCGACGCCGACCTCCCCTTCTTCGGCGCGGCGGCCAAGTGCTACGCCTCCGACGTCGCGATGAAGGTCACGACCGACGCGGTCCAACTGCTCGGCGGGGCCGGCTACACCCGGGACTTCCCGCTCGAGCGGATGATGCGCGACGCCAAGATCACCCAGATCTACGAAGGCACCAACCAGATCCAGCGGGTCGTCATGGCTCGCCACCTGCTCAAGGGCTGACGTCCCGCGCGATCGGGCCCACCTAGAGTGATCGGTATGCCGTCCGCCCCCGTCCGCACGCCGGTCGCCGCCGTCGTCGTGACCTGGAACCGGCGCGACCTGCTGGTCGACTCGCTCGCGGCCGTCATCGGTCAGGACCCTGCCCCGGCGCGCGTCGTCGTCGTCGACAACGCCTCGACCGATGGGACGAGTGAGCTTGTGGCGCAACGTTTCCCGACCGTCGAACTGATCACCTGCACGACCAACACCGGGGGCGCCGGTGGCTTCGCGCTCGGGGTCGCGGCCGCCCTCGACGCCACGACCGGGCCGTCCGTCGACGCCGTCTGGTTGATGGACGACGACACCATCCCGCAACCGGGCGCCCTGGCTGCGCTGGTGGCCGCACGCGAGTCGTATGCCGTCGAACCGGGCGGGCCGGCCGGTCCGCCGGTGCTCGTCGCGAGTCGGGTCGAATGGGTGGACGGACGCGAGCACCCGATGAACACCCCTCGGGTCAAACCGGGGGTCTCCGCGGGCGAGCGGGCAGCGGCCGCGGCGGTGGGGTGCCTGCCGGTGCGCACCGCGTCCTTCGTCTCGATCCTCATCGACGCGGCGCGCGTTCGTCAGGTCGGGCTGCCGGTGGCGGACTACTTCCTGTGGAACGACGACTTCGAGTACTCCGCGCGCCTCGTCCGTGGTCGCCGAGCGCTCGCCTGCCCCGCCTCCGTCGTCCGGCACCACACGAAGGTCTTCGGTGGCACCGACGTCGATCCCGGCCCACGTTTCTACTACGAGGTGCGCAACAAGGCGTGGACGTTCACCCGGTCCCCGGCGCTCTCCCCGAGCGAGCGGGTCCTCTACGGTGGGTCGACCCTGCGGCGGTGGGCGCGCACCCTGGTGCGCTCGAGCGACCGGGGGACCCTGGTGCGTGGTCTGGGCCGCGGGCTGCGGGACGGGCTTTCACGCCCTCGGCGCACCCGGGACGTCCTCGCCGACGCGGTGACCGGAGACCTCCCGGCGACGATGACGTCACTGCCCGGACCCGGAGGGGACCGGTGAGCCCCGAGACGCCGTTCTCGGTGCTGATGGCCTGCTACGCCGGCGACGAGGCGACCCAACTGCGGGACGCGCTGCGGTCGGTGACCGTGGACCAGACTCGCCGCCCGGACGAGGTGGTGCTCGTCGTCGACGGCCCGGTCGGCGACGACCTCGACGCCGAGATCATCGCGGCCTACCGCAACGGCCCGGTGCCGCTGGTCGTCCACCGGCTCGACGTCAACGGTGGGTTGGGCCCGGCGCTCAACGTCGGACTGGCCCTGTGCCGACACGACATCGTCGCCCGGCAGGACGCGGACGACCTGTCGCTGCCCGAACGGTTCGAGCGCCAGGTGCCCCTCCTCGAGGCCGGGTTCGACGTCGTCGGGAGCGCCCTGCGTGAGTTCACCACCTCCCTCGAGGACCCGACCGACGACGGCGTGGTCCGGGTCCCGCCGCTGACGCCGGAGGCGATCCGGCGGGGAGCGCCCTTCCACCAACCGGTCTTCCACCCCACCGTCGTCTTCCGGCGGGACGTCGTCCAGGCGGTCGGCGGCTACCAGGACCTGCCCTCGCTGGAGGACTACTGGCTCTTCGGGCGACTGCTCCATGCCGGGGCCCGGGTCGCCAACGTGGCCGAGCCGCTCGTGGCCTACCGGATCGGTGCCGGCGCCTACGCCCGGCGCGGCGGCCTGCAGGTGTTGCGCTCCGAACTCGACCTGCAGCGCCGGTTCCGGCGCCTGGGCTTCACCACGACGGCGCAGTTCGCGCGCAACGTCATCGTCCGGGGCGGCTACCGGCTGGTCCCCGAAGGGCTGCGGCGGACGGCATACCGGGCCCTGATCGCCCGCCGCGACGGCAGCTGACTCGCGCGCTCACCCGCCGGTCGGTATGCCGTCCGTGCCGGGCGGCGGGGTGGTCAGCGCGGTGTCGGCCCGGAGGGCGTCGAACAGTGCCCCGGCCCGGGCGCTGTCCCACTTCACGGCCAGGCCGGCGTTCGTCGACAGCCCGGGATCGGCGATGGGCACGACCATCGAGAGGCCCTGCCCGCCGCTGATGTCGCGCATCGTCCGCACGACCGCCACCGCCTCGACGAGGGAGGTGTCCTCGCCCGCGCGCAGGCCGGAGGCCGAGGCCATCGCGAAGCCGTAGTAGCGCCACGGGATCAGCACGGTCGCCGGCGTGGCGGCCTTCTTGATGATCGCCGAGAGGAACTGGCGCTGACGCTCCGCGCGGCCGATGTCGCCGCGCGGGTCGGAGTATCGGGCGCGGACGAACCCGAGGGCGGTCGGCCCGTTCAGCCGCTGGCACCCGGCCTTGAGGTCGATCCCGGCGCGCGGGTCGTTCATGTCGAAGGGCACGCAGACGTCAACGCCACCGAGGGAGTCGACGACCTTCGCGAACCCTCCGAAGCCGATCTCGAGGAAACCGTCGATCCGCAGCCCGGTGGCCAACTCGACGGTCTCGACGAGCAGTTTCGGGCCACCGAGGGCGAAGGCGGCGTTGATCTTGTTCTTCCCGTGCCCGGGGATGGTGACGTAGGAGTCGCGCGGGATCGAGACCATCGAGGACTGACCGCTGCTGCTGCGGTGCACGAGGATGATGCTGTCGGTGCGCTGGCCGCCGCCCTCGTCGGGCCCGGTCGAGAGCGCCTGCTGCTCGGCCTCGGTCATGCCGGCCCGCGAATCGGATCCCACGAGAAGGTAGTTCGACCCATTCCCGGCGGCGGGGCGCTCTCCGGTCGGCGTGGCGTCGACCTTCGTCACCGACGACCAGGCGAGGAAGGGCACACCGATGAGGAAGGCCAGCCACAGCCCGAGGAGCACGAGCACGAGTCGGCCCAGCCGACTCGTCCCGGGTCGACCGGGGGGCTGGGGACGCGGGCCGCGGGGTGGGGCTCCGGTCGGCCGGGCCGGTCCGGTCCCGCGCGGAGCCGGTGCCGGACTCCGCCGACCCGGGGTCGACGGACGTCGCGGCCCGGCCGGCGGGGCTGGCGGGGTTGGCGGGGTTGGCGGAGGTCCCATCCCGGCTCCGGTCGGGACCCGGCGAGGGGTCCTTGGGGCGCGGGGCGGCGGATCGTCATACGGCGTGCGAGCGGCGGGCGCGACGGGGTCGGGGCGCTCGGGACGCCGGGGGCGGGGCGGGGTGCGCCGGGTGTCGACGACATAGACGTCGTCGCCGGCATCCTCGGCAGGCACGCGATCGCCGGCGGCGGGGCGAGACTCGGGGGAGCGCTGGGGGATCGGGCGGACGCGGTCCCGGGGTTCGACCATGCCGTCCATGATGGCCCATGACCGCCGTTGGACGGAGGGGGTCATGGGGCGCGGGCGCGACCGAGGGATGCCGGGCATCCACGGGTGGCGCCGGTATCCTTGGGCCGATGTGCTCCCCCACCCGAATGGATGGCCGTGAATCCTGACCTTGTCGTCGTCGGTTCCGGATTCTTCGGGCTGACCGTCGCCCAGCAGCTTGCCGAGCACGGACGTCGGGTCCTGGTGATCGACCGCCGGGACCACCTCGGCGGCAACGCCTACAGCGAGATCGACCCGGACACCGGGATCGAGGTCCACCGCTATGGGGCCCACCTGTTCCACACGAGCAACACCCGGGTCTGGGACTACGTCAACCGGTTCACCGCCTTCACTCCCTATCACCACCGGGTCTTCACGACCCATCAGGGCCAGGTCTTCCCGATGCCGATCAACCTCGGCACGATCAACCAGTTCTTCTCCTCCGCCCTCAGCCCCGACCAGGCGCGTGCCCTGATCGCCGAGCAGGCCGCCGAGATGGCCGGGATCGAGCCGAGCAACTTCGTCGAGAAGGGTGTCTCGCTCATCGGTCGGCCGCTCTACGAGGCGTTCATCGCCCACTACACCGCCAAACAGTGGCAGACCGACCCCGAGAAGCTGTCGGCCGACATCATCAGCCGCCTTCCGGTCCGCTACACCTATGACAACCGCTATTTCAACGACACCTACGAGGGGTTGCCGGTCGACGGCTACACCGCGTGGCTCACCCGGATGGCCGACCACGACCGGATCGAGGTGCGTCTGGCGACCGACTTCTTCGACGAGTCCCAGCCGATCAGCAAGGGCAACGTCGTGGGCAATGTGCCGGTCGTCTTCACCGGTCCCGTGGACCGCTATTTCGGGTATGCCGCGGGGCGGCTCGGGTGGCGCACCCTCGACTTCGAGCGCGAGGTCGTCGCGACCGGCGACTTCCAGGGGTGTCCGGTGATGAACTACCCGGACCCCGACGTGCCGTACACCCGGATCCACGAGTTCCGGCACTTCCACCCCGAGCGTGAAGCGCGCCACCCCAAGGACCGGTCGGTCATCATGAGGGAGTACTCCAGGTTCGCCGAGGGTGATGACGAGCCGTACTACCCGGTCAACACCGCCGAGGATCGCGCGGGACTGCTCGCCTACCGTGACCTGGCCAGCGCCGAGCGGGACGTCCTCTTCGGGGGCCGGCTGGGCACCTACCAGTACCTCGACATGCACATGGCCATCGGCTCGGCCCTGTCGATGGTCGACAACAAGCTCCTGCCGCACTTCGCCGGAGGAGCACGCATCGAGTCCGGCGGCGTCGCCGACTGACCTCCCGCTTGGCAGTCAGTCGAGGGCGACCGCGAAGTCCGGGCCGGTCGCGGCCCGCACCTGCTCCTCGGTGACGCCGGGGGCCAGCTCGCGCAGGACCAGGCCCTCGTCGGTGACGTCCATGACGGCCAGGTCGGTGATGATCCGCTGCACGACCCGCTGACCGGTCAGCGGCAGGTTGCACTCCTGCACGATCTTGTGGGTGCCGTCCTTGGCGACGTGCTCCATGAGGACGATGACCTTCTTGGCGCCGTGGACGAGGTCCATCGCCCCACCCATGCCCTTGACCATCTTTCCCGGGATCATCCAGTTCGCGATATCCCCGGCCGCGCTGACCTGCATCGCGCCGAGGATCGCGGCGTCGACCTTGCCGCCGCGGATCATCCCGAAACTCATCGCCGAGTCGAAGTAGGACGCGCCGCGGCGGACCGTGACGGTCTCCTTGCCCGCGTTGATCAGGTCGGGGTCGACGTCCGCCTCGAGCGGGTAGGCGCCGACGCCGAGGATCCCGTTCTCGGACTGCAGGACGATCTCGACGTCGTCGGGCACGTAGTTGGGCACCAGGGTAGGCAGGCCGATCCCGAGGTTGACGTAGGCGCCGTCCTCGAGCTCGCGGGCGGCCCGCGCGGCCATCTGCTCACGGGTCAGGGCCATGGCTCAGGCCTCCTTGCTCGTGGGGGTGGTCACGGTCCGTCGCTCGATCCGTTTGGCCGCGGCCTGCTCGGGGGTGAGCGGGACGACGCGTTGGACGTAGATGCCCGGGAGGTGCACATGGTCGGGGTCGAGCTCGCCGGGTTCGACGAGTTCCTCGACCTCGGCGACGGTGACCTTGCCGGCCATCGCGGCGAGCGGGTTGAAGTTGCGGCTGGACTTGCGGAAGACGAGGTTGCCGTGCCGGTCACCCTTCCAGGCCCGCACGAGGCCGAAGTCGGCGACGATCGAGGTCTCGAGCACGTAGTCGCGGGTCACGCCGTCGACGGTGAAGGACTTGACCTCCTTGGGTGGTGAGGCCTTCGCGATCGAGCCGTCCCCGGCATACAACCAAGGGAGCCCGCCGTCGGCGATCTGGGTGCCCGACCCGGTGATCGTGTAGAAGGCCGGGATGCCCGAGCCGCCGGCCCGCAGGCGCTCGGCGAGCGTCCCCTGCGGGGTCAGCTCGACTTCGAGTTCGCCCGAGAGGTACTGCCGCTCGAACTCCTTGTTCTCTCCGACGTAGGAGGAGATCATTCGGCGAATTCGCTTGGCGCCCAACAGCATTCCCAGACCCCAGCCGTCGACGCCGCAGTTGTTGGAGACCGCTTCGAGGTTCGTGGTGCCCTGGTCGAGGAGGGCGGCGATGAGGACCGACGGGATGCCGCACAGTCCGAACCCGCCGACCGAGAGCGTGGCGCCGTCCGGGATGTCGGAGACGGCCTGCGCGGCAGAGGAGACGACTTTGTCCATGGTCGCCACTCTAGCCACGCCGGCGCGGGGGCCGACCGTCAGGCGTCGAGGTCGAGAGTGACCCGTTCGAGGCTCCGACGGCGGTCGAGCACGTCGGCCGGGGGACGTCCGCGGGTGAGGACGATCGAGCCGTCGGCGGCCCACACGGCCAGCGTCGCGCGCAGGAAGGTGGCGGTGTCCGGGTCGACTACGTGGGCGCGCGCCGGCCCGTCGTGCGGGGCGACGAGGTCGGCGTATGCCGTGCGTTCGCCCCCGCAGACCAGGGCCGGGTCCTGCGGAGCGGGGGTGTCCCACGGCGCGAAGGCGTCGGGGAAGGTCGCGAGTTCCCTGGCCTCGTCGAGGGCACCGGTCGGGACCGGGCCGGGGGAGCAGCGCGCGAGGGCGGCCAGGGTGACCAGGACGACCGGGTCGGCCACGGCCGCGAGGGCCGGGTCGTCGGTGATCGTCACGGTCGCCTCCGGGTCCGGGCCCGCGCCGTGGGGGAGGACGACGGTGGCGCCGACGGACCAGATCGCCAGGGCCCAGTAGGCGGTGCGCCAATGCGCCGGAAGGTCGAGCAGGACGCTGGTGTCGGTGCTGACGTCGAACTCGTCCTGGAGCAGGTTGGCGGCCTTGGCCACCCAGTTGGCCAGCACCTTCGCCGACAGTTCGATCCGCTCGCCGTTCGTGGGGCCCGGCGCGTCGTCGTAGCACGTCAGGCGCGGCACCGTGGCCTCGCTGCGCAGCATTGCGGCGAGGACGGCGGGTGGGGTGAGGGCGCGGGCGGGCACCCGTTCACCGTAACCGGCGGGTCGTCGCGTGGCAGGCCTAGGGTTGCCGACATGGCCGCCCACGCTCCCGCCGCCGACGGCGCGACCGCTCGCGGTGTCCACGGGATCCTCGAACGTGTCGTGCTGGGCGCCGGCCTGTGGATCCTCGCCGTGTCCCTCGCGGCGGCCGTGCTCTCGGCGCTGGGTTGGTGGCGTCCGCCGCTCGCCCTGACCGTCGCCGTGGTCGCCGCCCTCGTGGTCATCGTTGTCCTTCGGCCCGGCCGAACGGCGCTCCCGGCGTCGCCGGTGGCGACCTGGATGGCGCTGGCCCTGGTCGCCCTCGCCCTCGCGTTCGCCACCTGGTCGGGACTGACGGCCGCCGAGCAGGTGCTCCCTCGACGCGATGCGGCGAGCAACCTGCAGGCCGCGATCTCCCTGGCCCGCACCGGGCAGCGGGTCGTCGCCCTCGACGCCGCGCGACTCGGCGGGCCGGCCGTGCTCGACCTGCCCGGCATCACCGTGGCCAGCCCGGCCTTCGACGCCACCGGTTCGGCGGCATCCCCGAGCATCCAGCCGCAGTTCGTCATCGGTCCGGCCGCGATCTACTCCTACGGGACGTGGGCCGGGGTGGCGGGTGCCACCTGGTGCGCCGCGATTGCCGGTGGCTTGGGGGTCCTGGCGCTCGGACTCCTGGCCACCCGGGTGATCGGTCGGTGGGGTCCGGTCGCGGCCGGGCTGACGGCGCTCAGTCTCCCGATCCTGCACGTGTCCCGGTCGACCTACTCCGAGCCGCTCAGCCTGGTCACCCTCGGCGCCGGGCTGCTCGCCCTCGTCCTGATGGTCGCGGCGGACCGGGACGTCGATCCGGGGCCGGCTCGGCGGTGGGCGGTGATGGCCGGACTGCTCATCGGGGGGACGACACTGGTCCGGATCGACGGTCTGCGCGACGCTGTCCTGCTCATCCCGGTCGCCGGACTCGGGCTCGCCCAGCACGCCCGGTGGCCACGCCACCTGTTGACCAGCGCCGCGGTCGCCACCACGACAGGCCTCGGGGTGGCCCTCGCCCTCTCCGACCGCTACTTGTCCTCGATCGCCCCCAGCCTGGTCCCCCTGGTCGGCCTCGGGGCGGGGATGGCGGTCCTGACCTGGGGGGGCCTGCGGCTCCGGTCCGGCCGGATTCGGTCCGGCCGACGTCTGGCCGGCGCGATGGCCGCCCGCTGTCCCGTGGGGGTGGCAGGGTGCGTCGCGGCCGGGCTCGTGCTGCTGGCCAGCCGGCCCCTGTGGCTCGTGGTCCGCCAGGACCCGAACGACCCGGGGTCCCGCTACGCCGCGGGCATGCAGGCCCGCGAGGGCCTGCCCGTCGACGGCGGCCGGACGTACGCCGAGCACACGATCACCTGGCTCCAGTGGTGGCTCGGGCCCAGCGCCCTCATCCTCGCCGGGACCGCCCTCGTCGTCGCCGCGCACGTCCTCACCCGGTCGTGGACCGCCGGGACCCGCCTCCCCGCGTGGTCGGCCCCCCTGCTCGTGGCCGCCGGGTCGAGCGTGCTCACGCTGTGGCGTCCGGGGATCACCCCGGACCACCCGTGGGCCGAGCGTCGCCTGGTCATCGCCGTCCCCCTCGTCCTCCTCCTCGCGGTCGCCGCCCTCGCGTATGTCGTGCGGCAGGCGAGCTCACGGCATACGGCGTGGGGGTGGCCGGTCGGGATCGTCCTCGTGCTCGCCCTCGGCACGCCGGTGGTGACAGCCACGGCCCCGTTCGCCCTGGCGCGGGTGGAGCGGGGCGAGGCGAGTGCCGTCGAGCGGGTCTGCGGTGCGCTGTCCACCGGGGACGTCGTCCTCGCCGTCGACTCCCGGGCGGCCAACGAATGGCCGCAGGTCATCCGGGGGCAGTGTGGCAGGCAGTCCTTGTCGACGACGAGCGCCCTGCGCAAGGACCCGATGGCGCTCGAGCGGACCATCGAGCAGGTCAGAACCCAGGTTCGAGCCTCGGGTGGGCGACTCGTCCTGCTCTCCGCGGACGATCGGCTGCCTGCCCTGACCGCGCCGTGGATCACCACGGTCGACGTCGTGGTGCCAGAGGAACCGCACCTGCTCGAGCACCGCCCGGCGGGTTTGGACCCGTTGCGGATCGTCGTGCGGCTCGCCCGTTCCTGATCGGGTGTCTGCGGGACGCGCCGGTTTCGTCGACGGGACATGCCCGTCCTTCGAGCGGGAGTTGTGAACAGTCCGGGCGGCAACAACTCCCGAAACTGTTCAGTAGGTCGGGGTGGGGTCGGGAGGTGGGGTCAGCGGCGGCGGGGGAAGGCGGCGTCGGCGAGCGGCTGCACCGTCGCGAAGGTCGCCGGGTCGGCCGCCACGAGCAGGCCGCGCCCCACCGATCGAGGCGTGTAGGCAGAGCCGTCGACGAAGCCGACGGACCCTCCGGCCTCCCTGAGCATCAGGGTGCCCGGAACGTGGTCCCACGCCTTGGAGTTGGCGAACACGATGTAGTCACAGGCGCCTTCGATGAGCCGGGGATAGTCCACCCCGCAACAGACCCAGGACAGGCGCAATGCCGCCAGGTCCCCCAGGGTGGTGCCGCGGAGCGCCCAGATCGAGGTGGCCCCGATGGGCACCCCCGCCGCCGGCTTGCGCACCATCCGCACCCCGTTGCGCCAGACCCCGGCGCCCCGTTCGGCGACCCAGGCCACCCCGTGCTCGGGCTGCCAGATCCACGATCGCACGGCATCGCCCCTCACCACCTCGGACACCATGACCGCATGGTCGGGCGAGCCGTTCACGAAGTTCTTCGTGCCGTCCACCGGGTCCACCGTGAAGGCGTGGTCGGCGCCGCGGAAGGCCTCGAGCAGGGACGGATCCGCCGCATGGGCCTCCTCCCCGAGGACGATCGCCTCCGGGTAGGCGTTGGTCAGGGCCCGGGTGAGCAGCACCTCCGCCTCGTGATCGGCGACGGTGACCAGGTCACCGGGGTTCTTCTCCATCACCTCACCCTCGGCCAGGGCGCGGAACCGGGGGGTGATGACCTCGGCGGCCACCTCCTGCACCAGGGTGAGGACGGCATCGGTCGCGAGCGCAGCCATGGCCCCACGGTGTCACACGGTCACGCCCCGGCGCGCGGGTAGGCTCGGCGGCGATGAACGAACTGCCGTTGACCCCTGCCGCGACCCCGACCGTGGTCCTCCCCACGTCGGCCACTCGCCCCGACCGCGCCGAGACCGAGGCCATCGTCGTGCGCCGCGGCGAACTCGCGGGACGAGACGTCGACCCGGCGCGCGGAAGGGGTGCCACCCCGCACGAGCACCCGGCATCCGTCGCGGACCCGACCGCCGAGAACCGGCCCTACGTCACGATCGTCCTGCCCTGCTACAACGAGGGTCCGCACGTCCTCGCCGAGATCGAGCGAATCACCTCGGCGATGAACGCCAGCGAGTTCAGTTACGAGGTCCTCTGCATCGACGACGCCTCGACCGACGACACCCTCGAGGTGCTGCAGGAGGCAGCGACCCGGTACGCCCACCTGCGGATCCTGCCGTTCCGGCGCAACGGCGGCTCGGGGACGGCCCGCCGGATCGGCACCCAGCAGGCCCACGGTGAGATCGTCGTGTGGACCGACGCGGACATGACCTACGACAACGAGCGGATCCCCGAGCTCGTGCGCATCCTGCGCGACGACCCGAGCTACGACCAGGTGGTCGGCGCCCGCACGAGCGAGGAGGGCACCCACAAGTGGGCCCGGGTGCCGGCCAAGTGGCTGATCCGCAAGATCGCGGAGTGGCTGACCAAGACCCGGATCCCCGACCTGAACAGCGGGCTGCGGGCCTTCCGACGTCAGGTGTCCCTGCCCTATCTCCGACTGCTGCCGGCGGGCTTCTCGTGCGTGACGACGCTGACGATCGCGTTCCTGTCGAATCAGCACGACATCCGGTACGTCGAGACCAGTTATGCCAAGCGGGCGGGCACGAGCAAGTTCCACTTCATGCGGGACGCCTACCGCTACATCCTCCAGGTGCTGCGCATGGTCATGTACTTCGACCCGCTCAAGGTGCTCATGCCGCCGGCCCTGTGGCTGGTCGGGATCGCGGTCCTCAAGGGCATCGTCGACATGGTGCGGCACCCGTTCTACTTCCCGGCCAACACGGTGCTGATCTTCGTCAGCGGACTGATGATCGGCACGCTCGCCCTGCTCTCCGACCTCGTCGTGCGCTCGCGGGACGGAGTCTGACGCGGTGACGGGTCCGTCCCACGCGACGCTGCGCCTGGCCGTCGTCGGCCCGAGCCACCCCCACAAGGGTGGGGTCGCGGCCCACACGACGACGCTCGCGCACGAGTTGGCCGACGCCGGCCACGACGTCACCCTCGTGTCGTGGAGCCATCTCTACCCCAGCGCCCTCTACCCCGGGGAGCAGGCGGTCCCGGGGGGTGCACCCGACGTCGAGCCGTTCCCGCGCACCCTGCGAGTGCTCTCGTGGGCCCGGCCGGACACCTGGGTGCGGGCCGGGCGGCGGCTGCGTGGCCTCGACGCGATCCTCGTCGTCCACGTCATCCCGGCCGTCGTGCCCGCGCATCTCGCCCTGCTCCGAGCCGCCGGCGCCACCCACCCCCGCGCCGCGGGGTCGGCGACCCGGGCCCCGGTGGCGATTGCCCTCACCCACAACGTCCTCCCGCACGAGGCTCGTCCCGGCGACCGGCCGCTCATGCGACGGTTCCTCACGAGTGTCGACTCGGTCGTCGTGCACAGCGCCGAGCAGGCCGCCCTGGCTCGAGCGCTCGGTGCGGCCCACGTCCGTGAACTCGACCTTCCCCCACATCTGCCCGGCGGACCCCGGGCCGACCACGTGCCCTCGGCCGGGCCCACCCGACTGCTGGCGCTCGGGATCGTCCGCGACTACAAGGGCGTCGACCTGCTCCTCGAGGCGGTGCGGGAGGTGCCCGACCTGCGGGTGACGGTGGCCGGTGAGATGTGGGGCGAGGCAGGGCGGCGGGTCGCCGAGCTCGCCGACGAGCAGGGCCTTGCGGGGCGGGTCGAGGTGCGGGGCGGCTACGTGCCCGCCGACCGGATCGCCGAGCTGATGGCCCGCCACGACGTCCTCACCCTGACCTACCGGGACGCCACCGCCTCGCAGAACGTCCTCCTCGCGCGTCGGCACGGCCTCCCCGTCCTCGCCACCGATGTCGGCACCTTCGGTGAGCAGGTGGTCCACGGCGTCGACGGGCTGCTCGTGCCACCCGGGGACCACGGCCGTCTGGTCGCGGCCCTGCGCAGACTCGCCGACCGCTCGTATGCCGACCGGTTGCGGGCCTCGGTTCGCCCACCGGACGAGGCGGGGCCGTGGGCGGAGTACGTCGGGGCCCTCGAGGCGCTGGCCAGTGCCGACGCCGCCACGGCCGAGATCGGGGCCGGCCAGATGGCCCCGGCGCCCGCGGACGAATCGACGGCGGTGAGCCACGGGGCCGGGCCCGGCATCGGGCGCGCGGCCGCCCTCGGCCGCCGCGTCCGAGCGTTCCGCCGCGACCGCCCACGCCTGGTGCTGCGACCGACGGACCTGCCGGACTGGATCCGGGCCACGGATGTGCTCGCCCTCGACCTCGACGCGATGGACGCCCGGGACTGGGCGCGCGAGGCCGGGCTCCCGCGCAGTGCCGACGCCGTCGCCGCCTGGGCGGCCCTGGGCGCGATCGCCGCGATCGTCCGGATCGGGGATTCGGGTCGTCGGACCGCGCGCATCCTCGACGAGTCGGGACGCCGCAGCCCGCTGTCGCGATGGGCCCGGGCCCTGGGCTTCCAACCCGTCGAACTCGAGGTCAGTGGCCGCCGCAGTTCGGTCGAGGTGCTCGACCTGGACACGGCCAGTTTCGACGTCATCGTCCGCGTCCACCCCGGTGGGTGTTCGGCGGCCGACGTCGATCTGGCGCTCGGTCAGGCATCCTGGGCCCTGCGCTCCGGTGGCCTGCTCGTGCTGACCGTGCCGATCGGTGACGACGACCCGGAGTGGGCCCTGAGCCTGGCGGATGTGCGCGCCCTGCTCGCGCGGGCCTCCGACCGGGGGTTCGTCCTCGTCGGCGACCTCGACGGCGAACTGCTCGAACGCCTCCGGGCCCCCTCCCGGGCCGGGCGGCCCGGCGACGGGTCGGCCTACGGGATCCTCCGGCTGACGTTCCGGCGGCGGTGACACGATGACCGATCCCGTGGCCGAGGTCCCCGACGACGCGCTGGGCCAGAGGGCCCCCTCGGCCAAGGCGCGCCTGCTCAGCCTCATCCGAGTCGTCGTCGGGTTCCTCGTGCTCGCGGCCATCAGTGTTGCCCTGCAACGGAATTGGGCCGAGGTGTCGAGCGAGCTGTCGCGGCTCTCGGGGGCCGCATTCGGTGGTGCGCTCGCGTTGGCGGTGGCCTCGCCGATCCTCACCCTGCTCGGCTGGCGAGCCCTCCTGGTCGACCTCGGCGCCCGCCTCTCGCTCCCGGCCAGCGCCAGCGTCTTCCTGGTGGGGCAGTTGGGCAAATACGTCCCGGGCTCGGTCTGGTCGGTGGCGATCCAGTCCGACATGGGGGGCCGCCTCGGGGTGCCGCGCCGGACCCTGGGCGTGGCCGGCCTGCTGTCCATCGCCCTGGCCGTCCTCACTGCCGCGGTGCTCGGCCTGCCGGCCGTGCCGCTGCTGGTCCGCACCGGGAGCGACTCCCTGTCCTTCGCCGGAGTCGCCCTGGCGGTCCTCCTCCTGCTCGTGCTCATCTGGCCGCCGGTGCTCAATGCGCTGATCACGCGTGGCCTGCGGTTGCTCCGCCGAGAACCCCTCCCGCATCCGCTTGGCGGGCGGGCGATCGTCACCTGTGTCGGGTGGTTCGTGCTCGCCTGGCTGTCGATGGGTGGGGCGCTCTGGGTGTTGGCTGCCGACATCGCGCCCACGGCCACGGTGGCTCAGCTCGTCCTCACCGCACTCAGCGGCTACTGCCTGGCCGCCGCGCTGGGCATGCTCTCGGTCGTGGTCCCGGCCGGGGTCGGCGTCCGGGACGGACTGCTCGCCCTGCTCCTGCTGGGACTGATGCCGGTCGGTGCCGCCACGGCCGTCGTCGTCGTCCATCGCTTCGTCAGCCTGCTGGGTGACCTGTTGACGGCAGCGGCGGGGTTCGCCTGGGCCCGGTCCCACCACTTGATCGGGGCCCGGCATGAGTGAGCCGCCGGTCGAACCGGGTCGCGAGCGCGGAGAGCAGTTGGCCTATTCGGAACTGATGGACAAGATGCTCGACGAGCGCACGCGTCGGCAGAAGGCGGCCAAGATCATCGCCGTGCTGCGGCACGGGCTCGGAGTGTCGGACCTGTCGGGCCTGGTGGCACTCGACGTCGGCTGTTCGGCCGGTTTCATCGCCGACGAGTTGGCCCTCGCCGGGGCCACGACCCATGGCGTCGACATCGACGAACCGGGGTTGGCCAAGGCGCAGGCCCGCTTCGGGGATCGTGTCGACTTCCGCCTCGCCCGCGGTGAGGCGCTGCCGTTCCCCGACAACTCCCTCGACATCGTCGTCCTCAACCACATCTACGAACACGTGGTCGACCCCGAGGCGGTGCTGGCCGACATCCATCGGGTGCTCCGGCCCGGGGGAGTGCTCTACCTCGGCCTCGGCCACCGGTGGCAGGTGATCGAGCCGCACCACCGGCTGCCCTTCCTGTCGTGGCTGCCCCGGCGGGCCGCAGACCGCTACGTCGCGCTGGCCGGAAAGGGCACGCACTACTACGAGCGCTACGAGACACCGGCCGGCCTGCGCGCCCTCGTCTCGGCCTTCGACACCTGGGACTACACCCTTCCCGTGCTCGCCGACCCCACGGCATTCGCCGGGGGTGACGTGGTGCCCGGCGTGGTCTCCCGGCTGCCGGCCCGGGTGCTCTCGATGCTGCTGCCCGTGGTCCCGACGTACCTGTGGCTGGCGTTCAAGGGATCGGGTGAACCCTCCGGTCCGGCGCTGCCGGTGCCGCCGCGCCGACTGCGCCGATGATCTCGGCCGGAGCCGGTCACGAACGCCGCATCGTGCTCCGGCGCCCCCTGGCGCTGTCCACGACGCTGGGCCCGCTGCGGCACGGCGCCGGGGATCCCACCTGCCGGGTCCGCGACGGGGTGTGGTGGTTCGGGCAGGCCACGCCCGAGGGGGACTGCGCGATCGCGGTGCAGCGCCAGGGTGTTGAGTTGGTGGCCGTTGCCTGGGGGCCCGGCGCCGCGTGGTCGTTGGCGCGGGTCGACGACCTGATCGGGGAGTCGGACGACGACGCGGGGTTCGTGCCCCAGCATGACCTCGTTCGCGAGGGCCAGCGTCTCTCGGTCGGCTGGCGGATCACCCGATCCCACCTGGTCCTGCAGTCGCTCGTCCCCGCGATCATCGAGCAGAAGGTCACCGGCAAGGAGGCCTTCGCCGGCCATGCCCGCCTCGTGCGTCGGTTCGGTCGGCCCGCGCCCGGTCCGGGCTCGGAGCTCGGGCTGATGGCACCCCCGGCGCCGCGGGAGTGGGCCGCGATCCCGTCCTGGGAATGGATCCAGGCCGGCATCGACGCCTCCCGCGCCGACACGGCCATCCGCGCCTCGCAGTATGCCGGCCGGCTCGAGGAGTGCGCCGACCTCCCGTTGCCCCAGGCGCATCGGCGGCTGCGGGCCATTGCGGGGATCGGGGAGTGGACGGCCGCCGAGGTCGCACAGCGGGCCCTCGGGGACCCGGACAGCGTGAGTTTCGGCGACTACCACATGGCCAAGAACCTCACCTGGGCACTCACCGGCCAGGTCGGCGGTGACGACGAGGCGCGGCGACTCCTCGAGCCCTATCTCGGGCATCGCTACCGGGCCCAGGTGTTCATCTCGGTGGCCGGTGGCGACCGGCCGCGACACGGTCCGCGATTCACCCTGCCCACGCACCTGCCCAGGGGTCCCGGCGCGCGTCGTTGAGCGAGCCAGGGCGGTCAGGACGGGTCGACTTCTGGGTCGATGAGCGCATCGACGGTGACTGCGTCGACGTCCACGCCCTCACCGCGCAGCGCCACCTCGAGACGGGCCTGGGCACGCCCGAGCGCGCGGTCGTCGGAGGCGCGCAGGCGCACCGACCCGGCGTCGTCGACCTCGCCCACGATGTCGGGCTGCTCGTACAGGGCGACGCGCAGCGCACGAGCGATGACGTCGACGGGGGCTTCGGGGCCTGCGGAGCGCACCCCGACCGTCGCCGCCGCCACCGACCCGGGGGAGATCCCCAGAGCGTGCCGCACCGCCTCCTGCGACCCGAGCCCGAACCAGTCCTCGGGCCCGGTGCGGACGACCGATCGGGCACCCGGGGCGACGGGATCGAACCACGCCGCGGGGCAGCCGGTGACCAACGCGGCGGGAACCCCGTCGGACTTGCCCTTGACGAGGTCGGCAAGGGCGGCGAGCTCGTCGACGATGCATCGCGCGGTGACCGCCAGCGGGCGCCCGTCGTGGTCGAGGGCGCCCCGGTGGTCGAGCATCGGTTGGATGCCCGCGGACCCGAGGGCGAAGTCGGTCTGCCCGGAGCGCCAGGGCCGACCCGCGGTGTCCGACACGATCACGGCCAACGGCCAGTCGTCCGCGCGCCCGAGACCCCGGATGACGTTGCGCCGCAGCGACGCTGCCTCCAGGTCGGCATCGCTCGGGAGGACGAGGAGCTCATCGCGACCGCCGGTGTTGGAGGCGTCCACCCCGGCCGCCGCCATCACCGGACCGGCGATCGACTCGACGATGCGGGTCGCGGCCCCGGCGACCATCCGCTCCGCCACCACCTTGTGGGTCGCTCCCGCGATGACCTCCTCGCGGGGTCGGCCGTCCCACAATCCGAGGGCCTTGGAGATCACCTTGCTCGAGACGACGAGCACCGAGCGCGCCTCGAGCTCGAGACCGGCCGCGTCGAGCGCGTGCAGGATCAGGGCGGCGAGGTCGGCGCCGACGGTGACCTCCGGCAATCCCGGGATCGGCCGGGCGGCCACGACGGTCCCGGCCGGCCGATCCGATCCCCCCGGCATACCGGATCCGCCCGGCACACCCGGTCCGCTCGGCATACCCGATCCGCCCGGCATACCCGGCTCAGCCGCGCCCGGCCAGGTCGAGGGCGGCCGCCGCGATCCGGCCGGCCGCCGCCACATCGGTCATCAGCAACGGCTCGGCGTGGACGGCCACCCTGGCCCGCGGGAGGCGCAGGCCGGCATCGGCGGGATCGACCAGCCAGCCGTCGAGGAAGTCCTCGTAGAGCCCCGCGACCGCCTCCGAGGTCGAGGGCAGCCCGAGGGCGCTCAAACAGGCGTCCGCATGTCCGCGCACCGGCCGTCCGGCGATCAGCGGACTCACCCCGATGACCGGAGCGGCGCTGCCGCGCAACGCATCTCGAACCCCCGGCACCCCCAGAATGACGCCGATAGACACGACCGGGTTGCTCGGCGGGAGGAGGATGACGTCCGCGGAGCGGAGGGCGTCGAGCACCCCGGGCGCGGGCGTGGCTCGGTCGAGGCCGGCGACGACGAACTGCTCCGCGGCGACCGCGGCCCGCATCCGCACCCACCACTCCTGGAAGTGCACGGCCCGCCGACCCTGCCCGTCGTCGACGACCACGTGGGTCTCGACCGGGGTGTCGGTCATCGGCAGGAGGGTGACGCCGCGGCCCGGCAGTCCCCACCGGGCGGCGAGCCGGGCGATGACCTCACTCTGGCTCAGACCCTGCCCGAGCCAGTGGGACCGGGCGATGTGGGTCGCCATGTCGAGGTCGCCGAGCGTGAACCAGTCCGGAGGTGAGCCGAGGGCGCGCAGTTCCGCAGCCACCCGGGTGGAGTCCTCGGCGCGACCCCACCCCTGATCCTCGTGCACCCCGCCGCCGAGGGTGTAGAGCAGGGTGTCGACGTCCGGGCTGACGCGCAGCCCGTGCAGGGTGATGTCGTCTCCGGTGTTGGCGATGACGGTGATCTCGTCGGCGACCTCCCGCGCGTCGCGCCGTGGCTGCGACGGCTCGCCCGGGGTCGGGTTCGAACGGTCCAGATGGTGGAGCAGGCCTCGCAGGAATCGGGCACCACCCACTCCACCGGCGAGTGCTGTGATCCGCATGGGGCACAGTGTGTCAGCGCTGGGCGGTAGGTCGAGCAACGGTGGATCGACTCCGGCCGGCGGAGCCCGGGCGCACCCAATTCAGGCCAATAGCAGATTGCGGCTTGACGAAACTCGTATGACACGCGTGTAATTTCACTGTTGTCGTTGGTCGCACGTCGGATCCCCGACGTCGCGCAGACCGGGCGCATCATCACCGCGCCGGGTTGGCACGAGGTTGGGGTTGGGTGCGCACCGACGACACGGGTCGAGTTGGGCAGGTTCCGCACGGAGCCGACGAGGGTCGAGGAGGCGTGGTGCGCGAATTGATGATGATCGAATCCCTGGCGGTGGAGGAGGAAGCCCTCTCCTGGCAGGAGCGGTCGCTGTGTGCCCAGACGGACCCAGAGGCCTTCTTCCCGGAGAAGGGGGGCTCGACGCGCGAGGCCAAGAAGGTCTGTATCGGGTGCGACGTGCGCTCCGAGTGCTTGGAATACGCCCTGGCCAATGACGAGCGCTTCGGCATCTGGGGTGGCCTGTCCGAGCGAGAGCGCCGCAAGCTCAAGAGGCGCGCGGTCTGACCGGGCCTCGCCCGGTCGGCCCGACGTACGCCACTTCGTGACGCTCGCCGTGACCGCCCCACCCCCCCTCACCCCCCCGGCAACGGTGCGCGTCTGCACCCTCGTCCTGTCCGACCGCACCCTCGAAGGCCTGCCGGAGGCCCTGCAGGCCGTGGCCGCCCAGACCCTGGCCCCGGACCGGGTGGTCGTCCTGGACCGGACCGACGGGGCTCGGGTGGGTGATGCCCAGGGGTTCTTCACCGACTCGATCGACGTGCAGGTTCGCGTCATCGGCGGGGTCGGGCTGCGGCGGGCCGTGGCCGAAGCGGCGTCACAGATCGAGGAGCCCGGCTGGCTGCTCTGGGTGCTGCCGGTCGGCGCCACTCCCGACCCGGACGCTCTGTCCCGGCTCCTCGATGCGCATCGCACCTCGCCGTCGGTGGGCCTGGTGGGCCCAAAGCTGCTCGACGCGCGCGACCCGAGGCGGGTCCGCAGCGCTGGCTTCCAGATGACCGTGACCGGCCGCCTCATTGACGATCCGGCTGCCGGGGCGGTCGACCAGCAGCAGTTCGACGAGCGCTCCGACGTCATCTCGGTCCCGGTGATCGGTGCCCTCGTCGACGCGGGCCTCGCCCGCGACCTGGGCGGCTGGGATGAAACGTTCGGTGATCTGGGGTCGGACCTCGACTTCGGGTGGCGGGCCCAACGGGCCGAAAGCCGGGTCCTCGTCGTCCCGCGCGCCAGGGTGCGCGTCGCGCCGGGGATCGGCCTCGCCACGGGCGTCGACGGGGGCCGTCGACGGGCGGCGCGTCGAGTGGCGCTCCGCCGGTGCAGCTGGTGGGCCGAACCCTTCCTGGCGCTCTGGCTGGCGATGTCCGCCGTGGTCGGCGGCTTGGCCCTGCTGCTGGCCAAGCGACCCCGCGCCGCGTGGCAGGAGTTCGCCGATCTCGGGGCGCTGGAGCCGGTCCGTCTGGTCCGCGCCCGACTGCGCCGGCGTGGCCCCGCGACCGTGCGCCGCCGCGACCTCCGGGCCTTGTTCGTCTCGGGGGCCGACGTCCGCGGCCGGCTCGCCGACGGCATTCATGACGCCCTGTTCCCGAGTCGCCAGCGATCCGACGATGCGCCCGTCGAGACCCGCCGCTCGAGTGCGAGCCGCATGCTGACCCACCCCGGCCTCCTGGTAGGGGTGGCGGCGCTGGGCGCCACGGTCGTGGCCGCACGAAGTCTGGGCACCGGGACCCTCACCTCCTTGGGTGGCGGTCTGCAGGGCGGTGAGCTGCTCGGCGGCCGGATCTCCTCGACGGCCCTCTGGCACGCCTGGACCGACGGGTGGCAAGGTGACGGGCTGGGCGCCCCGGCGGTGACCGGTGCGCCACATCTGGGCCTGTTGGCGGCGGCCACCTGGGTTGTCGAGCACCTGCCGGGAGCGGGCAGTCTGAGCTCGCCGGGCGGATTCGTCGTGGCCGTTCTGCTGCTCCTCTCCCCGATGCTCGGGGCGGTCGTCGCCTACCTCGCGGGCCGCGTCGTGACGTCCGACCGGTGGCCCCGGGCCTTCGCGGCGCTCCTCTGGGGCCTGAGCGGGCCATCCGTGGCCGCCGTCTCCCAGGGGCGGGTCGGTCCCATGGTCGCCCAGATCCTGTGTCCGGCGCTCGGCGCCGGCCTGGTGCTGTTGGCCCGCCGCGATGGCACGGCGACCGCTGCCTGGGCGACCGCGCTGGTCATCGCTCTGGTCGGCGCCTTCGCCCCCGTGTTGCTCATCCCCGTCGGCCTGCTCACCCTCCTTCTCGTCGTCGGCGCCCCGACCGGGGCCGCGCGACTGCGCGCCCTCGTTCCTCTCGTCGGGCCAGCCCTGCTCGGCCCCTGGTGGCTGGCCGTGGCGGCGGATCCCCGGGTGGCCCTCGCCGGCCCCGGCGGCACCAGCTGGGGCGGGCTCAGCGCGTCGGTGGTGGACCTCCTGCGTTCGGCCGCCGGGCCCGGCGCCTGGTCGTTCTGGGCGTTCGCCCCCGTCGCGCTCGTCGCCCTCGTCGGCCTGGCGCGCGGCGGTCGGGTGCGATCGTTGCCGACCGGGGCAGCGTTGCTCGGGCTCCTGGGCCTGGTCACGACGATCGCCAGTCCCCGGATCCACCTCGCGCTCTCCCCGGACCTGTCCGCGTCCACGCCCGGGTCCATGTCGACGGTGACCCCTTGGCCGGGTCTGGGGATGTTCCTCGTGGTCCTGTCCCTCCTCGCCCTCGCGCTCCGTGCGCTCGGGACCGCTCCCGTGGGGGCGGCCGAGCGGTCCGATGACGCACCGACTCTGTCCGCGGCCGGTGGGCCCGGCCCGGCCACGGCCGCTCACGAGCCGGCGTCGCCGGTCACGGCCCGGCTGCGGGGTGTGGGTGTCCTCCTGCTCGCGGCCGCCGCCGTGGCCGGCGCGGTCGTCGCCGGACACGACACGCTCGGTCACCAGCTCACCGGGTGGCGCGACACCCGCCCCGCCGTGGCCGTCGAACACGCCCAGGGCGACATCGCGGGGCGCACCCTGCGCCTCATCCCCGGCGACGGTGGAATGGCCTACCGCATCGAGGCGCGCGAGGTGCTGGACGTGGCGCGAGCCCTGCCCCCGGACCGAGCCGAGGATGCCGGGCTGGCACCCACCATCGCGACCCTGGTCGACGGATCCGCCCCGTCCGCGCCCACCCTGTCCGCGGCGGCCATCGGCGTCGTCGGACTCCCGGTGAGTGCCGAGGCCACCATCCGGCGCGCCCTGGACTCCACCGAGGGCCTGACCCGCCTGGTCGCCAAGGACGGCTGGGACTACTGGCGGATCGCCGCACCCGGCACCGGAGAACACCGCCCGGTGGCCCCGCCCCGCCTCACCCTGCAGACCGGGGAGGACACCACGGTCGTCACCACCACGGGCCAGCACGCCGCCACCGAGACGACGCTCGCGTCCGCGGCCGCGTCGAGTCTGGTCGTCGCCGAGCCGAGCGCGTGGGCGCAGGCCGCCCGGGTCCAGCTCGACGACGCGGACCTGGCCAACGAGGGTGGATCCGGGAGACCGACCTACGCGATCCCGGCGGGCGAGCACCGGCTGACGATCAGCCTCGACGACTCCCTGGGCTCCTGGCGTCGGATCCAACTGCTCGCCGCCGGTTTCGTCGTCTTCCTCGCGATCCCGTTCGGGTCCCGCGCGAGCCGGAGGCGAGCATGACGATCCCGTGGAGTGGTGTCGGTCGGCTCCTGGTCACCCTGGGTGCCGGGGCGGCCCTCGTGGTGGGGGCCCAGGCCGACCCGCGTGGGCTCGACCTGTCGCGTTTCGCGCCCGCTGGTGCTGCACAGCCAGACACCGGGGGCCAGACCGCCGACACCGTGCCGGTCTCGGCGGCTCGCACCTGCGTCGGCCCCGAGCTGCTCGGCCTCAAGGGGGCCCCGGATCAGCCCCAGACCGTCACCGTCACCGCGGGCCGGGCGCCGGATGCGGCCCTGCTCCACGCACCGACCGGCGCCGGCCGCCTGGTGTTGACCGCCTCGGGCGCCGACCGGCCCCTGGCCGAGACGACCGCCTTGAGCGTCTCCGGCACCATCGCCACGGCCTCCGCGGTCACGGTGACCGCGACCGGGGCCCTGGCGCCGGCCCTGGCGGCCAGCCAGCAGTGGTCCGCCGACACCAAGGATCTGCGCGGTCTGGCCGCGGTGCCCTGTGCCGTCGACGCGGACAGCCTGTGGCTGGTCGCCGGCGGCGGCGACCCCGGGCGCCAGGAGCGCCTCGTCCTGGCCAACCCGGGCGCCAACGAGGTGAGCGTCGACCTGACGGTCCTCGGTGCCAAGGGCATCGTCGCGTCCCCGAACGCCCGCGGCATCATCGTGCCCGGTCGTGGGCGCACCTCGGTGCTGCTCGACGCGGTGGCTGCCGGTGAAGCGTCCCCGGTGGTCCACGTCCAGGTGCGTGGCGGAACCGTCGCGGCCGTCCTGAGTGACCTCTGGCTCGACGGGTCGGTGCCCGCGGGGGCCGACGCGACCGGACCGACCGCGGCCCCGGCCATCCGTCAGGTCATTGCCGGGATGGACCTCAGCCAGGCCGGGATCGTCCGCGTCGGTGTGCCGGGAGACGCCCAAGCCGTCGTGTCGGTCCGTGTCCTGACCCCCAACGGGGGAGCGCCCCTCCCCGGGGGCGGGGTGCGCTCGGTCCCCGCCGGGTCCACCGTTGACGTTCCGGTGGCCGACCTGCCCGCGGGCACGTATGCCGTCGAGGTCACCTCCGACGTGCCCGTCGTCGCCGCGGGCTTCGCCCTGGCCAGGGACGCCGCGGCCGTCGGCGACTTCGCCTGGACGGCGGCGACGCCCGCCCTGCGGGGAGTGGCAGGGCTCCCCCTCCCGGCCCTCGGCGACGGTGGCCATCGGCAACTCGTGCTCACGTCGAGCGGTGGGGCGGCCACCGCCACGGTCCTCACCGGCGATCCGGCTGCGCCCACCTCGCGGGAGGTCACGGTGCCCGCGGACCGAATCGTCACCCTCGATCTCGGGCCCGGCGCGGGCGGGGCCTGGCTCGTCGTGCCCGCCGGTGCGGCGGAACTGCGCGCGGCGGTCCTGGAGTCGGTCGGCACCGGCGCGACCCGCACGATGGCCGCGCTGCCGCTGTCCGACACCGTCACCACGGTCGACGTTCCGCGGGCCTTTCCCCAGCCCTGACGGCGCGTCCCCCGCGGTCCGCCGGGGCCGGAGTCAGAGCGCGATCTCGTCCGGGGGCACGCCGAGGAGGAGGGCGACCTGCTCGGAGACCACGTCACGCACCAGGTGCGGGAGATCGGACCGGTCCCGGGCGCGGGCCTCGATCGGGCGCCGGTAGAGGACGATGCGACGGCCGGTCCGTGCGTCACCGACCAGCCTCCCCAGGCTCGCCACGCGAGGTTCCCACGCGGCGGGGTCCTCCCCGGGCACCTCTTCGACCGCGAAGTCGACGTCGAGGAAGCGCTGGCCGAGGTAGGGCCGCGCCCGCTCGGCCGCCTCGACCACCAGTGCGTCGAACCGGTCCCGTCGCGTGTCCATCGCGGGCACCGGCGGCCACGCCAAGGGTCCGCGTCGGCCCCGCCCACGACGGTCGCGGCGGACCACCCGAGGCGCCGGTGAGTCGGCCGAGTGGGTCATGTCCGCATGCTACGGCGCGGCGTGGGCCGCCGATTCGGGGACTCACCTAGAGTCCCTTCCGTGAGTTCGTCCCGTCGCTGCTCGAAGACGACCTGCCCGCTGGCGGCCGTCGCGACCCTCACCTATGCGTATGCCGACCGCGCCGTCGTCGTCGGACCCCTGGCGACCTTCGCCGAACCCCACAGTTACGACCTGTGCGCCGATCACGCGCTCAAGCTCACGCCGCCCCGCGGCTGGGACCTGGTCCGGTTGTCGCCGGAGGGTTACGTCGTGGTCGAGGACTCCGACGACCTGTTGGCCGTCGTGGAGGCCGTGCGTGAACCGGCGCGACGATCCGTGCCGACCGGCCCGCCCGCCCACGGCGCGCGCGCCCCGTACGGATCGCCGGACGAGGGTCACCTGTCCCGGCATCCGCCCGGGCCGCCCCAGTTCGGTCGCGGCCGGGGTCACCTGCGCGTGGTCCAGGGTGAGGGCGGCGGAGCCGTCTGAGTGGGCTCCCGTACCCTTGGACCCCGTGACCCGACCTCGTCTCACCGACTTCGTCAAGGCCTACGACGTCCGTGGGCTGGTCCCCGAGCAACTCGACGCGGACGTCGCCGAAGCCCTCGGAGCGGCGTTCGCCGAGGTGGTGGCCCGTCCCGAGGATGCGCGACGGGTCGTCATCGGGCACGACATGCGCGACTCATCCCCGGCCCTGTCCGCGGCGTTCGCCCGGGGGGTGCTCGGTCGAGGCGTCGACGTGACCCAGATCGGGCTGGCCAGCACCGACGGGCTGTACTACGCCAGCGGGGCGCTCGGCCTGCCCGGCGCGATGTTCACGGCGAGCCACAACCCGGCGGCCTACAACGGGATCAAGTTGTGCCGAGTGGGGGCCGCCCCGATCGGTCAGGACACCGGGCTTGCCGCGGTCCGCGACCTGGCCCAGGAGCTCATCGACGGAACCGTCACGCTGCCGCCGGTGGCGAGCGCCGGGGAGTGGGACGAGCGTGACCTGCTCGCCGACTACGCCACGTTCCTTCGGCACCTGGTCGATGTCTCCGCGGGTCGGCCGTTGCGCGTCGTCGTCGATGCCGGGAACGGGATGGGTGGACACACGGTGCCCGCCGTCCTCGGGACCGCCGCCGGCCTGCCGGCTCTCCCGCTGGACATCATCCCGCTCTACTTCGAGCTCGACGGCAGCTTTCCCAACCACGAGGCGAACCCGCTCGAGCCGAGCAACCTGGTCGACCTGCAGGCCGCCGTGCGCGACCACGGTGCCGACCTCGGGCTGGCCTTCGACGGGGATGCCGACCGGTGCTTCGTCGTCGACGAACGGGGCGAGGCGGTCAGTCCCTCGGCGATCACCGCCATGATCGCCGACCGGGAAATCGGCAAGGAGGTCGCGGCCGGGCTCGTGGCCGGTGACGTCCGCGTCGTCCACAACGTCATCACCTCGGTGGACGTGCCCCGACGGATCACGGCCCGCGGGGCCCACCCGGTCCGCACCCGGGTCGGTCACTCCTTCATCAAGGCGGAGATGGCCGCCCACGGGGCCGTGTTCGGGGGCGAACACAGCGCCCACTACTACTTCCGTGACTTCTGGTTCGCCGACAGTGGCATGCTCGCGGCCCTGCACGTCATCGCGGCGCTCGCCGAACAGTCACGTCCGCTCAGTGCCCTGATGGCGGAGTTCTCGACCATGGCGGCCTCCGGGGAGATCAATTCGACGGTGGCCGACGCGGCCGAGGCCACCGCGCGGGTCCGCGCCTGGGCCCGGACCAAGACCGTGGTCGAGGACGACGTGGACGGGCTCACGCTGACCCATGCCGGCGCGCCGGGGGATCCGATGTGGTGGCTCAACCTGCGCGCGAGCAACACCGAACCGCTCTTGCGTCTCAACGTCGAGGCCGAGGACACCGCGACCATGGCGCGGGTGCGCGATGATGTGCTCGCCATCGTGAGAGGAACACGCCCATGACAACGATCGAACCGTGGCTGCGGGAGATTCTGCGCTGCCCGAAGTGCCGGGCCGAACTGGTCGACGGCACCGGGCCGGGCGGCCCGGAGTTGGTCTGCACGAGCCCAGAGTGCGCCCTGGCCTACCGGATCGACGACGGGATCCCGGTCCTCCTCATCGACGAGGCGCGCAGCACCCGCTGACCGGCGGCGGCCGCGGCGCGGCCCAGCCCAACTCGGCCACACTCGGGCCACGCCTGAGCCTCGGCCCGGGTCAGCGGGGGAGGGCCAAGGGGAGCACGAGCGCTCCGGGGAGGGCGGCCAGCGCGGCGCCGTCGACGAGCAGTTTGCTCGAGCGCACGCCGCCACCGATGACGACGGGCCCGGCGATCGCGACCGCGTCGTCGATCAGGATCGGCCAGTCGGCGGGCAACCCGATGGGCGTGATCCCGCCGAACTCCATCCCGGTCAACCGGACCGCATCCTCGCGGGGGGCGAACGAGATCTTCCGGACGTCGAGGTGCCGGCGGATCACCCCGTTGACGTCGGCCCGGTCGCTCGCGAGCACCAGGACCGCCGCGTGGCGGGTCACCTCGCCGCGGCGCCCGGCGACCACGACGCAGTTGGCCGAACTCTCGGGGGAGATGTCGTGGGCCGCACAGAACGCGGCCGTGTCGGCGACCTCGGCATCGATCGGGGTCACCTCGACGCAGGACAGCGACGCGAGCGCGGCGGCCACGGGTGCGGCGACGAGCGGTTCGCCGTCGGTCACTGGGCGCCAGGGGAGGTTTCCACGAGCGGTCGGCATGGGCCCCAGACTAGGTGGCCGGTGCGGGCGTCGGGCGCAGCAGCACGAACCCGCGATCGCGCGCCAGCTCCGTCCATCCGTCGGCGACGAGGGCCCGGGCCGCCGGGCCCTGCGCCTCGAGGATCGCCGCGCCCGCCCCGATGTCCCCGACCAGGGCGACCGTTCCCCGGCCGGCGAGCGCGTCGGCATACCGACCGACATAGGCCGGGTCGTAGAGCTCGACCCTGGTGTCGATGCCGACGACGACCCGCGGGTGGGCGAACAGCAACCAGCCGCCGACCAACGAGTCGTCGAAGACGACCGTGCGCGCCGGGAGGGCCTCGATCGCCGGGCCGAGGCCGGCCGGGATCAGGCTGGGCCGGTCGGCGACCCGGGGCAGCACCACCGCGGCCAGCAGCAGGGCCAGGGCGCTGCCCGCGGCGAGCGTGCGGCCGAGCGGGGCCGTCCGGGGGGCGCGGCGCAGGACCACCCGTTGCAGGTGGTCGGCGGCGAGCGGGGCCAGCAGGATCGCCGCCAGACCGACCGTGCGGGCATGGGCGAAGAGCAGGTATGACGCGAGCGCGGCGACCAGCAGATCGGTGAGCGTCGGCCGGTGACCCCGCAGTGCCCACGGCCCGACGGCCAGGGCGAGCAGGGCCAACCCCAGCAGCGGCGCGGTGTCGGTGAGGGTGGGGCGGGCCCACTCGGTGATGTAGGCCGTCACCTGCGAAACCAGGAACGGGGCGCGGTACACCTCGATCCCCAAGGGGGTCGCCCCGGCCGCGATCGTGGACAGCAGCGGGATGGCGAGCAGACGGAGGACGCGCGCGCGAGCGGGTGCGTCGTGCCGGGTCGTCCACAGCACGCCGGCGACCTCCAGCGCCCCGACGAGGGGGCCGAGGAACCACATCCCGTGCACACACGCCCAGACCCAGGTCATCGGCACCAGCCACCAGCGCGCGCGCCCGTCGCGCCGCGAGCCGCGCCAGGCGCCGAGCGTGACCGCAACCAGGACGAAGCTGACCACCTGGGGTCGGGGGCCGATGCTGGCCGAGCAGGCACCCCAGGCGAGCAGCGACGCCAAGGCCGCGGGCAGGGTCTCGCCGCGTTGCCGCGTGCTCCACAGCAGGGCCGCGAAGATGGCGATCGCCGCCGCGCTGGTCCACCACTGGACGGCCGGGAGCCCGCCGATCCGGTGTGACAGCGAGAGGACCACGTCGCCGAGCCACTGGTGCTTGACCCAGGGCCGGTCGGCCAGGGAGGGCAGCGGGTCGGCCCCGACCAGCTGCCCGGTCCCGAGCACGTGGTCCCCGCCGAGGATGTGCCAGAACACGTCCGGGTCGCTCATCGGGGCCAGCGTCGGGCGCACCAGGGCCAACGGCACCAGGGCCAGCACGAGGAGCAGCAGCCGGTCCACCGGCGAGCGTCGGGCCATCGTCGGCGTGCTCAGTGGCCGGGCGCTGAGCGCCGCGGGAGCACGTGCAGCACGGCCACGACGAGGGCGCCGACGAGCAGTCCGAGGACGGCCGAGCCGGCGGTGTTGGTCAGCCAGCCGAGGAACCCGCCCAGGGCCCCGGTGGCCCCCGCGACGGCGGTTTCGGCCTCGTGGACCCAGTGGTAGGGCGCGGTGAGGCCCAGCTCGTCGAGACCGACCAGCAGGATGTGCCCGCCGACCCAGATCATCGCCGCGACCCCGACGACCGACAAGGTGGTGAGCAGGCGCGGCATGGCAGCGACGAGGCCGCGCCCGAGTGCCCGCGCCGGCCCGGTCCGGGAGCGGGCCAGGGCCAGCCCGGCATCGTCCATCTTCACGATGAGCCCGACGACTCCGTAGACCAGGACCGTGATGGCCAGGGCCACGACGACGAGGATGGCGGCGCGCGACACGAGCGGCTGGTCGTCGACCTCGTTCAGGGCGATGACCATGATCTCGGCGGAGAGGATGAAGTCGGTGCGCACCGCGCTCGCCACGATCTGCTGCTCGTCTGCCACCTCGCCCCGCTCATGGGCGGCATCGGCCTCGGTCTCGCCGTGCCCGACGATCCCCTCCCAGATCTTCTCGACCCCCTCGTAGCACAGATAGGCGCCGCCGATCATGAGCAGCGGGGTCAGGGCCCAGGGCAGGAACTGGCTGAGCAGGAGGGCCGCCGGGAGGATGAAGAGCAGCTTGTTGCGCAGCGACCCCAGGGCGATCTTGCGGATGATCGGCAGTTCGCGCGTCGCGGCCAGCCCCTGGACATAGCGCGGCGTCACCGCGGTGTCGTCGACGATCACTCCCGCGGCCTTCGCGCTCGCCTTTCCCGCGGCCGCGGCCACGTCGTCGAGCGAGGCCGCGGCCGCCTTGGCGAGGACCGCGATGTCGTCGAGGAGGGCGAAGAACCCGCCACTCATGGGCGTCGTCCCGCGGGCCTGATCATGGCGTCACGTTACCGACTCGGTATGCCGTCCCGTTGTGGGTCGCGAGGCGGGGGACCGCGGCCAGGAGGGCGAGCACGGCGTTGCCGTCGATGACCGGGAGCGCCAGGAGGACCCCGGCGGGCACCAACCAGGGCCACCCCCGGCGGGCGGCGACCCCCAGCAGGATGGGGGCCACGGCATACCGGAGCAGTCGGCTCCCGTCGCCTCCGTGTCCCCGACGTCCCGGCGCGCCGGCACGCAGGAACGCGACCCATTCGTGCCAAAGGTGCGGCTGGGCGGCATACGAGAGGAGGCCGATCCCCGCGGTGACCGCAAGCCCGACGCCGAAGGCCCGCCACTGGCGACGCAGCGGGTGCCACAGTAGGCCGACACCGGGCGTGAGCTTGGTGAGGATCGGGAGGGCCCAGGCCCCGGGTCGCGGACCGTTCGGGCGAAGCCCCACGACGACGGCGAGCGCGAGGAAGCCGTAGACGTTGCCGATGAGGATCTCGGGCAGACACCAGAGCAGGGCCGGGATGCCGTAGCGCCAGCCCAGTGGCCGGAGGAGCCATCCGAGGACGAGCGATTCGGCGACCATCCACAGGGTGAGGAAGGCGGGCCAGGGGAGCAGGGCGAGTGGGTGCAGGGCCTGCGCGAACGCGGGCGAGTAGAGATAGGCGGCCTGGTCGGGGAGGACGGCATACGGATGATCGGTGCGCCCGGCCCACCAATAGGAGTGGGCGTCCATCCCGACCTGTCCCTCGCTGACGTAGACCACGACCGCGTTGAGACCGACGAACAGCGACCCCAGCCAGACCGGGATGACTCCGGCGCGCAGCCACAGGGCGACCGGTCGCCCGAGCAGGGTGTGAGAGGCCGAAGTGGAGGTCACGATGGGCACCCTAGGCTGCGGGATTCAGAGGTGGGCGGCTTTGCGTAGAATGGAAGTCTGCCGGCGTGGGCGATAACCCACCACCGCGAGCCCAGAGGGGCGACGCCGGGTCCCACACCTTCCCCCAAGGAGTCCCTGCATGTCCTTTGACCACAAGGTGCGCGACCTCGCCCTCGCCGAGGCCGGCCGTCACCAGATCCGACTCGCCGAACACGAGATGCCCGGCCTGATGGCCCTGCGCGCCGAATACGGCGACTCCAAGCCGTTGACCGGCGCCCGGATCGCCGGCTCGCTGCACATGACGGTCCAGACGGCCGTCCTCATCGAGACCCTCGTCGCGCTCGGCGCCGAGGTCCGCTGGGCCTCGTGCAACATCTACTCCACCCAGGACGAGGCGGCCGCGGCCGTCGTCGTCGGCCCGCACGGGACCCCCGAGGCCCCGCAGGGTGTCCCCGTCTTCGCCTGGAAGGGCGAGACCCTCCCGGAGTACTGGGAGTGCACCGACGCGATCCTCACCTGGCCCGGCGGCCCGGAGGCCGGCGCCAACATGATCCTCGACGACGGTGGCGACGCGACGATGCTCGTCCACAAGGGCAAGGAGTGGGAGGCCGCCGGCCAGGTGCCCCCCACCACCGAGGACGACTCCGAGGAGTTCGGCGTCTTCAAGGCGCTGGTGCGCCAGACGATGGCCCACGACCCGCAGAAGTGGACCAGGGCCGCGGCCCGGATCAAGGGCGTCACCGAGGAGACCACGACCGGTGTGCACCGGCTCTACCAGCTCGCCGAGTCCGGTGAGTTGCTCTTCCCGGCGATCAACGTCAACGACTCGGTGACCAAGTCCAAGTTCGACAACAAGTACGGCTGCCGGCACTCGGTCATCGACGGCCTCAACCGGGCCACCGACGTGCTGATCGCCGGCAAGACCGCGGTCGTCGCCGGCTACGGCGACGTGGGCAAGGGCTGCGCCGACGCCCTCAAGGGCCAGGGGGCGCGGGTCGTCGTCACCGAGGTCGACCCGATCTGTGCGCTGCAGGCCGCGATGGAGGGTTTCCAGGTCACGACGATGGACAAGGCCGCCGAGTTCGGTGACATCTTCGTCACGACCACCGGCTGCTACGACGTCATCACCGCCGAGCACATGGCCGCAATGAAGAACAAGGCCGTCGTCTCCAACATCGGCCACTTCGACAACGAGATCGACATGGCCGGCCTGGCGAAGGTCGAGGGCATCACCAAGGTCGAGATCAAGCCGCAGGTCCACGAGTGGACCTTCCCCGACGGCCACTCGATCATCGTGCTCTCCGAGGGCCGCCTGATGAACCTCGGCAACGCGACCGGCCACCCGAGCTTCGTCATGAGCAACTCGTTCAGCAACCAGACGATCGCGCAGATCGAGCTCTTCACCAAGACCGACGACTACGTCGACGAGGAGGGCAAGCCGGAGGTCAAGACCCTCCCCAAGCACCTCGACGAGAAGGTCGCCCGGGCGCACCTCGAGGCGCTCGGAGTCGAACTCACCGAACTGACCAAGGAGCAGGCCGAATACCTCGGCGTCGACGTGGCCGGCCCCTACAAGCCGGAGCACTACCGCTACTGACGCGGTCAGAACCCTTCTCGCGTAAACGAGTTCACGATGACGTATGCCGTCCGCTCGAGCCGAGCGGACGGCATACGTCGTTGCGCGGATCGCCAGACGTTTCAGGGCAGGCCAGCGCTACCGGGGGTTCCTGCAGCAACCAAGATGTGGGTGGCCCAGAGATACTGGGCGACGACGCAGCCAAGGACCGCCATCGGAAGAACCACCAACGCCTCGACGGCTGTCTTGTCAGAACTCGGTGGAGGATTCTTCTGCGGCAACGGCCAGAGGGGGACAATCGCGAGAAGCGAGTAGCGGAGCACGCCCGTCGTGGCCTGTCCGGCAAGGGCCAAGTAGGTTAGATATACAAAGCTCCACAGTCGCAGATCTCGACTCCATCCGACGTCCCTTGCGCGAACCAAGACGATCCCGACCAGGCACAGCCCCGTGAGTACGACGATCGCCGCCCACGGACCCTTGGTCGCCGACAAGTGGAAGATCATGCCGGTGGGAAGGCCGGTACCCTGCTGCCACGCCTCCATTGTCTTGAAGTAGCCGAGGGGGTCCCTCGTGGCGATTGCAGCCACGAGCGGCCAGAGTAGACATGCCGCGCAGCAGGCCATGGCGAGCGCGATCACTGACACGGGGAACCGGCTCTGCTGGTGCGTCCGTCGTTGGGTCCACAGGTGCACTAGCGTGACGGCGGCCGCGGGAATGGCCACCGGTCGGGTCACCCCAAGGAGCAGGATGAGCAAGGCTGCCGCGCCCAATTTGTCGTGCTCGAGACATAGCAACCACACGGAGATCAGCAACAACGCAAGCGAGTCCGAATAGGCCAATTGGAAGGCAATCGAAGCCGGCCAGAAGGCCAGCACAGCTAAGGTGGCGTAGGTCGTCAGGGCGGTGCATCGGCTGCGCAGGATTCGATGGATGACAACGAATGCACAGGCGCCAAGCACCATGCTGGTGCCCGGAGCGGCGATTTCGAACGGGGCGTGCGAGAGCTTCATGACTCCGCTGACGACCACTGGGTAGCCGGCCATGAATCCCCAGGCGTTATCGACCCAAAATATTTCACGCATGAATCATGTGGTGGGCACCAGCGCTTATGCGATTCAAAAATATACCTTGAACACGCTGATGATGA
>WBZS01000368.1_pt1 | contig 63284 bp, 68 predicted proteins | sample 5204201 | NCBI WGS metagenome assembly WBZS01 (sample SAMN12344357, study PRJNA552823) | activated sludge metagenome | biome: Activated sludge suspended growth; feature: Nitrification reactor; material: Wastewater; isolation source: activated sludge from nitrification reactor of wastewater...
AGCGTTGACGATGCGGTTCAGGTCGCCCTGCTCAACAACCGCGGTCTGCAGGCTCGTTTTCAGGACCTCGGCATCACCGAGGCCGAGGTCGTGCAGGCCGGGCGCCTGCCGAACCCCGGATTTACGTTCGGGCGCCTTCGGAAGGGCGACGAGATCGAGCTGGAACGCGGGTTGCACCTGAACCTCGCACGGCTGTTGACGCTGCCCATGGTTTCGCGGCTGGAAGCGCGCCGCTTCGAGCAGGTCAAGCGCGAAGTCACGATGGATGTGTTGTCTCATGCTGCGGAGGCGCGCAAGGCCTACTTCCAGGCCCTGGCGGCGGAGGAGACGGTGCGCTACATGCGGCAGGTGAAGCAGACGGCCGAAGCGAGCGCCGAGCTGGCTCGGCGCATGGAGCAGGTCGGCAACTTCAGCAAGCTGGCGCGGGCTCGTGAGCAGGCTTTCTACGCCGATGCCACCCTGGGCCTCGCCCGTGCCGACATGGCGCTGCGTGCATCGCGCGAGCGACTGGCGCGCTTGTTGGGCGTCTGGGGCCAGCAGACCCGGTTCCAGCTGCCCGAGCGCCTCCCGGATCTTCCGACCGAAGCGCGGGACCAACCTGACATCGAAGCCGTCGCGATGGCGCAGCGACTCGACGTGCAGGCCGCCAAGCTGGGCGCGGAGCAGACCGCGCAGAACCTGGGCCTGACCCGCACGACGCGTTTCATCAACGTGCTGGAACTCGGGCTCGTTCGCAACACGTCCAACGAGGCCCCGCGGCAGACGGGCTGGGAGATCGGTCTGGAGCTGCCCCTCTTCGATTGGGGCGGCGCCCGAGTGGCACGCGCCGAAGCGATCTACATGCAGGCACTGCATCGAGCGGCGGAGACTGCAATCAACGCCCGCTCGGAGGTTCGCGAGGCCTATGGCAACTACCGGGCCGCCTACGACATCGCGCGCCACCAGCGTGATGAGATCGTGCCGGTCAAGAAACGGATCTCGGAAGAGCAGGGGCTGCGCTACAACGGAATGATCATCGGGGTCTTCGAGCTCCTTGCCGACGCACGCTCCCAGATCACGAGCGTCAATGCATACATCGAGTCGCTGCGCGACTTCTGGCTGGCCCAGTCGGATCTCGACATGGCGCTCATCGGCAAGGCGGCCGTGGCCTCGCCCACTGGCCCCGCCGCCGCAGCGGTAGATGGCGGCGGCGCCGGCCACTGACCCCTTCAATCAAGGATCTCGAACATGGTTTCCCGACGCAACTTCATCGGCGGCGCTGGCGCAGTGACCGCCGCGGTGAGCGCCGCAGCGGTCAGCAAGGTCGCGATGGCGGCATTGCCCGAGCCGGTCATTCAGACCAAGCCCGACACGATGCCGCCGCTGGTGCCCAACACCGGCCGGCCCTACAACCCAGTCGTCACGCTCAACGGCTGGACGCTGCCCTGGCGCATGAACAACGGCGTGAAGGAGTTCCACCTCGTCGCCGAGCCGGTGGTGCGCGAGATGAGCCCCGGCTTCAAGGCGCACCTGTGGGGCTACAACGGCCAGAGCCCGGGGCCGACGATCGAGGTGGTCGAAGGTGACCGCGTGCGCATCTTCGTCACCAACAAACTTGGCGAGTTGACCAGCATCCACTGGCACGGCCAGCGCCTGCCCAACGGCATGGACGGCGTGACGGGGCTGAACCAGCCCGGTATCCCGCCGGGCAAGACCTACGTGTACGAGTTCGTCGCGCGCCGCCCCGGCACCTTCATGTACCACCCGCACGCCGACGAGATGGTGCAGATGGCGATGGGGATGATGGGCTTCTGGATCACGCATCCGAAGAACAAGCATCCGCTGATCGACGAGGTGGACCGCGACTTCTGCTTCCTGCTCAACGCCTACGACATCGATCCCGGCAGCTACACGCCGAAGATCATGACGATGCTGGACTTCAACCTGTGGAGCTGGAACAGCCGCATCTTCCCGGGCATCGACCCGCTGGTGGTGAGCCACATGGACAAGGTTCGCATCCGCATCGGCAACCTGACGATGACGAACCACCCGATCCACCTGCACGGGCACGAGTTCCTGGTCACGGGCACGGATGGCGGGCCGACGCCGAAGAGCACGCGAAAGTATGAAGTGACCGAAGACGTCGCGGTCGGGCAGATGCGGCAGATCGAGTTCCTCGCCGACGAGGAAGGCGACTGGGCGTTCCATTGCCACAAGAGCCACCACACGATGAACGCGATGGGTCACGACGTGCCGACGATGATCGGCGTGGACCATCGCGGTGTCGCGCGGCAGATCACCAAGCTCGTGCCCGAGTACATGGTGATGGGCGAGCGCGGCATGAAGGACATGACCGAGATGGAGATGCCGCTGCCCGACAACACCGCGGCCATGATGACAGGGCAGGGGCCGTTCGGTGCGGTCGGCATGGGCGGCATGTTCAGCGTCGTGAAGGTCCGCAAGGGACAGAAGCGCGGCGACTACAGCGACCCGGGTTGGTACAAGCACCCACCCGGCACGGTGGCCTACGAGTTCACCGGCGAACTGCCGGACCCGGCACGCTTCAAGGCGGAAGGGACCGGCTCGATGCCCTCGGTCGCGAAACCGGGCCAAGAGGTCGAAGTCAAGGTGCGCAAACCCGGCGGCGGGCATGCAGGCCACAACTGAGCGGCGCGAGCCGACTCTCCATCTGTCCAATCCGCAACAGGAAGGAAACCTGATGAAGCAGTTCAAGCAATTTCTCGCGGCCGCGCTCGTGGCCATCTCTGCCTCCGCAATGGCGCACGGCGACCAGGACCATGCCAAGAAGGCCGGCCCGGTCAAGAAGGAACAGAAGGACTGGGGGATTGCCGGGGACGGCAAGTCCGCCAAGCGGACGATCGAAATCGGCATGGGCGACAACATGCGCTTTACGCCGGAACGGATCGAGGTGCGACAGGGAGAAACCGTCAAGTTCGTTGTGCGCAATGCCGGCAAGACCATGCACGAGTTCGTGATCGGCACGAAGGCCGAGAACGACAAGCATGCCGAACTGATGGTGAAGTTCCCGAACATGGAACACGACGAGCCGTACATGGCCCACGTCGCCCCGGGCAAGACCGGGGAGATCGTCTGGACCTTCAACCGGCCCGGCGACTTCGACTTCGCATGCTTGATCGCGGGCCACTACCAGGCCGGCATGGTCGGCAAGATCAAGGTTGCCGCGTCGAGTGCCAAGGGTGACGGGCATGCGCACAAGCATTGACCCCGCGGACCACAGCAGTCCCGTCGAGCACTGCTGACGGCTGCGGGAGCCATTGCGCTGCTCGTCGCCAAGGACGGCAGCACGCGCGTCTTCAACTCCTATCGTTAACCCAAGAAAGGCACGTCATGAAGTTTGCACTCTCCGCCCTGATGACCTCGATCGCCCTGAGCACGCCTGCCTGGGCACAGCAGAAGGCCGACGAGCACGCGGGTCACCATGCCGCGAGCGGCCCGACGGCAACGGCCGACGAGATGACCGACGCGGAAGTCCGCAAGGTCGATCTCGACGCGGCCAAGATCACGTTGAAGCATGCCGACATCAAGAGCCTTGAGATGCCGGCCATGACCATGGTGTTCAACGTGCGGGACAAGGCCATGCTCGGCCAGGTCAAGGCCGGAGACAAGGTGAAGTTCAAGGCCGTCAACGAGGCCGGCAAGTTCACGGTCACGGACCTCAAGGTGATTCGCTAGGTCCTGCGAGGACGGTGCGATGCGCTCCTCGGCCGCGAATGCGCTCGGCGTCGGCATTGTTGCGACGCTGAGTGCCGCAGGTCTGGCGTGGCACGAGTGCGTGTTGCTCGCGGCCTCCGCGGCTGCTGCGCATCGGCTGTTCCTTTGGCGCATGGACGCCGCCGCTCCATGGGATGCATGGCGTGCCGGTGTGCGATGTCTCCTCGCCGGCCTGCTTGGTCTGCTGGCCGCCGTTGCGCTGTTCGCCATCATCGCGGCCGGCTTGGCGGGCTACTTTCAGATGGGGCCTTACCATGCGCGCGCCACGCTCGCGCTGGTCGCTACCGCAGCCGCCGTGCTGGTCCTTGTTCAGTTGGACTGGCAGGCCCGTTGGGCCGAAACGCGCTTCTGGGTCATCGTTGCTGGCGGCATCGCGGTGACGTTCGAGGCTTTGCGGCCCGCCCTGGAATGGCTCCCATGTCTGGCCTCCGCAGGCATCGGGACGTGGCTGGCCTTCGCAAGCTGGCGGATGGTCCGAACGCAAGCGCGCGATCTGCTTCGATCAGACGCGAGGATGTGATGCTGGTCAGGACAAGCGCATGAAGCGAAGCCGGTTGTTCCTGGCTGCGGCCGTGATCGGTGCGGTGGTTCTGGTCATTGCCATCTCGAGCCTGGCGCCGAAGCCGGCAAGCACCGGGCTGCTCAAACCTGACGATATGCAGGTGACGACGCTGGGCCGGCAGGTCTACGGGACGCACTGTGCCGCCTGTCACGGGGCGAAGCTCGAGGGCCAGCCCAACTGGCGCCAGAGAGACGCGCAAGGCCGTCTGCCGGCACCGCCACACGACGCCACCGGACACACGTGGCACCACCCCGACGAGACGCTGTTCCGAATCACGAAGTTCGGCGTCGCCAAGGCTGCCAACCTGGCGTCGTACGAATCCTCGATGCCTGCGTATGAAGGCGTGCTGACCGATTCCGAGATCGTGGCCGCGCTCTCCTGGATCAAGGCTCAGTGGCCCGTCAGCATCCGGGCCAAGCACGACGAGATGAACCGTAGTTCGCCGCAGCAGCGCTGAGCCGATGCCGCACGAGTTCAGGAACCTCTCGAGTCTTTCGCATGGCGAGTTGGGGCTCATGCTGGTCGGCGGCTTGGCAAGCGCTGCGGTCATCATCGGACTGGCGCTGGTCCTTGCCTGGAAGAACCGTCGCAGGAATGCCGACGGCAGCCCGACGCAGCAGCCGAAGCTTCGGAAGGTCAAGCGCCGAAAGCGACGATGAGGATGGGTTGGGGAACGTGTCGCGCGTCAAGGCAGCGCCGTGCGGCGTCGAAGATGATGCTGAACCAACAAGGAACAAAGTTCATGCAGACCGCCAGATTCGCCATGACCGCCATTGCGTTGGTGACGGCAAGCCAAGCCTTCGCGGCCTCCCACATTGTCGAGATCGCCTGGAGTCGCGACGGCGCATTCGCTCACGGCGCCATCGTCGAGCCGGGCAAATTCGTCGAGCTCTGCGGCAAGCTCGCGCTGGGGGACGTCATCCGCTGGGAGTTCGCCGCGTCGGTACCCGTCGACTTCAACATCCATTACCACGTGGGCAAGGAGGCCGAGTTCCCGGCCAAACAGGCTCAGGTGACTTCCGGGCAGGACACCTTGCGGGTCGCGGTACGCGAGGACTACTGCTGGATGTGGAGCAACAAGTCGTCAGGCCGGGCACGGATCGACGTTCGGCTTCAGCGCCAGAACTGAGGCCGTGACCGCCGATGCGCATGGGGGCCGAGACACTGCCGCTCAAGCGCTTTGACGCGGGGCACGGTCAGCATTGCGCAGTCCTGCTGCACGGACTGGGTGGGACCCACCGCTACTGGACCTGCGGGCCGGTGCCGTTCGCACTGTCGGGGCACCGCACCGTCCTGATCGACCTGCTCGGCTTCGGTGAGTCGCCGAAGCCCTGGATGCGCTACAGCGTCGAGCGTCACGTCGCCGCTTTGCATGCGAGCCTGGCCGGGGAGCGCTCCCTGACGCTGGTCGGGCACTCGCTCGGGGCCGCGCTGGCGCTTGCCTATGCCGCCCGCTATCCGTCGGTCGTCAGGCGGCTCGTACTGATCAGTCTTCCCAACTTCGGCGGGGCCGAAGGAGCCGTCGCCTGGTTCGCGCGGCAGCGTGGCGGCTGGATCTACACGAACATGTGGGCGACCGCGCTTGCATGCATCCTGACACGGCGGGTCGTCGGACGCCTGTTGCCGCGCCTTCTTCGCGACATCCCGCGCGAAGTCGCCGAAGACCTCGTTGCGCACAACATGGTGTCGTCGACCTCGTCCTTGTGGGAGGCGCTGTACCGCCATGACTTGCGCTTTGAGGCCGAGGCGACGGCGCAGATCCTGCCGGTGCTGATGTTGCACGGCGGTGCGGATCTGACCGCACCTTTGGCCGGGGCGCAAGCACTGGCGACCGCGCGCTCGACGTGGGAGATGCGCGTTCTCGACGGCGTGGACCACCATCCCTGGCTGCGAGCGCCGTATGACTGCCTGCAACACGTCGAGCAGTGGCTGTCGCGACTCAGCGAGCAGGCGCCCGTGAGCCCCGCCGAGCCATGTCCTTGCGCCGAAGGACCCGGCGCGAAGGTGCGCCCATGAGCGGCGTATCCCTGTCGGATCTGATGGGCGTCGGGATCGCGCTGGCGGCCGGCCTGCTCATCGGCTTGGAACGCGGCTGGCACCAGCGCGATCTGCCCGAGGGACACCGCGTTGCCGGCCTGCGCACGTTTGCGCTGATCGGCTTGCTCGGCGGCCTGAGCGGTCTGCTGGCGCAACGATGGGGTGCGGTCCTCCTGGTCGTCGTGCTGGCCGTGGTGGCGCTGCTGGTCCTGGCCGGCTACATCGTGACGGCCCGCATGCACAGCGTCATGGGCCTGACCACGGCGATGGCCGCCATCACCACGTTCCTCGTCGGTGTGCTGGCAGCGGGTGGCAGCACACTGCTCGCCGCCGCCGTCGCGGTGGTGACGGTCGCGCTGCTGCAACTCAAGCGGCCGCTGCACAGCGGCATCGGCAAGCTCACCGAAGGCGAGTTGACCAGCGGCATTCAACTGCTGCTGATCAGCGTCGTCATCCTTCCGGTCCTCCCCGATCGCGGGTTCGGCCCTTTCGAGGCTCTGAATCCCTACAAGCTCTGGTGGGCGGTCGTGTTGCTTGCCTTGCTCTCGTTCCTCGGATTCGTCCTGATGCGCTGGCTTGGCGCGCGGCGCGGTCTGACCCTTACCGCACTGCTGGGCGGATTGGTGTCCAGCACGGCCACTACCGCGACGCTGGCGCGCTGGTCCAAGGAAGCCCCGCAATGGCGGCCACTGGCTGCCGGAGGTGCCACGCTCGCGTGCGCGGCCATGTTCGGCCGCATGGCAGTGCTTGTCGGCGCCGCCGCGCCGGCTCTCGGCATGGCGACCGTCGGGACCCTGGCCGCCATGGCCGTCGCCGGCGCTGCGTTCGGTGCGTACCTGACCACGCGCGAGCAGGCGGGGGATCTGCCGGATCTGTCGACCCAGAACCCGCTGAAGCTGACGGCGGCCGTCCAGTTCGCGCTGTTCCTCGCCGCGGTGCTGCTCGCCGGGCGATTCCTCGCGGACCGGTTCGGCGACGCCGGATTGCTGGTCACGGCGGCGATCTCGGGCCTGGTTGACGTCGATGCCATCACACTGTCGGTGGGCCGCATGGTCGGCGATGGGGTCGTGGGCGCGTCGGTCGCGGGCCTGGCCATCTTTCTCGCGGTCGCGGTCAACCAGGTCACCAAGCTTGGGCTGCTGTGGGTGCTCGACAGTCGATCGCTGGCGCTGAGGGTGCTGCCGGCTTATGCGGCGATGGCAGTCGTCGGTGTCGGAGCAGCGCTCGCATTGCGCTGAGTTGCGTTGACCTTCCAGCTGTGGCACCTGTTCCTGCTGGCCAGCGCTTCGCTGCTGGGTCTGCTCTTCGTGCTCGTACTCGCCGAACCCGGGCTGCCCTACGACATCGACGACCACCTCCCGTCGCCGGAGGATCACGAATTCATGGGCCTGCTCGCGGCGCTGGTCGATGCGCCCGTCACGAAGGCAGCGTCCATCGAGGTGCTGACCAACGGGGTCGCGTTCTATCCGGAGGAGTTGGCCACCATCGCCCGCGCTCGTCGCAGCGTGCACCTGGAAGCCTACGTCTTCCACGTCAGCGCCGCGGCGGACAAACTCGTCGACCTGCTGACCGAGCGTGCGCGCGCCGGCGTCCGCGTGCGCCTGGTCATCGACGCGATCGGCAGCTGGCGAACGCCCTCCGCGTACTTCGACGGGCTGCGCGCGGCCGGCGGCCAGGTCGCCTGGTATCAGCCGGTGCGCTGGCACACGCTGAAGCGGTTCAACAACCGCACGCACCGTGAACTGATCGTCGTCGATGGCGAGGTTGCGTTCGTCGGCGGCGCCGGCTTCGCGGCCTGGTGGGACCCCGGGCCGCCCGGTCAGCCCGCTTGGCGCGACACCATGGTGCGGCTCGAAGGAACCATCGTCACGTCGGTGCAGGCCGCCTTCGCGGAGAACTGGCTCGAAAGCACGGGCCAGCTGCTCACCGATCCGGGATCCTTCGCCCACTGCCGCGCCCTCGACAGCCAGCCCGCCGTGGGCAGCGATGCGATCGTCGTGACGGGCACGCCGTCTGCGGGCCGGGCCACGCGGGCACGCATGTTGTTCCAGTTGCTGATCGCCGGAGCCCGCCGGTCGATCCGCATCACCTCACCCTACTTTCTGCCGGACCGCAGCATGCGGGCCGAACTGCGAAAGGCCGTGCGCCGCGGCGTGCGTGTGCAGGTCGTCGTGCCTGGCGCTTTCAACAACCACCCGATCGCCCGGCGGGCGAGCCGGCGCCGCTATGGGGACCTTCTCAACGCCGGCCTGGAAGTGCTGGAGTACGAACCCGGCATGAACCACTGCAAGGTGCTGCTCGTCGACGAGCTGTGGGTCGTCGTCGGGTCCAGCAATTTCGACAACCGTTCGTTCGGCCTGAACGACGAACTCAATCTTGCCTTGCCCGATCGCGCGCTGGCAGCGCGCCTGCGCGAGGACTTCGAGCGCGACGCTGCGCTCAGCAGGTCCGTCGACCTGCGCGACTGGACCCGGCGGCCGATGTCCGAGCGGCTGCTGGCGCTGCTCGGGGCGCTGCTGGAGCGGCAGCAGTAGGGCAATAGGGCAATAGGGCTGTACCGCGACTCGTTGGCGCCAGCGGTCGCCCGAGACCGGAGTCCGTAGTCGACTACGGAGGCATTGTTGATGCCGATCAAACGGCATTGGCAAGTTCGCGCCTATTCTCGATTCAACGAATCTGCCTTGTTTCGCCCCGCGTCATCATGTTCAGCGATCGCCGACGTCTCCGCCGATGGGCAGCCCAGGTGCTGCTCGTGTGGCTGTTCGGCCTCGCGATGGGTGTGGCCAACGCCTGCGCTCTGGGCGAGCCGGCGCATCACCGCTCCGAAGTGGCGACGACGCCTGCCCCCGACCCTGTTCAGAAGCACCAACACGGCAACGAGCAGGGTGACCTTGCCAAGGTCAACTGCCTGGACTTCTGCGAGAAGTCGTCGATCGGCGCCCCGCAGTTGAAGGTTGTCGGCGACGGCCTGGCCGCGCTTGGTTTCGCGCTGCCAGTGTCCCACACACTTTCGGCGGCCGGCCAGGCCGAGCACTCAGTCGATCAACTGGTGGTCGACTCGCCGAACCTGCCCGGCGGGCCTCCGCCGCGCATCGCGTTCCAGCGCCTCGCGCTTTGACACGCCCGGACGCCGCGCGGATCTGATCCGCGCCGCGTCCTGTCTTCCGATCGCCCTCGCGCCCGCAGCGGCGCTGTGAGGCGGCGGCATTCCCCGTTCGGGTTTCCGTTCCGTGTCCTTTCCTCATCAGGAGTCTTGCCATGCGCACCCCCCTCGTTCTGCTGTCGTCCTTTGTCGTCCTCGCGCTCGGAGTCGCCGGCGCGGCGGCGCAGGAGCGCCCCGCGGCCGCCCCGGCTGTCGCTGCTGCGGCATCCATGCCGATGCCCATGGACTGCAGTGCCGGCGCGATGAAGCGCCATGACCACGGCGCCGAGCGCAATGCGCCTTCGGCCAAGTCCATGCCCTGTGCGCCCGCCGAAGCGGCGTCAAGCGCCAAGGCCAAGGCGAGGACCAAGCCCGTGCACGACCACGCGAAGTTCCACAAGAACCAGTGACCGATCGACCGAACCAGCCAGGAGCGCATCATGAATCAATCGCATGAACACGGGAACGGTCCTCCGTCCGGCCCGAACTGGTCCCGCATCAACCAATGGGTGCTGTGGATTGGTCTGGCCGCGGCGGTGGCCTGGATGTTCTTCCGCCACAACGCTCATCTCGGGCAACTGCTGCCGTTCCTGATTCTGCTGGCCTGCCCCCTGATGCACCTCTTCGGACACGGCGGGCATGGTGGCCACGGCGGGCATGGCGGTGGATCGGACACCAAACCCAAGGATGACACCCGCCAGCTTCCTCCCGGTGGCCAGGGCGGCCACCAGCACTGAAACCCAAGGAGTCCCGATATGCAAACCACTGAACTCAAAGTCGACGGCATGACCTGCGGGTCCTGCGTCGCGTCGGTCACCAAGGCGCTCAAGCGCGTGCCGGGCGTGCAGGACGTCGAAGTCGATCTCGGCAGCGGCATCGCGCGTGTCCACGGGGAGCACGCCGCGCACCAGGTGCCCGAACTGGTCGCCGCACTCGGCGAAGCGGGCTATGAGGCGGGTGCCGCGACAGGCGCGCCGGCCGTGCATCAGCACCCTGCCGGCGGGTGCGGTGCGGGTGCCGGAGCGGCCGGCAAGGGCCGCGGCTGCTGCTGCGGCTGAGACGTCATGCCAACACCGAACACTGCCGCCGAGGCCGCGTCTGCGCGTCTCGCGCCTGGCCTTCTGTTCGCCCGCTACTGGCTGGACGCATGGTGGCGCGCCACCGTGACTGCCACCACGCTCCGTGAACGTGCGGCCAACATGAGCGCGCACGAGGCCGCGGGCATGCCGCCCCTGCTGCATTTCGAGTCCGAACCGGTGGCAAACGGGCGTGATCTCGAACCGCCGTCGAACTACCGGCTGCTGCGCGTCACGCGCTGTGGCACCGATGCGCTCGAGAAGCACGTGCGCAAGGGCGCCGCACCAGTGATCGTGGTCGACCCGCGCGCCGGGCATGGCCCCGGCATCGGCGGCTTCAAGCGCGATTCGGAAGTCGGCATGGCACTGCTCGAGGGCCACCCGGTCTACTTCGTCGTATTTGATCCGGAGCCGGTCGAAGGACAGACCATGGGAGCCGTCGTGCAGACGCTCGCGACCTTCGTCGACATCGTCGTTCAGCGCCACCGCAGCAAGGCGCCGATCGTCTATGGCAATTGCCAGGGCGGCTGGGCCATCACGATGGCGCTGTCGCATTGCGAGCACCGCGCGGCGTTGGCGGTGCTCAACGGCTCGCCACTGTCGTACTGGGCGGGTGAGCGTGGCATCAACCCGATGCGCCTGCTCGGGGGTTTCACAGGCGGGGTCTGGCCGGCGCACTGGATGTCCGACCTGGGCAACGGCCGCTTCGACGGCGCCTGGCTGGTGCAGAACTTCGAGGCGTTGCGGCCCGAGGGCGTGTTCCGCAAGTACGACACGCTGTTCGCGCACCCTGAGGCCGAGCACGACCGGTTCCTGGAGTTCGAGCGCTGGTGGAACGGCTTCTACCAGCTGGCCCGCGACGAGATGCTGGCCATCGCCGGCGACCTGTTCGTCGGCAACCGCCTCGAGGACGGGGAGGTCGTGGTCGACGGCCATTGCCGCGCGGACCTCAAGCGCATCGGGGCGCCGCTGGTCATCTTCAGCTCCTACGGCGACAACATCACGCCGCCGCATCAGGCGCTCGGCTGGCTCAAGGCGGTCTTCCCGACGACCGAGGACCTGGTCGCCGCGGGTCAGCGTGTCGTCTACCTGCTCCACAAGCAGGTGGGACACCTCGGCATCTTCGTGTCGGCGGGCGTGGCGCGGCGCGAGCACCGCGCCATCCTGCACCACGCAGGAGCGATCCAGGAACTCGCACCTGGTCTCTATGAGATGGTCCTGGAGGATGGCGCCGGCGGCGACATCGCCCCCGGCGCCCGCTTCGAACCGCGCCGCCTCGAGAACCTGCCGTTCGATGCCAACCCGGCTGGATTCGACAAGGTTCAGGCGTTGTCGGAGGCCAGCGAACGTGCCTACGCGCAGTGGGTGTCGCCGTGGGTCCGCATGGCGGTCACGCCGGAATCGGCGCGCCAGCTGCGCGAGCTGCATCCGATGCGGGTCAGCCGGCAGGCCTGGTCAGACAAGGTGACGCCAGCGCTTGCCTGGTTGCCGTGGACGCAGCAGTGGCTCGATCAGTGGGGTGCCCACGACCCGGACCGGGTCGCCAACCCCTGGTACCAGCTGGAGCGCGTCGGGGCGGACGCGTGTGCACAGGCCTGGGAGTCGTGGCGCACGAGCCGCGACCTCTGGGCCGAGGTGTTGTTCCACCAGCTCTACGCCAGTTGACCGGTCGACCGACCGCCACGAGGAGCCCACCATGAGAACCATTCCGATGCTGGCGGCATGCTGGCGCTTCGCGGCCACCACGTGGCTCATGCTGCTGCTGGCCACGATGCTGAGCCCGGCGCTGGCGCAGAGCCGTCTGGAGCGCTCTGGCGTCACGCTCTATTGGGGACTCGTGCCGGCCGCGGTCGTGGCGGACAAGCACGCGCTGGCCGAACTGCACGGCGGTCCGCCCAAGGGCGGCGGCCAGGTGCATCACCTCGTCGTGGCGCTCTACGACAGCGCGAGCGGCCGGCGCATCGAGGACGCCGTCGTGCGGGCCCAGCTCAGCGAGGTGGGCATCGTCGACGAGCCGGCGAAGTACTTGCTGCCGATGAAGGTCAACGACCAGGCCAGCTACGGCCAGGTCTTCGGCGTGGCCAAGGATGGCCCGTACCGATTTCGGGTCTGGGTGCGGCTGCCGCAGCGCACTGACGAGATCGAGTTTGGGGTCCAGGCGTGGTCACCGCACCGCAACGAGCGCTGAGGAACGGGCCATGACCACCCCGAGGAAGGAAACAAGCACTGAACCAGGCCGCGCCTGGCCGATGTGGATCTTCTGGATCTTCGCTGGCGTCGCGCTGTTGCTGCTGGTGCTGGAGCACCGGGCACATGTGCTCGGCTGGGGGCTGCACGCGCTGCTTGGGCTGTGCGTCGTGCTGCTGTACCTCGCGATCCGCGCCGACAGCGGCGGCGACGGGGACCGCCGTCCACGCTGACCGCCGGCGGGCTTTCGAATCGAACGAACAAGGAGAACTCATGGAAGTGATCGATCTGGCGGGCCGCAAAGGCCTGGTGGTCGGGGTGGCGAACGCCGACAGCCTGGCCTGGTCTGCCGCGCGGCACTTCCGCAACGCCGGTGCCGAGCTGGCCATGACCTACTACAACGAGAAGGCCCGGCCCTTCGTCGCGCCGCTCGCGGACGAGGTGCAGGCGCAGCTGCTGCCGTGCAACGTGCTGCAGGAGGGGCAGCTGGAAGCGGTGTTCGACGCGCTGCGCGAACGCTGGGGCAAGCTCGACTTCGTCTTCCACTCGATCGCGTCGGCGCGCAAGGAGGACCTGCAGGGCCGCCTCGCCGACTGCTCGGGCCCTGGCTTCGCCGAGGCGATGCTGGTCTCCTGCCACTCGTTGATCCGCATGGCGAAGCTGGCCGAGCCGCTGATGCGCGACGGCGGCAGCCTCACCACGGTGAGCTACTACGGTGCCGAGAAGGTCGTGGAGCACTACAACGTGATGGGCCCGGTGAAGGCAGCGCTGGAGGCCTCGGTGCGCTACCTGGCCCACGAGCTCGGCCCGGGCGGCATCCGCGTCAACGCCATCTCCGCGGGCCCAGTGCGCACGCGCGCCGCCTCCGGGATCACCCACTTCGACGAACTGCTCGACGAGGCCGCGCGCCGCTCGCCGCAGCGGCGCACCGTGGACGGCTGCGAGGTTGGCCGTGTCGCCCTGCTGCTCGCCAGTCCCTACGCGTCGGCGATCACCGGCGAGGTGGTGCACGTCGATGCCGGCTTCCATGTCGAAGGCATGGTGTTCCATTGATGCCACCTGGCAGGGCCATGCACATCCTTTCGCTCAACGCCGGCAGCGCGACGCTCAAATTCGGCGTCTTCAATCCGGCATCGGCCGTGCCGCTGATGGAGGCGACGATCGACCACCCCGCCGTCGATGCTGCGGCGTTCGACGAGATCGAGAGCCGACTGCGGGATGCCGGCATGCCGGCGATCGACGCCGTCGGCCACCGAGTCGCGCATGGCGGACCTCGCCTGAACGAGGCCGTGCTTGTCGACGCGGACACTGAGCACGAGATCGAACGGGTCGCCCCGCTGGCGCCCCAGCACAACCCGGTCGCGCTGGCCGGCATCCGCCTGGCGCGCGAGCGCTGGCCGGGCCTGCCGCAGGTCGCCGTGTTCGACACCGCATTCCACGCGGGCATGCCCGAGCAGGCCGCGGCCTATGCCGTGCCGCAGGCCTGGCGCGATGCCGGGGTGCGTCGCTACGGCTTCCACGGTCTGTCGCATCGGCACGTGCTCGAAGCGGTGAGCGGTTTGCTTGAGCGGGCTCCGGAGCGACTGCGCATCGTCAGTTGCCATCTCGGCAACGGCGCGAGCGTCTGCGCGATCGACCGCGGCCGGTCCGTCGACACCTCGATGGGGATGACAGCCCTGGAGGGACTGGTGATGGGCACGCGCAGCGGCGATCTGGACCCCGGCGTGCCGGGCTTCGTTGCCCGGACGCTCGGGCTCGACCCGGCGCAGATCGAGGCCGCGCTGTACCACGACAGTGGACTGAAGGCGCTGTCGGGCGTCGGACCGGACCTTCGCGAGATCGAGTCCCGGGCGCGCCAGGGGCATGCCGGCGCCCGGACGGCGCTGCAGGTTCACGCCTACCGGGTGCGCAAGTACATCGGCGCGTCCGGCGCGGCGGTCGCCGAACTGCATGCACCGCGCTCGCAGGTGGCGGTGCTGGCGGTGCGGGCGCGCGAGCAGTGGGTCATCGCCCGCGAGACAGCGGCGGTGCTGCGCCACGCCGAGCGCGTCGCACCGCGGCAGGACCACTCGATCCCGGTGGCGATCTCGGCCCACCACGTGCATCTCACGCAGGCCGCCGTCGAGGCCCTGTTCGGCGCTGGCCACGCGCTGCGCGTATTGCATCCGCTCAGCCAGCCCGGCTTCTTCGCCGCCGAGGAAACCTTGTCCGTCATCGGCGAGCGCGGCCGGCTCGAGCGCGTCCGCGTCGTCGGGCCCTGCCGAGCGGCCAACCAGATCGAGGTCAGCCGCACCGAGGCCATTCGGCTCGGGATCGAGGCGCCGCTGCGCCTGTCCGGCGACCTGGCGGGCAGCGCCGAGGTCACGCTGGCGGGGCCGGCTGGGACCTTGCGCAGCGCGGGGCTGATAGTCGCGCGCCGCCACCTGCACCTGACGAGCGCCGATGCCCGGCGTCTCGGCGTCGAAGACCGCGGCGAGATCGAGGTCGCGCTCGACACGCCGCGCGGCACGGTGCTGCGCCATGTCGCCCTGCGTGTCGACGACGGCGCCGTCCTCGAGCTGCACCTCGACACCGACGAGGCCAATGCCGCCGGATTGCGCGGCGCCGGCGAGGGCGTGTTGCGGCGGAGCGGCTGCACGGCCCGTGTGTGTGACGGGGCCGACCACGAGAACCACGCGTCCTGCGAGGCGCATTGATCGACAGGGGGGAGAAACATGGCCATCAACGAAGTCGTCCTCTGCGGCGCCGTCCGCACTCCCATCGGTACCTACGGCGGTTCCCTCAAGGATGTACCCGCCACCGAACTCGGCGCCGCAGTGATCCGCGAGACGCTGCTGCGCAACGGCGTCGCCGGGTCCCAAGTGCAGTCGCTCGTGATGGGCAACGTCATCCAGGCCGGCAACCGGATGAACCCGGCACGCCAGGCGGGCCTCGCGGCGGGGCTGCCCGTCGAAGTGCCCGCCCTGACGGTCAACCGCGTCTGCGGATCCGGAGCGCAAGCCGTTGTCAGCGCAGCGCTCGAGGTGGCGGCCGGCATGATCGACTGCGCGGTGGCCGGCGGCATGGAGAACATGGACCGCGCGCCCTACCTGCTGCCCCAGGGGCGCTGGGGCGCGCGCATGGGTGACGTGACGCTGTTCGACAGCATGCTGCTGGACGGATTGCACGACGCCATCAGCGGGCAGCATGCCGGCTGGCACACCGAGGATCTGGTGATCCGGTGTGGCATTTCCCGGGAGGACCAGGATCGCTGGGCGCTGCGGTCCCAGCAGGGGTTTTCGGCCGCGCAAGCCGCCGGGCGGTTCGACGCCGAGATCGTCACCCTGCAGGTGCCCGGTCGCAAGGGGCCGGTGCCATTCGCGCGCGACGAGCACAACCGGCCCGACACCACGGTGGAGTCGCTGGCGCGGCTCAAGCCCGCGTTCCGCAAGGAGGGCACGATCACCGCGGGCAATGCCCCCGGCCTTAACAGCGGCGCGGCAGCCATGGTGGTGGCCGGGCGCGCCTGGGCCGAGCGCCAGGGTCTTCAGCCGCAGGCGCGCCTGGTGGCCTTCGGCATCGGCGCCGTCGACCCGAACTTCTTCGGGCTCGGGCCGCTGCCGGCCGTGCGCCAGGCGCTCGAACGCGCCGGCTGGAACATCGGGGACGTTGACCGGGTAGAGATCAACGAGGCCTTCGCGGCGATCGCGCTGGCCTGCCAGCGCGAACTCGGTTTCGCCGAGGACGTGGTCAACGTCGAGGGCGGTGCGATCGCGCACGGCCACCCGATCGGAGCGACCGGAGCGGTCCTGACCACGCGGCTGCTGCACGCGATGCAGCGCGACGGCTTGCGCCGCGGCATCGTGACGCTGTGCATTGGCGGTGGCCAGGCCGTTGCGCTGGCGCTCGAGCGGATCTGAGCGATGCAAGCCGGGCCGGTCACGCAGGGGCTTGACCCATGTGCAGCACCTGGGTCGAGACTCGCTGCCCTGGAGTCGACGCGGCCTCGCGCTGCCGGAGAACTGCGATGCGATTGATCGAGTGTGCGCGGCAGGCTGGCGTGACCGCGGACACGCTGCGCCACTACCTGCGGGTCGGCCTGGTGGACGCGGATGGTCGGACCCAGAACGGCTACCGCACGTTCTCGGATCGCAGCGTCGTGCGCGTGCGCTTCATCCGTGGCGCGCTGGCGCTGGGTTTCACGCTCAGGGACGCTGGCGAACTCGTCGAGATGGGGCCGCGCGGCGAACTGCCATGTCCGCGCGCGCGCACCTTGCTCGACCAGCGCCTTGCGGAGCAGGGCCGACAACTGGACCAAGTCCTGCGCTTGCATCGGCGCATGCAGCGAGCGGTGGCGGATTGGAAGAGGCGACCCGACGGTGTGCCCGACGGCCACTCGGTATGTGGTCTCATCGAGGGTTTCGCGGAGGACTCGGTTTCGGCCGCGCGGCGCGACCGCGGAGCCTCCGCTCGGCGAAGGGGCGCAGGATGAGCCACATCGCCGGCCCGACCCACGAGCTCGGGACGCCGGAGCCGCACCGCGACCCAGCGGTTCGGCTTGCCATCGCCCTCGCGCGCGCCTGGACGACCGAAGCGACTCCGACCTTCGCCTGGGACACGACGCGTGTCGTCGATCAGCACGGCCTGGACCGGATCCCCGGGCACCGCACGACGCCGATCGTTGCCGCGATCGTGGCTTCAGCGGGCGCGACGATGCCGCACTTTTCGCTGCGGTCCGGCACCGGGGCTTGGAGCAGCGCCGACGCGATGGCGACGCTGACTGGGGTGGAACTCGATCCTGCGACAGCGGCGGGCATCGCTTCGCGCGTGGGCATGTGCATCGCCCACGCGGACGCCGCGGGTGTGGCAACGAACGTGCCGTGGAGTCCCACGGCGGATGATGCCCACCTGGTCGCGTCGGCGCTAGCGCGCCGGGTCGCCATCGGCGTGGAGAGCCTGCTCGTCAACGTGCCTGTCGGACGGGGTACCGGCGTGCCCGACGACGAACGCTTCCATCGCCTGAAAGCTTTGTTCACTGCAGTCGGCGATGTGGTCAGCGTACAGGTTCACGTCGCCCGCTTTGCCGGGACGCAGCCGGTGGGTCTGGGCATCGGCCCGGCGCCCGAGGCGCTGGACGTGTTGGCCGTGCTGCGCGGTGCTGCTGCGGCGCCGGTCAACCTGCGCATGCACGCGCTGGCCGAAGCCGGTCAACTGCTCGAGCTTTGCGGCGCGAGCCGCGCTGGTCATGGCGAACTCGACGCCTGGCGACTGCTCGACAGCGGCGCTGCATGGGCGCGCTTCCAGACCGTATGCGAGGCCCAGGGCGGGATGCGTGAGCCGAGGCTGGCGCCGTTCACCGAAACCATCACGACCGACCACGCGGGCCATGTGAGGTCCCTGGACGGTGCACATGTGCGGCGAGTCGCGGTGTTGGCTGGCGCACCGCAAGTAGCAGGCGCCGGCGTCTTGCTGCACACCCGGATCGGCGAGCGCGTGGACCGAGGCCAACCGCTGTTCACCGTCCACGCGGCGAGCCGGCAGTGTCTCGCGGCCGTGATGGACGAACAGCGGCACGCGCCGCTGATCTTCGTCGACGACGTGTCGACCACGGCCCTGGCCGAGCCACAAGACATGCGCCTTGGGAGCTGAAGGACCAACCGATGGATCACTCGACAACGCTAGCACGGCCCCTGACGCCGGCCCCGCATGCTCCGGCGCTACGCATCCTGAACCGCCTGCTGGCCGGCATGGAGCGACCGCCGGCGCTGAGGCTGGGCGATGCGATCTTGCACGAGTTCGAGGCCCATCCCGAGTACACGCTCGTGATCCGCGATCCCGGGTTGCTGCGCCGCCTCGTGCTGCGGCCCGATCCGCTGTTGCTGGCCGACGCCTACTTCCGCGGCGTCATCGATGTCGAGGGCGACCTGTACAGCGCATTGGGGCTGAAGGCCCACTTCGAGACGGTCTCGCTGACGTGGCGCGACAAGCTGGCGCTGTGGCGCGACGCGTTGATGTTGCGGGTGTCCGACCGGGATGGCTTGAAGTCTTTCGGAGGGCTGACCTCGCGCGTGGCACGGCGATTCGCGCATCGCCATTCACGCCAGACCGACCGGGCAGCGATCTCGTTCCACTACGACGTGTCCAATGCGTTCTACGGGCTGTGGCTAGACGCCGAGCGGGTCTATTCCTGCGCCTACTTCGAGACGCCCGAGGACTCGCTCGAACAGGCACAGCGCAACAAACTGGAGCACATCTGCCGCAAGCTGCGCCTGCAACCCGGCGACCGGCTGCTCGACATCGGCTGCGGTTGGGGCGCGCTCGTGTGCTGGGCAGCACGCGAGTACGGCGTGCGCGCGCATGGCATCACGCTCAGCCAGCGACAGCTCGAGTACGCACGCGAGCGCATCCGCGCCGAAGGTCTGCAGGATCTCGTCACGGTCGAACTGCGGGACTACCGCGACCTCGACGGCGCGGCGGCCTACGACAAGGTGTCCAGTGTCGGCATGTTCGAGCATGTCGGCCTGGCGAACCTGCCAGCCTACTTCGCCGCGGTCCAGCGCGTGCTGCGGCCCGGCGGGCTGTTCCTCAACCATGGCATCACCCACGACGAGGAGGGCTGGAACCGAACCGTCGCAACCGAGTTCATCAATCGCTACGTGTTCCCGGACGGTGAACTCGACTGCGTCAGCAACATCCAGCTCGGGATGGAGCGTGCCGGCTTCGAGATCCATGATGTCGAAGGACTGCGGCCACACTACGCGCTGACGCTGCGGCACTGGGTGCAGCGGCTGGAGGCGCGCCGCGACGAGGCACTGCAGGAAGTCGACGAGGTGACCTTCCGCATCTGGCGCCTGTACATGGCGGCCTGTGCGCTCGAGTTCGAGGCGGGGGGCACCGGGCTGTACCAGATCGTCGCCTCGAAGCGCGATGGCGGAGCGTGGCCGGTCCCGCTGACCCGCCGCGATCTCTGCCGTGGGTGAGCGACCATGGCCGCCGCCTTCTTCGCCAGTACCGGGCGATTCGCGATCGGACCTGTCAGCCGGCGCCTTCGCGGCCCTGCTCGCGGCCGGGATGGCGGTGTCGATGGCCTATGGCGTGACGCTGCCGCTGCTTCCCGGTCTGATAGAGCGCTCGGGGGTTCGCTCGGCAGCCGACGTGGAGAGCCACACGGGCTGGATTACCGGCGTGTACACGCTCGCGCTGTTTCTGTTCGCGCCCGTCTGGGGAGCGCTCGCGGATCGGATCGACCGCCGCCGGGTGCTCGCCGCCGGGCTGGTCGGGTCGAGCGCGGCGCTGTGGGCCTTGACCTTGCCCCTCTCGATGGGCGGGCTCTATGCGGTGCGTGCGATGGCCGGCCTGGCGTCGGCAGCGGTGCTCCCCGCGGTGTTTGCCTACGTCGTCACCGCGTCGGCGCCGTCCCGCTTGCAGCGCCGTTTCGCCTGGATCGCGTCAGCCACCGCGCTGGGCTTCCTGCTCGGACCCGCACTCGGCGACGGGCTGGCCGCTCCGATCCGCGCGGCCGGTGGCAATGGCGCGTTCGCCACGCTGCCGCTGGACGCGGTCGCTGTGATCGGGCTGCTGGCGGCCGTGGGCGTGCTCAAGCTGCCGCCCAACCGGGCCACAGCCCCTGCGCCGGGCGGTGCAATGTCCGGCGACGAACGGCGCATCGCTCGTTCTCTGCTGTTGACGGCCATCGTCGTGCTGGCGATCACGGTGGCCGAGGTCGGCGTGACCTTGGTGACGCGCCGCGCGCCTGCAATTGGCGAGTTGCCGGTGTCGCTGTACTTCGCGCTGTGCAGCGGCGTGATGATCGCCGTGCAGTTCTGGGCCCTGCCGCGCCTGGAACGCAGGCTGGGCGAGCCGCGGCTCGTCGTCGCCGCGCTAGTGCTGCTGTCGGCAGGTCTCGGCCTGCTGGCCCTCTTGAGCGGCGGCTTCGTGACCGCCGCGGCGTTCGTGCTGGCGGCTTCGGGCATCGGCGTGCTGATCCCCTCGCTGGCCGTGCGTATTTCGAGTGCGGCCGGCGCTCGACAAGGCTGGGCCATGGGCCGGCAGGCCGCAGCGGCCAACCTCGGACAGGCTGTCGGTGCCGCGGCCACGGGAAGCCTGTTCGCGCTGGCCGCACCGCTGCCGTTCCTCATCGCGGGCGGGCTGACCGTACTCGCGGCCGGTGCAGCGGCATGGGAGGGCGCCGCGCGCCGCGCACCGTGACGCCTGCCCCAACCCCACGAAGCGCATCGATCAGGAGAAGGCCATGACTCAGGCAGTGCTCAACGAGGGATCCGTCGCGTCGGCCGCCGCCACGGTCGACCCGGTGTGCGGGATGAACGTGGATCCGGCCAAGGCGGCGGGGCGCGCCGAACACGGCGGGCGAACCTACCTGTTCTGTTCAGGGCACTGCCTGAGCGAGTTCCACCGCGATCCGGTGCGCTATGTCGGCGCTCGCGCGGGGACATCCGAGGCCACGCCTGCGAACACCACGTCTGCGGTCGATGCGGACATGCATGCGGCGGGCCGCCCTCTGCAGACGGTGCTGCGACGCAACGAGTCGGGCCAGGCGAAGGACCCGGTGTGCGGCATGGTGGTCGACAAGGCGACCGCGCTGCGCACCGAGCGGGCCGGGCGCAGCTACTACTTCTGCAGCGTCGGCTGCCAGCGCACCTTCGAGTCGCCCGAGGCCGAACTCAAGTCGATGCGCACGCGGGTCACCATCGCGCTGACCGGCGTGCTCGCGCTGGCGATCATGCGGGCGGGCGCCTTCCTCGCGCTGGCCACCGGCGCGACGCTGCTGACCTGGGTGCCGATCCCGGCGCTGCCCTGGTTCACCTGGGGCGTGTGGCTGTTCCTGCTGGTGACGCCGGTGCAGTTCATCGGCGGCTGGAGCTTCTACGTCGGCGCCTTCAACGCGCTGCGCAACCGGTCCATCAACATGGACCTGCTGATCGCGCTCGGCACCTCGGTGGCCTACTTCTACAGCGTCGCGGTGCTGTTCTTCCCGTCGGTGCTGCCGGTGAAGGTCGAGGAGCGCGACGTCTACTTCGAAGTCTCGGCGGTGATCATCGCCTTCGTGCTGCTCGGCAAGTACATGGAGGAGATCATCAAGAAGCACTCCTCCGCGGCCGTGCGCAAGCTGCTCGACCTCAAGCCCGCGACCGCGCACGTGATGCGCGGCGGCGAGGAGGCCGAGATCCCGGCCGAGCAGGTGATGGTGGGCGAGACGGTCGTGGTGCGGCCAGGCGAGCGCATCGCGACCGACGGCTTGGTCCTCGAGGGCTCATCGTCGGTGGACGAGTCGATGCTGACGGGTGAGTCGATGCCGGTCGAAAAGCAGGCAGGCTCGCCCGTCATCGGCGGCACGCTGAACCGCACCGGCAGCTTCCGCTTCCAGGCCACCCGTATCGGCGCCGAAACGGCGCTTGCGCAGATCGTCAAGATGGTCGAGGACGCGCAGACCAGCAGTGCGCCTATCCAGCGCATCGCCGACGAGGTGACGCGCTACTTCGTGCCGGCGGTGGTGGGCACGGCAATCCTCGCCTTCGCGCTCTGGTGGCTCGCCGGCAACTTCCCGCAAGGCCTGCTGGCGTTCATCGCGGTGCTCATCATCGCCTGTCCCTGCGCGCTCGGCATCGCGACGCCGGCAGCTCTGATGGTGGGCGTGGGCCGCGGCGCGCAGGCCGGCATCCTGATCCGCGGCGGCGAGATCCTCGAGAAGGCCGAGCGGCTCACCACCGTGGTGTTCGACAAGACCGGCACGCTAACCCGCGGCGAGCCGGCCTTGACGGATCTGCAGCCCTGCGGGCACTGCGACCACGACCAGGCGTTGCGCCTGGCCGCCAGTCTTGAGGCCGGGTCGGAGCACCCGCTGGCCGAGGCCATCCTGCGCCGCGCCAAGGAGACTGGCATCGCGCCGTGCGCGGCGCAGGGCTTCGAGGCCGTGCCGGGCCACGGTGTGCGCGGCCAGGTCGAAGGACGCACCGTGCTGTTCGGCAACCGCCGGCTGATGGAACGCGAGGGCGTGAACGTGAGCCAGGTCGGCGCGGACATGGAGCGCTACCAGGCGGACGGCAAGACGGCGATGCTGCTCGCCTGCGACGGCGAGCTCGCCGCCGTGATCGCAGTGGCCGACACGATCAAGCCGGAGGCGCTCGAGGCGGTGCGGGCGCTGCGCGCCGAAGGCGTGGAGGTTGTGATGCTGACCGGGGACAACGCCCGCACCGCGGCGGCGATCGGCCGGGCGCTGGAGATCGACCGGGTGATCGCCGACGTGCTGCCCTCCGACAAGGCGCGTGTGATCAAGGAACTGCAGCAGGCCGGCAAGGTGGTCGCGATGGTCGGCGACGGCGTCAACGACGCCCCGGCGCTGGCGACCGCCGACATCGGCATCGCGATCGGATCGGGCTCGGATGTGGCCAAGGAGACCGGCGGCATCATCCTCGTGCGCAGCGACGTGCGCGACGTGGTGACCGGCATCCGGCTCTCGCGCGCGACGATGCGCACGATCAAGCGCAACCTGTTCTGGGCCTTCATCTACAACGCGGTCGGCGTTCCGATCGCGGCCTTCGGGTTGCTCAACCCGATCATTGCCGCCGCGGCGATGGCGCTGTCCTCGCTGTCGGTGATCGTCAACTCGGCGCTGCTCAAGCGGGCACGCCTGCAATGACGACGGAGGTCGCCATGAGATTCGTGACGTGGCCCGAGTTCGCCAACCGCTGGATGTGGTTGTGTCCGATCCTCGCCGTGGTGCTCGCCGCGGCGGTGCTGTGGTCCTTCGGCTTCAGCTGGTGGAGCGCGCTGCTGGCCGCCCTCATGCTCGTCTGTCCGGCACTGATCCTGTGGGGCGCGATCCAGGTTGCCCTCGACGAGCGGCGTTCGCGCCGGCGCCCCGGCACCTGACACCTGACACCTGACACCTGACACCTGACACCTGACACCTGACACCTGACACCTGACACCTGACACCTGACACCTGACACCGATTCGACGGAGGAGTGTTGTTGATGGACAAGAAGCAGGCGTTCTCGCTCTGGTACGTGCTGGCCGCCCTGGTGGGCATGATCCTGCTGCAGGAGTTCGTCGCTCCCCGGCACACGCAGACCCTGACCTACAGCGAGTTCAAGCAGGCGCTCATGGCCGGCAAGCTCGACGACGTGGTGATCGCCGACGGCATCGCCACCGGCAAGCTGCGCGCCGAAGGCCTGGAGCAGATCCTGCCGAAGGAGAAGCTCGAGGTGCTCAAGCGCGCCGGCGGCGAGCACGGCTTCGCGACGGTGCTGGTCAACGACCCGGGTCTCGTGGCCCAGCTCGATGCCGCCAAGGTGCGCTACGGCAGCGTGCGCGAGAGCAAGTGGCTCGGCGCGCTGATCTCCTGGGTGGCGCCGGCGCTGGTGTTCTTCGGCATCTGGTGGTTCCTGATGAAGCGCATGGGGGGTGCCATGGGGGGCATGGGCCACGGCATGCTGGAGATCGGCAAGAGCAAGGCCCGCGTCTACATGCAGACCGAGACCGGCGTGACGTTCAAGGACGTGGCCGGCATCGACGAGGCGCGCGAGGAACTGATGGAGGTCGTCGAGTTCCTCAAGAACCCCGACCGCTACAAGCGCCTGGGCGGCAAGATCCCCAAGGGCGTGCTGATCGTCGGCGCGCCCGGCACCGGCAAGACGCTGCTGGCCAAGGCGGTGGCCGGCGAGGCCGGCGTGCCCTTCCTGTCGCTGAGCGGCTCGGAGTTCGTCGAGATGTTCGTCGGCGTCGGCGCGGCGCGCGTGCGCGACCTGTTCGAGCAGGCCGCGGCCAAGGCGCCGTGCATCGTCTTCATCGACGAGATCGACGCGCTGGGCAAGGCGCGCGGCGTGGGCCTGTCGGGCGGCCACGAGGAGCACGAGCAGACGCTGAACCAGTTGCTCGCCGAGATGGACGGCTTCGACACCAACCGTGGCGTGATCATCCTCGCCGCGACGAACCGGCCCGAGGTGCTCGATCCTGCACTGCTGCGGCCCGGGCGCTTCGACCGCCACATCGCGATCGACCGGCCCGACCTGATCGGTCGGCGGCAGATCCTGGAAGTGCACGTGAAGCACGTCAAGCTGGCGCCGTCGGTCGACCTCGCCGTGCTCGCGGCGCGCACGCCGGGCTTCGCGGGCGCCGACCTGGCCAACCTGGTCAACGAAGCGACGCTGCGCGCCGCCAAGCGCGGCAAGGACGCGGTGGACATGCAGGACTTCGAGGAGGCGCTGGACCGCATCGTCGCGGGCCTCGAGAAGAAGAACCGGGTCATGAACCCGACCGAGCGCAAGTTCGTCGCCTTCCACGAGGCCGGCCACGCCCTGGTCGCCGAGATGCGCAAGAACGCCGACCGGGTGACGAAGGTGTCGATCATCCCGCGCGGCATCGCGGCGCTCGGCTACACCCAGCAGTCGCCGACCGAGGACCGGTACCTGATGCGCCGCAGCGAGCTGCTCGACCGGCTCGACGTGCTGCTGGCCGGGCGCGTGGCCGAGCAGCTGGTGTTCGAGGACGTCTCGACCGGCGCCGAGAACGACTTGCAGCGCGCCACCGACCTGGCGCGCCACATGGTGACCCACTACGGGATGAGCGAGGCGCTCGGCCTGGCGACCTACGACGCGCGGCCCGCGCCGCTGTTCCTGAACGGCCCGACGCTGCCCGAGCCGCGCACCTTCAGTGAGCGCACCGCCGAGGCGATCGACGGCGAGGTGCGCCGGCTGCTCGACGAGGCGCGCGATCGCGTGACGCAGACGCTGCGGACGAACCGCGAGACGCTCGAGGCCCTGGCCGCGCTGCTGCTGGAGAAGGAGGTCGTGGACCGGGCGATGCTGGACAGCCTGATGGCGGCGAGCACCGCTCCGGCCCAGCTGCGCGTGGCCGCCGTGGCGCTGCCGCCGGGGGATGGTGCGTCGTGAGCACGCGCCGCGCCTTGCTTCGCCTCGCGGGCGCGGCCCCGCTCGCTGCGCTCGCCATCCCAGGGGTTTGCGCGCAGCCGTCCGAAGGACGCGACATCCTCGACAGGGTGGAGAAGCTGCTGTGGGGCAGCACCGTGCAGGGCGAGTACGAGATGACGATCGCCACGCCGCGCTGGCAGCGCACGCTCGGCCTGCGCCTGTGGATGGACCGGCCGCGGCGCTCGTTCGTGCGCATCCTGTCGCCGGCCAAGGAGGCGGGCATCGGCTCGCTGCGCATCGGCACCGAGATGTGGAACTACCTGCCCAACGTCGAGCGCATCGTCAAGATTCCGCCGTCGATGATGCTGCAGCCGTGGATGGGCTCGGACTTCACGAACGACGACCTCGTCAAGGAGAGCAGCATCCTCGACGACTACACGCACAAGGTGATCGCCACGGTGCAGCTCGACGGCGAGACGGTCGTGCAGGTCGAGGCCGTGCCGAAGCCCGACGCGGCGGTGGTCTGGGGACGCATCGTCTACTGGGTGCGGCGCGCCGACACGATGCCGCTGAAGCAGGAGTTCTTCAGCGAACGCGGCGAGCGCGTGCGCGTGCTGGCGTTCTCCGACGTGCGCCAGGTAGGCGGGCGGATCCTGCCGACGCGCTGGGAGATGCGGCCAGACACCAAGCCCGGGAACTCGACGACCGTGGTGTTGAAGGACGCGGTGTTCGACCGCCCGGTGGACGACGAGATCTTCAGCCAGCGCAACCTGCAGAAGCGATGAAACCCCGACTCCGACCGCGTGCCATGCCCGACCTTCGACCCAGCGCCAGCCTGACCCATTCCACCTCGCCCCCGCGTGCCGCGATGTGGCTCCTCACGGCCCTCGGCGTCTGGCTTGTGGGTCTGGGCGCGTATTTCGTCTTCCTGCGTCCGCCGCTGCTGCCCGAGGACCCGCGGTTCATCGGATCGACGCTGGCGCAGCTGCGCGAGGCGGCACCGGGCCTCGAGGGCTGGCTGCGCATCGTGTTCAGGGTGATGGGCGGATTCATGGCCGGCGCCGGCGTGCTGACCATCTTCATGGCGCGGACCGCCGTGCCCGACCGGGCGCCTGGCACCGGGTGGGCCATCGTGCTGGCGGGCCTGCCGACGGTCGTGCTGATGAGCGCCATGAACTTCGTGCTGCATTCGGACTTCCGCTGGGTGCTGCTGCTGCCGGCACTGCTCTGGGCGGCGGCCCTGATCGCGTACGCGCGCCAGGCCTGACGTGGATCGTTCCGCGACCTGCAACCCCAACCGACACACACCATGAACCACGAACTTCCCTGGATCGCCGAGCGCGCGCGGCTATTCCGCGACAGCGATGCCGACTTCGCTCGCTGGGCGCGCGGTTTCGGGCCCATCGTGCATCAGGATCTGACCCAGCTGCGCGTGCACGAGCTCGCGCAGGTGCTGGTCGCCGGAGGGAAGGCCAGCGATGCGGCCAGCGTCTACCGCACGCTGTGGGCCGCGGACCGCCTCGCCGCGGCCGGCATGTGGCTGACCGTGCACATGACCTATGCCGACCGGGTCTATCCCGACGGGCGCGAGATGGCGGCCGAAGACTTCAAGGGGACGCCCGAAGGCCACACCGGCGGCTCGCTGAACATCGTGCCGGCCTACGTCGGCTATCTGGCCGCGAACGCGCTCAGCGGCCTGACGCGCGGCTGGCTGATGGGGCAGGGGCACTGCGTGGCGGGCATCGATGCCTGCAACCTGCTGGCGGGCAACATGACGCCACGCCACCCCGAGCGCTACGACCGCAGCGAGGACGGCCTGACGCGCTTCGCCCGCGACTTCTACAGCTACGCGATCGACGCGGCCGGGCGGCCGGCGTCGCCGCTGGGCAGCCACGTGGGCCCCAACACCGCCGGCGGGCTGTCCGAGGGCGGTTACCTCGGCTTCGCGGAGCTGCAGTACGTGCACATGCCGCTGCCGGGCGAGCGCCTGGTGGTGTTCCTCAGCGACGGTGCGTTCGAGGAGCAGCGCGGCAGCGACTGGGCACCGCGCTGGTGGCGCGCCGAGGACTGCGGCTTCGTGGCGCCGTTCATGATCCTCAACGGGCGCCGCATCGAGCAGCGCAGCACGATGCAGCAGCAGGGCGGCCAGGCGTGGTTCCAGCAGCACCTGCGCCTCAACGGCTTCGACCCGATGGAGATCGACGGTACCGACCCGGCCGCTTTCGCCTGGGCGGTGCATGCCATGGAAGAACGGCTCGCGGCCTGCGCGGCGGCGGTCGCCGGCGGGACCATCCAATATCCGGTGCCGCTGCACTACACCATCGCCGAGGCGCCAAAGGGCTTCGGCTTTCCCGGGGCGGGGACCAATCCGGCCCACAACCTGCCGCTGGCTGGCAACCCGCACACCGACCCGAGCGCGCGACAGCAGTTCAACGAGGGCGCGCGCGCGTTGTTCGTGCCGGCCGCGGAACTCGACGAGGCGCTGGCCGCGCTCTGCCGCCACCGGGACCAGCGGCGCCCGCTGGAGCGCGACCATCCGCTCGCGAACCGGCAGGTCGATGCACCCACGCTGCCGGCGGCGTCATGGCACGCCGTCGGCGCGGGCCTGGTGTCCCCGATGGGGGCGCTGGACGCGGCCTTTGCCGCCATCGTGCAGGCGAACCCGCAGTTGCGCCCACGCGTCGGCAACCCGGACGAGCTGCGCAGCAACCGGATGGGCCAGACCCTGGACCTGCTGAAGCACCGCGTCTTCGCGCCCGAGCCCGGCCTGGCGGAGGCAGTGGACGGCGCGGTGATCACTGCGCTCAACGAGGAGGCGGTGGTCAGCGCGGCGCTCGGCAACAAGGGCGGCATCAACCTGGTGGTCTCCTACGAGGCCTTCGCCGTCAAGATGCTCGGCGCGCTGCGCCAGGAGATCCTGTTCGCGCGCCACCAGGCGGAGGCCGGCACGCCGCCGGGCTGGCTGTCGGTCGTCACTGTGGCCACGTCGCACACCTGGGAGAACGGCAAGAACGAGCAGTCGCACCAGGACCCGACGCTGGCGGAGGCGCTGCTGGGCGAGATGTCCGACACCGCGCGCGTGCTGTTCCCGGTCGACGCAAACAGCGCCGCCGCCGCGCTGCGCGCCGCCTACGGCACCCACGGCCAGTTCTGGACGCTCGTCGTGCCGAAGCGGCCGATGGCGAACCGGCTGACGGGCGAGCAGGCGCAGCGCCTGATCGACGAAGGCGCCTGCGTGGTCAAGGCCTGTGACGCCCCCGCGGTGCTGCTGGTCGCGATCGGCGCGTACCAGCTGACGCAGGCACTGCTAGCGGCCGATCGCCTCGACGCCGCCGGGCACCGCACCGCGGTGAGCTGCGTGGCCGAGCCCGGCCGCTTCCGGACGCCGCGCGACGAGCGCGAGCGTGCCTTCGTGGCCGCGGACGAAGCGCTGGGGCGACTGTTCCCGACGGCGGCCGTGGCGCGCGTGCTCGTCTCCCACATGCGGCCGGAGGCGACGCTTGGCGTGCTGCGCCGCATCGACACCGGGCCGCAGCGGACCCGCGCGCTGGGCTACATCGCCCGCGGGGGTACGCTCGATGTCGCCGGCATGCTGTTCGCCAACCGCTGCACCTGGGCGCACGTGGCCGCGGAGGCGGCATCCGCGCTCGGCGTCGATGCGGCACAGGTGCTGCGCGCGGACGAGCTGGCCGCCGTGCGGGGGCAGGGCGATCCGCGCACCGTGATGACGGCCGAGTGACGACCATGCCGACGCCCTCCGTCATCGTCCGTGCCGACAAGGCGACCAAGGTCTACCAGCGCGACAGCATCCCGGTGCCCGCGCTGCACGAGACGAGCGTCGAGATCCTGGCGGGAGATTTCGTCGCGCTGGTCGGTCCGTCCGGCTCGGGCAAGACGACGCTGCTGAACCTCATCGGCGGGCTCGACCGGCCGACCAGTGGCCGCATCTGGGTCGGCGACCAGGAGATCACGTCCCTCGGCCGCAAGGCGCTGGCCGAGGTCCGGCTGCGCCACATCGGCTTCGTGTTCCAGGAGTACAACCTGGTGCCGGTGCTGTCCGCGCTCGAGAACGTCGAGTACGTGATGCTGCTGCAGGGCGTCGAAGAGGCGCCCCGCCGCGCCGAGGCCATGCGGCTGCTCGCATCGCTCGGCCTGGCGGGCCTGGAGCACCGCCGGCCGAACGAGCTCTCGGGCGGCCAGCAGCAGCGTGTGGCCGTGGCGCGCGCGATCGCGGCCAAGCCGGTGATCGTGCTGCCCGACGAACCGACCGCCAACCTCGACTCGCAGTCGGGGGCGACGCTGATGGACCTGATGCGCCGCCTCAACGAGGAGCAGGGCACGACCTTCGTGTTCTCGACGCACGACCCGATGGTGGTCGAGCGAGCGCGCCGCGTGATCCGGCTGCGCGACGGCCGCATCGAGGCCGACGAACGGAGGCCGGCGTGATGATCTGGACGCTGGCGGTGCGCAACGTGATGCGCAACCGCCGCCGCTCCGTCATCACGGTGCTGTCGATCGCGGTCGGCCTGGCGGCGCTGACCTTCCTCTGGGGTTTCATCGACGGCATGAACCGCCAGATGATCAACAACACCACGCGCTACTTCGCAGCCGACGCGCAGGTGCACCTCAAGGGTTACCACGACGACCCGAGCCTGGACCGGGCGATCGAGGCCGGCGCGCGCGTGCTCGAGGCGGTGCGTGGCGATCCGTCGGTGGCCGCGGCGACGGTCCGCCTCGAGACCACCGTGCTCGCGAGCCGCGCCGATCGCTCGCGCGGCATCCTGGCCTTCGGCGTCGACCCGGCGCAGGAGGCGCGTGTCACGGACCTGTTCAAGGCGGTGGTCGATGGCCGCGGCTTCAGTGGCGCCGACGACACCGGGGTCCTGATCGGCGAGGGCATGGCCGAGGCCCTGGCGCTGCGCGCCGGCGACGATCTCGTGCTGGTGGGCCAGGCCTACGACGGTTCGGTAGCCAGCGCGCGCGTGCCGGTGCGCGGCGTGTTCCGCACCAAGATCGACGACCTGGACGGTTACGTCGCCGTGATGCCGATGTCGGCGATGCGCGACTTCCTCGCCGCGCCTGAGGTCGTCACCGCCGTCGCGCTGCGGCTGCGCGACCGTGCCGCGCTGGGCGCCGCGGTCGCGTCGCTGTCCGCGCGCGTGGGTGCCGACCACGAGGTGGTGGGCTGGCCGGTGCTGCTGCCCATGGTGGCCATCAGCATCCGCTTCCACGAGGTGATGGGCTTCGTAGTGCTGACGATCTTCTTCGTGATGGTCGCCGCCGGCGTGGCCAACCCGGTGCTGATGGCGGTGCTCGAGCGCACCCGCGAGTTCGGCATCATGCTGGCGCTGGGCACCGGCCAGTCGATGCTGTTCCGGCTGGTCGTCGCCGAGGCTGCAGTGCTCGGCGCCGCGGGGCTGCTGGTGGGCAATGCGGTCGGGCTCGGCGCGACGGCGGCTTTCGGACGTGTCGGCATCGATCTCGGCGCGTTCGAGAACGGGTTGCGGGCGATGCCTGGCCTGGCCGACGTGATCTACCCCGTGGTGCGTGCCGAGCGCAGCCTGGCCATCTCTGCCCTGGTGTTCCTGATCGCGCTGGCCATGGCGCTGTACCCCGCGTTCCGCGCGGCCACCCTCGAACCTGTTGCGGCGATCCGCGGCATCGGCGAGAAGTCCTCGGGCGGCCGGCACGGTGCGCGCGGCGCGATGCGCACACCGTTGCCCGTGTTCGCTTTGATCGCGACCCGCAACCTGCTGCGCAACAGAAAGCGCAGCGCGATCACGGTGTTCGGCGCGGCGTTTGCCATCGTTGCCTACGTGTTCCTCTACGGCTTCTTCGACGGCTTCGGCGAGCAGCTCGTGGACAACTCGACACTCTATGTCACCGGGCATCTGCAGATCGAGCGCGAAGGGCTGCGGCGCGACCTCGCGCCGGAGCTGGCCTTCGATGCCACAGCCGCGCTCGCCGCGGTCCGCGACCAGCCCGGCATCATCGCTGCCGCGCCGCGGGTGCAGGCGCAGGCACTCGTGAGCAGTCCCACGAAGTCGTTGGGGGTCGTTCTGTACGGTGTCGACCCCGCACTCGAACGCGGGCTCACGATCTTGCACCGGACCCTCGTCGAAGGATCGGCGCTTGAGGCCGGCGCGGACCGCGACGTCGTGATCGGGCGGCGCCTGGCCGAGAAGCTCGGCATCCGCCTGGGCGAGAAGCTGGTGGTGATGGCGCCCGGCGCGGCCGGCGAAATTGGCACGTCGGCGTTCCGCGTCCGCGGCATCTTCGCGACCGAGAGCAGTTCGTTCGATGGCGCAATGGTCTTCGTTACGCTGCCGGCGTCCCAGCGCATGCTTGGCCTCGGTCAGCGCGTCTCGTCGGTCAACTTGCGCCTGGCTGACCGTGCCGAGGTCGACGGCGTCGCCGCCCAACTGACACCCCTGTTGGAGAAGGACGGTCTGGTCGCATCGCCTTGGCCTCGCCTGCTGCCGCGGGTGGCGGACATGCTGGGCCTGGTGCGCGCCATCCGTACGGTCATCGTCGCGGTCTTCTTCCTCGTTGTCGCGCTGGCGGTGATGAACACCGTGTTCATGGCGGTGGCCGAGCGCACGCGCGAGTTCGGCGTGATGATGGCGCTCGGCACGCCGCCCGACGCTATCGTGCGCATGGTGGTCTACGAGACCGTCGCGCTGATGCTCGTCGCGTCGGTCCTCGGCTACGCGGTCGGCGCGGCGGTCGTCTCGCTGTTCGGCAGCATCGGCCTGGACCTCTCGGGCTTCTACCGCGACTACAGCGCCATCCCCGGCCTGACCGGCATTGTCTATCCGAGGCTGGTCGCAGCGAATCTCGTTGGCCCGGGCGTCGGCCTGTTCCTCGCCAGCGTGGCCGTGTCGCTGTACCCCGCCGTGCGGGCCGCGAGGCTGGACCCGACTGCGGCGATCCGGCACATGTGATGGCCTATCGAGACCGGATCTGTTACTCGGGTGCGACTGCGCTGGTGGCCGTCCTGGCGTTTGGTGCCACCGCGTCCATCGCGCAGCCGCAGCCGTTGGAACTGACTGGGAGCCTGAAGAGCGTCTACCTGCGTTCGAAGGCCTCAACGGGCGAGGACTTCGCGCTCAGCCTGAACCGGCTGCGTGTCGAGGCGAAGGGCGACCTCGCCCCGGGGCTCGCAGTCGACCTGCAGTACGACAACGAGGTGCTGCTGGGCAGCTACCTGGACACAGCGGAGTTCCGCGCGCTCAAGGATCGCCCGCCGCCGCAGTACTGGCGGGCCGACGCGAACTACGTCGAACGCGGTGAGGTGTACGGCCGCCATCGCCTGTACCGGGCGGCCGTGACCCTGACCCGCGGCAACGTCGATCTGAAGCTCGGCCGCCAGCGCATCGCGTGGGGCACGGGCCGCTTCTGGAGCCCGCTGGACATCCTGAATCCGGTGAACCCGCTGGCGCTGGAGCGCGAGGAGCGTGTCGGGGTCGATGCCGCATTGCTCGAGGCCCAGCTCGGACCGCTGTCGCGCGCGTCGCTCGTGGTTGCCCCCGCGCCGGGCCGCGGCCCGACCAGCAGTGCGGTGCAGTGGCACGGCAATGCGGCGGGCGTCGATGCGTCGCTCGTTGCCGGCCGGCTGCTGGGTCTGGACATCGTCGGCATGGACCTCGCCACCCAGATCCGCGACGCCGGCATTCGCGGAGAGGCGGCGCGCCTGCGCCCCCGCGGCGGCCCCGCCTTCAACCGGCTGATGGTCGGTGGGGACTATGCGTTCGGGAACGGGCTCACGTTGAGCGCGGAGCTGTACTACAACGGTGCGGGCTCGCGCGATCCGGCTGGCTACGACAGGGCAGGGCTGCGTTCCGGGCGGGCGGTGAACCTTGCGACCCGCTACACGGGGCTGTACGCGTCGTACGAGATCACGCCGCTGCTGAAGTGGGTGAGCTATGCGGTGCGCAACGCCGACGACCGCAGCCGCGCGATCGACAGCCGCCTCGTGTGGTCGATCGGACCCGCCATGGATCTAACCGTCGGCGTGCAGCACTACAACGGGACCGAGGGCAGCGAGTTCGCGGCGGTGCCCAACGCGGTTCAGCTGCAGCTGCAGTGGTTCTTCCGGTGAGCGCCCGGCTGGCTACACCGCTGCGAACACCGAGGTTCATGCTGCGGACGGCTTACTTGTGCTTGGCCAGCCACTGATCGAACTGCGCAATCTCCTTCTTCTGCGCCGCGATGATCTTCTTGGCCATCGCCTTCATCTCCGCGGACTTGCCATGCGCGAGTTCCATCTCCGCCATGCTCAAGGCCTGCTGATGGTGAATCTTCATCATCCTTGCGAAGTCCTTGTCGACGTCGCCGGACGGCTGCATCTTCTGCATCTCGTCCATGCCCATCATCATCGTCGCCTTCATGTCATGCGCGCCGGCCGCACCCTTGTGCATCTGTCTCATCGGCATGCTGGCCGCCGGGGCCGTGCCGGTGGCGGTCTGCGCGTGCGCCGGGGCAGCTGCAAGCGACAGGACCGTCAACGGCACCAGCGACAGGGCCTTGAGGCGTTGGAGCGACTTGAAACTCATGCTGGTCTCCTGGGTAGTGTTGGTGTTCAGTTCGACATGGCGCCGCAGGCGTCCGCACAACGCTTGCAGGCCTCGGCGCAACGCTTGCAGTGATCCATGTCGTGCTTGCCGCACTCCGCGGCGCAGCGGCTGCATGCCTGCGCGCACAGCGTGCAGATCGCGGTCACCTGCTCGTCGCCCCGGGCGATCGAGGCGACGGCAAGCTGGCAAAGGTCGGCACATTCCAGATCCAGTGCGATGCAATGCGCCATCGGCTTGGGATCCGGCTCGCGCAGGCAGGCGGTGGCGCACTGCAGGCATGCGACGGCGCATTCGTGGCACGCGCGCAGGCAGGCTGCTTCGTTTGGGCTGGGCATGTTTGATTCTCCAAGTGGGTTGACGGGCCCGTACGATCCTCATTCCAGAGGCATCTCGCGGTCGTAAGACAGCGGCGTTGATGGGCGTAGGAGACATTCGTGGTCAGTTGTCAGGCGACACGAGATACTGACCAGGGGGCAGTTCTGGATGTCGCTCGACATCAGTGGCCGGGCAGAGGGCGTTCCCGGCCTTCAGCCTGCCGGGATCAGCAACGGAAGGAGGTGTTGCTGGAACTGGTGATCACCGACATCGTTCGTCGATTAAGTCTTGATCGGGAACCTGTGGGCAATTGAAAGCTTGGGCCACACTTGCCTTCGATGAGGTCCTTGTCAGTCACCACCACGGATTCGAGGTGAGTTGGCCGGATCCATACACTGCTTCGGCGTGGTAGGTCATTAACCTGGACCAGCGGTCCCAAAGGCGCGGCGTTCCACCTCACCTGCGCGGCATCACGAAACGGTGGGCCCGCAAGCAGTGTCGTTTACTCCAGCCGGTCGCGCCATCGGGAGGAGCGCCACAGCCACAGGCCCACGATGGCGAGCGCCGCGTAGTTCAGCGCCATGAACCACGGCGTGGGCCAGGCGATGCCATCGAATCCCCGGTCGGTGATTGGGTAGAGCACCGGCGACGGGTAGTACTCGCTCGAGTGCGTGAACACGTCGATCACGATGTGAGACCACCAACCGGCCAGCGGCACCAGCATCCATCGCCACCGGAACCAGGCGAGCATCGTGACGGCCGAGGCGACGACGGCGCTGTGCATCAAACAGTGCAGCGTGTGCGACCAGGCCTGTACTCCGGCCGGCAACCAGGGCTCGGCGCCCGGCGTCGCAAACGCATAGCCCTGGAGTGCCGCCCAGGTGCCATCACCCAGAAGGCCCCAAAGGGCGATGGGAATCAGGTGACCGATGTCGGGCAGGGCGGCGAGCGCTACGGCCGAGCGCGCCTGGTTGGCACTGACTGGCCAGCGGCGCGCTACAGCCACCGCGCCCAGGCCGGCCCACAACGAGTGTGCAACGATGTCCATCGCGTGCGACAGGTCACATCAGGGTGTGGCTTGGCCCGACGTGCCGGCATCGCGGTCGAGCAAGGCTTTTCGCTGCTCGTACTCCTGCGCGTCGATCTCGCCGCTGGCAAGGCGTCGCCGTAGCACTTCGTGCGGTGTCTCCTTTGGACCGCGCCGGCGCGCCGATGGACGACCCCGCCCTGCATAGACCAGTGCGACGATCAGCACGATCCAGAAGAGCCACCACAGCCCGTGCATGCCGCCCATGTAATAGCTCCCGTCGTGGAACATGTCTGTCTCCTACATCGCGTCGATGACCGCGCGCAGCCGGTTTCGAATTTCCTCGGCAACGCCCGCCAGTTCCGCATTGACCACCGCCGCCATCGATGCAACGGGATCCACCGCGGACACCTCGACCGATCCGTCGGCGTGTTGCTGCACGATGACGTTGCAGGGGAGCATGGTGCCGATCTTGTCTTCGGCCTGCAGGGCACGGTAGGCGAACGGCGGATTGCAGGCGCCGAGAATCAGGTAGGGTCTGAATTCGACATCGAGCTTCGCCTTGAGCGTCTGCCGCACGTCAATCTGGGTCAGGATGCCAAAGCCGCGCGCCTTGAGTTCGGCCGTGACCTTGTCCACCGCCGCCTGGAAGTCCATCGCGACGGTCTTGCTGAAGTGATAGCTCATGATGTCTGTTCCTTTCATTGGATCAACCTCGGTTGCGCAGGAAGTCGCGCCGCAGTCCCAGCGAGGCGTCGGTCTTCGCGATTGACTTCGCTGCATCCGGCTCGATGCCGGTCAGAGCCCGGATCGCGTCGATGGTTTCCGGGATCACAATCGCCTGGTTGAAGACCTGATAGGTGTAATACGCCTGGTCGCCGTCAACGGCCAGCACGTCCTCCCACATGGCCACCTCCCACATGTCGCCACGCGGGCGGCCAAGGTCGGCCATCAGCTCGACCGTGCTGTTCAGCGCAACGATCCCGTCCGACGAACGCACGAACGCGATCCGTGGCGCCGCCTCAAATGCGGCGAGCACCTCGTCGCGCATTGCCGGTCGGGTCAGCTCGACCCACCAGGTGTGCAGGTGGCTGGAGTTGTGCGCGGCCTTCACGGCGATCGTGACGACGTCGAGGTCGGGGATGACGGTACGGGCGTCCGGACCCTGATGGCTGGGAATGACTTTCTCGGGGACCACGGTGTTGACGATGCCGTCGGCATGCGCCTCCCACGGATCCGACGCGCGCCGGATCAGCGTGCCGCGCGCACGCTTGAGCAGGCCCACTGCCTTGAGCGCTCCGAGCGTGCGAACGATCGATGTCGTGTTGCACGACACGACGCGCGTCGACGAGCGCCCCAGGGCCGACGCATAGTTAGCCTGCGCGACGAAGGAATGGCCGGTCAACGCATGCGATTCACCGCCATGGAAGATGGCTTTGACACGCGCCGCCTCGTACACGCCTTTGTTGATCGCGGCCACCTTCTTCGGCGTGCAGTCGACGACGACATCGGACTTGGCAAGCAGATCGGCGAGGCCGCCCGCAACCGAGATGCCGGCGGCGCGCATCGGTCCGTCGGCCTGTGGCGTCGCCGCGTGCACGGGCAGTCCGGCGCGGGCCGCGACTTGCAGCCGGTAGTCGTTGACGATGTCGGCCACGCCAGCGAGCACCATGTCGTCCTGAAGGCGAACCGCGTCGGCGACTCGCTTGCCGATGACCCCGTAGCCGTTGACGGCGACCCTGATCCTGTTCATGTCCGCTCCTTGATGTCGAGATGCCCGGTCAGCGCAGTGCGCGCCCGCGAGCGATGGAAAGCGTGAATCGAATGGCGAGTGCATAACCCGCCAGCGCGAGGAGCGGCATGCCGCCCCATTGGGGGCCCACGGCGTGCTGCATCAGCAGACTGGAGGCGATGTACAACCCGAGCGTCACCAGTGCGAGCGCTATGCGGCGGCTCGCCCGGTCGACGCCTTCCTGCAGGCGTGCGTCGGGCACGATCGCGATCTCGAACAGGCGCTCGCGGGCGAGTGCGCCGTGCAGTCGCTGCGCCACCAGCGTGGGCAGGTCGCTCGCCGCACGGCCCATCTCGAAGGCCAGGCGCTTCGAAGCTTCCGGCTTGGGTGCCTGCTGGATCGAGCCAGCCGCAGCATGGCGCGACAGTGTCTCGAAGATCGAGAACTGCGGCGCCAGCGCGCGGACGGTGCCCTCCAGCAGCAGCATCGTGCGCGTCAGGACGAGCAGGTCCGCGGGCAGGCGCACCGCCTGTGAGCGGCCGGCGGCGACTAGCCGTCCAAGCGCGGCCGGCAGCGACCAGTCGCGCAGCGGCCGCTCCGCACAGTCAGCCAGCAGCGACTGCACCACCGACAGGAACGCGCGGCGCTCCGCCTGCGTCCCCACCACCCCCATGTCGAGCCAGGCGTCCACCACCCAGTCGGCGTCCTGCTCGACGAAAGCGAGCGCGAACGCCGTCAGCGCCCGGCGCAGCCGGCGGTCCAGCCGGCCGACGATGCCGAAGTCGTGGAAGCAGATCCGCCCGTCGGCCATCACGAACAGGTTGCCTGGATGCGGATCGCCATGGAACAGGCCGAGCTCGAAGATCTGCGTCACGTAGCTGTCCACGAGGCGGCGCGCGCAGGCCTCGCGCTCGAGTGCGGCGACGGCGTCGATGCGCACGCCGGTGCTGAAGCGCTGCACCATCACGGAGGCTGCGCACAGGCCGTCGATCACGTCGGGGATGTCGACGTCGGGTGATCCGCGCCACGCTTCGGCGAAGCGCCGTACGAAGCGGGCCTCGCGCGCCAGGTCCATCTCGAGCCGCAGGTTGCTGGCGATCTCGTCGACGATCGCTACGAGGCCCCAGCGCCGCAAGGGCGGCAGCAGGGCCTGCGCCAAGGTAACAACCATGTGCAGGATACGCATGTCGGACTCGACCGCCTCGGCGGCCCCCGGCCGGCGGATCTTGACGATCACCTCGCGGCCGTCAGGCAGGGCGGCGCGGTGGATCTGCGCCACCGAAGCCGCGGCCAGCGGCGTCAGGTCGAAGCGGGCGAACAACTGCGAGCAGGAGCGGCCGAACGCGGCTTCGACGGCCTGCTGGGCCTGCTCCGACGGAAATGGCCCGGCATGATCCTGCAGCCGCGCCAGGGCGTGCTGCGCCGCATCGGGCAGCAGGTCGGCGCGCAGGCTCAGGTGCTGGCCGAGCTTGACGAAAGTGGAGCCCAGCCCCTGCAGGAGGGTCGCGAAGCGTTCGGCGACGGGATGGTCGTCGCAGCGCATCACTCTACGGTTCCAGCCCCACCACAACACAAAACCGATGAAGGCCAGGCCGATCCGCAGGGCGCGCCTGACCGAGGACCGGCGCTGCTGCGCTCGGAGAGAGGCCTGTGCGGTATCGATCATGTCAGGCCACGCGGTTTCGCGGCTGACCGGCCTGCCACGCTGCGATGTTGTCGACCGTCTCGTGCAGGATGCGCGCGACCGCCTCGCGGGTGTTGAAGCCGACATGCGGTGTCGCGAGCACACGCGGGTGGCGCAGCAGCGGGTGCGATGCACTCCAGCCGCGGTCGCAGCCAAGGCCGCTGCAGCCCATAGGGGCCTCGGACGCAGCGCCGCCTTCGTGCTCGAGCACGTCGAGGCCAGCCGCGGAGACGCTGCCGCGGTCGAGGGCGCGCAGCAGCGCCTCCTCGTCGATCAACGCGCCGCGTGCGGTGTTGATCAGCACGACACCGGGTTTGACCCGAGAGAAGGCGGAGTCGTCCAGCAGGTGGTGGGTCTCCGGTGTCAGAGGCACGTGGAGACTCAGGACATCGCTGCGCTCGAGCAGTTCGGACCATCCGACGAAGTCGATGCCAAGGGCGATCGTGGCTTCCGGTCGCGGGCGCGGGTCGAACGTCAGGACCTTCATCCCGAAGCCATGCGCGATGCGCGCCACATGCGTTCCGATGCGCCCACAGCCAACGACTCCCAGGACCTTGCCTTCCAGCTCGAAGCCGGTGAGCCCCCGGTACGAGAAGCTGCCCTGGGGTGCCCGCCCGCGCGCCTCGCACAGGTGGCGGGCAAGCCCCAGCAGCAGCGTGAAGGCGTGTTCGGCGACGGTGGCGGCCCCGTAGTCGGGCACGTGAACGACCGCGATGCCGCTTTCCCGGCAGGCGGCAAGATCGATGTGGTCGACGCCAGCGGAACGCGTCGCCACCAGACGCAGCGCGGGCATGCCTCGCAGCAGCTCGCGTGTCACTGGCGTGCGGACGAACACGCACAGCACATGGGCCAGTGCGGCCGCTCCATCGTCCGCGTCGAGCTGCGTGTCGGGCACGAAACGCGGCCACCAAGATCTCGGACGCAGTGTCTCGAGCGTGGCCTGGTCTTCGCGGCCAACGTCCACGAAGAGCACCCGCAAGGCCTCGGGGACGCCACCCGCAGATGCCCCCTCATGCGACACGAGCTCGCCGGATGGGGTGTTCATGCTGTGCCCCCTGCCGAGTGCTGCCTCGCCGCGCCTCCGCTCTTCACGGCCCGGTACAGAGAGACGATGCCGAAGACGGTACGGATCCGGCGTGTTTCCTCGACTTGGCGGAAGCCCGCGGATCCGAACAGCACCGGCAGCAGTCCGGCGACGTTGTCGCTCGTGGTGTCGAACCCGTCCAAAAGCTGCACCGCCAGGAACGCTGTCCGGCTGGCCAGGCCACCCGCGCGGCCCCAGTCGGCAACGTGCAGTTCACCGGAAGGGCGCAGTACGCGATGCATCTCGCGCGCGGTCAGCAGTTTGTCACCCCAGGACAGGTGGTGGAAGAACAGGCTCGACAGCACGCGGTCGAAGCGTTCGTCGGCATAGGGCAGGCTGGAGGATCGCCCCAGGGCGAACGCGATGTCCGCGCCGGCACGGCGTGCCTTGCCTGCCGCGATGGCGAGGATGGCAGGGTCGGCGTCGAGCGCCGACACCTGCACGCCCGGTTGCAGCCGCTGCGCCGCGATCGCGAGCGTCCCGGTGCCGCAGCCGACGTCCAGCACCTGCTGCTCCGGCTCGATCGCCGCCTGCTCGAGCAAGGCCCGCTTGAAGGTCCCCTCGCGCGTCGTCAGCGCTACCACGCGGTCGTACAGCGGCGTGAGCGCGTGAAAGCGAAGTGCCGGCCTGATCCCCGTGGCCTCGACCATCAGAGTACCTCCAGCTGACGTGTCGTGCCCCCGGCCGGCGAGGTACGGCGCGGATCGATGAAGTACAGCAGCACGACGACGCTGAGCGCCCCGGCAAAGAAGCACCACACCGAGATGAACCAGGTGGCGTAGAAGGCGTAGGCCGCCACCGCGGACACGAACGCGGCCACGCCAAAGGCAACGACCCGGGCGTGACTGGAGAACATCAGGCTTGCGCAAGTGCCCAGCAGGTAGAGCGACATCGCGGCCAGTGCATAGAAGTGCGGCGACTCGTAGGCGATGTGCTGGCCTGTCACTGTGGCCACGATTGGCAACGTGAACAGCGTGACCAGCAGGTACAGCCCCACGGCGCTTCCCGCGAGAGCGATCGCGATCAGGACTCGTCGCCGCCAGGGCACGGTTTCCAGCGCCAATCCGGCCAGCGGCACATAGATCGGCCACAGCACATGCGAGAAGAACGAATAGGCGTGTGTCAGCACGGTGTTGAGCAGCGGCGCGCGGTCCGGGAAGGTCAGCCAGAGCGCGCCTTCGAGCAGTTGCTGGATGCCGAAGAGCACCGGGATCCACGCATACGGGAGCTCCGAGCGCACGCGCGCGCGGCGCACGGTGGCGGCGCCGACGATCAGCAGGACGGCGCTGGCAGTGAAGCTGGCTTCTGCGGAAAAGCACATGGGTCGGACTCCCGGCTTATCTGTCGACGGCGGGGAAGGCCGCGGTCGCGGCCTCCCCCCGGACAGTCGCCGCGATGTGATCCGGCGTACGGATCACCGAGCGCTTGCGGGGGCCGCTCCGGGGGGCGGTGCTTGTGGTCATGCGGGTTGTCTCACAACAGGTACAGGGTGGGTGGAAGACCTGGCGCAGCGCTGCTAGAGTGCCCGCGCCTGACCAAGACTCAAGGCGGCCTGGATCGCGCCTGGACCTTTCCCGCCCGGCCAAGCACCGCGTTGAGCGTCATGAGCCGGAGATGAGCGCGGGTGATCCAACGCGTTGGGAACGTCGACGCCAGCCAGGCGTAGACGAGGTACTTCACCAGCTTGCCCGTCCACAGTGCCAGGACCACTTCGGTGACAGGCAGCCGGGATATCGCAGCGAACATCAGCGCGGGTGTCAGCGGCAGCGGCGTCGCCGCGATGACCAGCAGGGCTACGACGCCATACTGGGCCAGCCACCGGGTGGCGTCGCGCCAGGCGATTGATCGCACGACGTCGGGGTAGGCCGCGAACAACTTGGCCCATCCGAGATGATGGAAGATCAGGTACAGCACCGCCGCGCCAAGTGCCGCGCCCAGGCTCGACCAGAGCGAGATCGCGACCCAGCGGCGCGGTGCCATCAGCACCGCCGCCACCAGCAGGGTCGCGAATGGCACTGACATCGACAGTGTCGCCGCGGCCGCGACGCCGCCGACCACCATCGGGAATGCGCGCGTGTCGGCACGGCGCACGAGCGCGCGCATCAGCCCGGATTCGATTGAATTGCGCAGCATGGCGGGTCCGCATCACGGCTTGCGAGTGATGGGGCGCTGCCCCAGCTCGACCGCCAGCGAAGTCGTCTCGCGCCCGCGCAGCACCTTGAACTGCGCCTTCGTGCCCGGGCTCAGCGCGGCCGTCTCGTTGATCAGCGCCGCCGTGTCGCCGATCTCTTTGCCGTTGATCGAGACGACGGTGTCGCCGGCGCGCAGTCCGGCGCGTTCGGCAGGGCCGCCGCGCTGCACGGCGACGAGCGCGGCGCCGGCTGCGGCGCCGGTCGTCTCGTGGACGACGTCGCGAGCGCTCACGCCGAGCCAGCCGCGGCTGACACGGCCGGTGGCGATGATCTGTTCCATCACCTGACGCGCAAGACTCACCGGGATCGCAAAGCCGATGCCTTGCGAGCCACCGCTGCGGGAGTAGATCGCCGTGTTGATGCCCACCAGGTGGCCGGACGTGTCGACCAGCGCACCGCCGGAATTGCCAGGATTGATCGCCGCGTCGGTCTGGATGAAGTTCTCGAAGGTGTTGATCCCGAGCCGATTGCGGCCCGTGGCACTGACGATGCCCTGCGTCACCGTCTGGCCGACGCCGAACGGGTCACCGACGGCCAGCACGATGTCGCCGATCTGAACCGAGGCCGGATCGGCGAAAGTGATGGGTTGCAGACCTTTGGCCTCGACGCGCAGCACCGCGAGGTCGGTCTCGGGATCGGTGCCGACGACGCGCGCCTCGGCCACTTTGCCGCCGGGCAGCATCACTGCGATCTCGTCGGCGCCTTCGACGACGTGGTTGTTGGTCAGAATGAAACCTTGTGCGGCGACGATCACGCCCGACCCGAGGCTGGATTGCCCCTGGGCGGCTTCTTCGTCTGACCCCCCGTAGGGCCTCAGCCATCCGGGCAGCTGCCGCGGCGGTGCCTTGCGCGTGTAGATGTTGACCACCGATGCCGAGGCCTTCGCGGCCGCGGCGCGGAAACCCGCCTCGAGGCGGGTCGCGACTGACTTGCCGTTCGGAGCCGACGCGGCCGCATCAGCATGGGGCGCCTCGCGCACCGCCACGACGTCGGTGCGGGCCGGCGCGACGGATTCGGGCCCGAACGCCTTCCAGGCGATCAGCAACCCGGCCGTCACCGCGATCACCTGCGCGATGAGCAGCCACAGCCGCCAGACAAAGGATGGTCGATTGTTGTTCATGGTCCGGTTCCCTTCACCAATTCCTCCAGGGCGCGCGCCATCGGTTCGACGACACTGATCTCGTTCGAGGCGTGCGGTACCGTGTCGCAGGTAAGCACGCGGGCTGGCCCGCTGGCGAGCAACTCCTCGTATGCGCCCGACGCGAACAGCGCGTGCACGCCGATGCACAGCGGCGCCGGCAGGCCGACGCGGCGCACGCTGGCCACGGCCTGGATCATGGTGCGCGCACTCGAGACGATGTCGTCGACCAGCACCGGCTGGCGGCCGCCCCAGGCCGAGACGTCCGGCAGGCTGACCTCGACATCGCGGTCACCACGGCGGATCTTCTGCAGCACGGTCCAAGGCGCGCCGGCGGCAGCGGCGACCTCCGAGACCCATTGCTCGCTCTCCGAGTCGGGGCCGATCAGCAGCGGATGTTGCACCTGTGCTGCCACCCAGCGGGCGATCAGCGGTGCCGTGTGCACGACCCGTGTCGGGATGCTGTAGATCTCGTCGAGCGCGCGGTAGCGATGCAGATGCGGATCGGCCGTCACGAGGGCGTCGAATGCGGTCGACAGCAGCGCCGCATAGCTTCTCGAAGTCACCGCCTCACCGGCATGGAAGCGCCGGTCCTGCCGCAGGTAGGCGAGGTAGGGCGCCGCGAGCAGGACCTTCGCCGCGCCGAGGTCGCGGGCCGCATCCGCCGCGAACAGCAGCGGCAGGGTTTTCTCGTCGGGCCGTGCAAGAGAGCATGTGAGCACCACGGTGCGGCCCGTCACGTCGGCGTCCAGGCGGACCAGCGATTCGCCGTCCGGAAAGCGGTGCAGCTCCAATGCGGCACGCTCGGCCTGCAGCGCACGCACCAGCCGATCAGCGAAGCCCTCGTCGCCGGGCAGATGAAAGACGATCGGTCTCAAGACGCCTCCGAGATCTGGAAGATGGGTGGACGGCCTTCGACGTACTGCCGCGCGTAGGCCAGTTCGCCTGGCGCCTGCGCATGGAGCGTGAATAGCGGCTGCCCGGCTCGCACGATGTCGCCGAGGCGGACGTGCACGTCGACGCCTGCCGCCGGTGCGTTCGGGGCGCCAGCGAGCTTGGCAGCCCGCGAGAGAACCCGGTTGTCGATCGACGTGACGCGGCCCGCCGATGGCGCTTCAACGACCCGGCGGTGCGACGCGACCGGCATTTCGCGCAGGCCTCCCTGGGCTTCGCAGATGGCGGCGAACTTTGCCCAGGCCCGTCCGTCGGCGAGGACCTCGGTCGCCAGGCGCAGGCCAGAACCCGCCGCGGCGGCGCCGCCCAGTTCGAGGATGTCTCCGGCCAGACGCAGCGCGCGCTGCCTCAGATCGTCCGGGGCGTCTGCCTGTCGGCGCAGCACGGCCAGCACGTCGCGCGCCTCCAGCGCCGGGCCGATCCCGCGTCCTACCGGCTGCAGGCCGTCGGTGACGCGCAGTGCCACCTGCAATCCGATCGATCGCCCGACCTCGACGAGGCGGCGCCCGAGCGCCTGCGCAGCCTCGGTGCTGCGGACCTTGGCTGTCGGCCCCACCGGCAGGTCGATGAGCACGTGCGTCGAGCCAGCCGCCGCCTTCTTGGACAGCACGGAGGCGACCAGCTGTCCCTCGCTGTCGAGATCGAGCGGACGCTCGACGCGGATCAGGATGTCGTCGGCCGGGCTCAGGCGAACCGAACCTCCCCAGACGATGCAGGCGCCGGTGCGCTCCACGGTGCGACGCATTGCAGCGATGTCGAGATCGACCGGGGCCAGCACCTCCATCGTGTCGGCCGTGCCGGCGGGGGAGGTGATCGCGCGCGACGAGGTCTTGGGCATCGTCAGCCCGCAGGCCGCGACAATCGGTACGACGAGAAGCGTCGTGCGGTTACCCGGCAGGCCGCCGACGCAGTGCTTGTCGACGACCAGGTCGCGGCCCCAGTCCAGCCGTTCGCCCACGTCGATCATCGCCCGCGTCAGCGAGACGGTTTCGTCGAGGTCGAGGTGGTCGCCTGCGCAGGCGGTGATGAAGGTGGCCAGGTGCAGGTCGGAGTAGCGGCCGGCGGCGATGTCGCCGATGACGGCACGAAAGGCACCGGCATCGAGGCGGTGGCCGTAGACCTTCGCGCGCACATGGCTGAGCGAGTCGAGTACTGGCGCGTGGCTGACGGTGAGCCACTGGCCCGGCTGGGGAAGCAGAGCCCTCCAGGCCGCCTCTGACAGACCCGCAATGCCGTGCCCGAGCCAGGGCCCATCCACGACACAGAGCGTGGCCACGATGCTGCTGGAGCCGGCAGTGAGCCGGACGCGCGCCTGGGTCGTGAAGCCCTCGGAGCGGCAGACGGCGCAATCGCGCCGCATGTAGACCACCGGCTCCTGGTAGGTGTCGATGCCGGTGCGCCAGGCGCGCAGCGTGTTGTCGGCACTGTCACCGTGCGTGGGCTCCGTGCCCTTGTCCGGCCCGATGTCCGCACTCATGCCAGTTCCACCGATTCCAGGTAGTCGGGCACGCGGCAGGCCCAGCCCAGTTCGTGCTCGATGCGCGATCGCATCGCGTCGGCCGCCGCCGGTTCGCCGTGCGTGATGAACGTCTGCGTCGGTGGCGCGTCGAAGCCACGCAGCCATTGCAGGATCTCGCCGGCGTCGGCATGCGCGGACAGGCTGTCGAGTGCCGCCACCTCGGCGTGGATGGGCACCTCCTCGCCATGGATGCGCACCGAGGTGGCGCCCTGCAGGATCGCGGCGCCGCGTGTGCCGCCGGCCTGGTAGCCCGCGAACAGGATCGTGTTGCGACGGTCGGGCGCGAAGGCCTTGAGGTGGTGGACGACGCGCCCGCCCGTGGCCATGCCGCTGGCCGAGATGATGACCATCGGCCCGCGCCGCGCGCTCAGCGCGCGCGAGTCGTCGGGCTTGTTGACGATCGTCGCCGCATGGCACATCGCCTCGCACTGCTCGGGACTCAGCCGGTGCTCGCTGCGGTGCGCGTGATAGATGCGCGTCGCGTCGGTGGCCATCGGGCTGTCGAGGTAGACCGGCAGGTGGTGGATGATGCCGCGCTCCTTGAGCAGGTGGATGCAGTACATCAGGTTCTGTGCCCGCCCCACCGCGAACGCCGGGATCACCACGGCACCGGCGCGCGCCGCCGTGCGGTTGATGACCTCGCCGAGTTTGAGCAACGGGTCGCTCGCCTCGTGCTGGCGGTCGCCGTAGGTCGACTCGACCACGGCGTAGTCGGCGCCCGGGACGCGTGCCGGCGCGGCCAGCACCAGGTCATTCGGGCGACCGATGTCGCCGGAGAACAGGATCGACCGCCGGCCGTCGTCGATCTTCACGAAGGCGGAACCCAGCATGTGCCCCGAAGGCTCCATGCGCGCCTGCAGCCCCGGCGCGGGGCTCCACGGGTTGCCGTAAGGCTGGGGGACGAACTGCTTCAGACAGCGCTCGGCGTCCTCGCGGGTGTACAGCGGCAGCGCCGGCTTGTGCTTGGAGTAGCCGCGACGGTTGGCGTACTCGGCTTCCTCCTCCTGCAGATGGCCGCTGTCGGGCAGCAGGATGCGACAGAGCTCGTAGGTCGCTTCGGAGCAGTAGACCTTGCCCCTGAAACCCTGCCGCACGAGCAGCGGCACGTAGCCGCTGTGGTCGATGTGGGCGTGCGTCAGCACGATCGCGTTGATGTCTGCGGCCGGCACGGGCATCGGTGCCCAGTTGCGCAGCCGCAGTTGCTTGTAGCCCTGGAACAGGCCGCAGTCGACGAGCAACGTCGCGCCCTCGTGGCGCAGCAGGTACTTCGAGCCGGTGACGGTGCCGGTGGCGCCGAGGAATTGCAGTTGCATGGAGTCCTCTTGTGGTGTGTGTTCAGAGCAGGAGCGGTGCGTCGGGCAACTCGTTGCGGTCGCCGGGCGCAAGAGGGAAATGGCGCGTCACCAGTTGCGTGACGGCCTCGATGCCCTGAACGGCGCCGCGGCCGAAGTCACCGGTGCCGAAGTGCGTTTCCATGCTGCGGCAGATCGCGGACCAGGCCTCGGCACCTGCCTTCGCATGGATGCCTCGGTCGGCGACGATCTCGACCCGCCGGTCCGCCAGCAGCACGTAGATCAGCACGCCGGTGTTGTGTTCGGTATCCCAGACATGCAGTCGCGCGAAGAGTTCGATGGCGCGTTCGCGCGCCGTCTGGCCACGGAGCAGCGGCAGGCCGTCGAGCGCACCTTCGACGACGAACCGGATCTCTCCCGCATGGGAGGCCTCGCTCGCGGCGATCGCCTGTTCGATCGAGCGCAGCGCGGGGGCGGGGAAGGCGCGGCGCACGCGCGCCGAGGTCGTCGCGAGGTGGCGCAGGAGTCTTGCGAGATCCATGGTCACCACCTGCCGGAGGCACCGCCCCCGCCAAAACCGCCGCCGCCGCCGCTGAACCCACCGCCTCCGCCAAAGCCGCCGCCGCGGTGCCCGCCGTGCCCGTGCATGCCGCCGTGACCGCCCATGCCGATGCCCAGCAGCGTGACGAAGAACCCGGTCAGGCCCGCGGTGGCCGCGACGGCCAGGGTCCCGAGCGCGAACCAGGCGACGACAGCCAGAAGGCCGCCGACCGCCAAGGCCCCAGGCACTCTGCCAAGCACCTGCCGCAACACGCCGCCGAGCACCAGCGCGACGATGAACAGCACCGGCCAGCTTTGCCCCAGTCCGTTGTCCGCGGCTGCCGGGCCGCGCCGCGTGGGCGGCGGCAGGGCCTCGCCATCGAGGACGCGCACTATCTGATCCAGCCCTGCCGTGAGGCCCCCATAGAAGTCGCCCTGCCGGAATCGGGGCGTGATGACCTCCGCAATGACCCGCGCTGCTGTCGCGTCGTTCAGTGCGCCTTCGATTCCGTAGCCGACCTCGATCCGTACGGCGCGGTCGTCCTTCGCGACGAGCAGCAGCGCGCCGTCGTCGACCTTGCGGCGCCCCAGCTTCCATTGCTCGACCACACGCAGCGCGTAGGGTTCGATCGCCTCCGGCTGCGTTGTCGGCACGATCAGCACCGCGATTTGCGTGCCCTTGCGCTCCTCGAACGCGCGCAGCGACTGCTCGAGCGTGGCGCTCTGCTGTGCCGTCAGCGTGCCGGTCAGGTCGGTCACCCGGCCTTGCAGAGGCGGCACCGGGACGAGTTCCTGCGCGGCGCCCAGTGCGGCCCAGCACAGGAGCCAGAGGACGGCTAGCCAGCGCAGGAAGCGTCCGACCGGGACGCGGGCTGCTGTCACTTCTTGGCACCCGAGGCGCCGATGCCGCCGAGATCGACCTTCGGCGGCACGGCGAGCGCAGCCTCGTCGGTGACGGTGAAATTCGCCTTGACACCGTAGCCGAACACCATCGCCGTCAGGTTGCTCGGGAAGCTGCGAACCGCGACGTTGTAGTCCTGTACCGCCTTGACGTAGCGGCCGCGCGCCACGGTGATGCGGTTCTCGGTGCCCTCGAGCTGCACGCGCAGGTCCTGGAAGCCCTGGTTGGCCTTCAGGTTGGGGTAGTTCTCGGTCACCACCAGCAGGCGCGACAGCGCGCTCGACAGCTCGCCCTGCGCGGCCTGGAACTTGTTGAACGCCTCGGGGTTGTTGACCAGCTCTGGGGTGGCCTGGATCGAGGTTGCCTTGGCGCGCGCCTCGACGACCTTCGTGAGCGTCTCCTGCTCGAAGTTGGCCTCGCCCTTGACGGTGGCGACGATGTTCGGGATCAGGTCGGCGCGGCGCTGGTACTGGTTCAGCACCTCTGACCAGCTGGCCTTGATCTGCTCCTCGGTGGACTGGAAGGTGTTGTAGCCGCAGCCGGACAGCGCGACCGTCAGCGCGGCGAGAAGGGCGACGAGGAAGTGGCGCATGGTCAGGGCTCCTGTGGGTGTCGTTCGGAAGTCGGGTCGAAGGAACGGCGAGGCGACTGCGGCAGGGAGTCCTCGGTCGACCACCACGCGGGCCGCACGATCAGGGTGCCCAGCGTGGCCAGCAGCGGCAGCGCGAGCCACGCGAAGCTGAGCTGGGCCACCGCGCCGAAGAGCCAGCCGGCGGCCGCCGAGCCGAGCGTCTGGCCGAAGCCTGCCGCCGCGGCCAGCCCGCCCATCGTCGCGCCGAGCCGTCGCCGAGAGGCTCCGGCCGCGAGGTAGGAGATGGTCGGCAGCACGAGCCCGGTGCCCGCGGCGGTGAAGCTGACGCCGACGTACATCCAGGCATCGCTGCGGTGCTGCGCCAGCATCGCCAGGCCGGCGATCGCGAGCACGAGCCCGGCCGCCATCACGCCGCGGCCGGCGGCACGCTCGAGCAGCCCGGTGAAGAAGAGCAGTGCGTTGACGCCGAGCATCACGAGACTGCACTCGGCGAACATCAGCGAGATCTCGCGCGACGAGAGCGTCGGGTGCTGCTGCCCCTGCAGCACGATGCCGAGTTCGAAGCCGGCCAGCACGAACATGACCGCGCCGTTCAGTCCCCACAGCGCCATCGCACGCCGGCGATCGGCAGACGCCGGCAGCGTGTCGTCCTCGGTGGCGGCTGGTGCGACGCGCGGCAGCGTGGCGGCCAGTCCCAGCATCATCAGCCCGCCCAGCGCCGCCGACATGACGATCACCAGATTCGTCGGATCGAAAGTGCCTGCGCCGATGCTGGCCAGCGCGACGGACATCTGCACGGCGGCCGCGTTGAGGCCCGGTCCGAACAGGAAGCCCAGCAAAGACATCGCGCCGAGCCACGCGAACCGGCGGGCGCGCTGACCTTGCGGCGTGTGCTCGGCGACAAGCGCGGGCACAACGGGCACGACGGCCGCCACGAAGAAGCCGGTGGCACCGCGCAACGCGTAGATCCCGGTGAGCCCCATCCAGTCAGGCCGCAACAAGGGCAGCAAACTCGCGACATAGCCGACCAGACCGATCACCAGGATGCGTCCGCGGCCCCAGCGGTCGGACACCAGGCCCCACAGCGGCGCGCCGACCAGCACCCCGGCGGCGTACAGGCCGCTGAGCAGGCCGACATGGCGTGCGACCTCGGCCTGGCCGCCGGCCGCGATCAGTGGCGTCAGCCAGGCCGGCAACAAGGGCATCAGCGCGCCATAGCCGGCGGAGACGACGAAGACAGCGGCCGCGAGCCACGCGAGTTGCCACGGCCCCAGCCCGACCGCCATCGGCGATCGCTGCTCTTCGAGGCGAGGTGAGTTCGTCATCGCGTCGGCCCGGTGGTGGTTCAGAGCACCAGCCGCAGCCCGGCCCGCACCGAGTTCGCGCCCGCGCCGCTGTCGGCGCCGCGCTGCCACTGGCGGCTGATCTCGAGGTACGGGGCGACGGCGCGCGTGATCTCGTAGCGCAAGTTCAGTCCCCACTCGGACGACGTTGCCCCGGCCTTGATGCCGTCCGACGGGATTGAGCGGGTGGCCCAGTCGATGCCGACGAAGGGCCTGGCGACCAGGCGGTTCGTGAACAGCATGTCGTACTCGGCGCGGGTGCGCGCGAACAGGCGTCCGTCGCTGCGCACAAACGCGGCCACGTCGACGTCGAAAGCGTAGGGCGCCAAGCCGCGCACGCCGATCACACCGTAGTTGCGCGCCTGGGGTTTGAGTTCGCGCCGCAGGCCGAGTTGCAGGTCCCAGAAGGGGGCGACATAGCGGCTGTACAGCGCCTGTACCTCGGCGTCCTCGAGGCGGCCGTCGCGGCGCGAGCCCTCGGCGCGCCAGGCGAAACGGTTGTAGTCGGTGCCGATCCAACCGTCGGCGCGCCAGGCCGCGATGCTCTTCGAGTCACTGCGGCCTGCATCGACCTCGACGCGGGTGGCTTGGAAGATCCCGTCGTCCTCCATCGCGCTGGCGGGGCTGGCCAAGGTGGCCAGCGCCGCGGCAAGCGCGAGCCCCCGCAGGCCCGCCGGGCGGTTGTTCTTCGTGTTCATGCGTGCGTGTTCCATGGCCAGACGATTCACTTGACGACGATGGCCTGGACCATGCCGGCGGCCGCGTGATAGAAGAGGTGGCAGTGAAAGACCCAGGGCCCCGGTTCGTCGAAGCTGGTGTGCACCGTGATGGTCTCGCCCGGCTTGACGATCACGGTGTGCTTGAGCGGAGCGCGCTCGCCCTTGCCGTTGTCGACCACGAAGAACGCACCGTGCATGTGCATCGGGTGTTCCATCATGGTTTCGTTGATCAGGCGAATCTCCAGACGCTCGCCGACGCGCGCCTCGAAGAAGGTGGCCTGCGACAGCTTCTTGTCGTTGATCGACCAGATGTAGCGGTTCATGTCGCCCGTCAGGCGCATGTCGATCTTCTTCGCCGGGCCCGCCGGCAGTCGCATCGGCGTCAGCGCCTCGAGATCGGCGTAGGCGAGGCGGTCCTTCAATCCGTCGGCGAGCGAGTCGGTCGCCTGCGCGCCTCCCGTCGGCACGCCCCCCATGCCGGGCATTCCACGCTGCATCGGCATGCCTTCCATGCCTCCGTGCATCGCGTGCGGGTCGGCGGGCGCGGGGGCCGGAGCCGCAGGCGCAGCGCCGTGCCCGGCATGCGGGTCCGCGGTCGCGGCGGCCTGGAACGCCGGCGCGGCACCGTGGTCACCCCCATGCGCGCCGGTCATCTCGGCCATGGTGCGCACGGGTCGCGGCCCCATGGGCGGGATCTCGCCCTCCATACCGAGTTCGGGCGCGAGCGTGCCGCGCGCGAAACCGATGCGACCCGAGGTCGCGGCGAACAGCGTGTAGGCCTTGCGCTCGGTGGGCTTCACGATCACGTCGTAGGTCTCGCCGTTGCCCATGCGCAATTCGCGGACCTTCACCGGCCGCACGTTCTGACCGTCGGCCTGCACGACGGTCAGGTCCAAGCCGGGGATGGACACATCGAAGAAGTTCATCGCAGACGCGTTGATCAGGCGCAGGCGGATTCGCTCGCCGGGCTTGAACAGCGCCGTCCAGTTGTCCTCGACGCGCTGGCCGTGCACGAGGAACTGCCACTGGCTCCCCCCGTCGGTGGCATCGGTAGGATCCATGCGCATGCGTGCCCAGGCCACGCGCTCGTTCCAGATCGCCTCACGCTCTTGCGGAGTACGCGCCGCCTTCAGATCGGCATAGAGGTCGGGCAGCGTCTGGCGGCGGTCGTTGTAGTAGCCCTCGACCTTCTTCAGATTCGCCAGCACCTTCTCGGGCGGCGTGTCGACCCACTCGGACAGCATCACGACGTATTCGCGGTCGTAGCCGAACGGCTCGCGGTCCTGCGGGTCGATGATCAGCGGGGCGTAGAAGCCGGCGGGTTCCTGGAGGATCGCGTGGCTGTGATACCAGTACGTGCCGCTCTGGCGCAGGTCGAAGCGGTACTGGAAGGTCTCGCCCGGCTTGATGCCGGGGAACGTCACGCCGGGCACGCCGTCCATGTCGTTCGGGACCTTGAGCCCATGCCAGTGCGCCGCGGTCACCTCGTCGAGCCGATTGGTCAGGGCGATCGTGACTTCACGGCCTTCGTGCATGCGCAGCAGCGGGCCCGGAACCGTGCCGTTGAGGGTGATGGCCGACGCCGGCGTGCCGGTGAAGTTGACCTGGGTGCGTGCCAGCGTCAGTTCGAACTTGGTGTCGACCCGCGAGGACGACAGCGGCAGGGCGAGGTGCGATTCCTTCACGACGGCATTGGCCCCGAGTGGCCAGGCCAGCATGGCCGCGACGCCGGCCGTGCCCTGCAGGAAGCGGCGCCTCGGCAGGGCGTGGCCTGTGGCGGCTCCCCGGAAGGCGTTGTGGGGGTTCATCGAAAGGGCTCCTGTGGGTTCGACGATGGGGTAGGGGATGTGTGGGTAGGCCGGTTGCCGTTCGGCTTCAGGCCGACGCGCCCTGCGCGACGGGCGACGGCACGGCCGGTGAAGGGTGCGGACTGCGAATGCCGGCGAGCTTGGTGCGCTTGAGCATCAGCGCGTTGATTGCGACGATGGCCGAGCTGCCCGACATCGACAGCGCCGCGACCTCGGGCGAAAGCGTGAAGGGATAGAACACGCCTGCCGCGAGCGGGAAGGCGATCACGTTGTAGCCCACCGCCCACCACAGGTTCTGGTGCATCTTGCGCAGCGTCGCGCGCGACAGCTCGATGGCGCCGACGACGTCGTAGGGGTCGCTCTTCATCAGCACCACCTGGGCGCTTTCCATCGCCACGTCGGTGCCGGCGCCGATGGCGAAGCCGACATCGGCCTGCGTGAGGGCCGGGGCATCGTTGATGCCGTCGCCGACCATGGCGACCTTGTGGCCCTGGGCCTGCAGTTCCTTGATCTTCGAGGCCTTCTGTCCCGGCAGCACGTCGGCCAGCACGATGTCGATGCCCAGTTCCTTGCCGATGCGCTCGGCGGTGGCCTGGTTGTCGCCGGTGATCATGGCCACCTTTACGCCACGCTCCTGCAGCTTGGCGATCGTGGCCTTGGAAGTCGGACGCACCGCGTCGGCGATCGCGATCAGGCCGATCAGGCGGCCGCCGCGTGCCACGTGGACGACCGTGCGGCCGCCGCCTTGCAGCCGGGCCGCCTCAGCCGCCAGTTCCGCTAGGCTGACTCCCTCGGCTTCCATCAGCTTGCGGTTGCCGAGCAGCACGACGTCGTCGCCGATCATGGCGCGCGCGCCCTGGCCGTCGATGTTGGTGAAGGCGGTTGCCGTCTCTGGCGTGTCCGGGCCGGCCTTCTTGAGCACCGCCAGCGCGAGCGGGTGCTCGGAAAACTTTTCCACTGCGGCCGCGGTGGACAGCAGCTGCGCCTCCGTCGTGCCGGGCGCCGGCACCATCTCGACGACGTCCGGCTGGCCCAGCGTCAGCGTGCCGGTCTTGTCGAACACGACCACCGTCAGCTTGGTGGCGTTTTCCAGCGCCGCGGCGTTTTTGAACAGGATGCCGTTCATCGCGCCGAGGCCGGTGCCGACCATGATCGCCATCGGCGTCGCCAGGCCGAGCGCGTCCGGGCAGGCGATGACGAAGACAGTGATGGTGAGCGTGAGGGCGAACAGCAGCGGCTGACCAAGGACCCAGAACCACACCGCAAAGGTCGTCAGGCCGACAAGGATGGCGATGAGGACCAACCACTGCGACGCCTGGTCGGCAAGCAACTGGCCCGGCGCCTTCGAGTTCTGCGCCTCCTGGACCAGCTTGACGATCTGCGCGAGCGCGGTGTCGGCGCCGACCTTGGTGGCCTGGTAGCGGAAGCTGCCGCTCTTGTTGATGGTCGCACCGATCACGGCGTCGCCGACCACCTTCTTTACCGGCATCGATTCGCCGGTGAGCATCGATTCGTCGACCTGCGATGCACCCTCGGTGATCTTGCCGTCCACCGGGATCTTGTCGCCCGGCTTGATGACCACGGTCTCGCCGACCAGCACCTCGGAAGTCGGCACCTTGGTCTCGATACCGTTGCGCAGCAAGGTGGCCATCGGCGGCGCCAGGTCCATCAGCGCGCGGATGGCGTCCGAGGCGCCGGCGCGTGCACGCATCTCCAGCCAGTGGCCGAGAAGGATGAACACCAGCAGCACGGACGCTGCTTCGTAGAACACCTCGCCTTCGTAGAAGAACGTGGCGCCGAGGCTGAAGACATAGCCGGTGCCGACGGACAGCACCACCAGCGTGGCCATGTTGGCGACCTTGTTGCGCGCCGCGCGCCAGCCGGCGACGAAGAACGGCCAGCCGGGATAGGCGATGGCGCCGGTCGCGACGATGAACAGGAAGAGGTTGCGATCCATCCCGAACGGCGTTGCGAAGTCGCCGAACATCTTGCCCATCGGCGAGTAGAGGAACACCGGGATTGCGAACAGCAGCGCAACCAGGAAGCGGTTGCGCATGTCGTTGGCCATGTCCTGCATCGACATGCCGGGCGCATGGCCCATGTCGTGCATCATGTCGCTCATCTGGTGCGCACCTTCACCGCCGTGGCCGGCATGCGCCGCGTGTTCCGCTTGTGGCGCGGCCGGCGGAGTCTTCGCGTTGACGGAGGCTGCGACGGCCGCTGTTGCGGCGGCATGCGCGCCGTGATCGTGAACCGCATGCCCGCCATGGGCGCCGTGAACGGCGTGGTCTGCGTGGCCAGCGTGTCCGTGCTCCTCGGAATGCCCCTCGGGTGGGCAGACGTGCGTGGGCAGCATTTCGCCGCGGCAGTGGTAGCCGCACTCGATGACACGCCGACGGATGTCCTCCAGCGAGATCTTCGTTTCGTCGTAGTGGACGGTGGCGCTCCCGGCCACGTAGTTGACGTCGACGTGGTGCACGCCCGGCAGTCCAGCGATCTGGCGCTGCACGCCGGCGGCGCTGAGGCTGGAGATGAGTTCGCCGACTTCAACGGTGCTTGTTTTCATGGGGCAGTCCTTCGGGATGGGGTGTCAGCGGGCCAGGCGGCCGGCCTCGAGGCAGTCGGGGGAGAACTCAAATACGATCTCGGGGTCGGGTCGCACGAGCTTGTCTTTCCGGCCCGCGTAGTGGAGCCGCGAGAGGATGTCGCGCATCAGGTTCAGACGTGCCAGGCGCTTGTTGTCGGCGCGCACGATTCGCCACGGCGCGGTCGCCGTGTGCGTGCGCACCAGCATGGCGTCGCGTGCAGCGGAGTACGCCTTCCAGTTCTTGACCGCCACCGCGTCGATCGGGCTGGACTTCCACCGCTTGAGCGGATCGCGGCGGCGATCGTCGAGGCGTTTGACCTGTTCGTCCTTGCTGACGTCGAGGTAGTACTTCAGCAGCTTGATGCCCGAGCTGACCAGCATCTCCTCGAACTTCGGCACTGAGTGCATGAACTCTTCGTGCTGCTCCTTGGTGCAGAAGCCCATGACGTGCTCGACGCCGGCACGGTTGTACCAACTGCGATTGAACAGAACGAGTTCCTCGGCCACGGGCAGGTGCGGCACGTAGCGCTGGAAGTACCAGCCGCTGCGTTCGCGATCGGACGGTTTACCCAGTGCCACGACGCGGGTCTCGCGCGGGCTGAGGTACTCGACGATGCGCTTGATGCTGCCGTCCTTGCCGGCTGCGTCGCGGCCTTCGAGAACGACCAGGATCCGGTCCTGGCAGCGGATGAAGTGGCGTTGCAGCTTCACCAACTCGACCTGAAGCACGTGCAGTTGCGCCTCGTACTCCTCCCTCGACAGGGATGGGTCCGAGGGTGCCGTGGCGTCGGACGTTGGTGCGGTTGCTCTGCCCGCGCCGTTAGCGCTGGTGCCGATCTTGGCGTGCTTGTCTTGCTTCTTGTGCTTCTTGGACATGATGGGGCTTTCAAATGCCTGGATCCGCGCCGATCAGCAGCGCGGCCTCGGAGAGGAAGCGGTGCGGCGGCACGGTCAAGTTGGTCGGCGCCGGTACGTTCTTGAACACGCGACCGGCGAGGTCGAACTTCGACCCGTGACAGGGCCAGTGGAAGCCGCCGGGCCACTGCGCGCCGATGTCGGGGCTGCCGGGAATGGGACGGAAACTCGGAACGCAGCCCAGGTGGGTGCACACAGCCTCGATCACTGCCAGGTCGGGCCGGGTCGAGCGCAGCGCGTTGCGTGCGGCTTCGGGTTGCTCCGACCGCCGCGACCGTGGGTCGGCGAGCAGGGCGCCGAGCCAGAGCCGGCGGTCCGCATCGTCTGGCGAACCGGCAGGGTGGACGGAGTTCGTCACGATAGTTTTCAGCAAGGCTGTACTACGTTGTGGACCACGACGCGGGTTCGGTTGGCTTTCTCGCACGCGAACGCTGACCTCAGGCAGCCGAGGCGCGGCCGCCCAGGGCGGGCACGAAGCGAGGCGTGCGCGCGGCGTAGGCGTCGAACTCGGCGCCGAAACGCTCGCGCATCTCTCGTTCCTCCGTCACGGCAAGGCGCCCGTACATCGCCACCAGGATCGGGAACATCACCAGCGTCAAAAGCGTGGGCCACTGGAGCAGGAAGCCGAGCAGGATCATCACGAAGGCGACGTACTGCGGGTGGCGGATTCGCCCATAGGGCCCGGTCGTCGCCAGCCGGTTGGCGCGCTGGGCGTGGTACAGCACGTTCCAGGCCGCGGACAGCAGGTAGAAGCCGAGGCCGAGGAAGACGTAGCTGGCGATGTGCAGCACCCCGAAGTGCGGGTCGCCCTTTTCGCCGAGAAGTGTTGACCAGAGGTGTCCGCTGTTGTGCGACATGAGGTCGAGGGTGGGGTACTTCGTCTGCAGCCAGCCCGACATCAGGTAGATCGTGAGCGGGAAGCCGTACATCTCGACGAACAACGCGACCACGAAAGCTGCGAAGGCCCCGAAGGTGCGCCAGTCGCGGCCGGTCTGCGGTTTGAAGAAGCTGAAGGCGAACATCAGGAAGATGGCCGAATTGAGGATGACCAGCATCCACAGTCCGTAGCCAGGTTGGTCGTGACTCATCTGCAGATCCCCTCAGTGGTGGTGGTGCGTCTTCCGGGAACGCCCATCGGACGCTTCCGGACCTTCAGCGCGGTCGTCCGAGCGCCCCTTGTCATCGTGCGCATCACTTTGACCGTGGCTGTGGCCGCGGTGCATGAAGATGTGCAGGAACGGTGACGCAGCCAGCAGCAGGTAGGGCAGGGCGCCCAGGGTGTGTGCGCGGTGTTCGGTCAGCAGGAAGAACAGGGCAATCGCTGCGAACACCAGCAGTCCGATGGCATATCGGCTACGCCAGAAGCCGCGGGCTCGGCGGGCTGGCTCGTCGTGGTCATGATCCATGGATGGACTCCTATGCGGCTCTCGGTTCGGCCCGGCGATTCGAAGGGTTCGACCGGTGCTTTCGGGCGGGTACGAGAGTTACTTGGCCGGAGCGGCAGGCGACATGGGCATGCGGTCCATCATCATCTGCATCATCGACTGCATCATGTCCATGCGCTTCTCCATCATCTCCTGGCGCGCGGCAGCGTTGGCTGGCGCTTTCCCTGGCGCCATGCCACCCATCATCGACATGCCTTCCTGCATGAGCTTCATGTGCTCGGCCATCAGGGCCTCGCGCTCCGCAGGAGTCTTCGCACTGGCCATCTTCTCGTGCATCGCCTGCATGGCCTTCATGTGTTTGTCCATCATGGCCATGTCGGGCATGCCGGCCGGCTTGCCGGTGGCCGGCGCAGGCATCGCTGCGGACGCGGCGCCGGCAGGGTGATGGGCCTTGTGCTGGTCGTCCTGCGCGAACGAAGACGCGGACACAGCAGCGAGAGTCGCGACAACGGCGAGAGTGCGGAAACGGAACATGAAAGCCTCCTGGCAGCGAGAGAACGATGGGGCGACGGGTGGACGGCCTGGCGGCCGGTCGATGGGAGTGATGCCGCGATGCACGGTCCGACTGTGCGGTCCGTTGTCGACTACGGAGTCAACAGGTTGGTGCCGCGCGGCGGGCCGTCGGCACGGGACGCGCTGAAGCGTCCGTGGCCGCGGCTAGAGGCCGCGCGCTACAGCGCGAGCCGGGAGAACTGCACCCGCGGAGGGGGTGAGGGCGGTGGAACCGCTGCAAGGGCGGCGCGGACCAGGGCGACCGGCGCCATGTACAGGTCGCTGACCTGCCTGTGAATCGCAGGGACCAGAGCCTGCAGATCAGAGGTGTCGAACTTGGGCAGTTGCTTCAGCAGCGTCTGCGAAGTCGCGTCGCACGACTTCTGGCACGGTGCCTTGTCGGGTTGCTCGTCATGCTGCACTCGAGCCGCCGCGTGGGGGTGCACCGTGGCCGGCGCCGGATGGTCTGCTTGCGAGGCGTGCGTGCCGGCATGCGCCGGTTCGCCGCGCGGTTCCGTCAGACAGGCATTCGCCACTCCCGAAAGCAGCGCGAACACCCACACAAGCAGCATCGTGAGGGCGATGCTGCGCTTGTGGCGGCGGCTGGCGGTCAGGGTCATGTTTGAGCGGCTACGTGCGCAGATTCGCAGAATCTGCCGCGCAAGTCTCGCCGGACATTGCATCGGAAAGGTTGATCGTCGTCAAACCAGCTCTGGGGTCAACTACGGTATCCGGACATACCATTCCGCCATGAAAAAAAGCGCGATAGCAGGCCCCCCGTCACTGGAGACACCCTTCCCCTTGACCATTGGACGCCTTGCCAAGGCAGCCGGGGTAGGCGTGGAGACGGTGCGCTACTACCAGTCTCGAGGGCTGCTGCGCGTGCCGGCGGCGAACGGCGGCTTTCGCGTCTATCCCGCTGCGACGATCGACCGAATCGCTTTCATCAAGCGCGCGCAGACGCTCGGTTTCACGCTGGACGAGGTGCGTACCCTGCTGGACCTGGAAGACGGCCGCAACCGTCGGGCCATTCAGTCGGTCACCCAGGCGCGACTGGGCCAGATCGAGGACAAGCTTGCGGACCTGCATCGAATGCGCGGAGCGCTGTCCGAGTTGCTGCATCGCTGCAGGCAGACTGGGCCCATGCAGGCCTGCCCGATCATCGAAACTCTGGCCGGTGCAAGGCCTCCCGTCTGATGGGGCGTGACCCGCACGGGTAGCCCATCCGTCAAAGTCGCTTGGCGCGCGCCAAAGGTACGCCCGACACATTCATCACCGACGCAAAGGGCGTCGCCGCAGTCAGTCGCTGCGCGCCCAGGCCGACTGTCGCTTGGCGCATCGAAACGCCCGACAACTCCACCTCGGCAAGGGCGGTCGATGGCGCGTTTCCGCCAAGGCGCTTGGCGACCACCAGCGCGACGCCGGTGGCGGCACCTTCCGTTCCGGCGGATGCCGCCGACGCCGAGCCGACCGCCAGAGCGGCGAGCGCCAACAGGGCTGCAATAGTCCTCATGTCCTTCTCCTTCTTCAAAGTGCGTGCTTCCCGGGATTGGCAGCGACGTCTTCCCTGGCTTGCTTCAGGGGAGGAGGACACGGTACGCGGCCCTGGCCGACCAGAACCTGACCGATTGATGACGATATCGTCAGGATCGACCGACAGGCGCTGCCGGGAGTGGACACGCACGGCACGCGGCTGCGGTGGCGCCGATGGCGATGGCGCTAAGCTTGCAGGCCATGGAACAAGCCGTCTTGCCGATGTCCCCTGCCGCACAGCGGGACGCCCTGATTGACCGCTGGAAGGCCGATCCCCATGCGACGTACCGCACCTGGTTCCTGTGGGAAGAGCGCCTGAAGAACTTTCGTTCGATTCGGCGCGGTATCGGGCAGATCGTGCGCGAGATCGAGCGTGGCAGCTTCGGCAACGTCTATCGGGGCTCGACGCTGGAGACCGTCGTGTCGTCGATCGCTGAGCAGCGGCAGATCTTCAAGGGCGCGGATCACGCGTTTCTGTGGAAGCCCAAGCTGCGCATCCCGGACATCTACGAGAACGCGGACAACCAGCGTGCTTTTGGCCGACTGTTGCATGCCTGCGACTGCTGCGACACCGCCGAGGCGGTGATCGATGCGATCCGCCGGCTTGATGCCCAGCAGGTCAAGGGCCTGGGGCCAGCGGTGGCGAACCTGCTTTACTTCATTCACCCGACACTCGTCGTCCCGTTCAACACCGCGATCGTGCGGGGCTACAACGCGCTGACCGGCAGCAACGTCAAGCTGGGGCGCTGGGACCATTACTTGTCGATGCGCGAAGGGGTCATGCGCTTGAACGCCGACCATCGCTCGCGCTTGTCCAACGACCTTGGCGCGGTCGCCGGCCTGCTGTTCGACGTCGGTTCCGGTCGCTTCGACGCCCCGCCCCGCGAGCGCGACCTGGATGCTGTCCAGGCCTGGCAGGCGGACCTTGCGCGGGTGCGCGAGGAGACGTCCGCACAGCACCGGCAGTGGGCGCTCGAACGCGAGAGCGACACCACACACACCGAGATCCAGGGTTGGCTGCGCGATCTCGGCCTCGGCCTGGGCTTCCAGGTGTGGATCGCGTCGAACGATCGTTCTCGCGACTACCTGGACGGACGACTCGGCGACGGCTGCCTCGAGTGTCTACCCGTCGAGCTCGATGGCGCCGCGGACTCGGTACGCCTGATCGACGTGGTCTGGCTGGAGGCCGGCGGCGGGCGCGTTGCGGCCGCCTTCGAGGTCGAGCATTCGACCTCCATCTACTCAGGCATCGTGCGCATGCTGGACTTGGCGCTTGGCAGCGCGGTGGCGACGGGCACCACGATGTTCCTGGTTGCGCCCGACAACCGGCGCGACGAGGTGGTGCAGCAGCTGCGACGCCCGGCATTCTCCCGCGTGTCGGAACTAGGCATCCGCTATCTGCCTTACGGTGAACTGCGCTTGCACCGTAGTGCCATCAGCCGCTTCGGGACGGGTTTGAAGCCGCTCCTGGAGATCTCGCAGACCCTATGACCAAGCACGTCGCCGTCAGTAACCTGCATAACGCGATCAGCGTGTCGACACCGGTGCCCGCAGGCGCTCCAACGCTTCGGGTCAAGTGCGGCTCTACCTGCGGCCCCACCGGCCCCTCTACATCGGATCTGCTCCCTGGACACGATCACAACGCGGTCATGCTGCCTACCCGACTTTCCGCGCGTTGTTGATGCCACAGGGCAACTGCAGCAACGCCCATCATGGGTCACAAGGGTTCCGAGTATGTCTCCATGAGGGCATGGTCTGGCTCGCACGACGGCATATCGCCATTCGAGCCGTCGCAACAGGCGGCCTTGGGTTTGGTGGCATTTGCGATCGAAGTTGAAGGAATCTGGCAACAGCCGAGATTACTCAACCGTAATGTCGCCGTCGGGCGTTCGTCCGCTGGGGGTTCCTAGAGTGCGTGTCATGCCACTTGGCATGACGTCGAGGGCGCGATGCCCTGCTGCACCACGAGAGGATCGATCATGAAGTCAACCCTGTCCATTCTGACCATCGCAATTGCGGCCGTTGGGGCATCCTTGCCCGCCTTGGCGCGTGATGGCCTGACCCAAGCCACGCAACAGGCACTTGCGTTGAAGGACGGTTCAACGCTGTACGTCTTCAAGGACGGCAAGATGGCCAAGGAGAACCGCTATGGGCTTGCGGTCTACCTGAAGCAAGGTGAGACTCTCGAGTTGGCGGACGGCCGCAAGGTCACGGCGGTCGGCAACGAGGTGGCTCGGCTGGATGGCCTGCTCAACGACGGGCATCGGAACTGAAGCCCGGCGCTCCCGGCTCACCGTCGAGGACCTACCGAGAAACACCCATGAACTCATTTGGCAAGACCGGCGCACTGTTGGCACTCGTGTTTGCCGCGTCCGCGGCGATGGCAGGCCCCGACCACGGCAGCAACCCTGTCGGCGAGCCTGGCATGGCGGCGCAGGCTGTCCGCACTATTGAGGTCGATATGACCGACAACATGCGCTTCACACCGGCCGAGATCTCGGTGCGACAGGGCGAGACGGTTCGCTTCGTCGTGAAGAACTCCGGCGCGGTCAAGCACGAGCTGGTGCTTGGCACGCCCGAGGAACTGAGGGCGCACTACGCGTTGATGCTGAAGACTTCTGGAATGGAACATGCCGACGACAGCATGGTCAGCGTGGCGCCCGGCAAGATCGGAGAGATCGTGTGGCGCTTCACCAAGGCCGGCAATGTGGACTTCGCCTGCCTGCAGCCCGGCCACTACGACGCCGGCATGAAGGGCCTCGTGAAGGTCGCGCAGCCATCCGGCGTCTCCAAGTCTGACAGCCATGGAGCCCACAAGCACTGAGTGACTGTCCTCACAAGCTGGCGGTCGCGCAAGGTACTTGCCGGCGTCCGCGGCGGAATTCTTCTCACATCACTACGGAGCCATCAAATGAAGACTTTCAAGCCCCTCCTTGTCGCCCTGGCCTTTGCCGCCTCGGCGCCGTTCGCGATCAGTGCTCGCGCCCAGGCGATGGACCACAGCAAGATGGGCGGTATGGCCGCCTCGATGACCGAAGGCGAGGTGCGCAAGATCGACAAGGAAGCCAAGAAGATCACCCTTAAGCATGGTGACATCAAGAATCTGGACATGCCCGGCATGACCATGGTTTTCCAGGTAAAGGATGCCTCGCTGCTGGACAAGGTCAAGGCCGGCGACAAGGTCAAGTTTGCCGCCGAGAAGACGGACAGCGCGATCGTCGTCACCGCAATCGAACCCGTAAAGTAAAGACTCAAGCCGTGACGAACTGACCCATCATGCCGGCGTCCTCG
>WBZS01000369.1_pt1 | contig 63097 bp, 51 predicted proteins | sample 5204201 | NCBI WGS metagenome assembly WBZS01 (sample SAMN12344357, study PRJNA552823) | activated sludge metagenome | biome: Activated sludge suspended growth; feature: Nitrification reactor; material: Wastewater; isolation source: activated sludge from nitrification reactor of wastewater...
TCTACGAGTACTGCGGCGACATCCCACCCGTCCAACTCGAACAAGCCCACTACAGTCACAACCAGGCCCCAACCGAGGCCGCCTAGAACCAAACAACCAAGTCTCCGGACACGCCGGGGGGATTCACCGGTGAGGGCCGGGCTCACATTGTGGTGGTGACTGACGGGGAGGACACGTGTGCTCCGCCGGATCCGTGTCAGGTGGTGGCCGGGTTGGTGGCGCGGTATCCGGGGTTGACGGTGTCGGTGGTGGGGTTGAAGGCGTCGTCGCCGCAGTTGCAGTGCATCGCCGCGGCGGGTCGGGGGACGTATGTGACGGCCGAGGATGGGGCGCAGTTGGCGCGCCGGTTGGTCGGGTTGGCCGATCCGGATGTGGCCCGGGTGCGGTTGTCTCCGCAGGGAGTCGGTGATGTCCGGTTGGGGCAGACGGCGGATCAGATCCGTACGGCTCATCCTGATTTCCCGCCGGTCGCCGCGGGTGTGGTGGTGGAGGTGGTGTGGGTTGATTGTGTGTATCGGTTCGACGAGACCGGGGTGTTGGTCGAGATCACGACCGGCCTGCCGACGATCGACGGGATCGCCGCCGGGGACTCCGACTCGGTGATCGGCCCGATCTTGGGTCAACCGGTCCAGACCGACGGCAACACCCGCCTGTACGTGGCCGACGAAACCCAGGGCTGGGCCTGGCGAGTCACCATCGAGAACGGGAAGATCACCCGAATCACCCTCTGCCGATGCCTCACCCCCAAAGCGGGAGTGGCTTCGTGCGGGTCCGACAAGGTTCCGCCGACTCAGGACATGTTGCAGGCCGCGTTGGACGCGAGCGTCCAGATCCTCAGGGTCGATAGCGTCGTCTGCACATCGAAAGCGGATTGGGCAATTGCACAACTCTACATCCTGCAGAACGGCGTCGACCGTGGGGGAACACTCGTCGTCCACCGGCAGAACGGGGTCTGGGTCAAGACCACTCTCATCACTCACGGAGGAAACTGCGTCCCGCTCGCCCAACACCCAGATGCTCCTCTGGACGAGATCAACGCGGCCGTGAACGGCCTGTGCAGCTTCGTGATCGGTCCGATGAAGCTGTGGGGCCAGCCCGTCACCGGGAGTGGTATCGGCGACCTGAAGCTCGGCATGACGGCGACGGATGCGGAGGGGCGGGGCTATCTCTTCCTGGCGGCAGGGGAAAACTGCAACGCCGGCTACCGCTCGGTTTCCACCCTTGACGACCTGAGGGTGTACCCCCGGGTTGGTGAGACCAAGGACCGACGCCAGATCGTTGACCAGATCCTGGTGTCAGACGCTGGGTGGCGTACCGCGGCGGGTGGGAGAGTGGGTATGTCGGCGTCGGAGACTCGCCGCCTCTATCCAGGCGCGACCCGCCGGGACAGTTACTGGTCGTCGGAGTACCTCTTGACCATGAAGGACGGCATCGGCTATCTCGTCTTCGTCATCAAGGCCAACTCCGACACGGTTGACTACATCATGGTCAACGACACCGGTGGTCCTCGATCCGACGGTTGTTGAGCGCCTTGGCCCGGGCGTTGGGGGAGCGCCCCCAGCCGCTCAGCGTCCGTGCCCTGCGATCCCACAGGTCACCGTTCAACCACGTCTTCGGTACCGAAACTGCCCCTCAGTTCGACCCGGATTCGATCTTGAACGTTCAAGGTGCTCTCTGAAGGCAGTTTGCGTCCGGGGCGTCGGCGGGGCGGGCGGTGGGGCGCTGATCGGCCGGCGCCTGAGCGGCAGACAGGCGCTGGTTGGGCCAACCACCCCGACCAGCGCCTGTCAACGACTCACAGCAAGTCGGTCAACACCGGATCTGCGAGAGCAAGCACCGACGACTGGGCTTGCAACGGCCCGCGAGCCCCGCGAAGCGCGGCGGCGATGGCCTGACACTGGGCGAGATCGTGAGCAGCCAAAGCGGTCTGGACCGCTGCGACCTTGCTCGTCGCCATGGACAGGCTGGTGACGCCCAAACCTGCGGCGGCTAAGGCGAACGCCGCGTGGCCTCCGGTTTCGCCACAGATCCCGACCGGCTTCCCGAGTGCCTGACCGGCCTCGGCCGTGGCCGCGATCAGATCCCACAGCGCCGGCTGCCACCCGCTCAGCAGCGGGGCGAGCTTGCCTTGCATGCGGTCGGCGGCGAACGTGTACTGGGCGAGGTCGTTCGTCCCGATCGACGCGAAGTCGCACACCTCCAAGATGTCTCGCGCACGGATGGCAGCAGCCGGTACCTCGATCATCGTGCCCGCCTTGGGCAGCCCGTACGACCGCACCTTCGCCGTGAACCACTCCGCCTCGTCGTACGTCGCGATCATCGGGGCCATCACCCACACCGTCGCCCCGGTCGCCTCGGCGGCCGCCGCGAGTGCCTCGAGCTGAGTGTCGAGCAGATCCTCGCGTTCCCGCTGGAGCCGAAGACCCCGTACCCCCAGCGCCGGATTCTCCTCCGGCCCCAGATCCGCGAACGCGAGCGGCTTGTCAGCTCCGGCGTCGAGGGTGCGTACGACGACCTTGCGAGTTCCGAACGCAGCAAGGACTTTCGTGTACGTCGCCGTCTGCTCCGCCAGGCTGGGCGCGTCGTCGCGTCCCAAGAACAGGAATTCCGTACGGAACAACCCCGATCCCTCGACGTCGCAGGCCCCGGCCTTCACCGCGTCGTCAGCCGTACCGATATTGGCTAGCAACTGCACCGAAACGCCGTCCTTGGTACGGCCCGGCCCCCGAGCGCCGGCCAAGGCAGCCGTCCGCCGCCGAGCCCGCTCGGACAGGTCACGCGACTCTTCGGCGGTCGGCTCCACGATTACCAGACCCGACGAGCCCTCGACGGCCAACGTCGTACCCGCTTCGATCTCCATCGCTCCGGCTACCTGAACCACCGCAGGAATTCCCAACTGCGCAGCGAGAATCGCAGTATGAGACGTCGGACCGCCGGCTTCGGTCACGATCGCCAGCACCGAGGCCGGCGTCAGGGTCGCGGTCTCCGCCGGAGCCAGGTCTTGGGCGACCAGCACGCTGGGTACCGGCAACTCCGGGATCCCTGGCTCGGGCAGGCCGAGAAGCCGAGAGACCGCCCGATCGCGCACGTCGCGCAGGTCGGTCACCCGCTCGGCCATGTAACCGCCGAGTTCGACGAACATGGCGCAGTACTCCTCGACGGCGAGCGACACCGCGTTGGTCAGGCCGCGACCCGAGGCCAACTGGGCGTCGATGCTGTCCAATAGACCCTCGTCGCGGGCCATCATTGCGGTGGCTTCGAGGATCGGCTTCGCGTGGTCGTCGGCCCGAAGGATGCGCGTCTCCAGGCCTTCGGCGACCGCCTCGAGCGCCGCCCGTACCTTCACCCCCGCGGCCGCCGGGTCGGTCGTCGGTTCTTCGTTCGCGGGCGCTTGGGGAGCGGGTCGTACGAGCACGGCCGGACCACTCGCCGTACCCGCACTGACCCCAATCCCGTGGAGGGTTCTGCTCATCACTCGTTGTCGAGGTCGCGTGACAGCAGGGCCACCAACGAGTCGAGCACCTCGGCGGCCTGGTCGCCTTCGGCCGACAGGGTGACGACCTCGCCACACTTCGCGCCCAGCGCCATCACGGCGAGGATGCTCTTGGCGTTGACGGTCTTGGCGCCCTTGGTGATCGTCACGGGTATGCCGCCCTTCGTCACCGCCTCGACGAACAGGGCTGCGGGGCGGGCATGCAGGCCGACCGACGACGCGATCGTTACATCACGAGTTGCCATGGTGTTCTCCTTAGGTTCGAATCGGAGCAGCCGGCTCCGTGGATGTGTAGGAACTCTGGGCGGGAGATCAATCGTCCTGGGGAGCGAGGAGTTCGAGTACGACGTCGGGATCAGTCGCGGAGCGCAGAGCCGCAGCCGCATCTTCGTCCATCAGCACCTCGGCCAGGCTCGCCAGGATGCCGATGTGCTCGTCGCTGGCCGAGGCGATCGGGATCGCCACGTACACGGTCTCGCCGTCCCAGTCGACTCCGGCCGGGAATTGGAGGAATCCCAGCGCGGCTTTGGCGATGTGGTCACGCGATTCATTCGTGCCGTGGGGGATCGCGATGCCCTCGCCCATGTAGGTCGAGATCGACAGCTCGCGTTCCAGCATGCCGTCGATGTAGGCGGGGGACGCAGCCCCCGCCTCAACGAGCACCTGTCCGCACTGGCGGATGGCGTCTTCTTTGCTGGTCGCAGTCAGGCCGAGCCGTACGGACTCGCGGGCCAGGACGTCACTCAATGGTCTCTCCGTTCTTGAATGCAGCCTCGACCTGAGCGAAGGCCGGGTCGCCGACGTACGTGCTGAAGGGGACGATCACGGCCATCGGGTTCGCGAACCCACGCGCCCGGTCGACGAGTCCTGTGTGGCACATGATCAGCTTGGCATCGGTGGGGATGCTGTTGACGGGAGTGTGCTCGACTTCGACGCCGTACGGCTTCAACTTCTTGCGCATCGCTGCCGCAACCATCGCCGAGGAGCCCATTCCGGCATCGCACGCGATGATCAGTTTCTTGACGTCGGCGGTGTTGACCGAGGCATGGCTGGCTGCCGTGGCGGTGGCTGCTGCTGCGGGTACGGCGGCGGATGCGGGTACGGCAGTGGCTGGGGCAGCGGTGCCGGCGACCGTGACGATGCCCTCGCGATGGGTAGCCTGGGCCGGGGTGTCGGCGACGGGCGCGGCGTTGACGAGCGGATGGGTGCCGACGGGGGCACCGGCGGTTTCGGCAGCGGCCTCAGGTGTCGTCAAGGGCTCGTCCCTCTCGCCCCGGCCGAAGCCCAGCAGCAGCGCGCCGACGAGCAGCGACACACCGGTGGCGGCGATGACCGAAGCGAGCATGGCGAGGTACCCGCCCTTCGGCGTGACCGCAAAGTAGGCCAGGATCGAACCAGGCGACGCAGGGGCGACCAGGCCGGCTCCGAACATACCGCCGACGAGCAGGCCGGTCGCACCGCCGGCGATCGTGGCGAGGATCATCTTCGGCTTCATGAGCACGTACGGGAAGTAGATCTCGTGGATGCCGCCGAAGAAGTGGATGATGATCGCGCCGGGGGTCGAGGGGCGCAGGGACTTCGGGCCGAAGAACATGTACGCCAGCAGGAGACCGAGGCCCGGGCCGGGGTTGGATTCGACCATGAACAGGATCGACTTGCCGAGTTCCTGAGCCTGCGCCGCGCCGAGCGGGGACAGCACACCGTGGTTGATGGCGTTGTTGAGGAACAGCACCTTCGCAGGCTCGACGAAGATCGACGCGACGGGGAGCAGTCCGGCATTCACGAGGGCCTGGACGCCCGACCCGAGCCAACCGACGATGGCCGAGACGACCGGGCCGATGCCCAGCCGGCCGATGACGGCCATGACGCCGCCCAGGATGCCCAGGGAGAAGTTGTCGACCAGCATCTCGAAGCCGCTGGGCACCTTGCCTTCGATCGACTTGTCGAGGACCTTCAGCACGAATGCGGCGAGCGGACCGATGATCATCGCGCCGAGGAACATGGGCACGTCGGCACCGACGACGACGCCCATCGTGGCGATCGCGCCGATGACCGCGCCGCGCTGCGCGTGAACCATACGACCGCCGGTGTAACCGATGAGCACGGGCAGGAGGTACGTGATGATCGGGCCGACCAACTTGGCGAGCGACTCGTTCGGAGCCCACCCAGTGGGAATGAACAGGGCCGTGATCAGGCCCCAGGCGATGAACGCGCCGATGTTCGGCATGATCATGCCGGCCAAGTAGCCGCCGAACTTCTGGATGCGGGCCCGGGCTCCGGGACCCTCGAGGTTCTTGTTGACGCGAGCGTCAGGCAGAACTGCTGACATGTGACCTTCCTTGACAACGGTGTCGCACCGACCGCCCTGGTCGGAGGGATGCAGAAAGGAAACAACACATTCAGACATATGTCAAGCAAAACGGACACAAACGGGTATCGGTGCTTCGATTGGGGACGTTCGACTCAGATACGTTCGCGGGGCTGGTCCGGCTGATGCGGCGTGGCGAGATCCTGCCCGCACCGCGTCGACCCAGGGTGGTAATTCACCCGGGGGCAGGTAGCCGAACCTCGTGGGCCGGACCTCGGGGAGATCACAGACGTGGGAAGCACGCGTCACGTGGTCCGACTACGTCAACGTTGGGTAGGTGTTCTGAGCACGGAGGTCGCAGACACGGAGGTCCGGGTAGACCTCGTGGTCGAAAGGCCGTGATCGAGAGGAGGCCTAGACGAACGTGCGGCTGAGGTCGCCGTACCTTTCGAGGGTGTCGGCGATCGTCGAGCGGATGGATTCGTAGGCAGCGTCCATCTCCGGGGTGGAGTCCAGCCGTACCTCGTCGGACTCCCCGCGCAGCAGGTCGTACCCCTCACCCAGCGTCGGGACCGCGCCGATGCCGACCAGGCCGAGGATCGCCGCGCCCAGACCGGAACCCTCGGCGGCTCCGGTCAACACCACCGGCCGGTTGAGCACGCCGCGCACCACGTGCTGCCACAGCGGAGACCGGAAGACTCCTCCCGTGGCACGGATTTCGTTCACGCGGTTCATGGTGCGAAGGCGGCGAAGGATCGTCCACAACTGGAGGGCAACGCCCTCGACCCCCGCTCGGATGAAGTGGGCCGGGGTGTGCGGCGCCCGCACGTGGATGAAGGCCCCGCGGATGTCGGGGTCCCACAGTGATGCTCGCTCCGACACCAGGTAGGGGATCATCAACAAGCCGTCGGATCCTGGCGGCACTTCTTCGGCGCGCCGGCAGGCCTCGGCGTCGTCGGCGTCCGGGGCGTACGTCTTCGTCAGCCACCGCTGCACCATCCCGCCGTTGCTGATCGCGCCTCCGGTCACCCAGATGTCGTGGGTCAGGGCGTAACAGAACAGGCCCGGTGCTACCTGCGGCAGCTTCACGACCATGCGGAGGGCGCCGCTCGTGCCGATCGACAGGCCCGCCACGCCAGGCTTCATTGCACCCGTGCCAAGGTTTCCCAGGGGCCCGTCGCCGGCGCCCACGACCACCGGCGTACCCGCCACCAGCCCGGTTGCCGCAGCAGCCTCGGGAGACAGCCGGAGCACGTGGGTGGTGTCGAGGATCGGGGGCAGCTGGTCGAGCCGTACCCCCGACACGTCCAGTGACTCCTCCAGCCACTCGCGTTCGACCAGATCCATCAACCCGCTGCCCGAAGCGGTCGACAACTCGGTCGCGACCTCGCCGGTCAGGGTGACCAGGATCCAATCTTTCAGTCCGATCCACCACCGCGCGGTGGCGAGGAGGTCGGGATCGTTCTCCCTGAACCAGGCCAGCTTCGACAGGGGTGCCATGGCGTGCACGGGCGTTCCGGTCTGGCGGTGCAGCCGCTCCCCGGCGACGCCCCGATGCAGGTGCTTGGCTTGCTCCGAAGCGCGGGAGTCGGCCCAGGTGATGAGGTCCGTCAGGGGTCGGTGGTCGTCGTCGAGCCCCATGAGTCCGTGCATCGCGGTGCTGATCGAGATCGCCACGACCCGGTTCGGATCGATCCGGGCTGCCGCGTCCTTGAGCGAGGCGAGCACTCCGGAAGCGACGACAGCTGGCTCCTGCACGTGCCAACCGGGGCGGGGACTGACCAGCGGGTACTCGTGCGCTTCGGTGAACCTCACAGATCCGTCGATCGAGAACACCGAAGCCTTGGCTGCGGTCGTTCCGACGTCGAGGCCCAATACAAGATCGGTCGGATTGAGGCTCATGATCAGTCCCTTCCACGGCGGTGGCTCCACGCTATGCCGACGCCACCGCGTCGCGGGACCGGTTGGATCGATCACATGATGAGGGATTGCCGCGCCCGGGGCGTACGGCGGATCCGCCGGTCGGCTCCTCTGGCGGAAAGGCCGAGGCTCGTGAGCCCATGGATCGGGCGAGCCGTACCCGCGACCCGACTTCCCCGGTCAGTACACCTAGCGCGTCGATCGTCCTCCCACACGCCGGGTGATCGACGCGCTAACCGCCGATCCCCGTGGGCAGCGACCCGGCGTCCGGGCGGGCGAGTATAGGTTCTTCTCGTCGGTCAGGGGAGGAGAGTCGAATGGACACCTTCCTCCTCATCGGCGCCGCGGTGGTGGTGGTCGGGGTCATCGTCGCGAAGATCGGCGACCGGCTAGGCCTCCCGGCGCTGCTCCTGTTCCTCGGGTTGGGGATGCTGATCGGCGCCCCGTCGGCCGGCATGTTGTTCAACAACGCCGATCTCGCGCATGACCTGGGATTCGTTGCCCTGGTTCTGATCCTGGCCGACGGCGGCTTGTCCACGAAGTGGCGCGACGTCAGGCCGGCCATCGTGCCTGCGACGCTGCTGGCCAGTGTCGGTGCCCTCGTATCGATCGCGATCATGTCTACGCTGGCTCACTTCGTGCTGGGTCTACCGCTCAACGTGTCCGTGCTCCTCGCGGCCATCTTGACCCCGACCGATTCGGCCGCGGTCTTCTCGGTGTTGCGGAGCGTGCCTCTTCCGCCGCGCGTGCGCGCCATTGTCGAGGGCGAGTCAGGTCTCAACGACGCCCCGACCGTCCTGCTCGTGATCGCTGCGACCGAGTTGGCGCTCGGCACGGCCACCTACTCAGACATCCCTGCCATGACGGTCATGATCGTGGTCGAGCTGGCGGGAGGCCTGGCGCTGGGGGTCGTGCACGGCTTCGTCGGGGTACGGCTGCTCCGCAACCTCGCCCTGCCCGCCTCGGGCCTCTATCCGCTCGCGGCGATCGGGTGGGCGGTGATCGGGTACGGCCTCGGCGTGGTCTCGCACGTGTCAGGCTTCGCGGCCGTGTATGTGTGCGCGGTCATGCTGAGCAACGGCAAGTTGCCTCACCGACATGCGACAAGGTCGTTTGCCGAAGGCATCGGGTGGATCGCACAGATCGGGTTGTTCGTGATGCTCGGGCTCCTGGCGGTGCCGTCTCGCATCACACTCAAGGACATCGTCATCGCCACCTTGTTCGGCCTGCTGCTGACGTTCGTCGGGCGCCCGATCAGCGTGTTGATATGCCTCTTGCCGCTGAAGATTCCCCTGCGAGAACAGGCATTTATCTCCTGGTCGGGGCTCCGCGGAGCCGTACCCATCATCCTGGCGACCATCCCGCTGGCCGCTGGAGTGGCCTCGGCCGACCACGTCTTCGACCAGGTCTTCATCTCGACGATCGTGCTGACGCTCCTGAATGCACCCAGCCTGCCGTGGGTCGCGCGAAAACTGGGACTCGTCGGCGAGACCAGCGATGTCGACATCGAAGTGGCGCCGCTCGACCAGGTCGAAGCCGACCTGCTGCAGATCAGGGTCAGCGAGGACTCGAAGCTCCACGGGGTCGCGGTTCACGAACTCAGATTGCCGCCCAACTGCGTCGTCACCTTGATCATTCGAGGGCACCAGACCTTCACTCCTCACGGCCGCGACCTCCTCAAGGCCGGAGACGAGGTGCTGGTCGTGACGCCATCGGCCGTGCGGGGGGCCGTCGAAGACCGCCTTCGCGCCGTCGACCGAGGTGGTCGACTCGTCGGCTGGCTCGATCAGGAGTCCTGACGGGTTCACACCAGGGTCGGACGCACTCACCTGGCACGAACGACGGCACACGTGGGCCTCACTGCGAATAATCGCAGTGAGGCCCATATCTGCCGTCGTTCGTGCCACTCACACGCCATCCCACGCCCGATCGGGAAGGAATCAGGGAGTGGCAGTCGCAGAGGCGGTCGGGGTCGCCGAGGACGGCAGGCAGACGGTGCCACCCGGCAGAGGGATCGACGTCTGGAACCCCTGACCCGGCATGGGATCGGCGTTCTTGGGGCCGAGGATGACGTCGACGGTGTGATCGGCCCGGTTGTCGGGACGGATGGTGGCCTCGGAGAAGTTGCTGGCCACCAGCACCACTTCGGGGTTCTCGGCGGCGGCCCCCACGATCGTGGTCTGAGTGACGGCGTTGTCGGTGTTGCCCACCGCTGACACGTTGTAGCCGCGAGCTCTCAGCGTCTTGGCGACATCGGTCGCGAACCCCCGCACGTCGCCGCCGTTCAAGACCTTCACGGTCACTTGGTTCGGCAGGAGTTCGCTCGCGGTCCGGGTCACGCACGGGGTGGCGTTCTTGGGCGCCGGGGCGATCACCGTCTTGTAGCCCCACCAGGCCCCGTACCCCAACACAGCCAGGAGCAGGAGGAGAGTCACCGGCGTACGCAGGGCGTAGACCACATCCCGTGCTGTCACGCGACCCCCTCGTGCTCGCCAACCATTGCCGGGCAAACCCTACTTCAGCTCAAGCACCCGAGCGTGGACTGTTTGACGTTGCTGAAGTGCGGCTCGCAAGGCACGATGCAGACCGTCTTCGAGGTACAGCTCACCTCGCCACTTCACGACGTGGGCGAACAGGTCCCCGTAGAACGTCGAATCCTCCTCCAGCAGTGCTTCCAGGTCGAGCATTCGTTTCGTGGTCACCAGCTGGTCGAGCCGTACCTGGTGAGGCGCGATAGCGGCCCACTGCTTCTGCACGTACCCGTGGTCCGGGTACGGGCGGGACTCGCCGACGCGCTTGAAGATCACGCGTGACAGCGTACCGGGCACGGCCAGACGCGGCGGCGTTCGAAAACCTCAGGTCTGTGCCACGCTAGGGGCCATGACTGACGCCGCCGCGATCGAGACCATCACCCAGGGCTACACCTTCTCTGAGAAGGCCCTCGAGTTGGGCGTTCTCATGGTCGACGGCACTCCGAAACCTGACGTGCCCATCCAGATCCCGTTGTCGATGTTCAATCGTCACGGCCTGGTCGCCGGAGCCACCGGCACCGGCAAGACGAAGACGCTCCAGATGCTGGCCGAGCAGCTGTCGGCCGCGGGGGTACCCGTGTTCGCCGCTGACATCAAGGGCGACCTCTCGGGTCTGGCTGCCCCGGGTCAGCCCAGCGACAAGCTGACGACGCGTACCAAGGCGATCGGTCAGGACTGGCAGCCGCAAGGTTTCCCCGTCGAGTTCCTCGCACTCGGCGGCCAGGGGGCGGGCGTGCCGGTGCGCTGCACGATGACGGCCTTCGGTCCGACTCTGCTCAGCAAGGTGCTCCAACTGAGCGACGTGCAGGAATCGTCGCTGGGGTTGGTGTTCCACTACGCCGACAGCCAGGGCCTGCCGCTGCTCGACATCAAGGACCTGCGAGCCGTCCTGCAATTCCTGACCACCGACGAGGGCAAGGCAGAGCTCAAGAACATCGGTGGCTTGTCGGCCGCGACGGTCGGGGTGCTCCTGCGCGAGTTGATCGGATTCTCCGACCAGGGCGCGGACCTCTTCTTCGGTGAGCCTGAATTCGACACCGCCGACCTTCTCCGTACCACCGGTGACGGACACGGCGTCATCACGCTGCTCGAACTGCCGAACCTGACCGATCGGCCGGCCGTCTTCTCCACGTTCCTGATGTGGTTGCTGGCCGACCTGTTCCACTCCCTGCCCGAGGTCGGAGACGTCGACAAGCCCAAGCTCGTCTTCTTCTTCGACGAGGCGCACCTGCTGTTCGACGGCGCGTCGAAAGCGTTCCTGCAGTCGATCGCTCAGACGGTACGGCTGATCCGCTCCAAGGGCGTGGGCATCTTCTTCGTCACCCAGTCGCCGACCGACGTGCCCGACGACGTGCTGGCCCAACTCGGGTCTCGGGTGCAACATGCCTTGCGGGCCCACACTCCGAACGACGCGAAGGCGCTCAAGCAGACCGTCAATACGTACCCCAAGTCGAGCTACGACCTCGAACAGGTGCTGCAGAATCTCGGCATCGGCGAGGCGATCGTCACCGTCATGAGCGAGTCCGGTGCTCCGACGCCGGTTGCCTGGACGCGGATGCGGGCCCCGCAGTCGCTCATGGCGGCGATTCCGCCGGAGTCGCTGACTCCGGGCATCGCGAGGTCGTCGTTGATGGCGAAGTACGGCCAGGTCATCGACCGGCAGTCGGCCTACGAGATCCTGACCCAGAAGGTCGAGGCGGGTGCAGAGGCGGCCCGTCAGGCCGACCAGGCTGCCGCTGACGCCAAGACCCAGGCGGCGGCGGACAAGGATGCGGCTCGCCAGCAGGCAGCGGCGGACAAGGTTGCCGCGCGTCAGAAGGCGGCCGCTGACCGGGAGGCCGCGCGCCAGCAGGCCGCCGACCAGCGGGCCCGCCAACAGCAGCAGAACGCTATCGTCCGCACCGGGACCAGCATCCTCGGTTCCCTGGTCCGCACCGCGGGCAATCAGATCGTGCGCGACATCTTCGGTACGGCCCGGCGTCGGTGATCCTGGTCGACCCGCCGCGCTGGCCTGCCCACGGCACGGTGTTCAGCCACCTCGTGTCCGACGAGTCCCTGGACGAGTTGCACTCGTTCGCCGAGCGCCTCGACCTGCCTCCGAGGGCCTTCGATCACGATCACTACGACCTTCCGGAGCGCAGGTACGCCGATGCCGTCGACGCCGGTGCGGCCGAAGTCAGCGGCCCCCACCTCGTCCGCCGGCTGGTCGCCAGCGGGCTGCGCGTGCGGACTCCCGAGCGAACCCCCAAGAGGGCCGCCGCCACGGCCACCCTCCGCGCGCGATGGTTCGAGCTCGGGCTCGACCATCCTGCTCTCGGCGCCGGCCTGATCCGGCGCTGGTCACAGGCCCATCGCCACTACCACGACGTGAGGCACCTGGCTGCCGTACTCGACGCCCTCGACGCCCTTGCGCCCGAGCCCGAGGCGGCATCGTTGCCCGTCCGGCTGGCCGCATGGTTCCACGACGCGGTGTACGACGGTGTGGCCGGCGACGACGAAGAGGCTTCGGCGCTGCTCGCGGAGCACCTGCTGGTCGGGGTCGTGGCAGCTGACGTGGTGGCCGAGGTCGCGAGGTTGGTACGGCTGACGGCCACCCACGCCGTGGCGCCGACCGACGATGCCGGAGCAGCGTTGAGCGATGCCGACCTGGCGATCCTGGGGTCGGCACCAGGACGCTACGACGTGTACGTCAGAGACGTCCGCCAGGACTACGCCCACGTGCCCGACTCCCCGTGGGCGATCGGCCGGGTGGACGTGTTGAATCGCTTGCTGGCTCTGGAACCGCTGTTCAGGACTGCGACCGGCCGGAGCCTATGGGCGGCTCGCGCCCAGGAGAACCTGCTGAGGGAGCGGCGTCGCTGGTCGAGTTGATCCGGGCCGATCGTCGACCTGGTGGGGCCGTGGCGTCCGCGGGGATGACCAACGACGCCCAGGCGCTGGCGTGCTCACGGGTGAACGACCTCCCCGGCGATCTTCTCGGTGAAGGTGTGCGCCGTCTCGGCATCTCCGTCACCGATCGCGTCGCCAACGATCCGGTGCCAGGACGCGATGACGTCGATCGGGGCGCTGCTCCGAGCTTGGTGTCGGCCGGTCAGCATCTCGATGAACAGGGGGCCCAACTGGGCGAAGATCTGCACGCCGGACGATTCGAGCACGAGGTTGTGGAAGGACAGATCGAGATCGAGGATGGCGTTCCGATCGGCCCGGCCGGCGGCCTGGTCGAGCGCACGTCCGAGGTCACGCAGCGCGGCTCGCTGGGAGACGGTCGCGTGAGTGGCCGCGAGGAACGCTGCTCGTGGCTCGATCGCCACACGGAGTTCCACCAGTTCACGAATCTGGTCGTCGCGTTGATCGCCTGCCAGTCGCCAGCGAATCACGTCTTTGTCGAGGATGTCCCAGTTCGCGATCGGCGAGACCTTGGTGCCGACTCGGCGTTTCGCCGAGAGCAACCCCTTGTCGCGCAGCACTCGGAGCGCTTCGCGGATCACCGAGCGCGACACAGCGAACTGCTCGGTCAACTCGGTCATGACCAGCATCGAGTCGGCGTCCAATGCGCCACTGCAGATGGCCGTACCCAGACTCTCCACCACCAGGGCATGCAATCCTGAATCGGCCGGCGTGGTTCCCCCCACCAGAGCCCCTTTCCCCGCAGGTGACTGTACGACGTGCACGGGGTCGCCGCAGCGATGTTGCGGGGGCTTGTCTCATCGGCGGTGTGAAATGAGTTCGGCGGCACTGTGGGGAAGGTTGGATGTCAACCGACGGGATTCGTCGGGCGTCGGAGAGGTGATTGGGACGTGGCACGCACGAGCGAGGAGGGGATCACGGAGTTGTACGAAACCCAGTGGCGCGCAGCCGTACGACTCGCGTGGCTTCTCCTGCGGGATCAGTCGGTCGCCGAGGACGTGGCACAGGATGCGTTCGTGGCCACGTACCGGTCGTGGTCTGGCCTGCGGGACGAGGCGGCCGCCGTGGCCTACCTGCGGCGCTGCGTGGTCAACGGGGTCAGGTCGGTGCAGAGGCACCAGTCGGTCGTACGGCGTGAGGTCGCCGCCGAAGCGGGTCGGGCGGATGCCACGGGCCGGCTGTCGTCGCCGGCGTCGGAGGACACGGCGCTGGCCGGCCTGGAGTCGGAGCGTTTGCTGACCGAACTGGCGACACTGCCGGAGCGTCAACGGGAGGTCTTGGTGTTGCGGTACTACTCCGACCTGAGCGAGGCCCAGATCGCGGCTGCGCTCGGAATCTCCGCGGGGTCGGTCAAGACCCACGCGTTCCGGGGCCTGAAGGCGCTGCGCGATCGGATGGAGGTGGCATGAACGAGATCGACGAGGTCAAGGCCTTCGAGAAGAAGCTGTCTGCCGCCCTCCGCGAGCAGGCCGACGCGATCGAGCCGAGCGACCGGCTCGCGGCGATCAAGGCGGCCGGGGGTGCGGCTGAGTCGACCGAGACCACGAAGGGTCCAGAGAAGTCGAGAGCGAAGGTCAGGGCGATCGACGAGGGCAGGAAAGCCGCTGCGGCCAGGGAGGACCGGGGTGACTCGGCCCGTACGAGCTTTGGGGGGCGTCGGCCGTACCGCTGGTTCGCTGTGGCAGCGGGACTGATCCTGGTGCTCGGGGTGGGTGGGGTGATCCTGCCGCGCCTGTTCGGAGGCTCGGCCACCTCGTCGGCGGCCGGGAACGCCGATGCGGCCAAACCAGAAGCTCGTGCGTCGGCCGCGGCGGCACCGGCGACGGCGGCGGGTCCGGAGCGGTCCAGCGCGACGACACAGTTCGGCACCCAGGGGCTAGCCATCTACTACGTCAACCAGGCGACTCCTAACGTGCCATGGCTGCTGGCACGCGACGTCGTACCGCTGGCTGTCCTGCCGTCGGACACTCCGGCGCAGGCGGCGGTGACGGCGTTGGTGTCGTGGTCGTATCAGGGCAGGCGGCTGCCGTCGTACTCGGGCGTTCAGCAGCCGTGGCGACCGAACACCACCGCGCGGGTGACCGTGGCCGACGAGATCAAGATCGAACTCAACCAGCCCGGTATTCCGGGCCTGGCGGAAGACCAGCAACGCGTCGCGATCCAAAGCCTGGTGTGGACGGCGACCGCTGCGGCGGGAGCGAATTTGCCGGTCCGGATCACCGTGGCGACTGGCGCCCAGCCCTTCGAGAGCAAGAGCGCGGGCGTGTACCAGCGGCCGCCGGAGGACCAGGCGTACCAGGATCTGTCGCCGATCTGGGTCACCTCGCCGACTCGGTGGACGCCGGTGGCGGCCAGCCAACCGGTGGTGGTCACAGGCGAGGGGTGCACGTACGAGGGGGGGTTCGCCTGGGAGTTGCAGCAGGGCGGCCAGCCGATTCGCTCGGGCCGCGGCAACTCGGGGGTCGGATGCCCGGTGAGGGCGCAGTACTCCCTCGACCTCGGCGTGCTGGCTCCGGGGGCGTACACGATCCGCGTGTACGTGAGGTCGGGCATCAGCGGCTCTGTCGTCGGGCAGAGCGAGGTGCCGTTCACGGTCGCGTGAGACAGGCGGGACAAAACGTCCCCTCAACGCGCGACTCGCCGGCGAAGACGGCGTGTCGGCTCACTGAGGTCGTGTTTTGTCCCGCTATCCGGGTAGGCGGGGCCGAGACCTGATCGATCAGCGTCAGGAGGTACGGCTGGCCAGGTGACGGGCGAGGGCCGCGGCGATCCGCCGTTGGGCGGCGGGGGGCCGGCTGACCGTCCCCGTCGCGGCGAGGGCCACATCGTGGTGATCGTCCACCGGTACGAGCAACTGTCGATCCGTTGGAAGTCCCGACCGCTCCACGTCGAGTGTCGTACCTTGACTCGTCACAGATCCGTCAGCGTGAAGGACGGCCGTGACCTCAGTGTCGGGTGGCGATGTGACCAGCCTGGCGTCGTCGGCGCCCAGCAGACGCGTGATCTCGCCCAGCACGTGAGCCACGAACTCCTCGTCGGAGGTGTCCGACTGCTGCAGTTCGCTCGACGTGAGGAGCGTCTCCAGGTTGACGCTGGCTCGCTCGGACCGGGCGGCGTTCCGCGTCGCCCACAGGGCGACCTCGTTGACGAGGAGGCCGATCGCGGCGAGCAACCCGGTGACCGCCACGTCGTCCGGCTTCGAGATGCTGAACGTGAACCGGGGGTCGGTGAGGAAGAAGTCGTACCCGACGGCCGCCACGAGCGCCGTCACGATGCCGACCACCCGTACCCCCAACGCCGCGGCGACCACCACGCAGAGGCACAGGATCAACACGGCGATCGGTGCCGAGGCGCCTGCGCCGTTGAGGAGAAAGCCGACGACGGTCGTGACGAGGGCCGAGACGAAGGCCGTACCCCACGGGTACCGGCCGGCCAGAGCGATCATGCGGATGCCTTTCCGGCCGTCATGGTATGCCTCGAATCTGCGATCACCGTGGCAAGCGGGCGTCGTGGGCGATCCGCCGACCGTCGCAATACGTCTCCACGCGCCGGATCTCCCGGTCCAGAGCTGCCGTGCGTGACCTCCGAGACGGGCGAAGAGGCTCGAGGTCGCGGGATCAGTCCGACAGCACCGATTCGACGGGCCGGCATTCCATGCCGAAGGCTGCGGCAACACCGGCGTAGGTGACCTCTCCGCCGTACGTGTTGAGCCCCCGAGCCAGAGGCTGGTCGCTGCGCAGCGCCTCCCGCCAGCCGAGTTCGGCGATCTTGACGGTGTAGGACAACGTGGCGTTGGTGAGGGCCCAGGTGGAGGTGTTGGGTACGGCGCCGGGCATGTTCGCGACGCAGTAGAAGACCGACTCGTGCACCCGGAAGGTCGGATCGGAGTGCGTGGTGGGGTGGGAGTCCTCGAAGCAGCCGCCTTGGTCGATGGCGACGTCGACCAAGACCGAGCCCGGCTTCATGGCGGCGACCATGTCGTGGGTCACCAGCTTGGGAGCTAACGCACCCGGGATGAGGACGGTCCCGATCACCAGATCGGCGGCAGTCACCTGTTCGCGCACCGACAAGGCCGAACTCACGATCTGCTTGACCCGGTTCTCGTACCGCCAGAAGCTCATGCGCAACTTGTCCAGGTCAGTGTCGAGCAGCGTGACGTCGGCGCCCATGCCGAGGGCGACGTTCGCCGCGTTCTGTCCCGCCGTACCCGCCCCGAGGATCACGACCTTCGCGTTCGCCACGCCCCCGACGCACCCCATGAGTACGCCGCGACCACCCTGCGGCTTCATCATCGCGTGGGCTCCGACTTGAGGGGCGAGGCAGCCGGCGACCTCGCTCATGGGGTAGAGCAAAGGCAGCAGACCTGACGGCAGCTGGACCGTCTCGTAGGCGATCGCAGTGGTCTTGGCTCTGAGGAGCGCCTCGGTGCCTGGCCGGTCCGCGGCCAGGTGCAGGTAGGTGAAGAGCACGAGGTCGTCGCGCAGGCGGTGGTATTCGGAGGCGACGGGTTCCTTGACCTTGATCACCAGGTCGCCGGCAGCCCAGGTCTCGTCGGCCCCGTCGAGGATTGTGGCCCCTTGCGCGGCGTACTCCTCGTCGGTGATCGACGACCCCATCCCCGCACCACGTTGGATGAACACCTCGTGCCCGCGCCGCGCGAGTTCGTTCACTCCGACCGGCGTGATCGCCACGCGTGCCTCGTTGTCCTTGACCTCGGTCGGAACTGCGATCCTCATGGTGCGCCTCTCGTCGTGCTGGGTCCGTCATATCACCCCCTGCGATCCTGATGTCGGTCGCCGTACGAGCGTGCCAAGCTGGCCGGCATGAACCCTCGCCCGCGAGCACTGCTGGCCGCGATGAAACCCCTGGTGACCCAGGTGTTCACCCCGTCCCTGCTGGCCGAGTTGGCCGAGGCCTACGAGGTCGATACCGAGCAGTTCGTATGGTCGTGGCAGGCGGTGCCCGACGAGAGACTGGCCGAGGTCGAGGTGGTCGTCTCAGGCTGGGGCGCGCCGACGGTGGGTGATGCCGTACTCAATCGCATGCCGAAGCTGCGCGCCGTCTGCCATGCCGCCGGCACCGTGAAATCGCTCGTCACGCGGGGGGTGCTCGAGCGGGGAGTTGTCGTCACGAGCGCGGCCTTCGCCAATGCGGAGCCGGTGGCGCAGTACACCCTCGCCGCGATCATCTCGGCGGCGAAGATGATCGGCCAGGCGGCGGCGAGGTATCGGAGTGAACGTGCAGACGTCGCGTCGTTCGCCCTGGCTGCGGCGACCTCGGAGGCGGGCCTGTACGGAACCACGATCGGCATCGTCTCGGCCTCGGCGATCGGGCGGCGGGTGATCGAGCTGCTGCGCCCGCTCGAGGTGGAGGTCTTGCTGTACGACCCCTTCGTCTCGGAAAGCGACGCCGCCCAACTTCGGGCCACGAAGGTGGATCTCGACGACCTCTTCCGTCGGTCGAGGGTCGTATCGCTGCACGCACCGGACCTCCCTTCGACACGAGGGATGATCACGCGGGCTCTTCTGGAATCGATGCCCGAGGGCGCGACGTTCGTCAACACCGCCCGGCCATTGATCGTGGATTCCGACGGGTTGCGGGCGGTTCTGGCCTCGGCCCGGATCAACGCGGTGCTCGATGTCACCGACCCCGAGCCGCTTCCTGCCGACGATCCTCTCTGGGACATGCCGAACGTCACGCTCACCCCTCACTGGGCGGGGTCGATCGGCCGTGAGCAGGGGCGACTCGGCCGGGCGGCGGTCGACGAGGCGCTCCGGATCGCGCGCGGCGAGGCGCCGCTCCATCCGGTGACCCTCGATCGGTGGGACATCACGGCCTGAGGGCGGGACAAAACGTCCCCTCGATGCGCGACACGCCGGGTTCACACCAGGTTCGAGCGGTTGAGGTCGTGTTTTGTCCCGGTCAGGGACGCCATCACCTGGCACGTCGACATCGCGCCGAGTTCGAGCCCTACGCTCACCACCATGAGTTCCCCGTGGGCCAAGGTCACCGCGATCGGACGTGGCTTGTGGGTGCCGGTCGTGATCGGTGTCGTCGCGTGGGTGATCGGGCTGTACGTGCCGGTTGTCGGCGCCCCGATCATCGCGATCGTGCTCGGCCTGGTCGTCGGCAACATCCTCGGGCAGCCAGGGAGTTGGGCCAAAGGTCGCGCGTTCGCCTCGAAGAAGGTGCTGCAGACGTCGATCGTGCTGATGGGTGCCGGCATGTCGCTTCAGCAGGTGGCGTCGGTGGGCTGGCAAGGCTTTCCGGTCATGGTGGGCACGATCGCCGTCGCCATCGCGGGCGGAATCGTCATCGGCCGGGCGATGAAGGTGGAGCGCGAGGCACGGATCCTCGTGACGTACGGCACAGCCATCTGCGGTGCCTCGGCCATCGCCACGATGAGCGTAGTGATCGCGGCGAGCGCGGAGGCGGTCGCCACGAGCGTGGCTGTGATCGTCGTCTACAACGTGCTCGGGGCGATTCTGTTCCCGTCCCTCGGGCATGCGATGGGGATGTCGCAGGAGTCGTTCGGTCTGTGGGCGGGAACCGCCGTGAACGACACGAGTTCGGTCGTGGCAGCAGCCACGGTGTTCGGGGCCGTGGCCGCGTCGTACGCCGTCGTCGTCAAGCTCGCCCGGACGCTCATGATCGTGCCGCTCGTGATCTTCCAGCGGTGGTGGGGCAAGCGTCAGTACCCCGAACTGATGCCCGAGTCCGGTCCGTGGTGGAAGCTCGTGCCTCCCTTCCTCATGCTGTTCCTCGTCGCCGCCGGGCTGCGATCGCTCGGCGTGATCCCGACGTCGTGGGCGCCGGGGTTGGCCTTCCTGGCCCACTTCGGGATCACCGTCGCGATGGCGGGAGTCGGCATGTCGAGTTCGATCGCGGCCGTGCGCAAGGCTGGGTGGAAACCCCTCGTGTTGGGCGGCATCCTGTGGGCCGTCGTGGCGATCTCGAGCCTGGTGATCCAGTGGGCGACCGGTCGGCTCTGACGCGCCGCACCTCGGGCCTCGCAGGTGCCGGGGGAATCAGTCGGCGCTGCCTGCTGGCCGGAGCCGCGGTGAGCCTCGTGGGGTTCGGAGTTGCGGGCTGCACGGCGACCAAGTCGACCATCGACTGGGTGCCGGTCGCCGTACCCGGCACGCCCGTCCTGCTCCGGAGCCTGGGCGACCAGCTGTTGGTCGGGATCACCGATTCGGCCGGCCGACCGGGACTGTGCCTTCCGCAGGGCGCGGACTGGCGGGTGGTGCCGGTGGTGCCGAAGACGGGGTACGGCGAAACCGCGGTCTGGCGGGCCCTGGCCATCGATTCCCGGGACGGCATCGTCGGCATCGGGCATGCGGTCGGCGGCGCCCACGGGAATGCCAGGTGGACTGTTTGGCGCGGCGATGGGTCCAACGTCGTCGAACAGCCGCAGGTGCTGGGCACGTTCGGCGGGCTGGCCGGCGGGGCGTTGTACGACGTGGTGGCGGCGGCGACGGGCACCTTCCTCGTGGGCACCTGGTCCGGCGCTGAAGGGATGGACGTGTCGACGTGGCACCTGGCGGGGGACACCTGGGTACGAAGGGAATCTGCGGGTACGGCATTGGCCAGCACCCTGGGTGGGCAGGTGTCCGTGGCCGGCGGTGCTCCGGTGGGTGAAGGCGCTGTCCTGGTCGGAGCGGTCACGCAGCCGGGCGAAGAGGTGTCGCGGGCAGCCGTACTGTGGCGCGGAGGGGACTCCGGCTGGGAGCGACTCGACCTGCCGGCTGACGGTCGTCTGGCCAGTGCAGAAGGGGTGGCGACCGACGGTGACCGGGCGTTGGTGCTCGGCCGGGTGGACGGTCGCCTCACCGGGTGGCGGGTGGGGGCGACGGGTGGGCCCGAGTCGGTACGGCTGCCCGACCGCACCCTCGCCGACGACGTCGTGCTGGCTCCTCCGGTGATCGCCGACGGGCGCGGGCTTGCGGTGGTGCCGTCCGGAGGGGATTCGTCGCTGGTGGTGGAGGGATCGGGAGGGTGGTCCGTACGGGGTGGGCCACCCGGGACGCCCGTTCAGATCGCAGTCGTCCAACCTGACGCCTACGTCGTCACCGTCACCGACGGGACCACGCGACTCTGGCGCGGAGCGTGGTGAGTCGGTTCAACCTCCCCGCGTAGGCCTTGAAGGCGACTGCTGGATCGGCGATCTGATCCGGGGACACACGTCCTGCCGCTCGACGCGACGGACGAACTGGGTTCCTTCTTCGCCGGATTCCTGACACGGTGAGCAGGGCCGGAGAACGACCGACACGAGGCAGGAGACGAGCATGGTCGACGTACGGCAGTTGCTGGACGACACGCCCCGCCAGTTGTTCGTGGGCGGGCACTGGATCGACGGCGAGCGCGGTTCCTTGACGGTCGACGACCCGGCCACCGGCGAGGCGCTGGCCGACGTGGCCAACGCATCGGTGGCCCAGGGCCTCCGAGCCCTGGACGCCGCGGCCGAGGCTCAAGCCGACTGGGCCCGGACGGCGCCCCGGACCCGGTCCGAGATTTTGCGCCGAGCGTTCGACGCAGTCACGGCCGAGGCCGAGGAATTCGCCACCCTGATGAGCCTCGAGATGGGCAAACCTCTCGCCGAGTCGAGGGGCGAGGTGACCTACGCGGCCGAGTTCCTGCGCTGGTTCTCGGAAGAGGCGCCGCGGATCGCTGGTCGGTACCAGCCGTCGCCGGAAGGCACTCAGAGGCACTTGGTGACCCGTCGCCCGGTCGGCCCCAGCCTGATGATCACCCCGTGGAACTTCCCGCTCGCCATGGCGACGAGGAAGGTCGGACCTGCGTTGGCGGCGGGGTGTACGGCGATCGTTCGGCCCGCTCATCTGACGCCTCTGACGACATTGCGGTTCGCTCGCGTGCTGCAGGAGGCGGGGTTGCCCGACGGAGTCGTGAACGTCGTGACCTGCCTCGAACACGACGTCACCGACGCACTGATCGCCGACCCGCGGCTGAGGAAGCTCTCGTTCACCGGGTCGACACCGGTGGGTCGGAAGCTGCTGGCCCAGGCGGCTCAGAACGTGCTGAAGACGTCGATGGAGCTGGGCGGCAATGCGCCGTTCATCGTGTTCGAGGATGCCGACCTCGATCGTGCTGTCGCCGGAGCCGTACAGGCGAAACTTCGCAACATGGGCGAGGCCTGCACTGCCGCGAACCGGTTCCTCGTTCACGAGTCGGTGGCCGACGAGTTCGCCCGCCGCCTGACGGCCGAATTCAGCGTCCTTCGGATGGGGCACGGGCTGGAGCCGGCCACCAAGGTGGGGCCGCTGATCACGCAGAAGGCCCGCGCCGACATCGACGGGCTCGTGCGTGAGGCGCAGGAGCAGGGGGCCGAGGTGCTGACCGGCGGCCGGATCCCCGACTGCGACGGCTGGTTCTACCCGCCGACGGTGGTGAGCCGTACCCCTCGTGACTCACGACTCGCCACCGAAGAGATCTTCGGCCCGGTCGCCGCGATCACGACGTTCGCGACCGAGGCCGAGGCGCTCGACCTGGCGAATCGGGTCGACGTGGGATTGGCGGGGTACGTCTACACGGCGGATTTGCGCCGGGTCCTGCGCCTGAGCGAGGTCCTCGAGACCGGGATGATCGGCGTCAATCAGGGCATCATCTCCAACGCCGCAGCCCCGTTCGGAGGCATCAAACAGGCCGGCTTGGGCCGTGAAGGCGGGGCCGAGGGGATCGAGGAGTACCTGGAGACGATCTACGTCTCGCTCCCCGACCCCTGGTGACGAGCGGTCAGGACGATCTGCGGCTGGTGCTCAGATTGAACAACCGGTAGAGCGGGCAGAACCGCACGAGCGAGGTCAAGGCGAGGATCACTGCGACGACGATCAGGATGATGCCGCCCACGCTGCCGAAGCCGACCAGGTCGGCGACGACGAGGGCGACGGCGGCGAGGACGAGCCGTACGACCCGATCGGTCGTGCCGACGTTGACGGTCATGGTGACCACCTCTTCCGTGGCGGTGACGCGACGTGTTTCGCGGGGACGCCAACGATCCGAGTATACCCATGGGGGTATTTGGCGTGAAGGTGGGCGATCCATGATGGGTGCGTGCTCGTCTTGGCCGTCGTCTCCATCAACCTGGCGTTCGTGTTCTACACGCTCGGGGTGTGGATCCAGCGGCGGCAGCGGGTCCTCGCCTGGCGACACGCGGCGTTGTTCGGGCTGGGGCTCATGTTCGACGTGACCGGCACGATCTTGATGTACGGCATCGCCGCCCGTCAGGGCGCTCCCGGGGCGGGTGGTGGCGCTGTCCTGACTCAGATCATGGCCGCGACCGGCACCGTTGCGTTGGCGCTCATGGCCGTCCACGTGGTCTGGGCGGTCGTCACATTGATGCGGGCGCGACCGCACGAACTGGGCCGGTTCCACCGCTGGTCTGTCCTGGTGTGGGCGGTCTGGCTCGTGCCGTACCTCACCGGCCTAGCCGGTTCCATGATCCGCTGAGGTCGTTGCCCCCGCGGCCTTGCCGCGGCCGGCGCGCTGTCGGGAATAGTCTGGGACCTATCCGCTGGCGGGTCGGGAGATGAGTCTGGCAAGGGGCGATGAAGGGAGTCGCATGGGCGAGCAGTACGTGGTGGGGGTCGACTTCGGCACACTGAGCGGCAGGGCGCTGGTCGTGCGAGTCAGCGACGGCGCCGAACTCGGCGAAGGGGTGTTGCCGTACCCGCACGGGGTGATCGACGAGCGACTTCCGGGTACGGGGGAGCGGCTCCCTGCGGAGTGGGCTCTCCAGGTCCCCGAGGACTACCTCGAGGTGCTTCGTACGGCAGTGCCTCAGGCGGTCGCCGAGTCAGGAGTGTCGCCAGACGACATCGTCGGCATCGCGCTCGACTTCACGGCCTGCACGGTCATGCCGGTGACCGCTGACGGAACGCCGCTGTGTGAGACGGCCGAGTTCGCCGGCAACAAGCACGCCTTCGTCAAGTTGTGGAAGCACCACGCTGCCCAGCGTCAGGCGGACCGGATCAACGCGCTGGCGCGTGACCGCGGTGAGGGGTGGCTTGCTCGGTATGGGGGCCTTGTCTCCTCGGAATGGCAGTTCGCCAAGGGGTTGCAGTTGCTCGAAGAGGCACCCGAGGTGTACGGCGCAATGGCGCGATTCGTCGAGGCCGGGGACTGGGTGGTCTGGAAACTGTGCGGCACGTACGTACGGAATGCGTGCGCCGCGGGCTACAAGGGTCTGCTCCAGGACGGTTCGTATCCGTCCGCCGACTTCTGCGCCGCCCTCAACCCTCGTTTCGGCAACTTCGTGGCCGACAAGCTTGAACACCCGATCGGTCAGCTCGGGGAGGCGGCCGGTCGTCTCACCGCCGAGGCGGCTGAATGGACCGGTCTGCGCCCTGGCATTGCCGTTGCGGTCGCGAACGTCGATGCTCACGTGGCGGCGGCTGCGGCGCAGGGGGTGGAGCCGGGCCTCCTGGTCGCGATCATGGGGACATCGACGTGTCACATGATCAATGCCGACAGCCTCCAGATCGTGCCTGGGATGGCCGGCGTGGTCGAGGGCGGCATTGTCAAAGGGCTCTGGGGGTACGAAGCGGGCCAGTCCGGGGTCGGTGACATCTTCGCCTGGTTCGTCGATCGCTGTGTGCCTCCGGCGTACCACGAAGCTGCTGCCGCCCGCGGCGTCGGTATTCACGAGTACCTGACCGAACTGGCCTCCGCGCAGCAGGTGGGGGAGCACGGATTGGTGGCCCTTGACTGGTTGAGCGGCAACCGGTCTGTGTTGGTGAACCACGACTTGACGGGGTTGATCCTTGGCCTCACGCTCTCGACGAAGCCCGAGGACATCTACCGAGCGCTTCTGGAAGCGACGGCGTTCGGCACCAAAGTGATCGTGGACGCCTACCTCGCGGCCGGCGTCCCAGTCGAGGAGTTCATCGTGATCGGGGGGCTCAAGCGGAACCCGATGCTGATGCAGATCTACTCCGACGTGCTCGACCTGCCCCTCTCGGTCGTCACCTCCGAGCAGGGCGGGGCACTCGGTTCGGCGATTCACGCGGCCGTCGCGGCTGGGGTCTATCCCGACGTGGCGACTGCGGCAGCAGCGATGGGCGGCAGGGAGCAAGGCGTCTTTGCACCTCGACCGGCCGAGGTCGAGGCGTATCGGGCCTTGTACGACGAATACGTGATCCTCCACGACTACTTCGGCCGCGGGGGGAACGAGGTCATGCGGCGGATCGGCGACATCCGCAGGAAAGCCCGCGCCTGACATCCGCGGCGACCGCAGTTCGAATGTGACCGGTTCAATCCCAGTGCGAACGCAATCTGCCTGCTGACAGCGATTTGACGCGTTCAAATCGGACCCGACCCCGATTCAGAGGCAGTTTGCGTACCTATCCCGGATGTACGGGCCAGCCCGGGTCAGCGGTTGATCATCTTCTGCATGGCCTCGGGATAGCGGATCTGGTCGACCTGGAATTGCGCGGAGGTTCGGTCGAGTTCGGCCACGTCGTCGTCGGTGAGCCGGACGGTCGCGGCCAACGAGTTCTCGGTGGCGCGATCAGCCCTACTCGTACCGGGAATGGGCGCTGCGTACGACCGGGTCGTGATGATCCAGGCGAGAGCCACTTGACCAGGTGTGCACGAGTGACGGGCCGCGATCGTTCGCACCACGTCCACCAACGCCTGGTGCTGCGCGAGGGTGTCGTCGTTGAAACGTGGGAACTGGGCCGAGTTCTTGCCTGCGACATCAGCGGCCTTGGAGATCGTGCCGGTCAGATACCCCTTGCCCAGCGGGCTGAACGGGACCAGGCCGATCCCCAACTCCTCCAGAACCGGCAGGATCGCGGCCTCAGCCTCGCGCCACCACAGCGAGTATTCGGACTGCAGGGCGGTGAGAGGTTGTACGGCATGGGCGCGCCGGATCGTTTCGACGCCGACCTCGCACAAGCCGAAGTGGGCCACCTTGCCGGCTTCGATCAGCTCCTTGACCGCTCCGGCTGTGTCTTCGATGGGAACGTCGGGATCGAGCCGATGTTGATAGAGCAGATCGATCTGCTCCACTCCGAGGCGGGCCAACGAGCCGTCCACGACGTCGCGGATGTGATCGGGCTGGGAGTTCAGACCGGTGAGCCCGTTGTTGACGTTGAAACCGAACTTCGTCGCGATCACGACCCGGTCGCGGACCGGAGCGAGGACCTCCCCGACCAACCGCTCGTTTGCGTGTGCGCCGTACACCTCGGCGGTGTCGAAGAACGTGACCCCCGCATCGAGCGCCGCGCCGATCGCGGCCTTGGCCTGGTCCAGGTTGGTGAGGCTCATGCAGCCGAAGCCGATGTCGGAGACTCGCAGGCCTGACGAGCCGAGTGTGCGCGTGTTCATGGGTGGTCCCTTCGACGATTCGTTCCAGGGGCACTCTGCCGCTGGCGACGGCCAAGCTCAAGGAGAGCCTGAGGATCCGAGACTCCTCGGGTGTCGTGAATCGAGCGCGCCCAGGGTCGTTCGACGCTAAATTGATTTAGCACCGGTCTGTTTGACCTCGACCTGAGGGGGGTTGATGTTCGCGATCTCTGAGTCGTGGGTGTGGGACTTCTGGATCGTGGACGACGGAGCCGTCTATCACCTCTTCTTCCTTCACGCGCCGAAGAGCCTGGGTGATCCGGAGCTTCGACACCGCCATGCCGGCATCGGCCACGCGGTGAGCGACGATCTCGTCACGTGGCACCGACGGGCAGACGTGCTCGCCAAGGGTGCGCGTGGCGAGGTCGACGACACAGCGACGTGGACCGGGTCGGTCGTGCGCGGAGACGACGGGCTTTGGTACTTGTTCTATACCGGGATGAGCGCGCGGCCGGGCGGGTGCAGGCAGGTCATCGCGGGTGCCACCTCGCCCGATCTTGAGGCCTGGACCAAGCTTCCGGGCCCGCTCCTGCAGGCCGAGGAGCCGTGGTACGAGGTGTCGGACGGCTCGCACGCCGACGAAGCCTTCCGCGATCCGTGGGTCTTCAGGAACGCCGGGAACTCCGGTTGGCAGATGCTGATCACCGGGCATGCCGCTGTCGGCCCTCGTCTGGATCGGGGCATCGTCGGCCACGCCTCGTCACGGGACTTGAGAACGTGGACCCTCGAACCTCCCTTGTCGGAGCCTGGTCAGGGATTCGGGCAACTGGAGGTCATGGAAGTCGTGGAACTCGACGGCCGCTGGTTTCTCGTCTTCAATTGCCTCGCGGCGTACGTTCCTGTGGAACGACGGTTGTCAACCGGAGGAACATGGTTTGCGGCCGCGGACAGCAAGCTTGGGCCGTACGACATCGCTGGTGCTCACCTCCTGGTCGACGATCGGTTCTACATCGCGCGCGTGATCCGAACCCGCCACGGCCGGAACGTCGTGATGGCCTTCAGGAACAAGGGTCCGAGCGGAGGATTCGTGGGCGAACTGACCGATCCGGTCGACGTGGCCGTGGTCGACGGCGTACCCCGCGTGGTCGGGCCTGGTGCTGACGCGTGGGGTTGAGCTGACGCGTGGGGTTGCCCAGCCGCGGAACGGGCGTCGTTCGAGCGCGAGTGCCGACAGCGCCACCATCCGGGGAGACGGGAGGTGACCCGTACCCCCGGATGGTGGCTCCCCACACTCCTACTTCCACCCCGCGTAGACCGTGGTGTCGGCAGAGACGGTGATCTTGGACACACGGTTCTTGAGCGCTGCGTCGGCGAACCACCCCGTGAAGGTGAATCCGGAACGTTTCGGGCGATACTTCCCGAGATCGACGACGGTGCCGTCTGCGACCGTTTGTGGCGCCAAGACCTGGCCACCGGTGGTATTGAACCTCAGCTGGCGGGTGACGAGCGTGGACTTCACCTGAAGCGAGTTCGACGTCACGGTGCCGCTCTTGAGAGCCACGCTGAAGGTCCCTGCAGCTGAGACGGTGAGCACCGTTCCCTGCACGCTCACCCCGGTTCCGGACGGGACCCAGGTCGAGGTCGAGAGCGAGAAGGGCGCGTTGTACTGGTCCTTCGCCACCACCGAGAGTCGAGTGAGGTCGACGGTGGTCGTACCTCCCTTGGTCACGGTCACGTTCAGCGCCTGCGTCGGATCCGCGATCACGATCGAGGCCAGTGTCCGTTTCGGCTGCGCCGTGACTGCGATCCACGGTGAGTACACGCCGTCGACGACTGCCCGTACGTGGAAGGTCCCTGCAGCCGTGAAGCTGATCTTGTTGTCGACCACCGAGATGCCCGACGACGCCAGCTCCTGCGCCTGCCACGTCACATCGCGATCCACCTGCATTCCGGTGCTGTCGGTCAGCACAGGGGTCAGAGTCCCACTCACCGTAAGGGCAGGATCACCGACGTACCCGGTCAACGAACCGCTCACCGCGATCGTCCCGGTGAAGGGCTTGTAGTTGACGGTCACGGGTACGACCGCCGTGCTCACCAGGTCGGCGTTGGTAGTGGCCGGCCCGGTCTGGTCGGCGTAGGTGTAGATGCCGTCAGTGATGAGGTACTTGAGGTAGACGGTTCCCGGGGTGGACCCGGCGTTCAGTGTCGTCACCCCCGTGATCGAGTTCGTGTTCAGTTGCGCCACCGCGCTGGTAGGAGCCGGCGCCCCCGTGGAGTCGAGGACGATCCAATGACCACGCACGGGGTTGAAGCCGAAGTAGTCGACGAAGTACCGATTGATTCCGCGCAGCGGGATGTCGTCGGTGTAGAACTGGTCGCCCGGAGTCAACGTGATCGGCCGCAGCTGCGTGGTGGTCACCCGCTCCAGCGGGTAGAGCGGCGTGATCGCGGCCACGTTGGACGCGATGGTGGTGCTGGTGCCACTGAGCACGCCGCCGGTCAACGACATCGGCCGTACGTTGATGAGACGGTCCATCATCTGGGTGTAGTTGTACGACATCGTGTCGCCGAACCACTTGCGGAACATGCTCTCTGCCGCATCGGTGGCACGCGACCCCGTCTGGTCGATGGCAGCCCAGTCGAGGCCGCTGCCGTGGGTGGTCTCGTACCCCGCCGAGGTTCGGTTGGCGTAGCGAGCCTCAAGGTTGTCGGCCGCGAAAGCGACGCCGGCCGGGTTGTCGCCGAAGGTGGTCAGCGTCTGATCCGTCGTTGACACCTGATACTGCGAATACCCGATCACCTTTACCTTGTATTGCACGGCGACCGGGTAGTCGTACTTGGCGAGGAAGGTCGACTTGGTGGTCGACTGGCTGATCAGGGCACCGGTGTGCGGCGGCAACGCCATCGACACCTGGCCGCTGGCCGACGTGGAGACGCTGTTCGTCGTCGAGCTCGTCGTGGCGGTGCCGAACATCTCGGTGGCGTTCAAAGCCACCTTGATGGACTCCTTGCCGCCTCCGATCAGGCCGCTCAACGGCGTGGTGAGCTCAGTCGTGTACTCGATTGCCTGGGTGTGGCTGTACTGCTCGGTCGAGGTAACCGAGTTCGTGATGTCCTGCGTGGTGGTCTGCGACAGTGACTGGCTGGCTTGGACCGCGACGCTGGACTGGTTCTGCACCCCGCCCGAGTACGACACGTCCGGAGCGCCTGTCGTGACCTTGTTGTCGGGCCCGGGCGCTGCCGACTGCATCTGCGCACCGGCGTTGAGGTAGCCGAGCTTGAAGTCGTAGAAGATCGTCGCGATCCCGACTTTGCCGCCCAAGTCACCGCTGGCTGATCTGAGCTGGTAGAACACCGTCTGGCTGGTTGTGTTGCCGGTGAGGTCGCTGTTGGTGCTGGTCGGGAAGAGGGATAGACGGCTTCGGATCTGTGTGTCGACCGCTGCGACGCTCGACGCCTCGGTCAGCGGGTCGATTTGCCACTGCACGGTCCCGGTCGAGCTGCTGGCCGAAAGGATGGCCATGTTTTCGTTGGCTTTGGTCGAGAAGAAGATCGTACGACCGAGATCTCCCCACAGGTCCGCCAGAGATCTCAGCCCCGATGCGGGCACCTGCGTGGTCAGCACCTTGCGGAGGAACAGCGACGGCTCGGAGATGTCGCGAGCCTGGGTGCCGTACACGTCGTAGTACTGATGGCTGCCGACGGTCAGCAAGGTTGCCGATCCATAGGGTTGGTACGGCGCCGCCTCAGTGGCGTGCGCGGTCGAGGGCATGGCGGTGGCCACGAGGCCCGCCACCAGCGCACTGGCCAGCGCTGTTGTGGCCCGGCGACGACTCACAGAATTCTGCACGAGGTCTCAATCCTGGATTGACCCGGAGCGCTGGGCGGGCGGCCGCGCCCGGAGTGACGCACGGCGAACCTCACCCCACACCGCCAGCCGGGGTGTTGCCATCGTAGAGATTGCGTACTGAGTTGCCTCTGGCTCAGGATCGGTGCGTCTCGTCGGCTTCCCGTGTGTGCACGTAGTGGGCCAAGGCAGTACGGCCGCTCAGCCCCAGCCGCCCGTAGATGTGGGTCAAGTGTGTGGTCACCGTGCGGGTGCTCACGAACAGCCATTCGGCGATCTCGGGGTTGCTCAGCCCCTCCGCCACGAGGCGTGCCACATCCAACTCACGCTCAGTCAGGTCACCGGAGCGCGCTAGCGTGCCGCCCTCTCGGCGAGGGCCCCGCAAGAGGCGCCGGGCCCGCTCGGCGGCCTCGGACGTACCCATCCGAGCCAGGTCGGATGCAACCTGCTCGATCCGGGCGTAGGCGTCGGCGTCGAGCTTGCCGGCCAATCCGAGCTCTGCCCATTCAAGCCAGCCGACGGATGCCGCCACAACCAGCCCGAGTTGCTCCAGTCGAGCGCAGCTCGCGTGGAGCCGGCGAGCGGCTTCGTCCTGGTCCCCCTCGACGACCGCCCGCAGGCCCTCCAGGCGGTCGACCACCGCGTCCACCCAGGGCACCGGCTCGGGGAGAGAACGCAAGGTGGTCACCTGCCTGCCGAGTGCTTCGACATCCGACAGTCCGAAGTGCGCCGTACCGGTGAGCATGCTCGCGTGGAACCAGTGGCCGCGACGCGGTGTACCCGCGCCGTCCAGGGCGGACAGGACGTCGCTGAACCGGCCCTGGCGGAGCGCGATGTGGGCGGCCAGTTCGCCGTCACCCACATTCAGATGGAGCAGGCCGGCGTTCTCGGTGTCGTAGCAGCCCAGAAATTCGTCTCGGCACGCGATGGCCAGACCCACCTGTCCGACGTACGCGTGGATCAGCCCTCGCACGAGGAACCCCTTGGCCAGCACCGCGCGGCTGCCGAGCCTGGAGCCGATCGACAGGATCGCGTCGGCGTGAGCCAAGCCACTGCCGATGTCGCCCCCCATCACCTGGAGCAACGCTGCCAGGGAGCGATGGTCGGCCTCGACGGACTCGAGCCCTGCCTCGACCGCCGTCACGATCGAATCGAGGATGGCGTCCCGGGCGCCGACGTCCAGGGCGACCACCTGTGCCGTTTCGAGACAGACCGTCGCCTGCCCGACCAAGCGAGGGTCACCGCTGCCCGCAGCGATCTGACACGCCTCACGTGCCAGATCGAGCATCTGAGCCCATCGGCCGTCACGGGACGCCGCGTGGGAGAGCACGACCAGCCTTGCGACCCCTGCCGCGGGGGAACCGGTCCGGTGCCACAGATCGTCCAGGTCCGAAATCGCGACGGACTGCGCGGGGGTGGGCACCGGGGGTCTGCCCGCGAAGAGGCCGCGGGTGAGGGTCACGGCGTCGCGGATCGAGCCGTCGGGCTCTTGATGGCGCTCCAACAATCTCGCCGCTTCTTCGATGTGGTCGGTGGCAGCGGCGAACAGGCTTTCCTGCCACTCGACCTCGGCCAGCTCCCGAAGCCGGTCCGCACGTTGCCCGACGTCGTCGGCCGATGTCGCCACGACGGATGCTCGCCAGGCTGTCACCGCATCTGACCGGTGGCCGCCGGCGGCAAGGCCTCGGGCACGAGCCTCGTGCAGATCTGCCAACTGGTCGTGCACTCCGAGCGCCGCTGCGCGCCTGATGCTGGCGTCGGCGAGAGTCACAGCCTCGCGCCAGGAGCGCCTCGCCAACGCCTCTTGTACCCCCCGGCGGAGCAAGTCGAACGCGTGGGCGTCGGACAACGGAGACCCTTGACACGGCGGTGCAGCCCCACCCGGGACGTCCGAGTATTCGGCCGCAGGGAGCGACACGCGCGTGAGTGCGGCACGCAGTTCCTGCAGGCGTTGAGTGGTCTGTGACTGGGCGACCAGCCGTGCGAGGAGCGGGACGGTCGCGCGCACCACGTGCCCTTCAGGCCTCAGGTCCTCACTGACGAGGCCGCGGTCCGTCAGCACCTGAAGCGCTGCCTCCATCGCCGTTCCGCGGCAACAGGCGCGGCACAGAGTCGCGGTGGGGGCTTCTCCCTCGTTGGCGGAGAGCAGCTCGAAGGCACAGAGGGCCACCTCGTCGACGCCTGCCAGCATCGAGACCAGCATCGGCTCGGCATCGGCAGGCACCGAAAGGTCGTCCACGGGTCCGAGCAGCCACAACCCTGTACGACGTTCCAGGACTCCCCGGCGGCGCAGCTCGGCGACCAGGAGTCGTACCAAACCCGGAGAACCGCCGCTCAATCCGTGCGCCAGCGTTGTCAAGCTGTCCGGTGGCGGGCCAGCCAGGATCCCGGCGAGCTGAGCGGCCACCTCTGCACGTGTGAGCGGATGCAGGTCGATGCGGGTGCCAGCCCACGAACGGCTCACCCACGTGCCTAATGCTGCGACACCGACCGGGGACGGCACCCCCGGATCAACCCTCAGGCCCAGGACGCAGGCGACACGCGTGCCAGGGCGATCGGTCAAGGCATAGCGCAGGATCTCCAGCGACACGTCGTCGACGTCCTGCACGTCGTCGATCACCACGAGAAGGCGACCGGTGGCGGCAGCTCGGTGCAGCACCTGGCGTACGGCGTCCGCGAGACGGGCGCGTTCCAGACCAGGCTGGGTGGGCAGTGGGTGAGCGGCCGACTTTGGCTGGCCGATCAGCCACTGCAGGTCCGGGATCCCGTCGGTGAGCCGAGAGACCGCCGATGGCGCCGTGCCGACCAGGTCGCGAAGCAGGTCGATGATCGTGGCGTAGGGCATCGACCGGTGGACCGGTGACCCTGACGCAGACGCCACTCGCCAGCCAGCCGATCGACGGCCGGTCGCGATGCCTTCGAGGAAGGTGGTGGTGCCGAATCCTGGGGGACCCGACACCAGCACGACGTCGTGGTGCTGGCTCACCAAGCCCTGCACGACGTCCGCTTGCTGGCCTGCGCGCCCGCGATCCGAGCGCCCAACATCCTGCATCCGAGCTCCCTTGCCCAAACGGCCTATCGGAGGCTTATCTTCTCCTACGACAGCCGTCAACGGATGGAGCCTCGGCGCGGGGCCAAGTCTGGCGCCGGACGAGCGCAGCGCACAGCACAGTGTTGTCGGGGAAGACCGCGACGCTCATGCCTCCGGCTCCCCCTCGGCCTCGGCGCGCAATTCCTTGGTCGAGACTCCGAGCAGCGAGGCGTAGAGGCGCAGGCTGGCTTGGCCGTCCTGGTATGCCGCGAGGGCGTCCCGCAGCAGCAGGCCCGGCGGCCGCACCGCCATCGACTCGCCGGCCAGCCTCGCGACCAGGGCAGGCTCGCCCGCCTCGCGGCTCGCCTGTGCCGCGCGGATAGTTCGGTAGGACGCCGACGCGCCGGCATCGATCAGCCGCAGATCCTCCAGCCGGATGGCCAGGCTGGACGGGGATACCCTCCAGCGCGTTGCCAACTCGCAGAAGGCGTGGCGATCGAAACCAGCTCGCACCGCAGCGTGCAGTCGCTGATCCGGCATCAGCAGATTCGCGGCGAACGCGTTAGCGCGGATCTCGCTCTCGACCCGGTCGGTTCGGTAGATGTCAGTGTCAGTGTGGATCTGCTGGTCGTCGCTGGCGAGCAAGTGCCCCAGCTCGTGGGCGATCGTGAACCTCTGACGAGCCGGAATGGCCGACGGGGCGACAAGGATCAGCTTGGCGTCTGGCGTCGCCACCGCCATGCCGTCGACCCCCTCGCCGAGCGGCTGAACCGCCACGTCAATCCCGAAGGCGCGCTCCACCAGGTCGGCCAACGGTTCGCCGACAATGTCGCCGACGTCTTCGATGTTTGCGGACGCCCGAGCCGCCAGTTCGGCGCCCTGCTGCTTCCATAGCCCCCCGAGGCTGGGCGCCTCGGGGAGGCGCCAGCCCTGGGCGTAGCCGAACGAGGCCAGGTCGGATCGCAGCGTGGCGTAGTGGCGCGCCAAGGAGAGGGCGTCGCCGGCGGCGCTACCAACCGCCGCCCGAGCCGCCACCGCCACGGGGGGGTCTTCTCCTGTGAGCAGCCAGTCGACCGTGACGCCGCAGGTCTCGGCGATCAGGGCCAGGTCGAGCGCGGCAAACCGGCGCACCCCCGATAGCGACTTCGACAGCTTGGTGGGGTCGAGGTCGATCTCGGCGGCGAAGGCGCTCTGCGTCTGGTCGCGCTGCTCGATGAGGCTACGGACGCGGTCGGCGATGGTCGGCATGGGCTCCACCCTAGGGACATGTTGCGATTTTCGCAACATGCTGCCACCATGATCGCAGCAGGGCTGTTCGCCCGAGTCGCGGGTAGCTGCTTCGTGATTGAGTAGCGCCATCCCCCTAGTCCAACAGGAGGGTCTGACAGTGACACAGGTGTCGGTCGCGCCCCCCGGGCTGCCTGAGGTGCCCGAGCCGGGACGCGTCGTCGAGGTCCGTGGGTCGACTTGGGCCGTCACTGAGGAGTCGCCTGCATGGTGTCGAAGATCGAGCGGATGAAATCGATCGGAACTCGTGCGTGGAAGAGGTCGGATCGTGAGCGCTTCGCCACCAACCCGGGGGCTTCGGAAGGGCTCGCCCGCTTCCCGGGCTTGCTCGGCCTCTCACCAGCCGAAGGTGTCGCATCGGGCAGATTCAGTGGTTCGGACGACTGTCCGCCGAGCCGTCGGGCGGCGGGCCCGCGAGGACGGCGACACCATGTTTAGGTCTGGTCTGGGTCTGGAATCTTGACTGACCTTGCTTCCGACCTCGTGAAGTCCATCATCGCGGCTTGTCAGGCCCAGAATCGCCCTGGCGGAGGATACGAGATTCGAATTAGAGCACGAGCATTTTCGAAGCCCCTTCCCAAGTCCTCAATGACGCTTCTGGCTAGGGCATTCGTGCTCGGCTTTTCGGGTTTGCGTGGACATGCGTGGGCGTGGCTGGCGAAACTCGGGGCACACTCGGGGCACGAAACGTGCTTCAATCGGTGCGGGGCCTCCATCCGGTTCGGCCCGGAGGGGAGGTGGGTGATGGCGGAGGGTCGGCGGCCGTGGGGGAAGGTGCGCCGGCTGCCGTCGGGGCGCTATCAGGCTTCCTACATTATCGGCAGTGTCCGCGGGGTCGATCCGGGCATCCGTTACACGGCGTTGCAGACGTTCGACGCCAAGGGTGACGCGTGGGGGTGGCTGGACCGGGAACGGCGGCTGATCGACCGCGGGGACTGGACGCCACCGATCGAGCGGTTCCACGCGGCCGAGGAGGAGCGCCGGCGCAGGCAGGCGGCGCGGGAGGCCGCCGACGCGGTGCCCACGATCGCGGTCTACGGCTCACGCTACCTGGAGCGGGCCGACCTCGCCGCGACGTCGCGGGACCGGTACCGGCAACTGTTCAGATTCTACATTCTGGCCGAGCCGGCGACGTTGACGAGGCGTGGGATGACGAAGGGGAAGCCGGTCGCGAAGCGGGGCTTGGGCGAGGTCCGGGTGAGTGAGTTGACCCGGGCCGATGTGCGGTTGTGGTGGCAGGGTCTGCCGGTGGGCGTGCGGGAGTCGTCGTGCCGACAGGCCTACGACCTGCTCCGGGCGATCATGAACTCAGCCGTCGAGGCCGAGCTCATCGACGCGAACCCGGTGCAGGTCAAGGCGGCCACCCAAGCGCAGGCGTCACGGGAACGGGACATGGATCCGTTGCCGATCGACGTGCTGTACGCCGTCGCGGCCGAGATGCCCGCACCCTGGCGGTTGGGTGTCCTGCTGGGGGGTGTGCTGGGCCTGCGCTCAGGTGAGGTACGAGCGCTCCAGCGGCGGGACTTCGACCTCACCGCAGACGTTCCCACCGTCAAGGTCCACCAGTCGGTGAAGGAGGCCGAGGGCAGGCTCGAGATCGGGCCGTTGAAGACGGCCCGCAAGGGCGTCGCGTCCCGGACCCTCCCCATCCCGGCCGCGCTGGTCGACGACGTCAAGGTGCACCTGCGGCAGTACACCCAGCCCGGCCGGACCGGGCTGCTGTTCTGGCGGACCAGGGACGGGGGACCGGTGAGGTCGGCCGACTGGCTCCGGGCGTTCAAGAAGGCCTGCACGAACGTCGCCAACCGGCTCGAAGCCGACGCCGCCGCCCACCTCGCACAAACCGGTGAGCCGGAAAGCGACGCCTCCCAACGGATCCGGGAGCTGCTCACCGGGCGCGGTGGCTACGTGTTCCACGGCACCCGCGTGACTGGCCTCACCTGGGCCTACCGGCTGTCCGGGGGCAACCTGCGGGCGGTCCAAGCCATCGCCGGCCACACCTCCCCCAAGATGGCCTTGCGCTACCAGCGCGCCGAAATGGACTACCTCACCACCGTCGCGGGCAACGTCTCAGCCATGATCGAAGCCAGCACCCGCCAGCCTTGATCGATCGAGTGCGGCTCGACCGGTGCCGGGGAGTCCTGGGCCCCAGTGAAGTGAGTAAGGCCCGCGTCACCCACGGAGGGCGCGATTCGAAGTACTGAATAGTACTGACCAAATGTTACAGTTCAGGTATGTCTTCAGCTGACGTGGACCGCGCACTGGGCCTGCCACAGGACCAGGTCGGGCCCGCACTGGCGAGCCTGCCTGAAGACCAGTGGTTCGAGAGGAAGTCAGCCCGGACGGCACCGCGGGACGTGGCCATTCCGTTGGTGGCCATGGCCAACGCCGACGGCGGCGTCCTTGTCGTGGGGTTGCACGACGGGCTCGTCGAGGATGTCCCACCCCAAAGGCGCAATGAGCTCAGGCAGGTGGCGCTGGACTTCACCCACCCGCCGGTGCGGGTGCGCGTCCAGGAGGTGTTGGCGGCTTCCGCGGGCGGCGATCCCGTCACCCTGGTGGTGTTTCGAATCGAGCCGGGGGATCAGGTGCACACCACGCAGAAGGGCAGTTGCTACCTGCGGGTGGGCGACGAGTCGCGGCAGCTCACCGCCGCCCAGCAGCGTGAACTCGTCTATGACCGGGGGGCAGCACACTATGAGGCCACCCCCGTTGCTCTCAGCGTGGAGGACCTCGACCAAGACCAGCTCGTCAGCTACGCCCGGGCCATTGGCGCTTCGTCCATCGAGGGCATGCTCGCCGCACGCGACCTGCTTGATCGCCGCGGACGCCTCACTGTGGCCGCTGAACTGCTCTTCGACGGCCGTCCGCAACGGGAGTTCCCGAATGCCCTGGTGCGCGTCCTCAGGTACGGGGCAGACGAACGGGGCGTGGGAAGGTCGATGAGTCTGGAGGACGGCGAGGACGTCCGGGTGGAGGGCTCCCTGCCCCGCCAGATCATGGTGGCGTCCGACACGATCGACCAGATGATGCCCAAGTGGCGCCAACTCGGTCCCGCGGGCCTGTTCGAGGCGCGAACCCGGATTCCCAGGGACGCCTGGCTCGAAGGGCTGGTCAACGCGGTCGTGCACCGTTCCTACAGCATGATGGGAGACCACATCCGGTTCGAGATCTTCCCGAACCGGGTCGAGATCACGTCGCCGGGACGGTTCCCGGGCCTGGTGAACCCCGACAAGCCCCTGGAGATCAAGCGTTCCGCACGGAACCCCCGGATCGCGAGGGTCTGCGCGGACTTGGGCATCACCCGCGAACTCGGTGAGGGGATCCTGCGCATCTTCACTGAGATGCGCCGGCGTGGGTTGGTGGACCCGATCTACACCCAGTCTTCTTCCACCGTGACGCTGACCTTGCTCGCCTCCGACGCGCTGCCGGCCGAGGTGGTGTCCCGCCTTACCGGGAGCGCTCTGGCGATTCTCGACGCCCTGCGACTCGCGGGCCAGCCCTTGGGGACCGGTCAGCTAGCGGAGTTGGCCGGCGTGACCCGCATGACGGCCACTCGTGCCCTGACCGCGCTCGAGCAGGAAGGCATCGTCACGTGGCGGGGGACCTCCAAGCGCGATCCTCGAGCAACCTGGTCCCTGGGCCAGCTGTAACACTCCAGCTGCAACATCGGTGTTGCAGCTCGGTGTTGCAGCTCACGCCAGGTCGGCGACGGCTGAACACTGAACCCATAGCGGCCCCCGTCGAAGGGCTACTGTCCGCGACGCGGCAGATGCGCGCATCGTTGCTGTAGCTCCCGGCCCCTTCTCCAACCGAGAGGTATCGAATTGAGGCGTCGGAGGGCAGGCTCGACCTCCGCGAGGCCCGGCACCACGGTTGACACCTGCCCGCTGTTTCGTCCCCAGCGCAGTCGGGGTGCGCCTTACGCTGCGTTGTGTCGCAAGGATACGATTCGGGGGCGGGAGTGAGATGTCTGACGACCCGACAGAGTGGGTGACACTCGAAGGCAAGGAGGCGGCCCTTCGCATGGGGTTACAGTGGGGACTGCCCTACGAGCAGCACCTGAGGAACCCGCGAGCGGTCGGTTTCAATTGGGCGCAGATTCAGGCGGTCTTCGGGCTGTCGGATCCTGCTGCTATGCCGTTTGTTGGTGTGCTTGACGGTGCAGGGTCGGCGAAGTGCAGCCGATTCTTGCGTACATGTCACGACCTGGCGCAGTTGACGATCTGGGATGACGGCTTCGGCTTCACTGTTCGGGTCGGCGACGGCGGATTGAGCGAGACGGTCGAAGCGAACCTGCCCGCACGGGAGGCGGTGCGAGGAGCAGCACTGACTTTCCGGCAATTGTTCGCGGATGACGAGTCTGCCTCGTTCCTCAAGGTGCGCAAGATCATCGGGCAAGCGCTCCATGCAAGGGCTGGAGAGGCCGTGAGTTCGCACAGCGATTGGGTAGCGGCGCACAACAAGCTCCTCAACACGAGTCTGGACCACTTGGCCAGGGACTACATCCACGAGCACATCCTCGGGGCGAAACGCACGCGCTCGCAGGACGAACCGTGGGGGTGGCCAGGGCGTGAGCGGCCACGCGACCTGATTTTGGCTTACCACTACGGCGACCTGATCCACGCCGATGACAAGCGCGCGGCTGCCCTGCCGACGAAACAGGACGAGTTCGAGCACGCTCATGGCTTGGTTAGCTACCTGCGGGAACTCGCACATATCGGCAGCTTCTACCTTGGGTACGGTGAGCTTGTCCACGCCGTGACAGGCATCCCACTGGATGGGGGATGAATTGGGGATGAATGCGTCGAACGCCCGACATCGTGGCAAGCCGATCGCGGCAAATCAGTGCGTTGGCGGCCAGCGTTGTGCGGGGGCTTGTTTGGGTGCAGGCATCGTCTTCGTGTCGAGAAGGTTCACCCGAGATCTTCCCGTGGTGGTCCGGGGACGTTTGTGAACTGGGACGATCGACTCATCGGGATGGGACGAGGGGGTCGCATGATGGGGGGACGGTTGTGTCGGCAGTTGGTGCTGTTGGTGCTGGTGTTGTCTTGGCTGGTGGGCGTCGGCGCGCCTGAGGCGTCGGCAGCGCCGCCGGTGTCTTCTTTCGCGTGGGGGGCGTGCCCCGAGGGGGTGACGGCGGAGGTGGCGAGCCAGGTGCGTTGCGGGGTCCTGACGGTTCCGGAGAGCCGCACCTCTGACAGTTCCCGCACGATCGCCTTGCCGGTCGCTCTGGTGCCGAGCCGGTCGGCGACCCCGGCGGCGGATCCACTGGTGTTCCCCACGGTCGGCGGTCCGGGCGGGGGCAGCCTGTCGGGCCTGTGGTATTGGCTCGACTACGCGGATTGGGCCCGGGCCGAGCGCGACATCATCGTGGTAGAGCAACGCGGCGATCACCTGGCCACGCCGTACCTGGACTGCCCCGAGGTGGGTATCGCCCACCGCATCCAGGACGGCACCATCCCCGCCCGCCGGCCCGGGGAACTGGACGCCGAGGCGTACCAGCAGTGTTACGACCGGCTCACCGCCGACGGTGTCGACCTCTCCTCCTACAACTCGGCGGCCACGGCGGCGGACCTGGCCGACCTGCGGCAGGCGTTGGGCTACGACCAGTGGAATCTGTACGGCGCGTCGTACGGGACCCGGGTCTCCTTGACCACGATGCGTGACCAGCCGGCCGGGCTGCGGGCGGTCATCCTGGACGGGGTGTATCCACCGAACGGCGTGCAGCACCGCAACGCCGCCGGGTTCGCCGCCGCGGTGCGGGAGATGTTCGCCGAGTGCGCGGAACAGCCGTCGTGCGCGGCCCGCTACCCCGACCTCGAGAACAGCTTGATGCGCGTCCTGGACCGGGTCCGGACGACGCCGCTCCTCGCCGAGGTGCGGGTGCCCGACGTCAACGGCCCGGTACGCATGGAGATCGGCGAGATCGAGGTCCTGCGCGGTCTGCTCGACGCGCTGTACAGCGACGACACCACCCGCGCCCTGCCGTTCCTGATCGACCAACTTGACCAAGGCAACGACGAGGTCGCAGTCCCGCTGGCCCAGCAGAATGTGAACACGGCCGACTACTACACCGAGGGTCTGTGGCGGTCCATCGACTGCGCCGAGGAGCTGCCGTTCTATCCGCCGGAAACACCATCGGCAGACCCGCTCGCAGTCCGCTATGCCACGCTGAACCCCGAACCGCCGTGGTGCTCCGCGTGGCCGGTGGTCGCCCTCGGGGAGGTCGAGGACCAGCCGGTCGTCAGCAACATCCCCACGTTGTTGATGAGCGGCGGCCACGACCCCGTCACCCCGCCTTGGCAAGCGCGCAGGGCTGCCGAGACGCTGTCGCGTCACTACCTGTTCGAGTTCGGGTCCAGCGGCCACGGCACCGTGTGGCAGACCTGGATCAGCCCCTGCCCCGCAGACATCGCCAGCCAGTTCGTCACCGACCCCACGCGTGAACCCGACGCCGCGTGTATGGCCGCCATGACGCCGGGGTCCTTCGTGACCAGCGACGACATCCACCCGACGTCCGCGGTCTACCGCGCCAACAACGACGTGGTCCAGCGCCGGGATCCCACCCCGATCGCCCTCGTCGTCAGCTGCGCGGCGGTGTTCCTCCTGGGCGTGATCGCTGGTGTCGTGGCGTTCATCAGGCGCCGCGGGCCTCGGACGTATGCGGTCGCCATGGTCACGGCGTCCGCACTGAGCTTGGGTTACTCCGGGGCCATGTTCGCCGTCCTTCGGTCCACCGATCCCCTCATTCTGGGCTTCGGCATCCCAACAGCCACGTACCCCCTGCTCCTCACCGGCGGCATCCTCACCGCGACGGCGACCCTGGCCGTGGCCGGGATGGCCGGACACGCGTGGGCCCGCCGCCACGGCACGGTGGTCATCCGGATCATCCTGACCATCGTCGCCGCCGCGTCGATGCTGTTCACCGGATGGCTCCTCGCCCGCGGCCTGCTGTTCTGGTGACGCGCACAATCGCAAGAAGCAGCCACGGCATAATGCGCCGTTGGCGCCACCCACGGCAAGTGAGTGCGGTCGTGCTCGGGTGGCAGCCAGCCGAAAGGCTCCCTCGCACCCCGCGGCATGAGCGAGCTACTTCAGAGTGATGCCGTCACGCGCTTGGGGAAGCCACATGGCGGCGTCCGTCGGCTAGAGGGGCACGCCAATATCCGCATCGTCGAAAGGTCGCCACACGACCGGAACCACAGCCCCGTCGGTTTCGATCAGCGTGGCACCACTCGGGGCCGGCTCCGGGTCCAGGTGCCCCGCGTAGAGGAAGACGATCTCGTGGCCGAGCTGACCGTTCATGCGAAAGATGTTCTCCGCGACCCCGAGATACGTGAGGTGGTCCACGGTGGCCCCGAGTTCCTCACCCACCTCGCGGAGGAGGGCGTCGTGATGCGTCTCGCCCACCTAGACGCTGCCCCCGATGAGCCGGTGAAAGCCCTCGGGGTGCTCGAGGGTGGGTGGGTTCAGCGACACGGCGTGCGCCGTCCCCGCGGTGTTCGGAGCGATCAGCATCGCCTTCACCCGGATTCGTGCACGGTCAATGGCCACTGCCAGACCGTACAGCGCCGCGAGAACGGACGGGGTTCCGGGCCGCTCGCGGCATGACCGAACGGGAGGGCGGCACGCACTGTCGCGGACAAGGCCCCGGTGATGGAGAACCGGGGAAGGGCTACTGGGGATCCTTCTCTGTGCGATCCGACCCGTCTGCGTCCACCAAATCCTCGATGGCGCTGAGGAAGGCGAGTCCGTGTTGGGTGATCTCATAGCGAACGTTCGCTGACGGGCTCTCGCGCCTTCGGGCAAGCGCGCCATAGCGTTTGAGCATCTTGTTTGCGTTGTTGTGCAGAACGGCCCCGTGCAACGCCTTACTGATCTCCTGTGTTGTAAGCGCACGTCCAGCTCTCCTCAAGGTAACGAGGCAACGATACAACTGACTCTCTCCCAGAGAGAGGCGCGCACTCACCTTGACAACACCACGCGTGGACCCTCCCGGTAGACCGGCCACACCCCTTGCCATCGAGACGAACTCATCAAGTGTTCCCACGTTGTCGATAATAAAATCGGCGAGTTCATCAGCCACGGGCAGGAGCCCGAGTTCCGCTTGTTGCACGTCTCTCTCCTGGAATTCGGTGAACGTCAGTTCTCCCCGTGATGCACGCTCGACGAAGCGCTGGTAGCGAACACGTTGCGGCGCATGCAGAGAAACAAGGTCCAGCTGCGGCCAGACCTGTCTCAGATGCTGTATCTCCTCGATAGTCCGCAGGCCAGTCACCACCAGGGGCGAATCGCCCCCCCCATAGAGTTGTGTGATCTCTCGGGCAACCATGTCGAAACCCTCGCGATCAAGAAGCTCCGCAGCGAAATCACCGATGTTCGTGTCCAGGTCGGAGTTCCCCCGCCGCCGCCGGACCAACGAAGATGCGTCCACGAAATCACAGCGTCTATCATTCGCTACTTGGACACCGAAAGTGGTCTTCCCGGAACAGGTCGGACCTATCACGAGGATAATCTGGCGCTCTTTGCGTGCTGACCACTCAGGCAAGTCAAACATCGACGGCTGCATAGGGTCATCGTCGGAGGAGTAGTCTCCACGCTCAAGTCGGCGATAGCTTCCGGGGCCAACATTCAACGCGACAGTGAGCTCCTCGAGGCGGTCAAGGAGAAGCTTGAGTGATTTCGCACGGAAATCGAATCTGAATGATCCCTCGAGAGACATCTCCCCTAGAGTGCGCTCTGCCCCGGTAGGCACAAACCACCCACTGAAACTCGTTGGGTCTAGCCATGGCGTGCTCAAGTTCAATTGCGGCGGTGGAAGTTGCGACACCAGATCTCCGCTAGTGACCCCATAAAAGTAGATCGGCCGATCAAGACCAGGAAGCGATAGGGCTATACAGGACTCAACCGAGCAGGCTCGGGAACCGAAGCCGTCAACGGCGTGCAGGAGATCTTGGTGGGAAGCCTGCGCGAACCATTCCTTGGCCCGCAGGCCGGGAAAGTCTGAGCTTGTACTTAGTGCGTCGATTCGAATCGACGTGTCTTCTATGAAGAAGATCGCGGTTGCACCCTCACGACGCCGAATCTCCCTTATGGCTTCAGCCAGTAGTTGCTCCTTGTTACCGGAGTAATTCTCCTCGTATGGCTCCTCATCGTGCCGCCTGAACGCCAGTCGGGCCCCGGACATTGTGAAGATAGTAGACGCCTGCGCAAATTTTGCGCGACTGGAGGTGAAGAATGTCACCTGAAGCTGGCGAGGCAAGCGCAAGAAGGCGTCACGCATGTCTATTCGACCCACGCGTGCTCCACCCCCTTGTCATCGACGCACGTGGTGAAAGCTGGTAGCGCAGTGCCGGGCAATCGCGGAATGGCACTCGCGGTCTCCCGGATCCCTACGATAGCCGGCCCCATACTCGACATTGCAGTGCACGAGTATGCGGACGCCATCTCCTGCATCAAAGCTCTGACGGAGGAGTGCTGATGAGCGATCTCATGCTTCTTGAGCCCCCGCGATTGGAATTCGCTCATGAAGGAACCGAAGGCCTCAAGGTCATGGCTGAGCAAAGCCGGTACCAATCCGTGGTACAGCAGGGCAAGAGCCTCGAGAGACTCTATCGGATCATCTTGTGCGGCCTTACGGAAGATCGCCTCCTCCGCGGTCCCACTGATGCACCGCCCCTCAGTGGGCAGGTATACGTCCAGGGACCACGGGGGTGGCGATATCCGCTGCACCATCATCGAGGGTCTGTAGGCTGACTGCGAACCGGATGGCATCAGGAGACCTGGCGGTTCTTGCCCGCAATCGATGATCCAACCCCCACGCCAATATCCGTTAACGCCGGTGCCGCTCGCCCCCCCGCGACCAGAGAGCCGTACCAGTTCGGCTTCCGAGAGCCCGGCCCGGCTCACGAGGTTCGCGCTAACTAAGCAGGACAGAATGGTTGTCGTGCCCGAGCCTAAGCCATGGTGTCGAGGAAGTTTGCCCTCGAGGCGTAGATTCATGCATGAGGAATCTGTTAACTTTTGAAACGAATATAGGACGCGGAGAATTCGCTCACGAAGTACCGTGTCCCCTCGCAGTCCAGTGATGGTCCAACGCGATGAAGGGGCACACAGAACACGAATGGCTGGCTCAGCCAGCATGGCTCCAATGCCACCGAATGCTCTGGGTGTCGCTCCCGTCATATCCACCAACCCAAAATGAAGTCGCCCACCCGCTCGCGTCACGATTCGCATGCTAAGGGCTCACAGAAAAGTCGGTCCAAATACGCTCAAAATGATCCGTCAGGGCATCAAACATAAAACCGCCGCGCCGGACTCGCATGGTCAGGGTGTTGCCACTTGCCCTACCTGCTAGGTACGGACCCCAAAATATCTCATCGTCAATGCGGAAAATGTTCACCTCGGGTAGGCTGAAATACGTGCGCAGTTGGAGCCTTTGATCATCGGGACCATAGCTTTCTCCGAATCTCTTGATGAACTCGTCGATCTCTCCCTTTATCACACCTACGCTCTGCCCCTCCTCCTTGTCACGCTGGGTGGCGTATGGTGAGTTCGGATCCAAGAGAAGGATGCGAACTTCAGCGCTTCTTGATAGATCGCCGAGGTCCTGCATGTAGTCGCGCTTGAAGTCCTTGAGCCCGAAGCCGAGAATATCGATCTGCTTCCGAGCTTTCTCAAGGCGCACGGCGTACTCTTGGCGAATTTGGGCAGCCCGACTAGGATAAATCCACTGGAGCCCTGATGAGTCCAAGATTCGGAGTAGTTCCAGACTTCGTTCACTCATGGCGACATACACCCAAACCACCATGCCGCACAGTCCTGCGGCTATGATCGAAGTGCCCAGAGCGAAGACGGTTGCCTTTTGCAACTCGTCCTTCATGGAACCGGAGGCCACAGTCGCCAAGGCGCCGCCTACCACCATGAGAATATGGACTAAGAAGTAGATGGTACGACGCTGCGTCATTACGAATCACCCACCCATATTTCGCGAAGTGATGAGGACTTCACTGAACTGACCCCGGGACTGACCACGAGCAGCTACGGAACTCATGCGATGTAGTTGTCGAAGCTCAAATATTTCTTCAGGATACAATCTCATTACACTCGAGTGGGCCGCATTAGTCCCAACCACCTTGACACCGCGCGTTGCAGCGGATGCCGCTTCCGATGCCAATCGTTCTTGATCCGCCCAGGAGAAGATCTTTTCGTTGTATCGAACGAAACCGTTATGATTGTGGATTACGGTGTAAGGGGGATCCAGAACTAGCAGGTCGCCCTCTGTGGCCCCTGACGTTATCACTGCGAAATCCCCACAACTCAGCGTGGCGCCTTGCATGCGCCCGGCGAAGGCGAGCAGCGCATCTCTAGTCAGGTCCTGGAACCGTGGACTTCCGATAGGGACGTTGAATTGCCCCTTACGATTCACGCGGTAGAGCCCATTGAAACAGCTTCGGTTCAGATAGATGAATCTAGCCGCACGCTCCAGCGCTGTCCCCGGGACAAATTCCCGCACAAGCGAATAGCTTTCGGGACGATGGTGTGCCACGAGGGACGAATACAACTCCCAAACTTCCGTCGCGCTGCGCGCGACTTCGCTATAGCATTCCATCAGTGCGCAGTTCGAGTCGGAAACGTGTGGATCTGTGGCATTGGCGTGCAAGAATAGCGCAGCCCCGCCCAGAAATGGTTCCAGGTATCTGGCGTAGGGAACAGCGAAGAGGTCAGGGTATTGTTGAACTAGCCATGACTTTCCCCCGGCCCAACGGAGAAGAGGCCGTACGAGGCCACGGGCGCTCGCCGGGTCATAGATGGCTTCAACAGCCTCCAAGGTCTTCCCCATCTTCGTTGGATCGCGCCGAGACGCTTACGCGTGCGAGGGCCTCGCGTGCCAGCGTGTCGGTCACCTACTAGCACGTCGAGCCTAGCTAATGATTGTTGAATGCACTCGCGGCACGGCGGCAGTGAGCAGGACCGGGGCAGTCTGCGAGGCGCTCAAGCACCGGAGCGTCTTTCGGGCTCGGTGGTTCATCCGGTATCACCGTGCGCTGCGTAGGACTTCGTCCCATCCTGTCGGCGGCGGACCCGCGCGCCATCACGGGTGCGGGGCGGTGAGTTGAGTGACATCACGCTCGTCGGCGCCTGCGGACGTCCCCACATGGGCATGAGAGTGAGGACATGATCGGCCTGGAGGTCGATGCGCCCGCGCACGTCAGCGGCTGATGGGATGTCCACACCTATGGTGCACGGTGGGTTGAGTCACGACCCGTCAGACAGGTGCTCCCGACACTGGCGGCTCTTCGGGCCGGGCGTCTCCCAGGCCCAGCTGATGGCGGGGCACCGGATGTTCAAGAGATCCGCAGCATCTCGTATCGCGAAGCATTCGGATTGTGCTTGCGGGCTAGGCATTGCAGGGAGTCTGCCGTCAAAATCCGGTCAGGAAGATGCAGTGCGTGCCCCGAGGGTGCCCCGAGAGCGCTTCCGGATCGGGACCCACTCAACAGTATCCTCAGCTTCCCCGCGATATTATCCCTAGTCAGAGCGGGATTCGTGCAATGGCGGAGGATACGAGATTCGAACTCGTGAGGGCGTGAACCCAACCCGCTTTCCAAGCGAGCGCCATAGGCCTCTAGGCGAATCCTCCAGGGCACTGCGGCGGCGGTGCTCCGGCCGTTGATCGTAGCGCCTCGCCTTCGTGCCTGGCGAACTGTGGGGGCCCCTGCCGTACCCGCACCTCGTGACCGCCCAACTGATGCCGACGGCGGCAGCCTCGGGAAACCGCTAGACTGCGTAGCTAGGTCCTCCGCGCGGCGGTACCTCACCGAACCCCCCCAGGTCGGAAACGAAGCAAGGGTAGGAGAGCTCTTCCGGGTGCGCGGAGGGCCCTTTGCATGTTCTGACGCTCTCAGGTGCGTGAGATTCCTCTCAGACAAAGATCGGCTCTTGTTCGCTGACGTTTACAGTCCGTCCCGACGGGCACGGCACGCCGAGTCCTAATCTGGGGGGAAACGGATGCCGGCAGAGCCGGCCCGAGACGGGGGTCCTCTCGAGCGTCGCGGATGGCGATGATCGAGAGGGCCCCCGTCTTCACGTCCAAGCCCTGGCGTGTGAGCATTCGTTGTCCCGACTCACGCGCTCCACCTCGACCGCGAGAACTGTCAGTCCGACCGCATAGTGTGTGCGACGTGGAAGACGAGGGCCTGTTCGACTTCGACCCGCAGGACGGGCCGGGTCTGTTCGACGCGCCTAGCGACGCCGAAGACTCGGCTGCTGATGTCACGTCGAGTCGAGCAGAGACTGTCGTCACGGCGACCGAGGACGTGCCCGACGACTCGGTCGAGCGCCCCCGACACCTCGATTCCGATTCGCCCGACGTGCCTCGTTCGCCGGGGGGTCCGGTGACATCAACGGCGTCGCCACCCCCTGCCGACCCCGACGCCGTACCCCCCACGGAACCGGCTGCCTCTGCCGTACCCCCCACGGAATCGGCTGCCTCTGCCGTACCCCCCACGGAATCGGCTGCCCCTGCCGTACCCCCCACTCGCCCAGACCCACCACCCGCACCGCTGGCCCTCTACCGGCGCTACCGTCCCGACGTCTTCGCCGATGTGATCGGGCAGGAACACGTCACCGAGCCGCTGCAGCGGGCGCTGGTGAACAACCGCGTGAACCATGCCTACCTGTTCTCGGGCCCGCGGGGCTGCGGCAAGACCACGTCGGCGCGGATCCTCGCGAGGGCGCTGAACTGCGAGCAGGGCCCGACCGCCCAACCGTGCGGCACCTGCCAGTCGTGCCGGGATCTCAGCCGTGGCGGACCCGGCAGCATCGACGTCATCGAGATCGACGCAGCGAGCCACGGGGGTGTCGATGACGCTCGAGACCTGAGGGAGCGTGCCTTCTTCGCGCCGGTTCACAGCCGCTACAAGATCTACATCGTCGACGAGGCCCACATGGTCACGACGGCGGGCTTCAACGCGTTGCTGAAGGTGGTCGAAGAGCCGCCGCCTCACGTGAAGTTCATCTTCGCGACCACGGAACCCGAAAAGGTGATCGGCACCATCCGCAGCCGCACCCACCACTACCCCTTCCGTCTCGTCCCTCCCAAGGTCCTGGGCGACTACCTCCGCACCCTGTGTGAGGCCGAAGGAGTCGACGTCGAGCCGGCGGTTTTGCCCCTGGTCGTACGTGCCGGTGCGGGCTCCGTGCGCGATTCGCTCTCGGTGCTCGACCAGCTGCTTGGTGGTGCGGGGGAGAGGGGAGTGACGTACGAGCAATCCGTCGCCCTCCTCGGCTACACCCCCGAAGCTCTCCTCGACGAGATGGTCGACGCGCTCGCGGCGGGCGACGGGGCCGGTGTCTTCTCGACCATCGACCGGGTGGTCGACATCGGCCAAGATCCACGCCGGTTCGCCGAAGACCTCCTTCGCCGGCTCCGTGACCTCGTGATCGTCGCCGCCGTACCCGACGCCGTCGCCAGTGGGTTGCTCGACGTGTCGGCCGATCAGGCCGACCGGCTCGTCCTGCAAGCGCAGGGCTTGGGGGCCGGTGAACTCACCCGAGCGGCCGAGGTGGTGGGTGAGGGATTGGTGGCGATGAGGGGTACGACAGCGCCACGGCTTCACCTCGAACTCATGTGCGCCCGCATCCTGCTGCCGGGTGCCGATGTCGACGATCGTGGAGTCCACGCCCGACTGGACCGCCTCGAACGCCGTCTGGGGATGCCCGCCGACGAGGCCGGCGCGCCGTCGGCGGCCCGCGAGCAGGGCCCGGAGCGTTCTGCTCCGGCCCCGCGCGATCAGGGTCGGTCGGCTCCTGACCCCACGACCAAGGAACGGTTCACTCGCCGTACCTATGACGATCCTCCACCCGAAGAGGACTGGATCCCGCCCGCCGACCGAGACCAGGCCAAGCCCCGACTGAGGCTGGTCGAGTCCGGCGACGGTGCGCCGACTCGAACGACGACAGGGAATTCCGGTCAATCCAGGACACCGCCGGCCCCCCAGGCGCCCGACGACGTGCCAGAACGACCCGCCGCGACCCATGCCGTACGGCCTCCTCGTCACGACTCGCCGCCGACCGACTCGGCAAGTTCGCCGTCTCCGAAAGAGCCGACCCCTCCGGCCGAGCCTGCGGCGCCAGAACCTGAGCAGGTACGGCCCGAGGTGACCGTAGCCGACGTGCGTCGGTTCTGGCCGAATGTGCTCGACCTGGTGAAGAACCGGCGCAAGTTCACGTGGTTGACGGTCAGCCAGAATGCTCAGGTCTCCGACGTCCGCGACGGCGTGCTCGAACTCATGTTCAGCAACGTGGGGGCCCGCGACCATTTCTTGCGCGGCGGCAGCGACGATGTGCTGCACGACGCGCTGGTCGAGGTGCTGGGTGCCGACCTGCGGATCTCGGCGGCGATCGAGGCCGAACGTACGGCAACGCCAGAGTCGGCGGCGCCGCGCCGACCACCCCTGCCGGAGCCGTCGCCACGATCTCCGGAGACGGCCGACGAACTCACCGAAGCGTCTCCGGCGACGCCTTCGACCCCGGAGACGCCAGCCGATCCACCGGCTCGGGACAGCGGAGCCGAGTCAGCCTCCAGGTCGAGCGACGACGAGCCCGACTACGACCTGAGCGATCCCGAGGTGGGCGAAGCCGACGCTGAGACCTTGCTCCGTGACATGTTGCAGGCCGAAGCGATCGACGACGAACAAACCTGAGAACTCGGGTGCGGCAGAGCCGTACCCACGACAAGACCCCAGCCACGAAAGGACTTTCATGGAGAACTTCAACCTCAACGATCTGTTGGCGCAGGCCCAGGCCATGCAGGCGCAGATGGCGTCGGCTCAGGACAAACTGGCCTCCGCCGAGGTCACCGGCACCTCCGGCGGTGGGCTCGTGACCGCCACCGTCTCCGGCACCGGTGAGCTGACCAAGCTCGTCATCAAACCCGAGGCAGTCGATCCCGACGACACCGAGACCCTCGCCGATCTGGTCGTCGCGGCGGTGCGCGACGCCTCCACCAAGGCAGGCGATCTGCAGCAAGCGCTCCTGCCCCAGATGCCGAACCTGGGGATGTAGCTGCGGGTCGGCTCCTTGGTCCCGGCCCGGCTCACGGACCCGCGGGGCGGGGGGAGTCGCGGCTTCGAGGTCCGGCGGGCCCGATCAAGCGCACGACGGTCCAGCGCATTGCCGGTCCCCGGTTCGCGTGGGGTTCGCGGTTCCGGCCGCGATCGTCGGCGAGGAGACCGTGGCGGTCACCGGTTCGCGTGGGGTTCGCGGTTCCGGCCGCGATCGTCGGCGAAGAGACCGTGCCGATCCCCGGTTCGCGTGGGGTTCGCGGTTCCGGCCGCGATCGTCGGCGAGGAGACCGTGCCGGTCCCCGGTGCTCGTGGGGTTCGCCCCTAGGATCGCGGGGTACGGCCGAATGCTTGGCCGGTTCGTGAGGTGGATGCGTGTACGAGGGCCCGGTTCAGGACCTGATCGACGAGTTGGCGACCCTGCCCGGGATCGGGCCGAAGGGTGCCCAGCGCATCGCGTTCTTCCTCCTCGACGCGGCGCCGGCCGATGTGCAACGACTCGCGGACGTGCTGTTGAGGGTCAAAGAACAGGTGCGTTTTTGCACGATCTGCTTCAACATCTCGTCGGAAGACTTGTGCCGCGTGTGCCGCGACCCTCGGCGGGACCTCACGTCGATCTGCGTGGTCGAGGAATCCAAGGACGTCGTCGCGATCGAGAGAACCCGAGAATTCCGGGGGCGCTACCACGTGCTCGGCGGCTCGATCAGCCCGATCGACAACCGGGGGCCGGGCGACCTGAGGATCAAGGAACTGTGTCAGCGCCTCGCCGACGGCACCGTGACCGAAGTGATCCTGGCGACCGACCCGAACCTCGAAGGTGAGGCCACCGCGACATTCATCTCCCGGCTGCTGATCCCCATGGGCGTCACGGTGACCAGGCCGGCCTCGGGCCTCCCCGTCGGCGGCGACCTCGAGTACGCCGACGAGATCACGCTGGGTCGCGCCTTCGAAGGTCGTCGCACCCTGAACGTCTGACGGCGAACCGCCGTTGCCGGCACTCAAGCCCTCATCCTGGCGAGTGTCAGCGCAGCTATGCCTGCCCTCTCGATGCCGGGGCGGCTCGTGAGCTGGGCGGCAGGGCGGGTGACCTGAACTCACTCAGGTAAGTCTCGGAGAGGGCGGGCTTCGGCGCAGAGCGGGACAGAACGCGACCTCAACGCGCGACACGCCGGTGCCAACCGGAGATTGAACGAGTTACGCCCGGTTCTGTCCCGGTCCCATGGTGCCTCACCCCGCCGAGAACGTTGCCAGACGATCGCGACCCACACCACGACGAAGCCCCCGCGGGTGTCCCGCGGGGGCTTCGATTGTCGAAAGGTGCCTACTCGGCCGGTTTCTGTGGATCAGGACCCTGCAGCGCGGACCGGCGCTGGTAGTAGTCGTCGATCTCGATCTCGCCCTTGGCGAGACGCTCGTTGAGGATCCGCAGACCTTCGACCTGGGGATCGACGGGCGCGGCAGCCTGCTGTCCGACGAAGCCGGTGAACAGCGGCGCGCCGCCGGACCGCTTCTTCAACTTCTTGACGATGATGATCGCGGCGACGATCAGTGCCGCGAGGATGGCGAGCGACACCAGGCCGTGCAGCATCATCCCGAGGGCGGATCCGCCACCGCCCATATGGTTTCTCACGTTCGTGCTTCCTTTGTCCATGTCCGGACCGATCCGGAACAAGATCAAGTGTCGCTCCGTCTGCTTCAGGATTCACTGGCGGGGGCCTGTCAAGTACCTGTGAAATCTGGTCGGCCCCCGAACCGGCGGCCCCCCTTGCCGTACCCGCACCGCCGAACACCACCGCGCCAACTCGTTCGCCCGGACCAACCCTGCCGCGCTACGATGCAGGCCGACCGCACAGCAGTGATGGGGCCATCACCCCGGAGCCGCCGGAAGAACAGCTTCGGCCTACTAGAACCGGCAGCGGCAACCTCGAGAGGGCAGGGATCGCCTGCCAAGGAGGGTGGCACCGCGGGGCATGCCGACCGGCTCGCCTCGTCCCTTCGCCGTACGTCGAAGGACTTGCCCACGATGACCCGCCAGTACCGGCCCGTGCCGCCTCAGGTCGACCTGCCCGCGATGGAACGCGAGATCCTCGCGTTCTGGGGCGACCACGACATCTTCGAGCGGTCGGTTGAGCAGACCTCGACGGGCACCCCGTGGACCTTCTACGAAGGACCCCCGACCGCCAACGGCATGCCCGGGACCCACCACATCGAGGCGCGCGTGTTCAAGGACGTGTTCCCGCGCTTCCGCACGATGCAGGGCTATCACGTCGAACGCAAGGCCGGTTGGGATTGCCACGGGCTGCCCGTCGAGCTGGCGGTCGAGCGCGAGTTGGGGATCAACGGCAAGCCCGACATCGAGAGGTACGGCGTCGCCGAATTCAACGCCCGCTGCCGCGAGTCGGTCAGCCGGTACGTGGGTGCGTTCAGCGAGCTCACCGAGCGGATGGGCTACTGGGTCAACCTCGACCAGGCGTACTGGACGATGAATCCCGACTACGTCGAGTCGGTCTGGTGGGCGCTCAAACAGATCCACGACAAGGGGCTCTTGGTCGAGGACTACCGGGTTGCGCCGTACTGCCCTCGCTGCGGCACCACGCTGTCGGACCACGAGCTGGCCCAGGGGTACGAGACCGTGTCCGACCCGTCGGTCTACGTCCGCTTCCCGCTCACCGGCGGGCCGCTGGCCGACCATGCGGCGCTGCTCGTCTGGACCACCACACCCTGGACTCTGGTCTCCAACACCGCGGTCGCCGTTCATCCCGACGTCACGTACGTCACGGCGACGAACGGCACCGAGACGCTCGTCGTCGCCGAACCGCTCGCCGAGAAGGTGCTCGGAGACGGCTGGAAGCTGACCAAGACCTTCCGCGGTTCCGAGATGGAGGGCTGGACGTACCAGCGCCCGTTCGACCTCGTCGACTTCCCCGACGTCGTCGGCGGTACCCACTACGTCGTGCTCGCCGACTACGTGACGACCGAGGACGGCACCGGCCTCGTGCACCAGGCGCCGGCCTTCGGCGAGGACGACATGCTGACCTGTCGCCGGTACGGGCTGCCGATGGTCAACCCGATCCTCCCCGACGGCACGTTCGAGCCAGAGATTCCCCTAGTCGGGGGGCAGTTCTTCAAGACCGCCGACAAGGCGCTGGTGGCCGACCTGCAGCAGCGCGGTCTCATGTACCGCGTGCTCGAGTACGAACACAGCTACCCGCACTGTTGGCGGTGCCACACCACGTTGCTCTACTACGCGCAGCCGAGCTGGTACATCCGCACCACCCAGATCAAGGACGCCTTGCTGCGGGAGAACGCGGCCACGACCTGGTACCCGGAGAACATCAAGTGGGGTCGGTACGGCGATTGGCTCGACAACAACATCGACTGGGCGCTGTCGCGCAGTCGGTACTGGGGCACTCCGCTGCCCATCTGGCGTTGTCAGAACGGGCATCAAACCTGTGTCGGCTCCCGACAAGAACTGTCGACGCTCGCGAAGGCCGACTACTCCGACCTCGACCCGCACCGCCCGTACGTGGACGACGTCACGTTCGCCTGTCCCCTGTGTGGCGAGACCGCCAAGCGGGTCCCGGAGGTGATCGACGCCTGGTTCGACTCCGGTGCGATGCCGTTCGCGCAGTGGGGCTACCCCTACCTCCCTGGCTCGGTCGAGCGTCTGGAGCAGGACTACCCGGCCGACTTCATCTGTGAGGCGATCGACCAGACGCGCGGCTGGTTCTACTCGCTGATGGCCGTCGGCACGCTGGTGTTCGACCGGTCCAGCTACTCCAACGTGCTGTGCCTGGGCCACATCCTGGCCGAGGACGGCCGCAAGATGAGCAAGCACCTGGGCAACATCCTCGAGCCGATCCCGCTGCTCGACCAGCACGGCGCCGACGCGGTGCGCTGGTTCATGGCCGCCGGCGGCTCGCCCTGGGCAGCCCGGCGGGTCGGACACACCACGATCACCGAGATCGTGCGCAAGGTTCTCCTGACGTACTGGAACACGGTCGCCTTCCAGGCTTTGTACGCCAGGGTCAACGGTTGGGCTCCCGGTCACGCACCGGCGCCTGCGGATCGCCACGTGCTCGACCGCTGGCTGCTGGCGGAGACGAACGAGCTCGTGCGCGATGTCACCGCCCAGCTCGAGGATTTCGACACCCTGGGCGCGGGCAACCGCATCTCGGCGTTCACCGACGACCTGTCCAATTGGTACGTCCGCCGCTCGCGCCGCCGGTTCTGGGACGGCGACGAATCCGCGTTGGCCACCCTGCACGAGGTGCTGAGCGTCGTGACGCGCCTGATGGCTCCGATCGTTCCGTTCGTGACCGAGCGGGTGTGGCAAGACTTGTACGTCTCGACCGACCCGGACGCTCCCGAGTCGGTGCACCTGGCCTCGTGGCCGACCGTCGACGAGACGCTCGTCGACGAGGAACTGAGCCGGTCGATGGGCGTGGCTCGACGGGTCGTCGAACTGGGTCGTGCCGCCCGGTCGGAGGCCAAGGTCAAGACGCGGCAGCCGTTACGCCGGGCCCTGGTCGCGAGTACGACGCTCGCCCGCCTCGACGACGCGATCGTTGCCGAGATCACGGCCGAGCTCAACGTCGGCGCCTTGGAGTCGTTCGCGACGGCCGGTGACCTCGTCGACTACTCGGCGAAGGGCAACTTCCGCGCCCTCGGCAAGCGGTTCGGCAAGGACACGCCCAAGGTGGCGCAGGCGATCGCGGAGGCCGACGCGGCTGAGTTGGCGACCCGGCTTTCCGAGGTGGGTACGGCGATGGTCGCCTTCGCGGGTGGCACGGAGGTGAGCGCTGACGAGGTGATCGTCTCCGAGCGCCCTCGCGAAGGCTGGTCGGTGGTCAACGAACAGGGCGAGACGGTGGCGCTGGATCTGGAACTGACCCCCGAGCTTGTCAGGGCTGGGTTGTTGCGCGACGTCGTACGGGCGGTGCAGGAGGCTCGCAAGTCGGCCGGCTTCGAGGTCACCGACCGGATCGTGCTCACCTGGGCCGGTGCTGGTGACGCCGCGGGCGCCCTGCGGGCTGACCCGTCGGCCGTGGCCGACGACGTCCTCGCGACGAACGTGGTCGAAGCTTCGGAAGCTCAGGACGATTGGGTCACCGACGAGGACCTCGGCCTGTCGTTCGGACTGGTCCGGGCGCTGTCGTGACCGATCGCCGTACTCTTCGTCCATGGAGGTACGGAACAACGCGACGGAACACCGTTACGAACTCGTCGACGACTCAGGCGAGCGGATCGGGTTGATCGACTACAAGCTCCGCCCGGGCGTCGTCGACCTGTGGCACACGGAGGTCGACCCCCAGCATGGTGGCCAGGGGTACGGCCAACTCCTGGTTCGCTCGGCGCTCGACGATGTTCGCGCCCAGGGCCTCAAGGTCAGGCCCACGTGCCCGTTCGTGAAGAAGTACGTCGAACGTCACCCGGACTACGCCGACCTGGTCTAGTCGCGAGCGTGGTCCGGCTCAGGCCGTCGGGCCCCGTCCCCGCTGCTGATTCCGCCACTGCTCGCGCTGTTGCTGCCACTGCTGGCGACGTTCACGTCGGCGTTGGTGAGAGCCGCCCCAGCCCCAGATGCCGGGGATGAAGAAGATCAACCACCACATGCCCCACCGGAACAGGCCGAACATCGCGACGATCATCGCCACCGCCATCAGCGGCCAGACCCAACTGGGGACGTTGTTGAACTCCATGCCGAAGAGCTTGAACGACGCGCCCTGACCCTGAGCTTGCTGGTTGGTCTGCTGGTACGGCTCGGGTCGCGTCGGATCGGGGGCGTTGGGGTCGACCGCGGGTTGGTACACGGACACCTGCTGGTGCGGGTACAGCTCGAACGAACCGGCCGTCGCGACCTGGGGCAGATCGAGGAAGAGGGCGTCAAGCTCCTGCTGGTCGGCTGCGGCGAGGGCTGTGCCGACTCGCTGGTCGAACAGGTCCTGACTGAGGCGCCCTTCGTCGAGGTTGGTTCGGAGGCGCTGCACGGCAGCGTCTCGTTCGGCCTGCCCGACGGGCTGCGACTGTGGCTGCATCTGGGGGATACTCACCCCTCAATAGTGCCTGATCCCCAGCCCGGCAAGCGCTGACGTCTGTCACAGGTCAGGGCTGATACGGATCAGCGCTCACAGTTCGCGGGGGAGTGGCCGATCCAGCCCCGGTAGGCTCCGAAGCGATCGAGGTGCGACCAGGGGAGTCGAATGACGCAGCGCGGACGGCCAACGTACGTTCACCCACCCAAGGTCCGGGTCGAACGTCGCCGTCGGTTGGGGGCGGAACTGATCGACAACGCGTTCTTCCTGACCGCGTTCGTCGCGGTCATCTTGCTCGGCGCGGTTCTGTCGCGTCAGGGGCTCAGGTGGTCGCCGTACCTGCTGTTCCTGATCGGAGTCTGGCTGCTGCTGACGTACCTGGCCCTGCCGCGTTTTCACCGCATGATGACCGCGCTGTACGTGCCCGACTACTTCTTCGGCCGCAGCCGCACCAACGACGGCCTCCTCGGTGACCCGGTGAACCTGGCCTTGCTCGGATCCGAATCGCAGGTTCACGCGGCCATGGAAGCGGCCGGCTGGACGCGCGCCGACTCGCTCAACATCTCCAGTGCCTGGCGCACGATCGTCAGTTCGCTGACCCGCCGGAGCTATCCCGAAGCTCCGGTCTCGTCCTTGCACCTCTTCGGGCGGGTCCAGGACTTCGCCTATCAGATGGAAGTCGACGGATCGCCTGCGCAACGTCACCACGTACGGTTCTGGGCGACGCCCGAAGGGTGGTTGTTGCCGGGCGGACATCGGGTCGACTGGCTGGCCGCCGGAACCTATGACCGCTCGATCGGATTCTCGGCCTTCACCTTGCAGATCACCCACAAGATCGACGCCGACATCGACCTCGAGCGTGACTTCATCATCGACACGCTGACGTACGCCGAACCCCAGGTTTCCGTCAACGTGATCGAGGACTTCTCCACCGGCTATCACCATCGCAACGGTGGCGGCGACGCCGTACAGACCGACGGGAACCTGCCGGTGGTCGACGTCCGGTCGGTGACGAGCGAGGCGGCCCCTCGGGATTCCGAAGACGACTTGGCGCACCGGATCGGCCGTCGTCCCGTGGCGGTCGGGCTCGGCGTGCTGCTGGTGCTGACGTCGTCGGTGCTGGACATGATCTTCTACACACCGGAGTACGTCTCCACGGTTCAAGAGCTCAAGGAGGCGGCACCCGGGCAGTACGGCCTACTCGGCCTGGCGTTCGTGATCGGAGTCTTGGCCGTCGCGTACGGCGTCTTGGGCCTCTTTTTGTGGAAGACGTTTGCGGGTCGAGCCTGGGCACGGATGCTCCTGCTGGCGCAATTGTGTTCTCAGGTGGTGTTTCAGCTCGTGCAGTGGGTGGGGTCGAGAGACGTGCCGTTCGGTGCCTTGGTGTCGACCTCCTGCGGTGTGCTCGGGATCTTCGCGTTGTCGAGCCTCTCGGCCCGTCGCTGGACCGGTCAGGCTCCCGGGCGGCAGACCGTAACGTCGGTGCAAAGCGGCGGCGCTCTCCCGCCGGCCGACCAGCTATCCGACCACCCGGCCGAACAACCGGCGGAGCAGGGCAGTGGCGTGTCAGGTCCGACGCCGTCGGCGTAGGAAACGCCGAGCCAGCAGGGCCCAGGTGAGCAGGATGCCGGCGAGCAGCACGGCGATGATCAGGAAGTTGCGGGTCGCCAGGCCGGCCACCACGGCGAGCACTGGTCCGAGCACGACGATCGGAATCAGCACCACGGGTTGGGGGTGACGCTCCGGACCGGGTTGCGCCGCGGGGGGTACGGCGACCTCGGACGAGCCGGCCGAAGCGGGCGACGACCAGGGTGGCGATGGCGGGGACGAGTCGGACATGGGTGACGCTGGGGTGAGGGTGGGCCGTACCGAGAAATCGGGAGGCTGACGGTCGTCACGCGGGGGCTGCTGCCAACTCGCGGCGCCCGTCGGCGGTTGGGTCGGGTAGACCTCGAACTGTCCTGCCGCGGGGCCGCCGGCCGTGGTGTCGATGGGTACGGGGTCAGGATCAGCGGCGGCCCTCGGGTCGGCGGCAGAAGGATCCGTCGCCGAGTCGTTCTGGGTCACCGGCCCATTCTGCAGGGTGATCCTGTACGTCGGTGTGAGTCAGCTGTCCCGATTCCGGTTGCGCCGAATCCGACGCATCACGGCGGGAATGAAGAAGATCAGCCACCAGGGCCACCAGATCCCAGTTTGGCCAGCACCCGAAGCGACCACGACGGCGATGAAGTTGGCCACGATCACGATCCACACCCAGCGAGGCACGCGCTGGAGATAGTCGGCTACCGGCGACCCCGACGGGCGCGCGGCCTCCGTTGGGGTGGGCCGGGGATCTGGTTCGTCGGCGGGTACGGCGAGGACTTGGTGCGGGTACAGGTCGTACGACCCGGCGGCCACCACGGGCGGGAGATCCGCGAGGAGCGGGTCGAGATCGGCTTCCGTGCGGGCCTCCGCCACGAGACTCGCACGTTCGTCGTACTCCGTCTGAGTCAGCCGACCCTCAGTCAGGCCCGATTGGAGCCTCTGCGCTGCGGCAGCGCGGTCAGCATCGCCGATGCGCATGGGGACGGGATCTGAGGTGGACACCCGGCCATTGTCGCGCCCCCACTGCGTCGGTACGGCACGGGGTCAGACGGCGGGCAAGCCGTACCCGTCAAATCGCGTGGTCGGGCTCGAAATCGGGAAAGACGTTGGCCGGGATGCTCACGGGCTTGGCGGGAATCCCGGCGACGGTGGTGTACGGCTCGACATCGGCGAGCACGACGCTGCCGGCCCCGATCTTGGCGCCCTCGCCGACGACGATGTTGCCCAGAATCTTCGCGCCGGCACCGATCATCACTCCGCGGCGAATCTTGGGGTGGCGGTCGCCGCCGACTTTGCCCGTGCCGCCGAGGGTCACCTCGTGCAGCATCGAGAAGTCGTCCTCGACCACGGCCGTCTCACCGATGACCACACTCGTCGCGTGGTCGAACAAGATGCCCTTGCCGATCCGCGCGCCGGGGTGAATATCGACGGCGAACACCTCGGAGATACGGCTCTGGAGGTACAGGGCGAGGGGTTGGCGACCGTTGTTCCAGTAGTAGTGCGCGACCCGGTAGGCCTGCAACGAATGGAACCCCTTGAAGTAGAGCAACGGGGTCGCGAACTCACGGCACGCTGGGTCGCGGGACAGAACGGCCCGCAGGTCTTCGCGGATCGACAGGCTGATGCCCGGATCGCCGTCGAAGGCCTGGGCAATGAAGTCACGAAGCGTGAGCGACGTGATGGTCTCCGAACCCAGCTTGCTGGCGAGGATGAAGCTCAAGGCATCCTCGAGTCGAGAGTGGGACAACACCACCGTGTGCACGAAGCTGGCCAGGGCCGGCTCCGCCGCGGCGATTCCTGTGGCCTCGTCGCGGATCCGGAGCCAGACGTCGTCTTTGGCGATCATGAGTGGACCTTCGTTTCTGTGGCAGCGGCGGGTGTCGATGCGTGGTGGGAGGGTGCGCAGTCCACGCAGACGTCGGCGGTGACGACGCCAGCGCGGATCAGGAGGCCGTAGATCGTGCACCCGACGCAGAAGCCCAGCAGGGCCTCCAGCGCGGGGAACACCACCATGACGAGGCCGATCGCGTAGAGCACGACCTCGATCTGGCTCGACGGCCGGATGACGTGCAGGAGCGCGAGCAGGGCGGCTGCGCTGGTGAGGACGGCACCAATGCCCGCCGCGAAGCGTTTGGGGGCTCCCGAGGTGGGCTGCGGCGGGGCGGCCACCCTGGGGCGGACCCACACGAGGATCGCTTGGGCGATGAAGCTGAGCTTGGGGCCGTACAAAGTGCGGGGTACGAAGTCGGCCGCCAGGATCGCGAACAGCCACCACTGACGACTCAGGACGGCGACCGAGGCGACGAGCAGGACGGTCCCGGCCACGAGCCGAACGGTGACGGCGTCGACGACAGCGGGGTACCGGGTGGGTGCGGTGACGGTAGATGTGGCGACCGTCGCGGCATGGACACCCTGCGAGGCGTGATGAGACATGAGGCTCCTGTGGATCTGATTCGAGCGGGGGCGCAGCGCGAAGGCGCCGGCGGTGCAGGATTCAGCGACAGCAACAGCTCGTCATTCGACGCAGGTCGACATGCCTGCGCGAGACGAGAAGAGCCATGCGGTGGACCCTACCAGCAAGATCCGCGTGCGCCGAGATCGTTCCGGCGCCAATTCGATGCCGGCCAACACTGTAGATGCACGCTCGTGACACGAATCGCCCGAAAACGAGCCCTTTTCGCTCACGAGGGTGCATCTACAGTGTTGGGCTACTGCACCCGGGTGGGGATACGGTCAGAACCCGCTGACAGGAACCCGATGAGAGGAACAGGCGCATCACGTCTGTTCCGGTCACACACAGGAGGCGACCATGGCCCTGTTCGGAAGCAGTGGACGGCTCGACGCACTGACCGCGCGGGTTGCCGTACTGGAACAACAAGTGGCCGAGTTGGCCCGCCGACTCGAGATTCAGCCCGCCGAGTGGCAGAACCTGCCGGTGGCTGCGGGTACGGCGGAACTCTCGTCTGAAGTGGTGCGATACCTCCGGGCTGGTCAGCAGATTCAGGCGGTACGGCAATACCGCAGCGAGACCGGCGCCGGGCTCAAGGAATCGATCACTGTGATCCAGGAGTACCTCGCCGGTGGCCACCTCTGACTGGCTCGCCGGTCGAGTTGGAGGGTGGGGACGTACGGGAGGCCGCCCTTGAGCCGCGGCGAAACGGCGACGGGCTATGCCGGCGTCTGCCCCTAGACTCTGCCGGGGCAAGGAGGTCTACGTGAGTCGAGTGGTGCAGAAGTTCGGCGGTTCCTCGGTGGCTGACGCGGCGAGCATCAAACGCGTGGCTCGCCGGATCGTCGAAACGAAGAAGCAGGGCCGCGATGTCGTCGTCGTCATTTCGGCGATGGGCGACACGACCGACGAACTGCTCGACCTGGCTCAGCAGGTCAGCCCGCAGCCTCCGGCCCGGGAACTCGACATGCTCTTGACCGCTGGCGAGCGAATGAGCGCTGCGCTGTTGGCGATGGCCATCGCCGACACGGGGCACACCTCGCGTTCGTTCACCGGGTCACAAGCGGGGGTTCTGACGACCGAGACGCACGGCAACGCTCGCATCATCGACATCACCCCTGGCCGGATCGAAGAGGCCCTCAAGGGTGGCGACATCGTGATCGTCGCCGGCTTCCAGGGCGTGTCTCAGTCGACCAAGGACGTGACCACGCTGGGGCGAGGCGCTTCGGACACCACGGCCGTCGCGTTGGCGGCCGCACTGGGAGCCGACTACTGCGAGATCTACTCCGACGTCGACGGCGTGTTCACCGCTGATCCACGGATCGTGCCGGGGGCGCGGCGGATTCCCGAGATCTCGTACGAGGAGATGCTCGAACTCGCCGCCAACGGGGCCAAGATCCTCCACCTTCGGTGCGTGGAGTACGCCCGCCGGTCCGGCGTACCGGTTCACGTTCGTTCCTCTTTCTCGACCAAGCCCGGCACCTGGGTCAAGGACGCATCGACCATCTCGGAAGGATCCGCCATGGAGTCTGCACTCATCACCGGCGTCACACACGATCGCAGCGAAGCGAAGATCACCGTGGTGGGTGTGCCTGACCGGGTGGGCGAGGCCGCGCGGATCTTCGATGTCGTGGCCAAGGCCGACATCAACATCGACATGATCGTGCAGAACGTCTCGGTCACCGACGACACGACGGCAATCTCGTTCACGCTGCCCCAGTCCGACGGCAAGAAAGCCATCGACGCCCTCAAGTCGATCCAGGGGGAGATCGGGTTCAGCAAGGTCCTGTACGACGACCAGATCGGCAAGGTCTCGGTCGTCGGTGTGGGGATGCGTTCCCACCCCGGTGTGAGCGCCACGTTCTTTACCGCCCTGGCCAATGCGGGCATCAACATCGGCATGATCTCGACCTCGGAGATCCGGGTGTCGGTGGTGGTTCCAGCCGAGTCCGTCGACGATGCCGTGCGCGCTGCTCACAGCGCCTTCGGCCTCGACGCCGATGGTGAAGCCGTCGTGTACGGGGGCACTGGCCGCTGATAGGCGGCGCTCACCCGCCGCCAGACGGTCCACGGCCGCGACCTGGTCTCTTGACTGGCACGAACGACGGCAGAAACGGGCCTCACTGCGAATAATCGCAGTGAGGCCCGTTTCTGCCGTCGTTCGTGCCACCATGTCGGGCCGATGCCCCTCGGCACCACGGGTAACTCGCGTGCCCTCGGCCTTCGTCGGGGTGCTCGCCGCAAGCGGCTCAACCCCTTCCTCGGCCTCGGCACCACGAGTAAACTCGCGTGCCCTCGGCCTTCGTCGGGGTGCTCGCCGCAAGCGGCTC
>WBZS01000371.1_pt1 | contig 62696 bp, 65 predicted proteins | sample 5204201 | NCBI WGS metagenome assembly WBZS01 (sample SAMN12344357, study PRJNA552823) | activated sludge metagenome | biome: Activated sludge suspended growth; feature: Nitrification reactor; material: Wastewater; isolation source: activated sludge from nitrification reactor of wastewater...
CTTGCCCCGATTGAACGGGAACTCTTCCCAAGGCTCAAAGCCGATCACTTGGTCTTTCTTGACCTTGAGTTGGATGCCACACTGCATACCGCAAAAGCAGCAGTGAGTTTTAACCAGCATGTCCGGGTCATCCCGGCCCACCCAGCCACCAGGAGGAGTGTAGGCTGGATGCGGACCGAAATCTTCGATCAACTTGTCGACAGAGACGGGAGGCTTGGCCATGGCTTAAGTTTAGTCTTGGCCCGGTTGAGTTGCTATGATAGACGTCATAGACCCAGCCCTTTCTGTAGCAACTTGAGAACCGCCAAGAGCAAAACCAAACCTAGCGCCCGCCTGAGACCAAGGCTCGAAGCTCGACGTACGCCGATATAGCTTCCCGCAATTGCGCCGAGAATGCCGACGACAATGAGAGGCCAAAATACGAGGCTGTGTTGTAAGAGCTTTACGGGCCGAGCCGCAAGACCAGCTGCCGAGTTGGCAAAAATGAATCCTGCAGAAAGAGCCGCTACTTTGTGCGGCTGCGCCCACCGATTCAGGATCATAAGCGGTGATAAAAATATCCCTCCACCGACACCAACAAGGCCACTCAAGAAACCAACGCCCACCCCCGCCCCCACGAGGATAGGGCGATCAGGTGGTTGACTCTCGCCGTCTTTCGCGGGGATGATGAAGACCAGCACTCCAGCAGCGTAAAGAAGCACCGCGGCAAGCATGAGGTCTTGGGTCCCATTCTCAAACTTGAGGCGCCCCCCCAAGAAGGCAAAGGGAATCGAACCGAGCAAGAGCGGCCACGCGAGATTCCAATCGAAATGCTTTGCTCGTCCAAATACCGCCAGGGCGATAGCCGCGACAAAGACGTTGAGAACGAGCGCCGTAGTAGCACCTACCGCGCTCGGAATCGCGGTGAATGCAAGCAGAGCCAAGTATCCGGAGGCTCCGCCATGGCCGACTATACTGTAGCCAAGGGCTACGGCGAATACCCCAATATAAAGCCAAGGCTCAATTACATTCAAGATATTCGATTCCTCCTTGGAGCGAGAAGATATCGCGAACACCCCGTGCTCTGAGGTCGGCTACAAGGCGGTAACTACGCCTTCCAGTAGAGCAAACGAAAACAGTAGGTCGTTGCCATTCGACCTCGTAGCATTCCGCCATGAGCACTCTGCGATGGGGCCGTGTGAGGTCTGGAGTTTCACCTGGGTCCCGAATATCTACCAAATCGAAGTTTTCAAGATTGATCGAGGTCGAATTAACATCCCAGACGCTGCCCTCAGGACTGATCTTACCGGTGTACTTGCGTCGGATAGTGGTTGCTTCTAGGGTGCGAAAATCAAACAAAAGCAATTTGTCATCCAAAACGGACATTCCAAGAATCCCTTTGATGACTTCATTCGCTTGCAGAACCCCCATCAGCGAGGGCACGACGCCAAGCACTCCGGATTGAGCGCAGGTTCCAACGCAGTGGTCGGGAGGCGGCTCGGGAAAGAGATCTTCAAGGCACGGGCCTCCAGGCCGAATCGTCATCAGTTGACCCTCAAATTGGTGAACACTGGCGGTGACCAAGGGGCGACCGAGCCTCCGGCAAATGCGGTCGAGCAGGAGCTTGGTGCTCAGGGAATCGGTTCCGTCCACGATCCAGTCGTAGCTGGCGATGAGTTGGTCGGCGTTGCCTTCAGTGAGGCGGACGGGGAAAGTCTGAACCGTCAGGTGGGGCCGGAGCCGCCGCGCGAATACCGCCGCCCGCTCAACCTTCATTCGTCCGATATCGGAGGCGGCAAACAGGGTTTGGCGATGAAGATTTGAGAACTCAACCAGATCAGCGTCTACCAGACCCAGCGTCCCGATGCCTGATCCCACCAATGAAGGAAGACTCCCGGCCGCCAGACCACCAACCCCGACTAGCAATACCCTTGCCTCGGCAAGCGCAGCTTGACCCTCGGTCCCGACTTCGGGAAGTCGGATTTGCCGGGCGAACATCTCATCGTCCACCGGGCTAGAAGCGCCTTCACCGGGGGAAACCCACTCGACGACTCCGCTAGCATAGGTTTCGCGCTTCCAAATGGGAACCCGCCATTTGAGTTGGTCCATGATCCACTCGCAGGCCTCAAAGGCCTCTCGCCGGTGGGCGGAGGCCGTTTGCACCACGACTGCCGTTTCGCCAATGGCAAGTTGACCAACGCGATGGATCACCCTGGCTTCCAAGAGCTGAAAACGCTCGATGGCTTCTTGAACCAGCGCTTCCCCCTGGGAAAGAGCCATTTCGGGGAATGCCTCATACGCGAGCCCAACAACGGACCGCCCCTCGGCGTGATTGCGTACTTTGCCCTCAAAGACGACAAATCCGCCTGCCGCTTCGTGGGCAATCGGCTCAACGGCAATCGGGGCATCGCTGAGCGAGAACTTCATCCGCCTGCCACCGGGGGAATCAGGACAAGTTCGCTTCCTTCTAGCAATGGATCAGTTGGGTCGACAAACTCATGGTGAATGGCAACCCGAATCAGTGCAGGCGGGAGACCGAGCCGGTGCTCGGCGATGAGCGCTTCGACGAATTCTCCCACGGTCTCGCACGAGGACGTTTTCTGTTCAACAGCAAGGCCTCGGCGCTCTCGTAAGACGGCGAAATAGCGGACGGTGACGGTCTTCACGGGTTTTGACTCCAAGGGAAAGGTAAGAACTCGACGTGATCACCTTCGGTCAACGTGATCGCGTCGGGGTTGATTCTCACAAGTCCGTCGCACTCCAAGAGGCAAAAGTTCGCGTGGGAGCCAATGACGTTTCGGATCCTGGCCTCACCGCTGGATAGGAGCTCCGCCGGGAGAAACTCTTCACGTCCCGGCTTCCTATCCATCTTTCCCGCGACTCGCCTCGACTCAAAGGGCAACTCATCACCAAGCCAGGTACAGACGAAAACAAGATAGCCAATCCATGTCGAGAGAGGATTGCCAGGGAGACCAAACCATGCTTTCCCATCTTCGCGCACTCCGAATGCAATTGGCTTGCCTGGCTTCACTGTGACCCCGTGGAACCTCACGTGGAAACCCGCCTCTTCCATTGCCGAACGAACGAGGTCATGAGCCCCGACAGAAATCCCGCCGGTTGTAATCAAAAGATCGACGTTTTGGATCGACTCGTGGATTCGGTCGCGCAACTCTTCTTGAGAGTCTCGGGCGTGCCCCACTTTTGTACAGATGCCTCTCAGAGCCAAAACCGAAGAAAGGGCGGTCGCATTGGAATTGAAAACCTGACCGAACTGGAGTGACTGGCCAGGAGGCACGACTTCGTTCCCGGTGCTGAGGATGGCGACATTTGGCAGACCGTGGACGTCAACCGTGGCAAGGCCGCAACTCGCCAACGCTGCGAGATGCGGTGGTGTCAGCGTCGCTCCCTTCTGCGCGACGAGATGTCCCGCCGGAGCTTCTTCTGCCTGAAACCGCACATGTCCGCCTTTACGGACTTCTCCCACGAGCAAGCCTTCTTGTTCCGAAGCGTCTTCTTGCGCGATGATGCCGTAGGTTCTACTTGGCACGGGGGCTCCCGTGAAGATGCGTACGGCCTCACAAGGCTGGATGCCCATAGGAGCCGTTGCCCCCGCGACAACCTCGTCAACGATTTCCCAAGGCCCCTCCGGACTCCCGACGGCGAAGCCGTCCATGGCGGAGTTATCAAAGAGCGGAAGATCAACTGGAGAAACGACGTCCCAGGCCAATACCCGCCCCAACGCGTGGCGCAATTCCTTTCGTTCCGTTGGGAAACTCGGGCGATGCTCGCGAATGATAGAAAGCGCGTTGTGGACGGAAATCACGGGTGTCCCTCTCCGGCGAGCATCGAATGGACGTGCAACAGGCTTGGCATGAGGCAAGCCATGGCATCCTCACACGCGTCTGGACTACCAGGAATTGCCAGCACAACCGTTTGACCAATGATCCCAGCAATCGGTCGGGCGAACATCGCGGTGGGAAGCCGTGAGTGGCTGTAGGACTGGAATGCAGCGACTACACCAGGCAGGCTCTTCTCTATGAGTGGTTCAACGGTTGAAGTCGTGACATCACGCGGCCCAACTCCCGTGCCACCCGTGACAATAAGCAATGCAACGCGTGCCTCTACCGCGGTTTGCACCGCCTCGATCAACAACTTCGATTCATCTGGCAAGATTTGCGCTTCGACTGATGCCGCGCCATGGGCAATAAGAGCCTGCTCAATGAGCGGACCGGATCTATCTTGATACTCGCCGCTGTGAGCACGATCTGACATTACCAAGACCTGGGCGGCCCAACCGTTGCACTTAGGCAAATCACTCTTCCCCCCCGTTTTCGACAAGAGTCGCACGCCGACAATTTCCATATCGTCATCGATCATTTTGAGCATGTCGTAAAGAGTGAGAGCTGCCGCTGCAGCGGCCGTCATGGCTTCCATTTCGACTCCGGTCTTGGCAATCGAGATCACAAACACCTCCACTGCTATCCGATCATCTAGAAATTCAAAGTCCACGCGAACGTGCTCGATGGGAATGTTGTGGCAATACGGAATCCACTCCATCGTTTTCTTGGTCGCTTGAATCGCCGCAACCTTTGCCACCGGGATCGGGTCACCTTTCGGCGTTTCTCCGAGCTTTACCCGTCGGATAGTCTCCGCGCATGCCGTGAGCTCCGCGCGTGCGCGCGCCGTTCTTTTGGTCGTGTTCTTGAATGAAACGTCTCTCATCCGCCAATTTGCACCATGGTTAGGCTATCTCGCTGAGCCCAGTTTCGCATCGGTGGGTGGGCACTCCACTTACCATCAAGACAACGCTTCACGGCTGCCCCGAGTACCTCATCCGAAGCTCCATCTCTCAGCAGGTCACGCAAGGAGACGCTTGGGGGCAAGAACAAGCACGACTTAAGCTGACCGTCTGCCGTCAAGCGAAGGCGATTGCAGCCTGAACAGAAGCTCTCGGTGACGCTTGACACAAAAGCGACTCTGCCTTCGGAGCCATCGATTACATACTCCCGGGCAACATCCGAGGCCCCAGAGGCTAGGGGTCGAAGCTCAAATCGCTCAGAGAGTCGGGCACGAACTTCGGCAGAAGAGACGACCCGCTCTGCGCTCCACCCGTTGTCTAAGAACGGCATAAACTCAATGAATCGCACCGTGAGTTTTTGCTCGCAGGCGAATTCTCCGAAATCGAGGAGTTCGTCCTCGTTCACATCGGGGAGCACGACGACGTTGACTTTCGTTTCTAGGCCCGCCTCTTGGGCTGACCGAATCCCTTCGAGAACTCGGGGTAACTCATCGCGCCGCGTGACCTCAACAAATCGATCCGGACGCAATGTATCCAGACTCACGTTGACACTTGTCAATCCAGCTTGTTTGAGCAACGCGGCATCCTGGGCGAGCCTGCTTCCGTTGGTTGTTAGGGCGAGTTGCTCTAGACCGGGAATCGCCGAGAGGTCTCGCACCAGACTCACATACCCCTTTCGGAGTGTTGGTTCGCCGCCGGTAAGCCGAACCTTTCGCACGCCCCGCGCAACGAAAATCCGAACAAGATGCTCAATCTCCTCAAATTTCAAAATTTCTTCGCGCGGTTGCCAAGACACACCCTCCTCAGGCATGCAATAGACGCACCGAAAGTTACATCGATCCGTGAGCGACACCCTGAGGTATTCGTGGAATCGACCAAATCGATCCGTCAGTATGCGGGCTTGCATAGGCACTTCAGAATTGTGCCGCACGCTCCTACGGACTAGCATGATATCGATCATATCCTCGGCGGCAAAGACGCGCCATAACAGAGGAATGAGGAGCCTTGGTAAACACAATGGGCTTTTGGGAGCCGGAGAACGGGCAGTACGAGAATTACCGCCCGCCGCATTTTCGTTCGTGATGGCAACGGGGATCGTCTCTGTTGCGGCACTTAGGCTTCACCTAAGCCTGTTCGCTCAAGCATTTTTGGGGATTGCCGCAGTTGGTTATGTTGTTTTGATCGCAACGTTTGCTTTGAAGCTCATTTTGTTTCGGCAGGAGGTGTTGAGTGACTTTCAGAATCCTCAAAAGGCTCCTGGCTTCTTTACTCTGGTAGCCGGAACGAGTGTCCTGGGTGTAGGGCTCCTAAAGGTCTTTCCACTCCAGCAGGCGGCATTAATCCTTTGGTGTTTCGCTTCCTTTCTCTACACATTTCTGATCTATGGCTTCCTTATGACCCTGATCACGAAAAAGAAGGCCGACGTCCAAGTTCAAGCGGTCAACGGGACATGGCTCTTACTAGTCGTCGGATTGCAGTCCATATCTGTTCTTGCAACAGCCCTCCATGCAAGTGGAGTGGTGCTCCCTCTCTTTCTACCGATAGCCTGCTTTTTGGTTGGCATCAGCATGTACCTGTTCATGCTCGCTCTCGTGGTCGGCAGGATCCTGTTCCTGCCGGTAGAGCCCGAGCAAGTGATTCCGCCCTACTGGATCATGATGGGCGCGGCCGCAATTTCAACGCTTGCTGGCTCTGAACTGACCCTCGCTTGTCGACTGGAGACAAGTCCAATTTCGTACTTGTCGTTCATCGAAGGGACGACGGTCTCAATTTGGGCGATTGCGGTTTCTTGGATCCCGCTGCTCCTTTGCCTTGGAATCTGGCGACATGTGCTAAGGCGTGTTAGACTCAACTATGAGGTGGGCCTGTGGAGTATTGTATTTCCGCTGGGAATGTTCACCGCATCCTCGCATTCAATATCAAAGTCGCAGCACTACTCGTGGCTTCCCCCGTTTCTGCCGTACTTTTTCTGTACTGCGGCAGCCGCTTGGGCACTAGTCGCCACCGGGTTCTTGAAATCGCAGCAAGAAAAGTTTAGACAAAACCAAGCTAAGCCCTCAGCCGATGGAGTCGGCGCATGAGTTCGCTTCATTCTGATCTGCTCCGAGCCTCTGCGGCAAAAGGGACTCAAGCGACGAGCGCCATGCTGGCCAAGAGTTTCTTGTCGGGTGGGTTGCTAGCCCTAGCAACTCTTTTCGCATGGAAGGGAACATCTGGACTGTCTGCCGAGTCAGCAGCGACACTTGCAGGCCTACTTTTCCCGGCTGGATTCGCCATCATTGCCTACTTGGGACTTGATCTTGTCACTGGCAATTTGGCGATCTTACCTTATGGAACTCTTCACAAGGCTATTACCTGGAAAGACATGGGGCGATCCTTTCTTTGGGTCACTTTGGGGAATCTTGTCGGTAGCCTTTTCGTAGGTCTGCTGTTTGGTTTTACGATCTCGCAAGGCACGTTCCAAGATACAGACCTTCTAGCGCATAAGGTTCGATCTGTCTGCGAGGCGAAGACGACCCACTATGCTCAATTAGGTGTCAACGGTTGGGCCACGGCCTTTTTCAAAGCGATTCTGTGTAACTGGATGGTTGCGTTGGCATCGGTTCTTGGTGTGAGCGCAAAACATGAGTTGAGCAAAATTTTTGCGACGTGGCTGCCCATCGCGATCTTCTTTACTCTTGGCTACGAGCACCTTGTGGTTAATTTCTTTGTTATCCCTACCGGCATGTTGTTGGGAGCAAAGACTTCCTTGGTAGAAGCAAGCTTTTGGAATTTCATTCCTGTGCTCCTTGGCAACACTGTCGGCGCGATTCTGCTGGTGACGATACCCGTGAGAGTCGCCTTTGGCGCATCTTGTATCGACCGAATCGAGGAGTCATGAGTGGCCACTGTCCAGAGCTTAGTCTGGGGATACAAATATGACATCCATCATGGCGGCGAGAATCAGGCTCCTTAAAAATGTCATTCATGATCAAAGCGCGTAGTTCGTTGACTCCGCTCCCGATGCGACCAAGCGTTCCCGCCGCTAAATCTGGGGCGGACCGGGCGGAAACCAATATTTATCGTCCGTTTTTTGTGTCCGGCATAGTTACGGTGCTCACGGTGGGATGCCTGCTTGGGGCTGTCGCCCTGATGGGAATCTCTAGGCAAGGGAGCTACACTGCTTCCGCCTGGTCTCCATTTGTCTTGGCCCACGCCAACTCACAGCTTTTCGGGTGGGTGGGCTTCTTTGTCATGGGGTTTGCAATGCAACAGCACGGAACGACGCTTGCGAAAAGCGCCGCCTTCCATCGGGTCGCTTGGTCCGCCTTGGGGAGTATGGGGCTCGGAATCGCCATTAGATTTGCGGCCGAGCCCCTTGCCCAAGCGGAGACCGCACGATGGCTTTGGCTCGGCTTGCTTTCATCTGGGCTTCAACTCTTAGCCGTCGTGCTCTTCCTCTACAACACGTGTACAAATCGATTCCGCAAGGCCGAGCCGCTGACTTGGCCGACCGCGTTTGTTTTTTCTTCTCTTGGATGTCTGCTGCTCGTCTCGTTGGCCGAGCCCGTAGTCTTTGTGCATAGCCATCAGCCAGACCGCTCCGCCTCAATCGCTTTCGTGGCGCAATGGTTCACACCTCTTCGCGAAATGCAGTTTCTTGGCTTCGTGGCTATGATGATCTTTGGAGTCGCTGCGAGTAAGTTTCCCGGCTGTCTCGGCTTACGCGCCGCCGATCCGCGCTGGGGGATGACGGCCTTCGCGCTTTGGCTTGGGGGTCTAATCGCCCGCGTATTGGGCTGGAACTCATATTTCCAATCTGGTTTGATGCCGGGAACGGACACTCTCTATCGAGCAGGAGGTCTGCTCCTGGCTCTTGGAGCTATGGCCATGACGCGGTCTCTCAGGGTGTTCAGCCAAGTCCAGCACCAAAACCCCAGCCAAAAGTTTATTCGGGCCGCTTTTGCGTGGTTGCTGATCGCTGGAGCGCTCCTAATTATGGAGCCGTTCCACCTCCAAATGATCGGAGCCCCGTTTTCCCACGCTTACACTGGCGCGATTCGCCACGCTGTAACGGTTGGATTCATATCACAAATGATCATCGCCGTCGGCTATCATCTCGTGACTCGGATGTTAATGCTAGATCCTAGCAAGCTTCCGCCACTTTTCAGCGTGCTAGCACTTTTGAATATGGGAAATGCAGCGAGGGTCGTGCTTGAGATCCTGACTGACTTGAGCCCGAAGGCATTTGCCCCAATGGGTTGGACCGGGATCGTCGAATTGGTAGGGCTCGCGATCTGGGCGGTAGTCATGCTACGTTATCTTTTCCGCCGTGGTCAAGCTTATGCCGCGACCTGTTAAGCAAATCCGGGAACTTCTGATTGCCTTCGGTCTGGGACAGGAGAGTAACCCCATAAGCTTGGGTCGACTGATTGCGGCCAGCGAGCTCAGTCACTATGAAGAAGGTAGCTACCTTTGGAGTCGGTCAACTCCGGCTGAATGCTTTAGTATTCTGGTCACAGGCTTAGTTCGACTCTCTCAAGAAGCCCCGAGCGGCAAGCAGGTCGTTGTGGAGCTGCTCGGACCAGGCGACTGTACGGGGCTCCTAGCAACTCTTGGCCAGGTGCCTCATCCGTTTTCGTGCATTGCATTGACCGATGTCGTGGCATTGGACGTTGAGAGCGAAACATGGCGAGAAGCCGCACTCAACGACCCCGAGCTGCTTAGAATAGCGACTAGCGTCGCTATTCCCAGAATGTTGGGCGGGTTCGGATTCATGGCCGCGATGGCCACAAGCGAAGTAGACGCCCGCCTAGCTCTTGCTCTTCTTCGCCTTGACGACATCAACGCCCGAGACCATGGCCCGTCAGCGCCCATCCACCTCACCCGAAAGGCCCTCGCTGAGATCGGGGTGACGACCGTGGAGAGTGCAATCAGAGTCACTTCACGGTGGAACAAGTCGGGCGTCATCCAAACTGGCCACAAGAGTCTCACCGTCCTTGACCGTAACCTGCTCTGTACAATTTGTCAAAGGGATGTGCCGAACAACGCTTCGAGTTCAGACCGGGTGTTTACCCCCTTGCACCAATCGGGATGAGCCCCGGCCTGAAACAAGTCTGCTTCCGAAACGGCTTCAAACTCAATTGCGCCGACCCAGTCCATGATCCTCAGCGATTCGACCTGGTGAAGTTGAGCCCAAGACTCTCGCCGATAGAGCCCACACAAGGGTTGCAACTTGCCCTCCAAAGAAGGAATCGCGGCTTGCTTGAAGCAGAGGCGCTCTTCCAAAATGCGGGGAATCTTGCCGTCAAAAAGGGGCACATCACAAGACAAGACAAACACCAAGGCGGTTTCCGGCATAAATGCCCTGAGGGCGGTCAGCGGACCGGCTTCTTCGGCACGATCAGGAACAAAGCCATATCCTTGCATCGGTTGACGACCTAATACAGTTGGCTCCCAACCTGCCTCGCGGAGAAGCCGGGCGAGCCGTGCCGCAAGGGATTCACCTCCAACGACGATCGAGCCCTTATCGAATCCCATTCGGCGGCTAGCGCCTCCCGTCAACAGAATCGCGGAACGACCGGCATGATGAAAATCATACCGCGCGCCGACATCACCATCCATACTCATGACTATGGCACGTCTGCCTCAACGATACCTTCAATTCTTCGAGGACTTCCCTGATGTGGGGAGGGCCTACGAAGCCTACGGCGAGTCCGTGGCCAACGCCGGCCCGCTTGACGAAAAGACCCGCTGCCTTATGAAACTAGCAATGTCGTTTGGGGCACGGCTCGAAGGAGGCGCAAAAAGTCACGCCCATAAAGCCCTTCAAGCAGGAGCCACTGTCGCGGAACTTCGGCATGTGGCGTTGCTTGCCGCGCCTACCTTGGGCTTTCCACAGATGATGGCCTGCCTGAGCTGGATTGATGCGGTTCTTGCAGAGGAAAAGTCGTGACCAAGAATCCACCAAAAAATCCACTTCCCATCGCGGTCACCGGCGGCTTGATATGTTCACTCGGACTCCTGGCAGTGGTCTTCTTCGGTTCGGGCAAGCTCACACGCTTTGATTCGCCGCTGGCTGCTTACACGGCTGCGACGATCTTCGCATCGTTTGCGTTCGCCTATCGTTACCTGATGTGGATTCAAAGACCCGCTACTTGGCGGTACTTCGTTGCTTCTTGGAAGCTCTTCGCCCAACCCAAGAAGCTTATTCGCAATATCTTCAAGTTGGTCGGTTTACTACTCAACAACATTGTCTTACAGAAGTTCATTGGGAAGAGAAGCCACACACGATGGCTGGCGCATATGGGCATGGCCTGGGGTTGCTTGATTGCATTCGCTATCACCTTCCCCCTGAGCTGGGGCTGGATTCAGTTTGGTGTCGCACCAGATGGTCTTCACTATCAAGTTGAGTTTATGAGCTTCCCTCAGTTCGCTTTCGATCCAAACAGCATCGTGGGTTGGCTCCTCTTCAATGGTCTCAACATCAGCGCGGTTCTTGTTCTCGGGGGAATAGGCCTTGCGATGCACCGGCGTGTTTTCCAGCACGGGGCCCACGCTGTCCAGTCCATCGAAAATGACTTGATTCCGCTCGTCTTGCTTTTTGCCGTTTCCATCACCGGATTAATGATCACGGCGAGTTACAAGCTGATGGGAGGAGCTCACTTCAGCTTCATCTCGCTGTTGCATGCCTTCACCGTGATCATCCTGTTGCTTTGGATGCCATTCGGCAAGCTCTTTCATGTAATTCAGCGCCCGGCCCAACTCGGTGTAGCCTACTACAAAGAGGCTGGACTCGAAGGCCCAAAGGTGGTTTGCATGCGTTCGGGTGCTGAGTATCAGTCTAAGCTTCATCACGATGACTTGGTCGAAGTCATGAAGGAGGTCGGCATCGATTTCGGCGAACACCAGGATATTTCACCGGCAGAGAAGCGGAAACTCATTGCTGTCAATCAACTTGCCGCAATGCAGGATCGCTCCTATGTTGGGTAAGAGAAAAGGAGGGGCCGACTCCCGAGGGGCATCCTTCGGTGGCTTTACGCTCGTCGAGCTACTTATCGTCATCGCCATTATCGCGATCCTTGCCGCGATCCTCTTTCCAGTCTTCTCCCAAGCCAAGGCCGCTGCAAAACAGTCAGTTTGTATTTCTAACATGCGCCAGATGGGTCTTGCAATAGGGCTCTATCGAAATGAGTTTGATGACGTTAATCCCCGCTATCGTCTTTGCCCAGACAGGGTTGGTGATGAGCTGTGCAACACGTTGGCCTCGCCGACCAGTTTCACTGGTCCTCAGGAGATATGGTGGGCACCTTATGACAGTTCAGTCGCTCCAGATAGCACGGGCCCGTTCCCGAACTACAAGACTGGGATGCTGGCTCCATATGTCAAAAGCGTCCAGATATTCAAGGATCCGACGGAGAACCAATGGCAGGTCGGCTATGCCATGAGTTACATCACCGAAGGACCGATGGGGCGCAACTCATCCTCACTCGAAAATCCAGTCGCGAATTTCGTTTGGGATCATCGAAGAACGCCAGGTTGCGCGGATACTCGTACGGGTCACACTGGTGGGCCAACCTGGGGTGTTTTCCCTCCAGATTCAGACACAGCCCACACGCACTACCCAACTCGGCATAACAACGGTTTTGTGACGTTGCGCCATGATCTGAGCGTAAAGTGGAAGCCCCTCAATGCTGTCAAAGTCACAGACTTCATTGCAACATCGGCCCCGTAGCTGGAATGGTCGGGCGACGCGTCGATTGGGAAAGAGGACGTGGTGCGGTTACGCGTTGTTCCTTGGAGTACATCAGTACAACCCGTGAAAGTAGTCTTCTGGAACGAAAAACCATCATATGTTCTTATTGGTTCGGTTGAATACGTTGAATGGCGCGGCATGCAGGAGTAGACCAAGCGTCACCAAAAGCTAAAGGTTCTTTTGTTCGAATACCTAGATTAGTATCCGCTCAATTTCATCGAGCGTTATCTCGTCACTCGTCCGATCGTAGAGCTTGGTCGTCCGCGGTGATTCGTGGGCGGCGATCGCTTGGGCGTTTTCAATAGTTCCGCCATTCTCCAGATAGGCCGTGATTCCGGTCGCCCGAAACGTGTGGCAGCACGTGGAATCGGGGAGTCCAGCGTCCTCGGCCCGCCTTTTCACCATCCGGAGAACATCCGTGCGGGTCATTCTTGCCTCTGTAATGGCCTTTTCTCGCGAAACAGTCCGGAAGAGAGGCGCTTTCTTGGGCCAATTCTCGGATACTGAGGCTTCTAGGTAGGCGTCGATGTAGGCCTCCGCATTGTGGTGGGCCGGAACGTCGTGCCGCTTCCCTCCTTTCTCGTGAAGCCTGAGCCACCACCGCTTACCGTTCTGGAAGTAGTCCTCCTTGTTCATGGCCACCACCGCGCCCACACGCGCAAAGCTGTAGACCATGGTTGCGATGATCGCCCTATCGCGGAGACCCACTATATTAGAAGTGTCAATCGAGTCGAGGAGCTGCCGCGCCTGGCTGGCTTTGAGGACAGGGGTCTTCCCTCTCTTGACGACATGCTTTGGACCTCGGACTGAGGCGGCCGGGTTATGAGGAACGACCTGGCCAATGACAAGATAGTCGAACAGCATCCGGATCGCGGCGAGGTGCTGCTTTACGCTTGGCGGAGCCATGCTCGTCTGAAGCTGCTCGATGTACGCCGAGACAAAGATGGGATTGAGGTTCTTCAAGGGGAGCCTTCTTTCTTCGCTCCAGTTGAGAAATTGGAAGACCGCCCTTGCGTAGGCCATGCGAGTGTTCGGATTCCGAATGTTCGCCGTAAAGAACTCGACGAACTTCATCGAGGCCTGCTCCCCCTCTCTGGCGATCACGGCCGGAATGGGAAGAGCGGCATACCCTTCCCCGCTGGCGATGATCCCCTGATTACCGCCGCCAAAGGCGAGAATTTCACCGCTCATCGCTGGACCTTCTTTGGTGCCTCATAACGTCCTTTATGATACTCTACCCGTAAGCGGTGGGAGACACTTTGGAGAGTAGCGATGGGCACCGGTCTACGCAGAGTTACGATGCCGCTGGCTGTTGCTCTTCCCGAGCAGTGCGAAGCACCTTCCCGACCGCATCTGCGTTCATGCACAGAATCAACAACCCGACTCCGAGGTCGGGCCAAGGGCTCGGCCAGATTCGGGTCGCCACACCGGCGACCACGATCGCAACGTTTGCTGCCGCATCATTGCGCGCGGACAGGAAAGCCGCCTTTGTTAGACTGCCTGCATGATCCCTAAAGCGCAGAAGGTAGAAAGCGCAAAAGAGGTTGACAGCCAATGCCCCGGTCCCCACTAGACCCATGCCTTCGCCGTTGGGAACAATGTGGGTCTGCAAGTGGTTGATGAGCGACCAAATCGCCATCCCGCTCGGGACAAGGAGCAGTGCGGCTAGCAGAACCGCAACTCTTCCTCGTGCTTGGACGCTCCATCTAAGGGCAAAGAGAACCAAAATGTTGAGAGTCGCGTCTTCCAGAAAGTCTATCGAGTCAGCAAAGAGAGAGACGGAGTGGTGCCTTACCGCTGCACCAGACTCTACGAAGAAGTAGGCGAGGTTCAGCGCAGCCACGATGATGATCGCGCGCCGAAGCTTCGTGTCTTTCGTGGCTAGGGTCATTTTGCTGTGTGGGCTGCGGACATGCGACCAAAAGGATTGCAAAGGGGGCAGTCACAGTTACCCATCGCATCGACCGTAGGGGCCCATGTCACGACGTTGAAGATCAGCCAAGTCGTGACGAGCCCACGCGCGACTCGCTTCGCCAGGCGTACGGCTTGCAAGCCGAGCCCTACATCAGGGACGCGTCGAAGCCCGATCAAGGTCTGCTGAGCAGTCACTTTGAGGCCTCCGCGACCCTGGAACCTTCCTCGACGTGTTCGCCACGTGGAGCTCGGGGGACTTTGTTTCGCACGAAGAGGAAAGAGCCCAAAACGAGCACAGCGGCAAGCGTCTGCGCTGCAAGCCCTTCGACGTTTGGAAACGTCGCAAACCAAACTCCCATCCATTCAGGAATTGGGATATGAAGAGAGTGAGTTGGCAGCCATCCCGCGAGTTGCATTTCCTGGGCGCTCTCGCCGACCATGATGATAAGGACTCCCGCGAGCAGGATGCCGGTGGAGACGAGCATTCGTTTGTAGGGGAGCTTTTTGTGCGCCGCGAAGGTGAGTCCCGAAATGATCCCGGTCAGCACGAGCCCGACCCCAGCTCCGCTCATGACAACTGGCGTCCCCGCCTTGAGCCTCAAGTCTTGGAGGAACAGAACGACTTCAAATCCTTCCCGGTAGATCGCCGTGAAACCGAGCAATGCGAGTCCGACAAATACTTTCCTGGCCGGTGCATCAGGCTCTTCGAAGATCGCCTTGCGACGTTTTGAGTGGTGTCCAATCCAGCCAGTCCAGTAGAGCTTGTGGAAGAACCAGTTCATGACCACGAGAAGCACGACGATGGCGACAAGTCCGGTGCCAGCTTGAACAGCGAGTTCCGGTGCGTTGACCGTAGAGATCAAGGCAACCGCTGCAAACCACGTGAGCACTGTGGTCGCCATTGCGGCTCCGATTCCCCAGAGGAGCGGTCTCCAATAATCTGCGCGATATCGGCCAAGGCCCGCCGTTATCGCCGCCAAGACGAGCACTGCCTCTAAGCCTTCTCGGAAGACAAGGACTGCGCTTCCCATGATCATCGAGGCTTTGCTCAATCCCTTGGCCGCTGGGTCTGGAGTCCCGGCAAAGGCGATTGCCTGCCACACGACGACGCTCAAGATGGCGAGAGCGCCGATGGCGAAAAGCGCAGTCTTTAGGTTTGCGATTGATTTCGATGCTGGTACTTGGCCGATGGTGGCCGTGCGACGGCTCACCGCTCGTACCTCGAACACTCGCAAAGATTCGTGCCGATCCGGTCAACAATGGATTTGACAGCACCGAGCACGGTGTCCATCTGTGGATCCGCGAGCGAATAAAAGGTTTCTCTTCCCCTGGGGCTCGATGACACGAGGCCACAGTCTCGGAGGCAGGCAAGGTGCATTGACACATTTGGCTGTGCTCTTCCTGTGACCTGGCAAAGATCTACGACCCGGCGAGGACCGTCTTGAAGTGCTTGAAGAATGGACAGGCGTGTCGGATCGCCGAGCCCGCGGAAGAGTTTCGCGGCGAGAAGGGTTTTCGAAGCCTGAACCGGGCAAGTCGTGACAAGGCATTCCATACGGCTATACGTATTATACGCATTAGCGTATGAATAAAACTCGTTGTGCCGCTAGGCTTGGCCCGAGGCCAAACCGCGCCAGTCAAAATCGAGGTTAGCTTCTTTGCGGAGCAAGTCCTGATTGATAATCTCAATTTGTTTGCCGACGAAGCGCACGGCTCCGGAATAGAGCAAGGCACTGGCTGCTCGGTTCGCAGCTTCGCGGTTCGAGCCAATCATGTCTCCCAGTTCTTGGTGCGTGAGCTTGAGAGTGATGCGGGTGCCTTGGGGGGCTTGTTCTCCAAATCTGTCGGCGAGTTCAAGGAGGAGGCGGGAAAGTCTGACCTTGACCGTGCAAAAGGCAATGTCCATGAGCCTGGTCTCGACCGAACGCCTCCGAAGTCCAACGCGCTTTGAAAAGTGCAGCGCAAGGCCGGGATTGTCTTCCAATGCCTGCCTGAGCATCGATGCAGGCAAGCGACAGAACAGGACGTCGTCCATCGCCTCGGCCGAGTCCGCATCGGAATCCTCAGTCAAAACCGGCGTGATTCCTATCACGTCTCCCGGTTCGAGGATGTCAAGTGAGATGGCCCGCCCCTCCGGGGAACTGCGTACCACACGGAGATGGCCTTCTTTCACAAGGTAAGCATGGCCTGCGGATGTGCTCTGGACCGTGATTCGGTCTCCCCTCTTGGCCGTAATCATCTTCGACCGCGAGGCGATATCCATCATCGATTCTTCATTCAACTGAGGGAAGAACCGTAGGTTTCGGATGTACCAGATACATGAGTGCTCGGCCAACTAGGTTCAGAATACCGCTCGACTACTTGGCTTAGGTCGCTCGTTAATGTGTTCGATGGCCGCTCTGACTCGAATGCCGTGGCGAAATGTGTCCGCCGACACACCCCCATGATGAGGCCTAGCGCAATGATATGGTTCGAGGTTCCAGAGAAGCTGGGACCGAAAATGGAACCCACAATATGAACAATCTCACCAAGTTGTCCCTGGGCGCATTGGTCGCTCTCCCACTCCTGGCTCTCGCCGCTGGCGGCGCCCTGAAATCCGGCCTCCAGACCGGCGAAATGGTCTCCGCCTTTGAGCCATCTCATGTCACAGGCCCCGACGCAGGAACGAAAACCTGCCCCGTCTGCAAATACGGAAAGACGCCGGCTGTCCAAGTCTGGGTCAACGGAGACAAGCCAGAGAACGTCTCGAAAATCGCCGACACTCTCGAAGCTGCCATCAAGATGGAAGGCTCGGACAAGCTCAAGGGATTCATCATCTTCATTAAGCCCAAATCGATGAGCGATGAAGCCATTCAGGGCCAGCTCAAGATGGTCGCCGACAAGTGCCATCTGTCGAATGTTGCCCTGGCCTATGTCGATGGCCCGAAGTCTGAGTTCGTCGGCCAATACAAAATCAACACTGCCTCGGACGTGAAGAACACGGTCATCGTCTACCACGATATGAAGGTCAACGCCAACTTCGTGAACCTGAAGGGTGACGAAAAGGGAATCAAGTCATTGAAAGGCGCAATGATGCAAGCCTGCGGCATGTAAGGAGAAGCCATGTCAAAGATGTGCAAGTTGAACGGTGAGTGCACGAGCCATAAGGGCCTCTGCGTCCACGAGAAGATGATGATGGGCGTTATGGTTATGGTGGTGGTTGGGCTCGCCGGGCACTTTCTGCTTCACCTGTTCTAGGTCAAAGAAGCCTCTCACCATCGAGTTGTCTCTGACGACTGCTCATACGCCCACGAAGTGCACCGGTCTCTCCTAAGTCGTTCCTTTCCCCTGGAAGGCAATAGGGGAGATTCGGTCTAGGAATCCGCTGTATCAGGGACGCCGAAGGCGCTCGTACCATCCTTGACACAGCGGATTCCTGACCGCACAATGGTTTCCCTTCCAGGGGGACGGAAGGGCATTTGTGCCTGATTTCGAGCCTGGTCGCTAGCCAGGGAACCAAAAAACTCGCCACGGGGTCTAAATGTGTGTACAATGTACGGAATAATAGAATGAGGAGCCAATCAGATGAAGCCAGCCATCCAATCGTCCAAAGACGCCCGCATTGACCTTCGCGTCAACTTAACCCAGAAGACGCTTCTGGAGCGTGCAGCCGCGTCTCAGGGAAAGAAGCTCTCTGACTTCGTGATTAGCGCCTCGACCGAAGCGGCTCAGATGGCTCTGGCCGACCAGAACCGCTTCACATTGCCCGAAGACAAAATGGCGCTCTTTCTCGCGAGCCTCGAAGAGGAACCGCGAGAGATTCCTGAACTCAGAGCTCTCTTCGCTCGGAAAAGCGTTTTCGAATGAGCGCAACGTTCGAGCGTCCCGTTTTGCTGACTGCGAGTCATGACGTGGCTTCGTTCGCATGTGGCAAAGATGCGCTCGACTCCTTCATCAAGAATCACGCTCTTCAGAACCAATCGAACAATTCGGCCCGGACATTTGTTTCCACGAGGCTTAATTCCAATGAGGTCGTCGGATACTACAGCCTCTGCGCGGCATCGGTCGAATATGGACAGACACCCGAGAGAATCCGGAAGGGCCTAGCCCGCCACGAGGTTCCCCTCGTGCTGCTCGCTCGACTTGCGGTGGATTCGACTTGTCAGAAGATGGGCCTTGGGCCAAGTCTTCTCATGGACGCATTCGGACGATTCATGACCGTGCAAGAGACGATTGGCGCTCGTGCGCTCCTCGCGCATGCCAAAGACGTTGACGCGAAAGCCTTCTATGAGAAGTGGGGTTTCGTCTCGACCGATGGGCTTCCGTTGCACCTCTACATCCTTACTAAGAACATCAAGGCAACGCTCGGAGGCCGTCCATGATTAGTGGACAGCTCCATTCCCGCGTCGTGCGACTAGTCGACTCCCCCGATGGAAAGCAGGCCGACATCATGCTGATTGAACCGAACGGGGACGAACATCCAGTTCGATGCCTCTGCAAACCGGATGGCACGATGGACCTCGGCGGTGATGGGGAAGTCCTAGCCTACCTGAACCATCGCTACAGTCCCGCAGTCGTGGGCCAAACCGCTCGGGCGGCGATTCTTCGTTCCTAGTCTCCTCAAGCAGTGTCTGGAGCTCACGAAGTCTCCAGTGAGTTTCTCCTTATCCGGAAGGACATTGCCACTCTCGAACAGCTCATGGGTACAGGAGTCAAGGACGGGGAGCTACAAACCCGTCCTTGACCAATCACGACGGTTCCTTTCTCGTTACTTTTGGCCGACGACGATGATTTCGGCGGTGCCGGGCTTCATCTTGCCTCGTCGCTGACCTGGCGCGGGATCTTCAAAGTCGGCTGCGATCAGGTAGACAAGATGCCTCGACTCGTCGATCGCCATCGTGCGGGCGCTCTTCTTGGTGGGCACGTTTCCGATGTTCTGAAACTTGCCGGAAACAGACTGCACAAGGGAAAGGGTTCCTTCTCCATTCGACGAAAAAGCAATGCCGTTCTTCGGGTCAAACCCGGCAGAGTCTGGGCCCGTTCCAATCGGAACGGTCTCAATCACCTTCCCCGATTTCACATCCGAGATGGCCATCATCGAGTTCGCACAGGTGGAAAATAGGAAACCGTGCCGCTTGTCGAACGCAAGGCCGGTGGGCTCTTCGCCGGGGGCGAGTGGCCAACTGCGCGTCACTTTTAGGGCCCGCGCATCAATCTCGACGACGCAACTCTTGCTTTCAAGGTTAACGTAGACATGGCCCTTGTCGTCTGAAACTGGCAGTTCTGGATTGCCTTCGAACTTGACGGTTCCAACGACCTTCTCTGATTTGGCGTCGATAACGGTCACGTCGTTGCTACGAGCATTGAACGAGAACACCCGACCGGTAGCCTTGTCAAAGAGAATCGCATCCGGATTCTCTCCCACTTTCACCCGCGACGTCTCCTTATTCGTATCGAGATTGAAAACCCCAACGGAATTGTCGCGTCCGTTGGTGATGAAGCCTTTGTGTAGCGATGGAGCGACGGCAATAGCGTGCACACCTTGCGTGTTCGGAATGTCAGCGACAACCTTTCCAGTGTCCGTCGCCATCACTTGGACATGGCTACCGCGTGAGATATAAAGCCGTTGCAACTCGCTACTGACTGCCAGGAGATCCCAACCCTCGTTGCCAGGGATGGGATATTCGTGGACGATGGAGAAGCTCGGGGCAGTCAGAGCCCCAAGGATGATGCTAGAGAGGGTGATCATAGTTTGTTCCTGTCGATGAGTTTGAAGTTGCAGTTAGGGCGACCTTAGCCCGGCGAAGAAGCGCCGCGTAGATCGTTGGGCCAAGGAAAAGTGTGATAAGCGTTGAGAACAGAAGACCTCCGACCACCGACACGGCAAGTGGCTTCTGCATTTCCGCGCCCGCTCCAAGTCCAAGCGCAAGCGGCATCAGCCCAAGGATAGCGGTCAGAGTCGTCATCAGGATCGGACGAAGCCGTGTCTTTCCCGCTTCGAGCACGGCCTGTTCCGGGGTTGCACCGTCCAGCCATGCCTTCTGAGCGTGATCGAGGAGCAAAATCCCGTTCTTCACCACGATTCCCGCAAGCATGATGACTCCCATGAAGGAAGAGACGTTGAGCGCTGTACCCGTGAGCCACAGGCCGACGGCCGCCCCAAACATTCCGAGCGGCATGAGCGCCAAGATGACGACGGGGGCCTCGTACCTCCCGAACTGGAAAAGCATGACCGTGAAAACGAGTAGGACCGAAGCGGCAAGAACCATCGTGAGGTTCTGGAAGGATTCCTGCTGGCTCTTGAATTGGCCTGCCAAGTTCGTAGTCACTCCGGCCGGCAAGTTCAGCTTCTGCAACTTGCCTTGAACGGCTTTGACCGCTGAACCTAAGTCGATGCCCTCAAGGCGTGAGGTGACTGATACGACCCGGCGCTGATCTTCACGGTTCGACTGGGTAGTTCCCGCCACCAGGTGAAACTCACCCAAATCGGACAACTGCAAATAGCCCGAAGGCGATGAGATGCGCAGAGACTGGATCGCCGCTAGGCTGGTGCGATCACGGACGGGAAGCCTAACACGAACCGGTACCTGACGATCACCAACGACAAGCTGCGTCGCCACGGTTCCGTACAGAGCTGCTTGAACTTGGGAGGCCACCTGCGCGTCCGTGAGCCCACGTCGCCCAATTTCAGACTCATTTGGGACGAATTCGACCAGAGGTCCAGATTCGACCACGCCTGACTTCACGTCAACGAGCCCCTTGACGCTGGAAAGCGAATCGGCAAAGTCAGCCGCCGCCTTCTCGACCTCCGGCTTATTTTCCCCGAAGAACTTGACCTCGATGGGGTCTGGGTTGCCCGCAAGGTCACCGATGAGGTCTTGGAGAACTTGAATAAAGTCGACGTCAAGGCCAGGGATTTCCGCTTGGATCCGACTCCGAACATCCCCCATCACGTCTTCGATGTGCCGCTTTCTGTTCGGCTTGAGCATGACGGCGTAGTCGCCTCGGTTAGATTCCGTGATGGCAAATCCGAGTTCGGTCCCCGTTCGCCTAGAGAACGTGGAGATCTCCGGCGTAGACATGAGAATTTCATCAACCTTGGCGAGCAAGCGGTCGGACTCTGCCAGCGATGTTCCTGGGGGGCTCCAGTAATCGAGCACGAACGCCCCCTCGTCGATCTCCGGCATGAAGCCTGATTTCAGGTTAGAACCAAAGGCGAAGATTCCAAGCACGGTTAGCACAACAACCGGAACCGCGACCCATTTGCGCTTCAGGCTGAAACTGAGAAGCGACGAGTAGGACTTTGAGATCCAGCCGAAGAACCTGCCTTCGTCATGCAGTCCTTCGCGGTAACGGAGAAAAGCTCCGCAGAGACTCGGGCTCACGCATAGGGCAAGGGCCAAAGAGACCAGGAGCGCCATCGAGAGGGTCACGGCAAGCGCCATGAAGAACGCGCCCGCAACTCCTTGTAGAAATGCGAGCGGAAGGAAAACCACAACCGTGGTCAGAGTTGAAGAAACCATCGGCGCGGCAATACTTCCGGATGCCATGGACACGGACTCAGCGACCGTCCGTTCTCGGTTCAAATAGCGGAAAACGGCCTCAACCACAACGATCGCGTCATCGATCACAAGCCCAATGCCAACCGCAAGCGCTCCGAGCGTCATGAGGTTCAGGGTCAGGCCCGCAAGCCGCATCAAAAGCAGCGTGATCATCAGTGTCACCGGGATGATGCTGGCCGTCACGAGGGTCGCCCGCCAGTTCCTCAAAAATGCGAGCAGTACCAGTACGGAGAGAGCCGCTCCAATGAGGACGGCTTCTTGGACACTCGCGACCGCCTCCTTGATAAGAACAGATTGGTCGTAGTAGAGCCCGACTTCGACGTCTGAGGGAAGACTCTTCCGGAGTGAGGCGAGCTCCTGGTTGGTGGCGGCGACCATGGCAACACTGTTCGCGGTTGGCTGCCGAATCAGGTTGATAAGGACGGACTCGCTCCCGTTGGCCGAAACAACAGTGGTCCGATCTTCGACGGAAGGTTTGAGGTCGGCGACGTCCGAGAGGTGAACGGGAATTCCTTTTCGTTGGCTTACAACGGTTGCGGCGAGTTCGGATGGGGCTTGCTTCTCGCTGTTAATAACGACTTCGTATTGCTTGAAGTCCTTGTCGAGCCGTCCCACGGCCTGTACCGTGTTGCTCGATTGTAGCGCGGCGACCAAATCCGAGGACGATACGCCGAAAGTGGCCATCGCCTCGGGCTTCATTTGAACCAGCACTTCCGGAGGTCTGCCGCCTTGGACCACGACCCTCGCAACTCCGTCAACGCGGGCAAGGCGTGGCTTTATCGAGTACGTGGCAAGACTCCAGAGCTCGGTTTGAGTCAGCGACCTAGACTTTACGGTAAGACCGATAACGGGAAACACCGTAGGGTTCATCCGCTCCACTTCGGTCGCGGTGTCAGCGGGAAGTTGCGGCCTGATCTGGTTGACCTTGGCGTTGACTAGCTGCTCGGCCTGGATGACGTCCGTGCCGTCGAGGAAGTCAACCGAGATCTCCGTCGAACCTGGCTTGGTCTTCGACCGGATTCGCTTGACATTGGGAACCGTGGCGATCGCTTCCTCAATGGGACGCGTAATCGACACTTCCATGATCTTCGCGGGCCGACTTCCGGCTTCCGCAACCACTACGACCCGGGGGAACGTAACGTCGGGGAGAATCGAAACTGGGAACGACGAGTACATCGCGGCCCCCGCAACGCAAAGAAGAATCGTTAAGAACAGCACGGGGCGAAGGTGCCGCATGGCCCAAGCGGCAACGTTCATTTGTTCTCCTGCGCCTGCTGCTTCGTGACTTTGGCTCCATCGGAAATCTCATGCTGGCCGACGCTCACGACGACATCGCCGTTCGAAGCGCCTTTGGTTATCGCCACCTGGCCCTGGTAGCTCGGCCCAACTTGGACTTCCTTGAGGTGGGCGACACCCTGCTCAACCCGAAACACGTAGAACTTGTCATCCCGATTGACAACGCATGGTTCAGGCACCGAAGGCACCCGGCCAAGGTTTCGGAAGACTATGCTTAAGCGTGCGTACTTCCCGCTTATCGCGGAGTCTGGAAGTGCCGTCAACGTGACCTGCACTGGGGCTAAGCCCGATTGAGGATCGAGTATGCCGATGCTCGCTACGGTGCCGAGCTCTTTGCCCTCCTCATCGAGGACGAGCATTCCAGGTGAGATCCGAGCAGCTGATGATGCCGATGCCATCCCGCTGAACTCGATCTTGCTGCCTACTCGTACCAGTTCCAGGACCGGAGTCGTAGGGTCAACAGAATCGCCGGAGTTAAGATTCCTTCGCGTCACGACCCCATCGTAAGGAGCCCTAATTTCTCCATTGCTGGTCGCTCCTGCGGCGGCCACGGCATCTGCGTTCTTTTGCGCCGAGGCAAGTTGGGCCGCTTCGGCTTCGGCGGTCTTTGCCAAGAGGGTGACTTTGCCCTGCTTGGCTTGAGAAAGTGCGGCCCTTGCGGCTTCGACCTTCTTCATTCCAAGATCCTTGGCGGCGGCTAACTGTGCCTTCGCTGCGCGGACTTCTTCTGGCCGAGCCCCCAATCGGACAAGTTCGAGTTGCTGCTCTGCTTGTTTCAGAGCCGAATCCGCAAGTTCAAATGCCGCCGCGCTGGCCTGTGCCTGCTGGCCAGATACGTAGCCTTCTTTCAGCAAGGATTGGTCTCGATCAGCGTCTTGCTTTGCACTGTCTCTGGTGACCCTGGCCTGCTTCACGGCTTGCTCGGCTTGACCGATCTCCTGGGGCCGCGCTCCAGCAAGAAGCCTGTCTAAGTTCGCCTGCGCAGACTGAACATTGGTGTCTCGCTCGATGACCGCCGCTTGCAAAGCAATGTCAGCGGCGCGAATTTGAGCTTCAACGTCGAGTTTGCTAGCCCGCAAGGCTTCCGCCGCCTGCACAGCCTGCTGCCTACTAGAGCCGCTCGCAAGATCTGCACTACGCTGCTGTGCAGACAAAACCGATAGGTCAATCTGGGCGAGCAACTGCCCACGCTTTACTCTCTCGCCTTGCTTGACAAGCACTTTGCTCAGGCGGCCCGCCACTGCCGGGGCAAGCCTAGCGTAGTCACCCTGGCGATAAGAATAAGTTCCGTCCAAGGGCACTGTCTCCCTCATTTCATGTGGAGTCACCTCCGCCATTTCGACCGACAACACCGCTTCTGGCGCATGCGCCTCTTCGGTAGCCGCTTTCTGATGGCATCCAGCAATCCCAAAGGCCGCCAGGCCCATAACGAAAAATCCCCGTACTCTCATTTCTGAACTCCAAGTAGTTGGCCACGGGCCGTGATCAGCGAAGTGCGAGCATTGTCCCGGTTCAGCTGGGCTGAAGATAACTGCTCTCGGGCGTCGAACAACGCTCTTTGCGCATCAAGCACGTCAAGAAGGGTCGCGGCCCCAAGTTCATAGCCTCGTTTCGTTCTGTCCAGTAGTTTCTGGGCTCCATCGACGAGACTCGTATAAGCAACGACAGATTTGTCCGCGGCATCACTGAGCACCTGGGCCGAAGTTGCCTCGGCGCGAATCCGTGCTAACACATCATCGTAGTTTTGCGCGATAGATTCAGCTTGAGCGTTTGCCGCCTTTTCACGGGCACGGGCGCTTCCATGGTCCCAAAGGGGAAAGACCATCTGGACGCGCAGGCCGTACTGCTCAGATCCGGAGGACCAGGGGCTTCGCCGAGCTTGGATTTCAAAGTCCGGGAGCCGGGAAAGCCGTGCCGTGCGCGCGTCTGCCATAGCCCCTTGCCTTAATGCAAGAAGGCTCCGCAATTCAGGGCGCTCGTTCTCCCATCCAGCGGCCACGGTGAGAGGCGCAGGAACCTCGACAAGAGGCTGGCTGTCCTTGATGGGCTCACCGATTGCCTGATTCAGTTTGACCAGTGCCGACTCGGCTGATGCTTTGCGATCGATCACAATCTGCGTGTATTTGGTGACTTCTAGGCCTGCTCTCTCGACTTGGATTTCGGGAATCGCCTGAGCTTTTGCCCTGACCTCGGTGGCTCGCTGGATTTCCTGGACAACACCGAGCTGCTGCTCCGCGATGCGCAATCCGCGCATGGCACTTGTCCACTCGCTATAGGCATTGAGAACTTCTTGCTGGACTGTGAGCTCCTGTGACCTCAAGGACGCCTCGGCCTGCTGGACCAAACTTCGACCAGAAGCACGCGACGCCCCAGTCTTCCCGAAGAGATCAAATGGCTGAAAGAGTGTGAGATCCTCACCGCCCCCAACGTCGGGTCGAGAAGCTAAACCTGACTCAAGCCTCGTTGTTGGATAGACCCCCAGCGCTTGCGACTGATACTTCACGGCCTGAAGGGCCGACCTCGCTGATTGAACTGCTTTTCGTTTGGCAAGAGCCGCTGAGACAAAGTCGCCTGGCGACTGAGCCCAAGTGGCTGCCGAAATTGTCAGAAGGAGTCCGATTGTCGTGAGGTTTCGCATGGCCAGTTCAAGAGACGAAGCATGCCCCTTGCCTGCGCTGCGGGCTCCTTCTGCGTTCATCATGTCCAGAACAACCATCTCTCTTCCTGTGAAGGCTCCCAAATAGTCTTTGGGCAGAGAGCCGTGCGTTGTGCAAGTTCACAGGCTGCCCGGCCGCGGCGCGGCGTTAAATGCGGTTGGAAGCTGCTCTCAGTTTCCAAAATCGAGGAAACCCATGAACAACCGATTGAAGATCATCACCGCCGCCTTCGCGGCAATTGGCGTGCTGAGCACGGCCGCCTTTTTCGCAACTCCAGCTTTGGCCCAAGAGAAGGGCGAAAAAGAGGAGCAGGCGACCCATGCCAAGGCAACCGCTCCCGTCGCGAAAGTGACGCCGGTCCAAGCGATGGCCGCCGCCGAATCCAAATACGGCGGAAAAGCCAAGATGGCTCTGTTCGAGTTTGACGAGGGTCACTGGGTCTATGGTGTCGTCGTGTTGAAGGACAAGAAGCTTATCGAAGTGGATGTTGACCCGGTCACGGGCAAGGCGGGCGATTCTGAATCCGTGACCCCAAACGATGAGGCCAAGGAATTCAAAGAGCAACTGACTGCTATTCTTAAGGGATAAGTCAAAAATCTGCCCATGTCGAGAGACCTGATCGGCATGGGCTCACCCGAAATGCACAGAATTCTCATCGTTGACGACGAACCGGAGATGGTATCGACTCTCACCCAAGCCTTGACCGAGCTGGGCTATGAGTGCGTGTCAGCGGCGGACGGCCGGTCTGCGCTGAGGAGCCTTGAAGGTGTCGACCTTGTCATCACCGACATCATGATGCCGGTGATGAACGGGTTCTCGTTTGTTCGAGAGCTTCGGGAGTCGGATCAAAAGAAGCCGGTCATTTTTGTGAGCGCGAAAGACGCAACCAGCGATGTCGTCAGCGGCTTTGATCTTGGGGCTGACGACTATGTCGTGAAGCCCTTCAGACTGGAAGAGCTCTTGGCCCGGATACGAGCGGCTCTTCGTCGCGGCCGAGATTCTGCCGACATGCTCCAATGGCATGACGTAAGGCTCGACTGTCGCCGCCGTACTGCCCACAGGGGTAGTTGGGAACTTTTTCTATCCCCAACTGAATTCGCTCTTTTTGAATTTCTCTTGAGGCATCCCGGCATCGTCCTTACCAAGTCCGTAATGCTTGAAGAGGTTTGGCACGACGAAGGATTTCGGGATGAGAACATCGTGGAAACATACATCACCTACCTCCGCCGAAAAACCGAGGTGATGTGGCAAGAGCGGATCATTCACACCGTTCGGGGGCGAGGCTATGTTCTCTCTGTGGACGCGCCTTAGCCACCGCCTGCGGCTCACCCTGGTTTTCGGTTCCACGACGGCCGTACTCCTAGGGGTTGTCTGCCTTTGCGCGATTCTCTTTGTCCGCGAACAGTCCCTAGCACGCAGGTTTGGCGAGCTGGAATCGGGCCTCGCGAGACTTCTCAAAGAGCCTGGCTCTGTCGACCAACTCAGCGAAGTGCGTGAAGATCTACCAGGATCAGAAGTAGCGATATTCGAGGCTTCTGGACGGCCCGTTTCAAGCACGGCCAAGCGCGCCATTCCTCTGACTCTGGGGCGCTACAAAGACAAAGATGTCATTCGGGTAGGCGTCCGAGCTGGTGACCGTACCATTGTCATCGAGTCGTCTTGGGCCGAAACAGAGATCGGAATTCGTCAGCTCGCATCCGTGCTGGGGCTCATGTGGCTCATTGTTGTGGCTATCTCAAGCGCGATTGCATGGTCGGCGAGCGGACGAGTCCTGAGACCAGTTCAGGAACTGATCGCTTCGGCGGAATCTCTGTCTGCTCAGCCGGGGCAAGGCTTGCTGGAGACGAGCGACAGTGCCGAATACGACGTGCTCGCAAAGTCCCTGAATCGGATGGTCGAAGGTGTGAGGCATTCTGCGGCGATCCAGGAGCAGTTTGCCTCGGATGCCGCCCACGAATTGAGGACGCCCCTTGCGCTCCTTCGACTCAAGTTGGAGACAAGCCTCCAAATGCGACGCAATCCAGAGGACTACATCGCCAGTCTAGCCGCCATGCTGATCCAAGTAGAACGCCTATGCAGCCTTGTAGAGTCCCTTTTGGAGTCGGCGAAGCAGGACCAACTGTCTCTTGAGCCTACTCCTTTGCACGAAGTTACGAGTCGCTACGTGGCCAAATGGTGCGAACAAAGTGGATGGCCGATGGAACAACTGGTCCTTGCCGCTTCGCCGCAGTTTGTCAATGCCAATTCAAACGCCGTCGAGATCATCCTACGCAATCTTCTCGACAACGCGGCTGCCCATGCCGATCCCGGCAGTGCCATCACGGTGGAAGTGAGCAGTAGACCCGATGGGCCCTATTTTGCCGTCGAGAATGTGGGCACCCCCATTCCAGAAGAATCGCGGTCAAAGGTCTTCGAACGGTTCTACCGAGCGGATAACGCCAGAGACCGCGCCGGTGGTGGATTAGGCATCGGACTTGCTGTCGTTCAGCGCCTATCGAGTCAAATGAACGCCTTGGCGTCGTTCGAATCTGACGGTCAAGTGAACCGTTTCGTGGTGAGATTTAACTTATTCGTTCGTTCCTAGGAGGTGTTCGAACCTCCAAACTCCGTTTCCCTTACGCGCACCGTATCCGCATTGCGTTATGACGCTCTTCTGAGCCTCAAAGAGTTCAGAATCACGGACACGCTTGAGAATGCCATGGCCGCGGCCGCAAGCATCGGGTTCATTCTGCCGGCGGCGGCCAAGGGAATCATGACGACGTTATATCCAAAGGCCCAGAACAGATTCCAGTGGATCGTGTTCAGGGTCGCTTTCGAGAGCCGGATAGCTTGACCCACTCCTCGGAGATCCTGCCTGAGCAACGTAATCCCGGCAGTCTCCATCGCAACGTCGGTGCCAGATCCCATCGCGATTCCGAGGTCTGCCTGTGCCAAAGCTGGCGCGTCGTTGATTCCGTCTCCGATCATCGCCGTCGGCCCCTTGGTTTGGTACTGCTTCACAACCTCTGCCTTATCGCCGGGCAGAACTTGAGCTTGAACTTCATCGATGCCAACTGACTGAGCGATGGCGTCCGCCGTCTGCCGGTTGTCTCCTGTGACCATCACGGGAAGGAGCCCCATGTCTTTCAGCTCGCGCACCGACTCCACACTGTGTTCAGCGACCTTGTCGGTGACCGAGAGAATGGCCTCGACGGATCCGTCGACCGTGAGCAGGACAGCCGTCTCGCTTCGAGACTCATGTTCGAAAAGCCGCTCCTTTACAACGTCCGAGACGGCGATGTGCTGCTCCTCCAAAGCTCTGAGAGACCCAATGATCGCCAAGCGAGAATCGACTACACCTGAAACCCCTCTCCCGCTAAGCGACACAAACTTGGTGGGCTGAACGAGTTCGATGGACTTCCTTGCGTGGTCAATGATGGCCCTCGCGATCGGATGCTCCGATTGCTGCTCAAGGGAAGCCGCCACTCGAAGAACCTCTGCTTCCGTCAATTTCCCAACGAGTTCGACACTTTCAAGCTCGGGTTTACCTTTCGTGATCGTTCCTGTCTTATCGAGGAGCACCGTGCGAACGGCGGCCGCACGCTCCAAGACCGAGCCGTCCTTGATGAGGATGCCAAGTTCCGCTCCTCTGCCCGTCCCGACCATGATCGCAGTCGGCGTGGCTAGGCCAAGGGCGCACGGGCAAGCGATGACCAGAACAGCAACTGCGGGAACCAGAGCATCACCAAAGCTCGCACCTCGACTCATCCAGAAGGCGAACGTTCCGCTGGCAATAAGGATGACGATGGGTACGAACACGGCCGAAACTCGGTCGGCAAGCTTCTGGACTGGAGCCTTTGACCCTTGCGCCCGCTCGACCATCTTGACAATCTGGGCAAGGGCGGTGTCCTTGCCGACCTTGGTCGCCCGGTAGAGCAGGGAGCCTGTAGTGTTGAGCGTCGCCCCAGTAACCGAGTCTCCTATCTTCTTCCTTACGGGGACGGGTTCGCCGGTGAGCATCGACTCATCTACAAAGCTCTCGCCGCCTTCGACAATTCCGTCCACGGCTATTTTCTCGCCCGGCCTTGCTCGAAGTAGTGCGCCCACGGTCAGATGCTCGACCGGGTGCTCCTCCTCCCGCCCGTCTGGCAAGACGAGCGTAGCGACTTTCGGCGCGAGTCCCAGCAGTTTGCGGATCGCTCCCGACATCTGAGACTTCGACCGCGCTTCCAGAAACTTACCGACCAAAATCAGGGTGACAATCGCGGCACCCGTCTCGAAATACACATGCTCGCTTTGAAGATGTCCGTGCCCGCTGTACGCGATCAGAGCATAGACGCTATAGAACCATGACGCACCAGCGCCAAGCGCGATCAAAGAGTCCATCGTCGCCGTGAAGTGCTTGAAGCCCGACCAGGCCGACACAAAGAATTGGCGACCTGTCCAGAAGATGACTGGCGTCGCCAAGCCCAACAAAAGCCCGTTTACCCATTCGGGCCTTGGATGCCAGAACATCGAAAGCAGCACGGTCGGCAGAGTCAGTGCGATGGCGAGAACCAAGTTGGATCTCATCGACTGAATGTGGTCCGGGGTCTCTGCTCTCAGGTGGTCGGCATGCTCATCGTGAGTCGAGCCATGGGCAGCATGCATCGGCTGAACTTGCGTGTTTTCCTTCGGCCGAGCATGGTATCCAGCGTCTGAGACGGCCTGGGTAAGAGCGTCTATCGAGACACCGTGGTGCGTGATGTCGGCACGCTCGGTGGCAAAATTCACGCTTGCATCCGACACCCCTGGAACTTTTTGAAGGGCCTTTTCAACCCTACGAACGCAGGACGCACATGTCATTCCCTCGATCTGAAGTTCGGAGTGGTCGGCTCCTGCTTCCTCTGATGAGTCCAGCATCTTAGGACACCTCGCCGGATTCGTCTACTGATGCGGTGTAGCCCTCCTCCTCAATGGCGTCGAGCAAGGCTTGATACCCCGCCGTACCCTCGACGTGAGCCGATTTGTTCTCTAAGCTCACCTGAGCGGATTCCACGCCGGGGACGGATTGAAGCGCCCGAGTAACTCCGGCCACGCAGTGGCCACATGTCATTCCTTCAATATGGATTCGTGTTGTCATTTCGCCGATACCTCCTAGGGTATGTCAGCGGACTAACCGCGAGAGGGTCATGCGAAGCTCGTCGACGAGTTCGTCTGTACTCATGGATTTTGCCTTCTCATGCTCGGTCTCGCCGCCGTGGCCAACAATGCAAGTTTGGACGTGATTCGCAGCAATCTCAGCTCCAATTTGTTCTAGAGCCGACCTTGTCGCGGCGAGTTGGGTGAGAACGTCCGCGCAGTACTGGCCTTCTTGCACCATCCTGCGCAGACCCCTCACTTGACCCTCGACACGGGCCAAACGCCGGTCGATCGCCTTGGTCGAATCATGGTCCATATTGACAATATACCCCTACGGGTATCTAGAAGTTCCCAAAGAGCTCTGAATCCTATTTCAGCTGCTTCTTCAGGCCCAGGACGCCTCGGTCTACCGCCTTACGGACATATGCCTTGATCACTTCCTCATGGGCGTTGTCCGCATGCCTTCCTCTTCCCATGAACCTGGACCACTCCCCGTCACCCCAAGTGAGTTCACCTTTGGTATCGAGGACGACCTTGCCACTAGCATCGGAGAGACTGATCCGGTAGCTCATGAACTTGCCTCGCCGGTTCTGATTGTCCCAGTGCGACATGTCCGCGTCATGAGTAAGCGGCATGTCGAGCACCGCTTGAAGGAGGAGTTCGCCTTGCTTTGGCTTGCTCGTACCGACGGGTGAGGAATATGGTGAAAGGTTGTTGCGTGTCACCGACCGGACAACCCAAGCATCGAACTGGGCGGAAAGCGCCTTTCGCAGTTCCGGTTCGTTGATCGGATACTTGGCCTTGGCTCCGCCCGTCGCGACATTGTTGATGACAACCGGCGCAAAGTAGACCTTTGCGGGCTTCGCGACCTGCGCTTGAAGTGTCAATGCTCCGGCGAGAACACCCACACACATCACGGATCTCAGAGAGTGTCTCATTTGTGGTTACCTCCATGGCCCTTATGAGCCGATGGCGCTTTGACGTGAGGCTTCGAGGAGTACTTCGCTGGATTCTTCTTGAACATGGGCGGGCAGTCCTTGCAGCAGAAGAAGTAGCGGTTGCCTTTGTAATCGGCGTACATGTGGTTCTTCGTCGCAGCGTCCATGTCCACCTTGTCTCCGGTCACCGGGCAAGCAATGACGTGCTTGGCGTTCTTAGAGACACCATGACCCATTTGCGCCTGGGCCGATACAGAGGCAAAGACGTCGAACGTCGCAAGGGCAATCAATAGGGAGCTCTTCACTTGACTACCACCTTGCCTTGGTACATGCCCATCGGGCATGCGAACGCAATATCGCCCGCTTTGTCCGGCGTGAACTTGAAGGTGACGGTCTGTCCTTCCTTGACGCTCTGCTTCTGCTTGAGGCTCTTGAACTCGATGGTCGAGCCGCACCCCATCTTTGCTCCACCCTTGAAGGTGATCGCAACGGGAACGCCCTTCTTTACGGCGATCGCGGCGGGGCTGTATTTGCCCTGGGCGACCGTGACCGTCATGGTTTGGACCCCTTTGACGGTTTTGGCGGGCACGGGAGAGTCCTGGTGGTGGCCCTCATGTTGGAAGGCAAGGGCGGTCGTGCTCATAAGAGCAGCGGCGACGAGAATGGTTGTGCTGTGTTTCATGGGTTTTGTTCCTTATGGGTGTCGGGGCCGTCAGTGACGGCGGGTGTCGAGAGGTCATGATCCGTGACCGGCCAAGACCAGTCTCTCTTGAGGAAAGTCTTGTTCAGCCAGACGACGAAGTCGTCCACATACGTGTGCATGATCGGGATATCGAAGAGTGAGAGGACGGTGCCGACGATGAGTCCGCCGACAACGGCCGTCGCCAGAGGCTGGTAAGCATCGAGCCCTGTTTTCGGGGCGAACGCCACCGGGAGCATGACCAGAAGCGTAATGCCCGCGGTCATGAGGATCGGGCGAAGCCTATCGGGACAAGCTCGTCGAATCGCCTCGTCTCTCGGTATGCCTTTGTCGCGATACTTCATGACCAAGTCGATCATGAGCACCGCCGTCGTGATGTCCATGCCGGTCAGGACGATGATTCCAAGTATGGAAACCGTCGAGAACGACTGGTGGGCGATGAAGAGCGCTACGAAGACCCCCGCAAGCTCAAGTGGCAACGAGGCGATCATCTGGAGCGGTTGGAGGAACCCTCGGAACTGGACGACCAGGACGAGGTACATCATCGCGATGGAAAGCCCAAGTCCTTGGACCAGACGACGGAAGCTGTCCATCATCTGGGTCATGTCGCCACGCATTTCCATCCCGTAGCCGGGCGGGAAATTGACTGCCTCGATGCCGAGCTTCTTGTTTCCTCCGTAGGCGTTGGCCACTAGGTTCATGACCACGTCCATGCTGGGAAGACTTCCCATCCGGTAGTAGCCGGTAACCCCGATCACCCTGCGAAGTCCATCATGCTCGATGACGGTCGGGGCCGTTCTTTGCACGACGTCCGCAACGGATTTCAGAGGGATCTGCTTGCCGTCGGGAGTCGAGAGGTAGACAGATTCGAGGTCTTGCGCTGTCGACCTTGCGTCTTTGTCGTAGCGAACCAGAATCGTGTCTTGCCGGATGTTAGGCAGCCGGTAATACTCGCTTGTGAGGCCCCCTCGCATTGCGTAGTAGGCTTGCTGCGCGATCTGGTCTGGACTGAGACCAACTTCCTGAGCCCGCTGCAAGTTGACCTCGATGCGGTAGTCAGGGACTCCCATCGCCCAGGTGCGCGACGGCTGGAACAGTTCGGGCATCTTCTCCCCGACTTTGAGCACCTGGTCTCCGAGCTTGTCGAGGACGGCAAGGTCAGGACCGTAGATGTTGACGTGGATCGGTGCCGCCGACGTGGCCATCACGTCAGATCCCATCTCCTTGATCTGGAACCGGCGGACACCGGGGACCGTTTGGAGCGTCTCCTTCTGGATGGCGTCGATGACTTTGAAGATGTCGTTCTTGCGCTTGTCCTTGTCGCTGAAGGTCAGCATGAAGGCAGCCCCATTGACGGCCGGCATCTGGTAGCCGGTGAAGAACGGCGACCACGTCTCGAACATGGACTCGGCTCCAAGTTCGATACTTGCTTTCTCGACTTCTGGATGCTTCCGGACGATCTCCTCGATCTGCTTGACCGCCCTCTCCGTCCCCGCATACGACGTTCCTGGGTTCATTTCCAGGAACCCGGAAGCCTGCCCAGTGTCCGCGAGGGGCATCATTTCTGAGCCGATGAAGTAGTAGAAGGTGAAGCCAAGAATGAGCGTCGCAAGGACGCGAGTGAAGTTGGCGAACCGATGCTCAAGGAGCCACGAAATCAGCCTGCTGTAGCCTTTCTCCATTCGGTCAAGGCCTCGTTGGAACGGATCGACGAGCCGGTAGAGGAGCCCCAAGACCGGGTGCTGACGTTCCTTTTCGCGCACGTCTTCAGGGCGAAGCAGGTTCGCGCAAAGAAGAGCGGTCAGGGTGAACGAGACGAGCATCGAAGCGAGAAGACCAAAGATGAGCGGCCACACGAGCTCGACAAACATGAGGCCCACGATGCCGCCCGAGAAGATCAAGGGAAGCAACGCAAGGACAATCATGAGGGTCGAGGCTATGACGGCAAGACGGACCTCGGCAATGCCGTCGATAGTCGCCTGCTTCGGCGTCTTGCCCATGCGAAGGTGCCGCTCGACCGCGTGGATATCGATGATGGAGTCATCGACGAGCCTTCCGATACTGAGCAGAAGTCCGATAAGAGTCCCGCTGTTGAAGGTCATCCCAAAGGGAACCATGAGCAGAACCGCGATGGCGAGGGACGTGGGAAGGGTCACCATCGCGATGAGCGTCCCGCGCCATTCCCCGAGAAAGAGCACGAGCGCGATCGCGGTCAGGACAATCGCCACCGCTAGCTCATGCCAGACGTTCTCAAAGAGGATGTCCACGAAGTGCGCGTTGTCGTAAGACGTTTCGAACTTGAGGCCAGGGTTCTCCGACTCAAGCTGTTTCACGACCTGCATCACTGCGGGTACGACCTGGGCCGAGCTGGCACCTGGGTTCTGGATCACACTGACCTCGATGGCGTCCTTGGACTCTCCGGTCGTGTTGTCCAGATACCGATATCCTGAGCGCTTCTCCCAGTGGGAGTCCTCAACCCTGGCAACGTCACGAACGTAGATGACTTTGGGGATGCTAGCCTGTGTTCCTGGCTTCTGAACGGGTGCGGGACCGGATTCGGCCCCACCGCCCATACCCATTCCGCCTCCGCCTGACGAGGCGGGTTTCGGCTGACTCCCTACGGTGGAGATGGGATAGCCCAAGACGTCCTGGGCGCTTGCCGCCCGCGTGTCCACTCGGACAACCCCTTCTCGCTCGCCCTGAGTGACCGTTCCTGCGGCGGCGCTCACATTGACCCGGTCGATGGCGTTTCGGACATCAAGTATCGATAGGCCGTACGATGCCAGTTTGTCCCTGTCGACGATGACTTGGAGCTGCCGCCTATAGCCACCGAAAGGCACGACGGCGTAGACGTCTTGCACCGCCTTCAGCCGCCTGACGACAGTGTTGTCTGCATATTCACGTACCTTGGCCATGTCCCAGCCCTGAGCGGAATCTCCCTTGAGAGAGAGCGTGAGGACAGGCAAGTTGAGCGGGTCGATGGGGATGACCCAAGAAGGTTTGAGGTTTGCTCCCGTGGATGGCAGGGTGGACTGCACGACATTCATGAGTGCTTGAATGTCGGTCTGCGCCTTTTGCATGTCGGTCCCATAGGGGAACTCCAACGTCACGATGCTGAAGCCGTCCTGCGAGGTCGAGCGGACATAGCGGACCCCTTTAACGTTGATGAGTTGCTCTTCGACCGGTTTGGAGATGTAAGTCTCCATCTCCTGAGCAGATAGTCCGGGCATCATCGTGACGATGCCGACCATCGGGCTTTGAACGTACGGGGCGAAACGGCGCGGCATATGCGAGATTGCCAGCCATGCAAGGGCCAGCATCGCGACGTAGAACGCGACCACCGCATAGGCGTGTTCGATAGACCACTTGTGGATTAGGTGAAGCGCATTGAGTTTGTGTCCACCCTCCGACGGCTCTGAGCTCTTCACTTGACCACCGCCTTGCCCTTGTACATGTTCATCGGGCATGTGAATGCGATCTCCTTTCCAGCTTGTTGGGCCGGAATTTCGACAGTCACAGGCTTGTTCAGCGGCGTCTCGGCATGGAGTCCAAGGCCGGGGAAGTCCACGGCGGTCGCACAGGTGTCTTCAACCTTTCGGACAAACACGAGCTTCGTCGGTTTGCCTGCGGGAATCTCGACCAATTCCGGCGAGTAACCGGCTCCGGTCAGCTCAATGGTGATGCTGTCCCCTGCCACCTTGGCAGGCTCAGAAGCGACTTGGACCCGCATCCCTTCCGAGAGCCCGAACGGCGCGACAACGACTCGCTCGCCCGCTTTGAGCCCCGTGCTCACTGCTGCTTTGGCACCTGAGCGTGCCCGCACATCGACCTGGCGCAGCGAGACATTCAGTTGACCGGGAGCACCCGCCGCAACGACCCAGACTTTGCTGTTCGTCGTTCCGTTGTGGCTGTCGGTGACGATTGCGTCTGATGGGATGACGAGCGCAGAAGCACTTGAACCTAGCGAAATGGACAGAGATACGAACTGCCCGGGGCTGAACCGGCGGTCCGCGTTTGCATATACAGCCTCCACGACGCCCATCCGGGAAGACGGATCGACGGCGGGGGCTACGCTGGAGACCCTCAGTTCAAGTGCCTCGCCTGGCTTTCCGGCGTCGCTGACCTGGACAGAGTCGCCGACCTTGATTCGTGCAAGGTCCTGCTGAGGAACGTTCGCCTGCAACCGGACCGGTGAGACTTGTGCGACTTTGAGGACTGACTGACCGGGAGCCACGACCACGCCGGGGCTGACCAGGCGCTGGGTGATCACGCCGTCGACTTCAGCACGGAGCTCGGCATAGCCCTTCTGGGTTGAAGCTCCTTTGAGGCCGGCGCTCGCTTCCGACACGGCGGCCCTCGATTGTCCGGCCTTGGCTTTCGCAGACTGGACACCCGACTGCGCGGTCTTCACTTGAGCTAGCTTGGCGCGGTAGCTCGCTACGGCTTTCGACACACGAGAGCTGGCAGCAGTCACGTCAGAGCCTGCTCGCTGGCTGTCACTGCGGGCACTGGCAAGCATCGAGTCGGCCTTGACGAGCTTCTCCTTCGCCGACGCGACCGCAGAATTCGACTTCTGAGCCATCGCAACCGCCTGCTGCCACTCGTCCTTCGAGACCGCTCCTTTTGCGAAAAGTTGCCGGTTTCGCTCTAGTTCCTGGCTTTGATAGGTCTGGTCGGCGAGCGCGGCGTCAAGGTCCGCTTGTGCGCCTCGTCGCTCGGCCGCTGCCCCTTCAACTGCGGAATTTGCGGAACTTCTTGCCGACTTTGCAGAGTCCAGCATCGCCCTGGCTTCTGCGACTTCGGTCTCCGCCATCTTGGCTTCGGCCCTAGCCTGCTCGACTATGTTGAGCGACTGTTGATACTCAGCTTCTGCGACACTCACTCCTTGGCTCGCGTTGTTGACCCCAGCCGCCTTTTCGGCGATCATCGGATCGATCTGGCTCGTGTCGAGCCTGGCGAGAAGTTGCCCTCGCTTCACGGTGTCGCCGACATAAACCGGCATGGCCACGATGGTTCCGCTGACCCTTGGGACGACGTCCTGTTCGACAAAACCCGAGACCTGGCCTGAATAGGTCACTGCGGCGGCGAACGGTTCCGACTTCACTTCCGCGACCGTGACGGGAAGAGCCCCTTCTGGAGCCGGGGTGTTCATTTCCATCACCTGAGCTTCAAGAGGCGTCATCGCTCCCTCTCTGCGCAAGTTCCGGACGGCCCACATACCGATTCCGAGTGCGACGACAAGCAAACCCACCGAGAGGACCACGGTCTTGTTCAAAAGCCCCTTCAAACTGATTTTCTGCTCCGTGCTCCTCATCTTCCAGAGGACAAGCGCAAGGGCTGCCCCTGCCACGAGCACGAGGGGCCAGGGAAAGCTGGACGACGCACTGCCAAGTGAAGATTGACCGGTCGAGAGTTGAAGGACGGTTTGCCCACTGCCAGTGGGGGCACTGACGGAGACTGTGACGTCATACTGGCCCGCCATCGCAAAGGAAGCCGGAGCACTGTAGACACCGGGGTCTGCGCCTGGGACGGCGACTTCTTCTCGCTCGCCCATATTCATGCCTGGCATTCGGGCGAATACTTTGACGGTAGCACCAGGGACTGGCTTTCCCTGACTGTCCGAAACCTTGAGCATCAGCTTGGCCTTGCCGACAGGCACGACACTTGGATCGGAGGTCAAGGACACGCGGTACTGCCCGGCCATGCCGTCAACGGCAAAGGACAGGGCACTGAGAAGAAAGAGTGTCGCAAAGATGAGTGTTCTCAAAAGACTGGGTTTCATAGTTCGCCTCCCGTAGAGCGAGAGAGCCGGGCATAAGCGGTGAGAAGATCAAGTCGAGCTTTGACCTGGTCGGACTTTGCCCTTGTGAGCATGCCCACGGCATCAAGTTGTTCGAGGAGAATCGCTTTTCCCGCCTCGACACGCAGAGAGATGACGTCGTACGCGCTCGATGCCGCCTGAACGGCTGCATCTGCCGACTGGACGTTGGCCAGCGCGGTCTCGTAGTCGAGAAGCGCTTGCCGGACCTCCTTTTCCACTTGCAGTTTGGTGGAGGCAAGTTCCGCTTCAGCGCGTGCCTTCATGGACTTCGCCTTGTCGACTTCCGCGCGGACCCTTCCGCCGTCGTAGAGAGGGAAGCTCATGGTTAGGCCGAAGGTCAATCCGCCCATATCTCGGCGGTTGGTGGCATCTGCCATTCCGGTCGCATAGAGTCTTGGCCGCGCTAGTGCGCCAGCTGCCCGCAGTTCAGCTTCAGAAGCTTTCGCCCTGGATTCGCTCGCAGCGATCGCGCCTCGACCGGTCATGGCGGCCTTGATGAGGTCGTCAGCCTGAAGGGATTTAGGCTCTGGGTTCGTCAAATCCGGAAGTTCAATCTGCGTATCGAGCTTGCCGCCGATGGTCTGCAAGAAGTCAAGGTTTGCTTTGGCCTCCGAGTTTTTCGCGGACTTGAGGTCGCGCTCCGCCCGGCTCAGGTCCGCCTGTACACGCTGCACCGATGCCTCGATGGTTTTTCCGGCGTCCACTTTTGCCTTCGTAGTCTTCAAAAGTTCTTGAAGCGCGTCGAAGCTCGCTTGCGCGGCCAAGACCTCCTGGTGCATCGATTTCGCGACGAAATAGGCTTGACGAACGGTGAGTTCAAGCTCAGCCTCAGCTTCCTTGAAATCTCCAGCAGCAGCCCTCGACTGCCACCGGGCGGACGCCGCCATCGCTTTGACGTCATCGGCGAGAATGGGCAGCATCAGCATAAGGTTTCCGTCACTGAACTGCCCAGGAGGCACCTGCATGGATACGCCTGGATCCGTCTTCGGTACCGAGCCTAGGATCGAGGTGTTGTTGCCGGTTGTCGTGAATCCATTGACGGAGATTTGGGGTCCAGTCATGGACCTTGCCGACTTTTCTGATGCGAGCGCCCCAAGGAATTCGGCTCGGGCCCCTTTGAGAACTGGGCTGTTTGCTTTTGCGAAGGTCAGCGCGTCTTGGAGCGTCATTGAACCGGACTGGGCCATCGCCGAAGAAGTCACGATAAGCGTAAGAAGGAAAGTCGCAGTCTTCATGGGGACACCTTCCTCACTTGTTCAGAGTCGAGCACGTTTAAGGCTGCGCTCCATGCGGCGATCCTTTCCGCCTCAAACTGCCTGGAAAGGTCAGAATACGATGCCAGCTGCCCCTGAACTTGGTCGAGCCTGCCTTGCCTAGGCTGGAAGCCGCTCATGGCCGATTCAAGCGCGGACTTCTTGCGCTCCCATGCGGAGTTGATCTCAGTAATCTTCTCCCGCTGGGCTAGAGTCAGATTGATCCCTGGCCGAGTGAGCAAGTCCTTCGGTATGGGCTTGGAGAGCGGCCGGGTCGGGCCCGGGAGCGCAGACATCTTGGGCGGAGATGACGGAGCGCTGAAGTAGCTATAGCCGACGATGGCCACCGCGCCGAGCAGAGCGACGATTGTGCCTGGTCCAAAGAGCCTGGCTTTGCCGTGGCAACCGCACTGGGAGTTGCCGCAGCTTCCTTTATGTGTTTTTGTGAAAATGGTTCATACCTCGCGTAGTCAGTCCGAGCCGCGGACAAGTTGCGGCGTAGTGTCGGAGACTAGCGAGCGGGAGGCGCACGGAGGCCGTTAAATTCCGTGTCCGGCGGGCGGATCCTCGGTACGACGAGGTGCGCCGGTGTGCCAACAGGAACCCTAGAACCTATAACAGGCAAAGTCGTTGGTTCTGGCACGACTGCATCAACGCTATCGACCGAAATCACGGAAGCCCACTTCTCGGCGGTCGGCCCTTGAGAAACAGAAATCTTGCAGTCTGACTGCTTCGAACTCAACTGGTTCGCAGACGGACCCTTGCTTGAAGGCTTTTCCTCTTTGCAGCAGGAACAATTCTTCGCGCCCGTGATCGGGCAAGCCATGACCGACGTGGCCACGCTTTTGGCGAGGGGCTCAGTGGAATCTGGGCAAAGGCACGCGACGGCCCCTAAGCTCAGCTGTGAGATGAGCAAAATGGTCGCCAATATGATTCGAGCGACGAGCCTCACTTAGTACCTTCAACCGGGCGGACTCCTTCAGCGTTCCCGAACGATGACCGAGTCCCAGTCATATTATGGACGTTCAGAACGCTCAAATAGAGGCAAGCCGTTGAAACATACGACACCCGGGAACCGACGAGTCGCTTCGAGGAAGTCGATTGAGGTTCAAGCGAAGGGACGCTCGGCCCCGACCTTAAGTATTCGGACGTCCGAACACCGTTTCAGTTCGCGCTTGACTCGTAACCAATTGTGTGTTCACATAGACGCATGAGGAATGAGATTGGATACCACGGAGAACTCGAAGTTAAGGCGACTCCCGGCGCTCTCGCGATACTGGACAGGGAACGGGGCAATCCGCGAACTACATTGGCTATCAAGCGGGCTATGTTTTGTCAGGACCGAGACCTTCCTGACCAGACAACGACGCTCATCATCGAGGGTGGGCTCCTAAGCGTCCACTTCGTTCCCGAGCGCAATCTGGCCCTCATCATTACCGCCAAGCAGGCCTGGCTGGGAATCCGTCCGGATCTCGAGCAAGCGCTCGTGGATGTGAGTGCGACCTTTGCGGTCGCCTAGCCTATTCGCCGTTGGAAAGCCCTGTGCCGGATGATGGAGGCGTGGCGTAATTGTTCGACGTAGACGTCACGGAAGAGCCGGTAGGCGTTGGGGGCGTCTTGGCTTCGTAATGTTGCCAAATAGGAGAGCGCTTCAGCCTGGTTGTGCCCTCTCGATGCCACTCGGTGTCGGTGTCTTTCGCCCGGGTCCACGTATCTTCGTCCACCCACACCGCAACGTAGCTGTTCCGATTTGGCGAATCGACAGGAACGAACTGGGCTGAGTAACGGACGGTCGCGGTTGCGCTTGTCGGACCCGTTTGCTCAACGGATTGGATGGTGTAGCTCACGCTGAAGTTCGTCACGTTCGTACGAAGCTTGTTGAGCCTGCCTTGGATCTCGTCTCGCCCAATGCTTCCACCGGTGTCGAACTTCACCTGATAGTAGGACGGGAAGTTGCCGTAGCTAAGCGATCCGCTCTGGAGGTCGGCGACGATGGACTGATAGAAGCGGTCAAGACTTTGCTTGCTGGGCCGCTTGTCGTCGAACTGAATATCTCCTTCATCAAATTTCAGGCTCAAATCAGCGTCGCTCGCCTGCTGAATGAGGGCCCCGGTCTGCCGCTTCCACTCCTTCGACTTGATTTTCCATCCGCCGGAGTCGATCAGTCGGTACTCGCTTTCAATGATGCGCTTGACGACGAGATCTCCATCTTGGTCGGTTCCTCCGGCGTTGTCAAACCAGTGCTTGATGCCCGTGTCGTAGCTCACCAACTCATCCACGGTCACACTAATCTCGCTCGTCGTGACCTGGTCGATGCTTGCAACCCTGAGCTTCTCAATGTTCTGCTTGCTGTCGTAGAAGTCGTTTGGACTGGTCAAACTCTTTCCGACCATGTCCTTGCTGAAAAACCCGCTCAAGACGAGGCGCGATGGGAAGGATCCTGAGTTCCAGCCGGTCTTGTAATCGTCGAAAAGGGCTGAAACCTTCTCTTGAAGGCTCTTCTCCTGAGCAGGGCTCAGATTCGGCTTGGACGTATCGGGCTTGATCTCGACCGGCTTTTGGTAGAAGTCGGACGGAGGGCCGGTCAGGAGCAAGTATCCTCCCCCGGCGACGGCAACTGCAAGAGCGGCCGCTGAGAAAACAACAGACACGAACATCCTCACCCCTGAGAAGAAGGGCCTCTCCTCATGGACGTGCTTCTTCAGGTCAAACCTAGCCTTAGGCTCGACCGGCACTGGATTCGGGTTCAGATTCGCACTGCTCATCTCTTGTGCTGCTGCTGTTGCTTCTGCGCCTCCTCATCTCGATTGGCCGCTTCCTGGGCCTGCTTTGCGTGTTGGTCTGCAACCGCTTGTCTGAGTTGCTCGGACTGCTCCGTCTTGGGCAGCGCCGTGTCCTTCATCATCTGCTGCATGTGGGCTTCGTAGTCCCGTGACTGGCTAAGGTGCCCGGCCTCCAGTTTGGAATCCATCTTTCTCTCAAGGTCAGGATGTTCGAACTGCTTTTCGTTCTTCCAAAGCCATTCCGAAGGCTTGTGCTCGAAGCGATTCTCTTCTTTGGAGATGTCTTCGACCTTGGTGGTTCGTGCTTCCCATTGGTCAAACCTTCCGTCTGCACGTTCGACGTACATCTGGAAGTTCTCCGGCCTTGCTTTGGGGTCGTCGTCCATTTGAGTCTTGAGCAGGGAATTGCCTGCCTTCTCGGCGGTATTCCAGACGCACGGGCCTTTGTTGTCTGGGTGCTCAGATAGGACAAACCGCCGACCATCGGTCTGCATGTACATGATGGTTTTCTCGCCGCTATCGTGCTCGAACGGAATTTGCATCCGGACCCACTGGTTTTCTTCTTCTTGCTTGCTCACGTCTGCCTCCTCGACTTAAATCTTCTAAACGGCCCGGATTCGAGAGCCTCCTCGGTTTCTTCGGCCGTAGCGATCCTCGGCTCTGGCACATCGGTCTTTGTCTTGGCCTTTGAGCCGGATTTAGGCTCGGGCGTAGGCGATGCTTGCGTGGGCTCTGACGTAACGGGCCCCTGCTTGGCACTCTGGATCGGCGAGAGCACGATCTTCTTCTTTAGAGCCTCCGCCTCGTTCCACTCTCCTAGCCACTGAGCTGAGGAGTCTGTCCAAGGGACGAAGTCGGGCACTGGGGCAGGGAGCGCCATCGGGTCTTCCTTGGGGAAGAGCCATTGGCCTGGATATGTGTGCCGGTAGGCTCCGATACCTGGCACAGCGTAGTAGCCCGTAAGGCCCGTCTCCCGGCTTGTCACAGGTATCAGGAAGAGCTGAGACTCCATGACCGACTGCCGCTTCACGTAGTGCTCGGTGTCCGTGACCGTGTGGCTCTTGGAACCCTGTGCCTGGCCGAAGCCGGTCGGTGTCGTCGTTCCCCTCGCCTCGCTCCTGCGTGTTTCGATAGCTTCGTACTCTCCGAACAGCTTGGACGCCCATTCTGCCGTTCTCGGGCTCTCAAGGCGCAGGATCGCTTTGCAGTTGCACTGGCTGGTGACGACCCCAGCGATGTTCTCTCCGTACACCTCGCGCAGGCTGTCGATGTCCTGGAAGCCTAGAACGACGCAAACGCCCTTTGAGCGGCCCTTTGTAAGCACGCTCGTCAACCCATCGAGCTTTCCTGCCTCTCCAATCTCGTCAAGGAAGAGCCAACTCCTTCTGAGGCCCGCGCGGTCCTCGGTTTGGTCAAGGAGCAGCTCGGACACCCGCTTGAAAATAACCTGATTGATGCGGTCGATGGCGGCCCTCGCCCGCTCGTTGTTCCCCAGGATCAAGACGCAGTTGTTTCGCCCTCGGTCGCTCACCCAGTCAATAAGGGAGATCTTACGGTCTTCGTCCATCGCACGGTCCCACATGGCCGCGATCGATTCATACGGCGTCATCTTGGTCGCAACCGTCGCCATGATCTCTCCAAGGGTGTCCTCACTCTGAGAGAACCGGTCCATGATGTGTTTGGCGTCCGGACAACCGCTGAGGACTCTCTGAAGCCGCTCGACCGTCTGCATCGTCCGGATGAGGTCCGAGAATCGCCAATCCGCACCGGAACGGATAAAGGAAAGCATCACGCCGTAGAGCAGCAGCTGGGCGGAATCCACGAAGAAAGGCTGGGATGCGTTCTTGTCAGAGGGAATCAGGGTGACTGCGGCCTGAAGCGCGGCCGTAGGTTCGGTGATATCTTTTGCCATGTCCCACGCAACACACCGCTCGTCGAACGGGTTAAGCGTGAAGACATTTCCCGGGATCCCCATGCTCGGGATTTGGGACGCGATGTCTTGCTTCGCGTCGTATATCAGGGCCCGGTGATTCGCACCCGTCCCGATGCTCTGGAGGACCTCCTTCATCAAAAGCTGGATCGTCACTGTCTTGCCGCTTCCCGTCGTGCCGACCACCATGAAGTGGGATGTCGCAAATTTCGACGGAATGCGAAGTCCACCCCAGGTGATGCCGGGATCATCTTTTTCGAGCTTGAATTCCGCCGCTTTGGACTCCGCAAGGTCAACGGGTTCTGGACGCCCACGGACCAGTCGGTTGACCACGCTGGGAATCGGCTGGTTGAAACTGAACCACCAGGCAATCGCTCCGAAGATGATGGCCGCAGTCCCCGCGCTCTTGTTGTCGGACTTGAAGTAGACCGCGGCGGCAAAGACGAGGAGCGAAACGAGGACGGGAACGAGGCTGCCGATGATGCCGCGAGAGAGGTACTCCGCGAATTTTGAGAAGAGAACCGCGCTTCGGGGATTCTCCTTGTCTACCCGTGCGTAGTAGAGAAATACAAAGAGCGCCGCGGACACGCCGCCCCCGATCGGACCCAGGCGGTAGACGTTGGCAACGAGCTCGTAGACACCAAAGCCGAGCACGACCGCGCAGAGAGGAATTACTTTCCTCTGGAAGTCCGCCGAGACCATCGAGCGGACGACGCGACGTATTTCGACAGTCGTCCCACCTGCCATCCGTTTATTTTACTGCCGTCGCTTATGTTCATGTCGAGTGATTTGATCTTGTCTTTCTCTCTCGACCGTATGCGCCATCTCTTTCTGGCGGCTGCGCTCCATCTCGCGAGCTAGTCGTGCTAGTTCGTCGCCAGTTTCAAGCCTTGTCATGTAAAAGGTTGTTTGCTCCTTAGCGCGCGACGCCTGCACGTAGGACATCTCCCTGTCCTGCATTGGGCCTCCCGCGAGGACATAGGTTCGCAAGGTAGTGGCTCCTTGCCCCTTATGAGTGGTGGCCGCGTAGCCCAAAACAATATCGTTCATCGCGTCGGCAGCGAAACTGACTTTTTCGCCAGAATCGAGAATGACTGTCACCGCTCCTTTCGCTTTGTCGAAGCCTGCGAGGGTGCCTCGGTCACCGTTGACGACCCCGAGAACCGCGTACTTCTTCGTGAACATGATCCGGTCGCCATTACGAAACTCCGAGCCCGCCATCGAGATGGCCTCCTCTCCCACTTCGCCGGCGGAAAGCCTCTCTTGTTGCGCTGCTCGGTTGAGACTTTCCACGTCGGCTCTTGTCCCGGCTAAGAGCAAGGTCTTGCTAAGAGGCCTTGCGTCCTTCTTCCAATCCGAAACGAGGGCGGCGATGGCTTCTTCCTTGGTCTCGGTCACCTTGACGAGTCCGTGCGAGACAAAGGCTTCGAGCGCCTCTTGGGCTCTCCCTTCGGCGAGGTCCTTGACCGCCCTTCTCGCCCAAGCCTCGTTTTGCCTGCGGATGTCCGTGAGTTCGGCCTGGCCATACCTTTGCCCGAGTTCCATGAACGGCGCGCCCGGCCCGATAGGCTGCAACTGCTTTTCGTCGCCAATGAGGACGAGCTTTGCGCCATGGTTTAGGCAGAGTCTGGCGAGCTTTTCCAGGTCTGGAGTCGCCACCATTCCCGCTTCGTCGATGACGAGCACCGTGTCCCGGTCAAGCTGTAACCGCCCCTTCTCCGCCAGATAGAGAAGCTTGGCGATCGTGCTTGCCTCAAGACCGCCGCCACCTTCGAGTTCTTTCACGGCGCGGGCCGCCAGCGCGGCCCCGATAACGGTTTTCCCTTCTTGCTCCCACACTTGTTGGGCCGCTTCCAGCATCGTTGTCTTACCGGTTCCCGCCATTCCCGACACCATGGCAAGCGCTCCTGAGCCGTGGGTTAGGTGCCAGACGGCTTTGAGCTGCTCCTCGGAGAGGACGGACTCCTGCGCCAAAACTTTGACGACCGTGTCTTGGGAGGCGACGTGGCTCATGTCCTTGACGAGCCTATCGGCGGCATTGAGCAAACGAGATTCCAATTCGTACATCTCTCGTGTTGTGAACCGCTCCTCTCCATAGTGCCTGCCAAGCCTCACAATCGTTGCCGAGTGGCGTAGAAATTCGCGGGCATTGTCCACTAACTCGACCGCGCCGACGCCGGTGGTTTGTGCCTCTTCGGCGGCGAACCGCACAAAGTCCCTTTCGGTAAAGTGCGCCTGCTGAGCGGTCAGCCTCTGAGCAGAACGGACGTTGGCCACCTCGCACTCGATGTCCGTGTCCCTCTGAAGTACGAACCTGTCAAAGAGATGACGCGCCTCCTCGGCGCTCCAGCCAAGCTCTCGCCCGACGGCTCGCCATTCCTCAAAGAGCTTGACCCGCGCCACCGATTCCTTGGCTTCTCGGGTCTCGATGGCCGCTACGGCCGCCCCTTGCGCGCTGTCGATGCCGCGCCTATCTAGCTCCGCCTCGATAGCCTCTCGCCGCTTGCTGAATTCGGCGATCAGTTCCTCGGGGACTCCCGTGACCTCAAACCAGGAACGAAAACGGTGAAGTGGAACACCAAGGTCACGCTCTAGGAGGCTGGACAGGTGCAAACGGTAGAGAGCTCCCGCCGTCATCTTAGTTTCAAAGAGAGATAAGGAACTAAGCGTCCCCGTCGAGCCGTCTTCGCGGACTCCGACGTTCATGACCAGAGCATGGGTATGGAGCTGTGGATCCAGTGCGCGTGACGTCGAGTGTTCAAACGTCGCAACGATCAGCCCTGTCCGTTCAAGCGACTGGCCACCCTTGCCACGCCTGGTCAATGCCGCCGTGTCTTGGAGATAGTCGAGCGCCTTCAGAACCGCCTCGTGATGCGCCTGTTGAATCTTTGCCCTCCGGCTCTCATCAGATTGCGACCAGAGGACGGACACCGATTTCGGCGCGGAAAACGTGAGATCCCAGCCTGGCCGGTGCGCGGCTTTTTCGGGGTGCCGCTGCATCTGGACAAGCAACCGGCTCCCGTCGGGGGAATAACCTCCGAACAGGTTGTAGAGCTCGGCGTCTTGGACTTCACCGTGAATGCCGAGTGATTGCGCCCCTTCTCCGTACCACCGCCCAGGCGGCTCGCCTCCTTTGAGATAGTAATCCTCGGCCGCCAGTCCCAAGTAGTAGCTGGCTTGACCACCGGACATTGCGCTCATGCTCAGCATGGTTAGGACCTCGCCTCGATGTTGCGGACAATCTCCTCCGCCTCGGCCTCTGACGCTCCCATCTTCGTAACCAGGATGAGATAGAACATGCTGCCTAGAGCTTTGCGGAGCGAGGCGATCTGGTCGTCGGTTTCGAGTCCTCGGACCACCAAGCGCCGCGCATATTCTCCGGCACTCAGCCCCAGTTTTTGGCCTTCTTCTTCGAGTCTCCGCAGATAGTGAGGATCGATCCGAAATCCCACGGCATCCTTCGGTTTGGGGGTGTTCGGACGTCCGAACACTTCCTCTGGACGCGCCCTTTCAAGCTCGGACTTCACCCGTTTCAGGTCGGCTTCCGAGAAGACCGCGACGGGCCTGGTCTTGCCTTTTTGGCGCTTTTGGACGAGCTTGCCACTGGCGACCAACCGCTCGATTGTCCGTGTACTGACGCCTAAGAAATTGGCTGCTTGTCGCTTGTCCATACTCCTTTAGATGCACGAAACACGCGACAAGTTCGCCATGTCGTTCATCCGCAGGTGAGTCAGGTGTGATAGGGTTGGTCGCCAGGGAGAAATGTGCTGGCTAGAAGTCCTCTGTGGTGGCTGGTGGAGCCTCGTCTGGAGCAGTCGTGGCGCTCGCCTTGAGCGCGAGTCGAGCCTCCTTGAGAGCCTGCGACAGGGCGTCCACGACGTCTTGTGGAGAGACTTCCTCGGCAGGGAAGACGACGGTGACAGTGGCGGCGCGAGTCTTGAAAGGTATGGCGGTGCGAGGCTTCTGAATGGTGGTGTCGCCGGTAAGTTCTTTGCGTTGGCGAGCGGCCTTGACGGTCAGTGTCCCGTCGAGCGCAGCGCGCCAAAGAGCGTCACGCATCGCCTCGTCTTCTTGCTTGGCAATCTCAAGCAGGACAGACCGGGTCAAGCGTTCGGACGTCCGAACACTCTCTAGGATCTGGTCCGGCAAAGACAGAATCCGGATCGTCTCGTTGATGGCCGCCGGTGATTTCCCAAGTCTTGCGGCGAGCTGTCTTTGGGAGAGCTGGAACTCTTCCATGAGCCGCCGGTAGGCTCCGGCTTCCTCGACAGGACTCAGCTCCTGGCGGTGGATGTTTTCGATGAGCTGGACTTCAAGGCGTCGATGTTCTTCGACCGTCCGGATGATGGTCGGAACGGTCTTGAGACCCAAAGCCTTCGCCGCTGAGAATCTCCTTTCCCCCGCGATGATCCTGAACATCTCGCTTCCGTAAGGAGAGATGACAATCGGCTGGATGATGCCGTGTTCGCGGATGGATGCCTTGAGGTCTTCTACGTCTCCGATATGCTTGCGCGGCTGGTCCGGATCGGGCTCGATGTTCTCAAGCGGAACATTGGCAAACCGTTCGTTACCTTCTTTGAGCAGGGCTTCTTGGTGGGGGTCGGTGGATGTCGCTGCTTGGGCGAGACGGTCTTTTAGGCGGGCCATATTTCGAGGATCTCCTTGACAAGGGCTCGATAATCCTGCGCCCCTCTGCTGTAACTCTTCTGAAGCACGACGGGCGTCGGCTCAAGCTCTTCGGTCTCAATTTGGCTCCTGGGAATGGCCTCGTTGTGCCGGATACGGGTGGATAGGATGCGGTCGCTAAAGCCTTCGAGGTACTTGATGGCATGGAACTGGCGGTCCTCACCGTGACCGGTCACTTTCGTGAGGAGGATCCGGAAATCGTAAGTCCCCCCGTTCTTGGTCACCTTGAGCGTGGTCATGAGATCGGACAGTCCGCAGAGCGCATAGCCCGTCAGCTCGGTCGGAATCAGGAGCCGGTCTGCGGCATAGATCGCGTTCACGGGAAGCAGGTCCAGGGTCGGCTGGGCGTCGATGATGACGTAGTCGTACTCCGGGACTTTCGCGAGCGCCTTGGAAAGCCGGGTCTCGCGAAACACCGCTGCCCCAAGTTGGACGGCGGTATGCGCTAGGCGGATGTCGGCAGGAATCAGCTTCAGGTTGGGCTCGTCGGTGTCCAGAATGACGTCTTCGAGCGGGAACTCGGGATCCATCAAGATCTGGGAGATGGACGAGGACTCGCCGGGGTTGAAATCGACGCCTAGGCCGTAAGTCGCGTTCCCTTGGGGGTCGAGGTCCACCAGGAGCACTTTGAAGCCGCTACGGGCCATCCCGGCCGCTAGATTGACGGCTGTAGTCGTCTTTCCGACTCCTCCTTTGTGGTTAATGACAGCGATGGTGGTGCTCATGGACGTTTTCCTTCCGTGGTGAACGGCCTTGGGTTGAGCTTAGCGTCCCATTCCCAAAAAGACGGGGCGAGCTCCGGTCTCGAATCCGAAAGGAATTCGATGAGGAACGGAGTCTTGCCTCCTGGAGATTCTATCTCTTCCAGCGTCCGACGATAAATTGTTTCAGACATGCGCTTGCGCCTTTCGACCTTGTTGGTCAGCCAAATATTGAACTGATCCCAGAGTTCTGGCTCCGTGGTTTCGATGCTGTTGGCGAGCCCGCCGAGATATTCCTGATAGGCTGCCTGGCTCTGCTTCTCGTGCTCTTCCTTGGCTTCCTGGAACTTTCTCTTTCTATCTGCCTCGAACTTCTCCCGGCGTGAGGCGACAAACTCGTCTCCGTAACTACGCACGGCAAGCGAGAGTGTGCGGATGGGGAATTTGCTTCCGTCCTGCTTCTTTCGGATGTAGCGCCCAAAGTCTCGGCCGATGGACTTACTCTCGGCCTGGAGTTCTTGGGGGATTCTCCCGAGCAGGGAAGTGGCGGCGTCCTCGTCGGACGGGCTCACATGCGAGACTGGCTCGTCCTGGTTGCCACCGAGCTCTGCGTAGAAGTGCCCTGCCATCACGCGCGCATGAGATTCTTTTGCGACGCCTTGGCCCTCGATCGGAATATCCATCTCGATGGCCCGGATGAGAAAGCCGGTGCGACTGGTCTTGATACGGCGAGAGGGAAGTGCTTCGATCTGGCGCATGATCCGCTCAGCAGGGAAGTTTTCCACAAGCTTTGCTGCGGTGGTCGCCTCGATGCCCTCAGCCATCAGTTTTCCGATCAAAAGCGCAAGCGATAGCCCTCCCCCAGCAACAACATCCCCTGCTTCTGTTTGTTGTTGTTTAGGAGTGTTGTTTAGATTTGTTGTTTTAATATCGGTCCGCTTTTTGAACTCAAGGCAGTCCATTTCCTGAACCGTTGCCGGTCCATTTTTTGAACGCTCGTCCAGTCCAGTTTCTGAATCGTCTTCCCAGTCCACTTTTTGTACCGTTGAACTCCGGTCCAGTTTTTGAACCGTCGTTTTACCGGTCCGGTTTTTGAACTGTGTATCCGGTCCAGTTTTTGAACCGTCCCCTTCGGCAAGGTCAAAAAGCGTGGGTTGGGTGCTTTCGTCGGCCACAGGCTTTTCCACAACCTTGGGCTTCGGGTCATCGTCGTTCCACCGGATGGCGTAGACGGACGCTTTGCTCTGGACACCGGCGTTCGGGTCGAAGACTCCGTGCTCGACGCGCCGGATATGGTTGCCCTCGACCGCCGCCTTGATGGCGTTACTCACGGTCGTTCTTGAATTGATGCCTGTCCTTCGCATAATCTCGCTAAAGGACAGCTCGGTCTGCTGCCGTCGGAATCCGAACTTGGATTGCCAGCCGATGCTGGTGCGGATGATCACGCCGATGACTTGTACGACGGCAAGCGGCTCACGCGGGATCGTGTAGTCGAAAAATTGGTTCGGGATGTGGGTCAGGTTGCCATTGCCGGCAAAGAACCCGTTGAACTCGTCTGGGTTCGTGACGTACTTTTCCGTTTCATCCCATTTGAGGCTGTAAAGTGCGGAGAACCCCTCTTCGTTCGGTCGGTGGGGCTGGCCAAAGCGCAGGCACTGGACGAACCTCTTGTCCAGGGCCTCTTGGATGGCGTCTTTGATGGCTCCGCGCGAAATCCCTGCGTCTTCGATGAGCTCTTTGTAAGAGACGTGGGCTTCAGGGTTTCGAGGGTTTCCGTGTTCGTCGCTCCAACCGAGCGTCTTGCGGATGAGAAAGCCGACCAGGCGTAAGCAGCCCCGGCTGGCGTTAGGAAGCACCACGTCGAAAAATTGATTCGGCGTGTAGGTGGTGCTCGACGTCGGCAGCGCGTATCCGTGGAACGCGGTGCTCACGTGAGTTTCCTCCCTATGGTCGTGCTTCGATTCCGTCACTTATCAACTCTGCGCGGGCAGTTCCTTTGTGTGTGCGATAAAAAATCCGTTTCGCTCGGCGTGGTCCTTGGCGAGACGATTGAGAATCCAACTTCTCGACCGTTCCTCCTTCTCGGCCAGCTGGTCCAAATACTCGATGACCTCTGGCTCTAGCGCCACCCCGGCGACTTTCTTCGGCGATTGCTTCTTGCTCATGAGTTCACGTCCTTCTTGCGATGCAGGGCACCGCTTCCAGGATTCAAGGAGTAGCAAGGCTTGCAGACCTTGTCAACCTTTCATAGGAGTTGACGGGCCGCAGCCTCGAAAAGCCGCAGCTTCTTCGGAAAAAAAAGTGCAACGGCGTTTTGTGGCCGCCGGTTCTTGGAGAAAAAGGCTAGCGTCTCCAGTCAGCGGGACGGATATCGGGAACCTCAATGGCCTGCGCGGAGGCCACGTGGTCAGCGAACGGACGGACGTACCAAGCGAGTCTTGCGAGCATCTCCGGCATGCTCCTCGCCGCCCGGCTTGCCATCGCGTGCAGTGCGCTGGTCACGACGGCAGGGTCGTGGTCGTAGAGCACTTTGAGGTAGTCGGCTGGATGCGCCACCGTGATTCCCCAGGGCTCCAGAGAATCCGAAACGTAGTCCTTCACGTTGAAGCTCACGATGGTCTCGACCTTGGCGTGAATGGCGGCGGCCAGTACATGCCGGTCGTCCGGGTGGTTCGTGCAGACCGGAATGACGTGCTCGAATCCGGAGATCATCGCCTCCGGAAATGCCTCGATCGCGGCGTTCATCCTGGAATCCGCCAGTTCCTTTGGCCATCCCAGTTTGTCGGTCCAAGCTCGACTGGTCTCCTGCCAAATAAGGTCGGACCACTTGGGAAGGAGCAAACGAGGCTCTTCAGACAGGCGCAAAAAGAGGTCTGAGACTGCCGCTTCAACGAGGACGCAGGCGTCGAGGACGACCGGGAAGTCTGCCCGCAAGGGTTACTTCTCCGAGCCGTCTCGCTCCAGCGGGACGTACCGGTCATAGACGCCCGCATTGACCATCTCATCGGTCATCGCGTCGAGAGTCGCCTTTCGGCTCCTGCTCCTCTCCTGCTGATATCGCACGAGATCCTTAAAGAAAACGCGACGATGGGTTCCTGCGTGGTGGAATGGGATCGCTCCGCTTTCAAGAAGTCGGACCACGTACTGCCGGGAGACGCCGAGGAAATTGGCCGCGGCTTGAGTGGTGAACGTCTCGTTCTCGTGCATTAGGAAAACGGCTTCCTTGCGCTTCATGGCCTCGACCACCGCGACAAAGAGGTCGTTGAGAGCTTTTGGCAGTTCGATGACGTCTCCACCGGTGGTGACGAGCTGAGCCCGTACCTCGCGAAGAACCAGGCCCTCCAGGCGCGACTGCTCCTCGGGGGCAAGATCCGAAGGTCCAAATCGGTTTTCGACGTGTGTGCTCATATCTGTATTATAGGCTCCAATCGCTATAAACGCAACCAGTACCCTTGCGAGTTCCCGGAAAGTGATTGGGGAAGAGAAGTGTTCGGACGTCCGAACAGAGGTGCTGTCGAATCATGAATCTTCGCCTCATTAGCTTCATCAAATGAATTTATGAGAAGAAGAAGAACCCAGCATCCCCCTATCCCCTCGCCTCTCGTTGGCCAGGGGTTCCCACCACAACAAGCCAAACGGGCGGTCGTTCAGGTCGTGCGCGAGATCCATTCCGCGCATGACGAGTACGACGCAAGGACCGTCGAGGAAATCATCCAGGAAGCGATTCAGAGGGCAAGGCGCGAGCGAAAATCAGCGGGGGACGTATGAGGATGTCCGTTTTTGATTGCAACGTCTTCGTGCAAGCGGTCGCCTTTCCGGGAGCCGCATACCACTGTTTCGCTCACGTTTTGCAGGGGCCAGACCGGCTGCTGACTTCGAAATACGTTCTCGACGAGGCCCGGTATGTCCTTTCGATGCCGTGGCTGCAAGCCAAGCTCCCTGGGATTACTGCCAAACGGGTCGAGGCACTGTTCCATCATCTTCACCGCGCCGCGATTTACGTCGAGCGCGTCCCGAAGCTCTTTGACTTTCCGCCCGATCCGGACGATGCGCCGTACATTGACCTTGCAATCCAAGCGGGTGCCTTTGCCCTCGTCACGAGAGACCGCGAGATTCTGAGGTTGGGAGAGGCAGGATACGAACTGGCAAGAAGGCTTCGAGAAAGGCATCCGTGCCTGCATCTTGCCGTTCCGGAGCGCTTCCTTGAGCTTGTCGATGCCAAGCCCTCGATGAGTGAGATGCTCAAACGAAGAAGTGTCCGGCGCGAGTAGGTTCAATACTCGCTCGGGAGAAGGACCGTGGTCGCCGAACGGTCGGCCTCGGTTATGATCCAGAATTTTGTGCCGAACCGGTCCTTGTAGACGGAGAAAACCCGGGCTCCTTCGACCAGTGCAAGGTCGTTGGCTTCGCGGTCTTCGAGACGGCAATCGCCCCAGTCTTTGGATGCGTGCCTTCTCATGGCGACCATGACATCTTCGGGGTGCAGGGCGTCTCTTGCGCCTGGCGTGATCAGCGTCTGGCCTAGTTTCAATGTCGTCTTTTGGGTTTCCATGTTGTTCCTCCTTTGATAAGTGGTTTTGGTTTTCATCACCTTCTCGGTGGAAACCAAAACTACGGTTCAGAGGAAATGAGGACACCGAACAATGGTTCTGTGGCCCCGGCCCGATTGCAAGCGCGTGACAGCTTGCTGGCGCGACTTGCCTGAGGATGAAGTGCTCAGTAGTGATCCGGAAGGGGGCCAGTGCCTAGATCGGCACCGGCCGTTAAGAGGTAGGCTAGGCAATGCCTTCCAGGATGGTGGCTGCCGCTTTGCGCACGGCGTCTAGGGATTCGAGGAGGAGCTGTTTGTCGCCCTTGTAGAGTTGGATGTAGTCTGAGCTGGCGGTTCCAGAATCGAGGCCCACGGCTTGGGCGACGACGAAGGCGACGGCTTCTGCCTGGAGCTCGCGGCTTTGGCGTGTAGTCCCGGCGCGTCCTTCTCCGTGGTGGAGAATCTCATGCGCAAGCTCGTGTACCAGGGTGGTGAACTCTTGGGCGGGCTCAAGTCCTTCTTTGAGAACGATGGCTCCGCCTTTGGAGACTCCGAATGCACTTCCAAGCTGGTCGGAGTATTCGAGCTCGATATTCATTTGGCGGACGAGGTTTTTGAGCCGGTCGCTGTACTCACCGGGTTCTCCGTAGACTTGGGCGAAGTCAGGGAGTGGTTCTCCATCGGTTTGTGAGACATCAAAGACGTAGGCGACTTTGAACCGGACTAGGCGGTCCTCAGGATCCTCTGGGGGTGATGAGTCAGACGCTTCGTGCTGGTCTCGCTTCATCAGCATTGGGGCTAGGATAGCGATGCCCTTTTCCCCAGCTTTGACGTAGCGTCCAAGGGTTCTCCAGGTGTGAAATCCCGCGACCTGGCTTGCTTCAGGGTTCTGCGCCATGATCAGGAGCACATTCCCGAGGCTGTACTTGTGGAACCGTGCCATCGTGGCTAGGAACCCCTGCAACTGCTCACTGTGCCCGGCTTCCAGGGCGGATCCTAGAGCGCTGATCTGTTCTTCGATGATGTTCTTTGCCTCTTCTGTTTTCATGTTTGACTCCTTCAAAATTTGCCGTTTGTCCCTTATCGCGCACTTCTGGGGAAGTGCTTCAGACAAAGGAAAGCCCGGCTCATCGCCGGGCTGTGTTCGGTCGTTATTCGGTTGCCTCCTTCGCGCTGGGTTCAACGAGGATGAACTCGTAGGCGCTGTTTGCGGGGACCGGAAGGAGCTCTAGCTTCACGCTGAACCCTTCTCGGTTCTTGAGAGGAAACGCGACTCCGATGCGTCTCCAGATTTTCTTCTTGTCGTCGCCGACGTTGACGAGGGCTTCGAGTCTGTTGTTTGTTTCTTTGGTCATAAATAGCTCCATTTCAAAGCGTCTCGGGGCTTGATTGCCCGCGAGCGCCCTTGCCAAAGGTCCGTCGTACCGACAAAACGCAAGGGGGCGGGGCATCACCCTGGCTGCACAAGCCGAAGGCGCGGAAGCGGGGGTACCCCTTGCGTGTCTTGGCGGAGATGGGCCACAAGAGGCGTTCAAGATGCGGACAATTCAAGCGTGCCCGTGATCTGAAGATGGAGGTTCATGGCCAAATTCAACGACAGGAAGCCCGTCCACTCTCGCGCGAAGGAATCTGGGACACAGGAGTTCCGCGAACTATTTCCGAACCGGGATGCGGCGTGAACCGGGAGATCCGCACGATCGCAAAGACACGCTCGACCTCTTGGTAAGCCCTGCGAGGCAGCAAACTGTTCGGACGTCCGAACACCCATTCGGCCCGAGCTGAGATTTAGCTCACTTGTCTGGAGCCTTCCCCATATCGCCTAGTAGACGGTTTGTTTGAAGGAGGCGGTATGGCAAAACTAGAGAAAACAAAGGATGAGTTCAAAGACGCGCTCATGCCGCCTGTTTTCCGGGTGCAGTTGGTGCGGGAAAAGTCTGGCCAACGGACGGGTCTAGAAGGCCCCGAGGATGCCGCTCAGATCTTGAGCAGGTACCTGGAACATGCCGACCGGGAGCACTTTGTAGCGCTGATGCTCGATGCCAAGAACAGGGTCATCGGGATCCACACGGTCAGTGTGGGGAGCCTATTCGCCGCGATCGTCTCACCCAGAGAGGTCTTCAAGGCCGCCATTCTGGCCAATGCCGCCTCTCTAATCGTCGCCCACAACCACCCTTCAGGCGATGTGACGCCTTCACCCGAGGACATCCAAGTCACTAAGACACTCAAAGAAGCGGGCAAGCTGCTGGATATCGAGATCCTCGACCACGTCATAGTTGGTGAGGATGGTGCATGGACGAGCCTAAAGCGCCTAGGGCATATATGAGTCGACAATCTGAGGTGGGAGAAATGCTTGGAGCGTCGGGATCTCGATTTATTGGGGGCAGACCAGACTCAGCTCACTATGCCAAAATATGTCGATGGCTGAGCAGACAGAAGCCCCTTCCCGGCGAGAGATTCTCCTGGCCAGCACCCTGCTCGGTGGCCTCACCGACGATCAGGTGACGGAACTTGTCGTCAATTCGCGGATGGCGCATGCCGAAAAGGGTGAGACCATTTGGCTTAGCGGTAGCGGTGTCTCCTTTTTTGGCGTGGTGGGAACTGGGTTCATCAAGATGACTACGGTAGGGCCTAGTCATCAGGAAATTACGACCGAAATCATGGGGCCTGGACACGTGTTCGGTTTGTTAGGGGCCATCGATGGCACTGGGTGCCCGCAGTCAGCCAAAGCCATCACTGGATCCTGGTATCTCAAAGTGCCTAAGGCAGACTTTTTGCCAGTCTATGAAAAGAATGTCGTTTTGAAAGAACAGGTTTTCAAGCGCACAACACACCGGCTAAGACAGTCATTCGACCTGATTGCACACCTCTCGGTAGGAACGGTTGAGCAACGCGTGGCGGCGGTGCTTCTCGTGCTCACGCGCTCGTTTGGACGTGAGCTCCCAGAGGGGGTCTTGTTGGATGTTCCTCTCACAAGGCAGGAGATCGCTGAGCTCGCGGGTACGACTGTGGAATCTACGATCCGCATCATGAGCCGGTGGCAGAAGCAGGAGTGGATTGAAACTCAAGCCCGGCATATTCTAGTGAAAGAATTGGACAAGCTACTTTTGGCGGTGAGATAGTTCTAGAATCGCCACCCAAGCATGAGATACCCAAATGCCTGATTTCCAAAGTTAGGTCCACCAAAGGATTTGACAAAACGTCCCGGAAGAAAGACTCCAGCCCCAGCGTTAAGCGTCAATCCGGTAGCAAGCGTAGATGAGTAATCGAGGCTGAACTCCTGCCCGATATGACGACCGAAATTTCCAGTCGCATCCCTATACTGGATCGTCCCGAAAGAATTGATCCCGCCACCCACTCCGTACCAGGCGTCTTTTTGGTTATAAAGTTGTAACCATGTATAGCTGAGTCGGATCGAATCAGTGGAGCTTGTCCTGAGCTTCAGCCCTGTTGCCGCCGACATGACGTTCTTCCATCCGGTCGTATCCATCAAACCGAGCCGATCATGCCCGCTAGGATAAAGTTGATCAAAAGTGGCATTAACTCGATTGCTACTGCCTCCGCTAGCGATGTTAACTTCGCTGTACACTTCTAGTTTTGGCGCGATATCCAGTCCGTACCTTCCAATTGACGCCCAAGCTTGGACGCTTTTCCCGTCTTGATGACCCGACTGGAAGGCGATTTGGTAGCTCAAAGTCGATTTCGCATTCGGCTTCAGCGTTCCCTCATTCGAAAGCGTAAACCGAGTCTGAGATACACCCTGCGCATCATCAACTTTGATGATGAGTGCCGTCGTGTTGGACGCCCTCTTGAAGCTGAGTCCTGTTAAAATTAAGTCCTTCGAGGGAGTTGGCAACACGCCTGCACTCATCAGGAAAAAAGTCCAATCTCGATCTTCAACTTTGAGGCCTTCGAAAGCGTTGGCGACGTTGTTCCACTCGAGTTCGCCGACGAGTCTTCGATTGCCCAACCCGAAGCGTTGCCTCCCTAAAGTGTAGGTAGTTGCTCCATTTTTGAAGCTGACGTTGGCCTCAAGGAGATCGCTCCGGATTACAATGCCGTTTCCTACGGGGAGCCAGTTAAGTGAGCTCGCGTGTTGGTATACGAATCTGCCAGTAAGACCATTCTTGCTAAATTGCAGACCGACTCGACCTCTGATCAACAGGTTGCTTCGATTATCACTCCGGTCGGGTTGAAAGTCCGCGTCAACCCGCCGTTCATATCGGGCGCGAAACTCTAGTATTGGCTTGAACTGAATGCCCTGGTTGTCAGAGTTGTCCAGTGGGATTGGCATAAGTTAATCTTTGCCGATTGCTTCGTGGACCTCTATGACATCAGTCATATTTGGAATATTCCGAAGAGCGATCTTCAATCAGATGCTCACGGCTTTATGATGGATATCATGGTGACCGGAAGCTATGCGTGCAATCATGATCATTGTGAGTGAGCGGCAGTTCTATATAGACCCAAGCCGGTGCATCGGTTGCAACGCTTGCGTTCAGGCGTGCGCGGAATGCGACACCCACGCAGGAGTTTCGATGATTCACCTGGAGCAAATCGAAAGGGCCGACACGGTTCAGACCACTCCGATCATCTGTATGCACTGCGACGAGCCCGCTTGCGCCATGGTCTGTCCTGCCGATGCTATCAAAAAGACACCGGATGGGGTCGTACAATCCTCACTGAAGCCAAGGTGTATTGGTTGTACGAACTGCGTCTTCGCATGTCCATTTGGAGTCCCAAAGTACGACGTTGAGGTGGACCAGATGATGAAGTGCGACATGTGTTATGACCGCACATCCATCGGGTTGAAGCCAATGTGCGCAACAGTCTGCCCTTCGGGTGCGCTGTTCTATGGAACAGCGGAGGAGCTGGCCGCCGAGCGGTCGGGGACACCGATCAATGAGTTCTACTTTGGCCCAAAAAGAATCACGACCAAGGTTCACTTGATGATGCCGCACGGAGCACAGCAACTTGTGGTCAAGCCCGACGCAGTGGTGCGTCGATCTGACCTTCTAACCGCCGTCAGGCAAGTCGAACGCTGAATTGACATGAACGAGAAGCTGAAAGCAGATTTTCCGATTGAATGGGAAGACGACCACTTTGTGACTCGCCGGGAGTTCTTCAAGTTTCTAACCCTTGCAAGCGGCGGCATTGCGGTCGGAACCGGGGTGCTTGCAACATTCGCGAAAATTCCTCGCGAAGGGATTAAGTTTGCCGCAGCAAGGGTTTGCATGATCGAAGATCTCCAGCCAGGCGCGGCGCTTGCTTTCAGCTATCCCCGCCCCGCCGACCTCTGCCTCTTGGTTCGCAAACGTGATGGCCAGTTTGTTGCCTTTACGAGACGTTGCACGCACCTGTCGTGCCCCGTCGAGTACGAGGTCAAGAAGGAGCGTGAACTTCTTTACTGTCCATGCCACCACGGCGCATTCTCCCTAGACGATGGGAGTGTCATCGAGGGGCCTCCCCCGCGTCCCTTGACTCAAGTTAAACTCGAAGTTCGTGGCCAGGAAGTTTGGGCGACCGGGGTGATAAAAGGAGAACGAGTGTGAACACCCCCCAGTTTCACCGCCGCCGCCAAAAGTCGGCCGTGTTCGTCGGGTTCTTGCTCTTTGAGCTGATACTTTTCTTGATTCAACTCTGGCTCTTTGTAATGGTGCTGGAGAACGTCTTGGTCGGTAAAACGGGCATGGTGATACAAGCCGCTCTGATCAGTTTTCTGCTGCTCGGCATTAACGTCTGGATGCTGGCAGGGATTAAGCGCCTACTGAAAATGCAGTGAGAATTAGTGCAGAGATTGAAGCCGTTCTAGTCGGCGTTGCACAAGTCTCGCTCGTTGCGGGCATCCGACCCATCGCCGACGCTCCATCTTCATAGACTCAGCCGAAAGGATGGCTTCCTCCTCGCAACTCATCGTTGATTCGATGACGGGAAAAAGAACTCGTTCCTCCCACCGAATGTGGTTCTCCAGTGCATACCCAAGGATAACGCTCGATTCGGGCAGTTCCGCGATGAGGTGCTCGATTTCGAGGTGCTCTTGACGTAGCCGCCCCATAAGCTCTGCCGCCAGCGGACCCAGAAGTCGTTCTTCTTCCAGAAAGTGATCCCGTAGATCAACCTCCCATGCCTCTCTCGCCATATTGGGAGCCTCTGGGCGTCTTTCCTTGAGTAACCTTGCCAGATGCAGCCCGTCGTTGTGATCTCGAGAAAACGGCTCTAGTGCAAATGCTCGTTTCATTGCGGCGGCTCAGACTTCTCGATCTTCACGCACGCCCGTTTGTATTCAGGGATGCCACTGACGGGATCGTAAGAGCGGATGGTGAGGTTATTTGCTGCCTTGCGCCCGGGCCAGTGGTACGGGATAAAGACGGTGTCTGGGCGAATCGTGGTGACCACTTTCGCCTGAAGGACGACCTCGCCGCGCCGACTCGTGACGCGCATCCAGTCCTTGTCGACGATGCCATATTGTGCAGCCAGAGTCGGGTGGATCTCGACGTAGGGATCGGAACAGAGATCAACCAACCCTCCGATCCGGCGAGTTTGTGTTCCACTCAAATAGTGCGACACAACGCGCCCGGTTGTCAGAACTACCGGATACTCGCCATCCGGTTCTTCAAGCGGTGGTCGGTACTTCACTGCGTTGAAGTGGGCTTTGCCGTCTGCGGTCTTGAACTTCAAGTCCTCCCACAGGCGAGGGGTGCCTGGGTGGCCAATTTCGGGGCAGGGCCAAAAGACGCCGAGTTCATTCTCGATTCGCTCATAGGTGATTCCATAGTAATCGGCGGTCCCGCCCTTGCTCGCCACTCGCAGTTCGTTAAAGATGTCCTCTGACGTCTTGAAGTGGTCAAAAAACTTCCCTCGTCCAAGCCGCCGAGCGAGTTCCAAGATGATGTCGGTGTCGGCCTTGGCGTTCCCAGGAGGATTGACCGCCTTTCTGATCCGAATGACCCTCCCTTCGGCGCTCGTGCTTGTTCCTTCCTCCTCTTCATGAAGCGATCCTGCCATCACGATGTCGGCATGGTGAGCTGTTTCATTGAGGAAAAAGTCGATGGCCGTGTAATGCTCCAGTTTGTTCAGAGCCTCGCGAGTGAAGTTAGAGTCCGGCAACGACACGAGCGGATTGAAGCAGATCGAAATGAGGGCTTTGATCTCTCCGGCATGGATCATCTCCATGATCTCGGGCGCGGTGTGGCCTTTGACCGGGAGTTCATCATCGGTACAGCCCCATACCGAGCAGATGTACTCGCGATGAGCAGGATTCGAGATATCCCGGTTACCGGGGAGCTGGTCACACTTGTGGCCGTGCTCGCGCCCTCCTTGACCATTGCCCTGGCCCGTTATGGTTCCGTACCCGCAGCCTTTGCGCCCAATTCTTCCGGTGGCGAGAACGAGGTTGATGCAGCTAACCACGTTGTCTACGCCTTTCGAACTGTGCTCAATGCCTCGGGCGTGCATCAGGAAGCTGGTCTTAGCTTCGCCCCACATTTTTCCGGCCCGGACGATGTCCTCGACTTTAATGCCGCTTATTCGACTGGCTTCTTCTAGTGAAAGGGCAAGCGCGGCCGCCTTTGTTTCTTCCCAGCCCGATGTGTAATCAGCGATAAACTCCTCGTTCGTTAGGCCTTCTTCAATGAGAACCCGGAGAATGCCAAGCAATAGCGCCGAGTCCGTTCCCGGGAGAACCGGGAGGTGAAGGTCGCAGGTGCGTGCGATCGGCGTCACTCGGGGATCAATCACGATGAGTCTCGCGCCGCAATCCCGAGCCCTCCAAATGTAATCGGTCGTGATGGGGGAACACTCGGCCACGTTGGTTCCGGCAAGGAGAATCACTTCGGCATGGACAATGTCTTCCCAGTAGTTCGAGGCGCGGTCGAGGCCGAATGCTTTCTTATTTCCCGCACCCGCACTCACCATGCACAAGCGACCGTTGTAGTCTAGGTTGGCGGTCTGTAAGCCAAGACGAGCGAATTTCCCGATCAAGTAGCTCTTTTCATTGGTGAGAGAAACGCCAGAAAGGAACGCCACGGAATCCTTGCCATATTTGGCCTGAACGTCCTGGATAGCCTTGACCGTGGTGCTGAATGCTTCCTCCCAAGAGATCGAGATAAACCCTTGGCCTGGCACATTTTTCATCGGGTTGAGCAGTCGATCAGGGTGGCCACCCTGAAGGTAGCGCTTGACTCCTTTAGGACACAGCTTGCCCCGATTGAACGGGAACTCTTCCCAAGGCTCAAAGCCGATCACTTGGTCTTTCTTGACCTTGAGTTGGATGCCACACTGCATACCGCAAAAGCAGCAGTGAGTTTTAACCAGCATGTCCGGCCCGGACATGCTGG